>Ga0105048_10002691_pt1 | contig 28925 bp, 24 predicted proteins | sample MAT05_FD_78382 | JGI IMG/M metagenome (GOLD analysis project Ga0105048, IMG submission 78382) | Freshwater microbial communities from Lake Fryxell liftoff mats and glacier meltwater in Antarctica - MAT-05 | ecosystem: Environmental > Aquatic > Freshwater > Ice > Liftoff microbial mat | place... | reverse complement strand
TTCGACGATTCGCCGATGGTGGCCAGGAAGCGGTGTACTTCCTCCTCGGTCAGCCCGATGCCGTTATCGGTGACGACGAGGCAGGGCGGCTTGCCGCGCGGCGCGATTAGTTCGAGCGTGATCTCGCCCGCGTGATCGGGATTCTGTTTGACACGAGCGCGAATGGCATCGACCGCGTTTTGCAGCAGTTCACGGATGAAGACTTCCGGCCCACTGTAGAGGTGATCCGAAAGGAGTTCGATAAGCCCGCGCAGGTTGATCTGAAACTTGTGCGACATGGACGTTTCCGAAGTTCAAGAGAGTCGATCAAAGCACTCGCGTTAATCTGGTGAAGAGCGGCTCGAGCGTCAACGGCATCGTGGTTACGCATTCAAGCCCTGGGGTGAGGCTCGGCGGCTCGGCGAACCCCAGGGATTAATCACCGAATTCGAGAATCTCATCTCTTCGCCGGTGGAACGTCGGGTGGGAACTGCTTGTGTAACAATTCCTGCGCGAGGATTAGGTCGACGGGGATCAGCCGGTTCCCGAACAAGTTATTGGTCTCTCCCGGATCCTTGACATGATCGTACAGTTCAGTCCCGATAATTTTGCCCGACTGCCAGTCGCGCCATTCGGTGTAGCGAACCTTGTCGGTCCGGACGCTGTAGCCCATCGCGTCGGGGACGCCCTTCTCGGTGCGATCGTAATACGCTGGCCGGGGGTGCTGGGTGAAGGCGCCGTCTTTCACTTTCTTCGCCGGCTCTTTTAGGATCGGAACCAGGCTCGTCCCTTCTAGTCCTATCGCGGAAGGCAGGCCGCACAGGTCGATCAGGGTCGGATACAGATCGACCAATTCAACCAGGGCATCGGTCTTCTTGCCCGCCTGGGTTGTCGCCGGCGGGACGATCATCAGGGGCACATGGGCGTCGTATTCGAAGCACGATGTCTTGCACCAGAGACCATGTTCGCCGATGTGATAGCCGTGATCGGCAAGGAAGACGATGATCGTCGAATCGGCCAGCTTGTGTTGGTCGAGCGCGGCGATTACCTTGCCGACCTGGGCATCCATGTAGCTGATGTTCGCGAAGTAACCGTGGCGGATCTCGCGGATCTCGTCGGCCGAGAAGTCGAGCTGCTTGGGCGGCAGGCCGCGAATCTCTCGGCCATCGTGCTTCGCGATCTCCGGCGCGCCGATCGGCCAGCGGCCATCGACCGCGGGGAGCTTGGCCCGATCATAAAGATCCCAGTATTTTTTCGGCGCGTTGAACGGAGCGTGCGGCTTCCAGAAGCCGACCGCCAGGAAGAACGGCTTGTCCTTGATTTTACCCAACACGCGGACCGCCTCGGTCGCGACTCGGCCATCGAAATAGGCCTCGTCCTTGACGTCGACGCGTTCGCACTTGGGCGCCAAGGCCTGGTTCTTCGGCAACGGTTCATCGACAAGCGGTTTGTCGTCGCCATGGTTCGCGTAGAAGAGGAACTCGTCGGCACTCCACGAGCGGCGGTCGCCCTTCTCCTTCGTGTGCCAGTTATGGAAGATCTTGCCGACGTCGCGTGTGATCCAGCCGTTATCCTTGAAATACTGCGGCAGGGTGACGACATCCGGATTCAAATCGCGGAAGTGCGGGTTGTTCGCCCACAGATGGTTCGTGTCCGGCCGTCGACCGGTGAGGAACGACGACCGCGACGGGTTGCAAAGGGCCTGCTGGCAGTAGGCTCGGTTGAACTGAATGCCGCGAGCCGCGAGCCGATCGAGATTCGGCGTCAGAGCGGGCGACCCATAACAGCCAAGCTCCGGGCGAAAATCGTCGGCGACGATAAACAGGACATTCTTCTTCGGCTCGGCCGCGAATGCCGCGCCCGTGAGAAGGAGAGCGAGGAGAGAAAGTCGAATCATGACGCCGCCCCGGAGAGGTTGAAGGAGGAGATGGAGAGATTGTAGCGGAGGCGGAGCGGGGGAGAATGTTGAAACGCGTTTGAGTCCAGGCGAACAAGGAGTCACACAGATCGCGAGCTACCGGCGTGGAGGTAAATCGCACTCAGTGCGGGAACGGGCGCTCCGCTTCGGTTCTATGCTGTCACCAATGGCGGCTGACGCCATAGGCATCGAAGGTTGTGTCGATTCCCACGATGCTCAAGCCATGTCGCATTGCGTGCGTGATGATCAACCGGTCGAATGGATCGCGATGTTTCGGCAAGGGAAACGGTAGAGTTTCGTAGGCAGCACAATCTTCAAACGTAATCGGCAGCACATTCAGGCCATACGCGGTGATCGCTTTGGTCATGAATAGAACATAGGAGCTCGACAATGTGAGTTTCCCGAGACCAGTCTTAATGGCAATTTCCCATACAGATGCCATGCTCAAGAACAATTCATTCGCCGGATCGATCAGCAGCGAAGTCGCCACGGCCCTCATCTGAGGGCTGGCGTCTGCATGCCAACGGAACGTTTGCGTGTCGAGCAGGAGTTTCACTCCATGTACTCCTTCATGTCCTCCAGCGGTGCGTCGAAGTCCGGCGCCATGAAGACGATCTCACCTCGGCAAACTCCTGGGCCAGGTCGAGGCGGCTTCACATTCTTCAGCGGTTCGCTCACGAGCTTTGCTACAGGCTGCTGATGCTCGGTGATGACGAGCTCCTCACCAGGAGCCAATTGATGAATGATTTCCTTGAGTTTGGCCTGGGCCTGTTCGATGGTGACGGTTGCGGACATGATGGTCGCCTTCCTTATCAGGCTTCTTTTCAATCTTGCGGGATCACCTGACGAAACTCGAGCGGCGCGACAGGCGGGACTACCGTCATGATACCGAGCATGTGGGAATCGCGAAACTCATGTCAGCGAAAGGACGACGCGGAAGCCGATGAAGTCATAACGATTGTCCGGTCCGCTGTGGTCGCGGTTCGCCGACCCGCAGTTCTGGGCATCACTTTCCCATGAGCCGCCACGGACGACGCGATGTTCACCTGTCGCATGTCCCTGGCGGGCCTGTGAAAAGGAGCGTCACGATAGTAGACCGAATCATGACGCTGCCTCAGAGAAGTTGACGAAAACTATTTCTTCAGTGCCTTGTCGAGGAATTCAAACAACGCGATCGTGGCTGGATCCTCGGGCTTGCCGATGTCCGCGTTGATCTTGTTGTGGGTGGTCTCCTTGCCCGCGAACAGGGTGACGGGCAGGCCCGCGTCCTTCAACGTGTTGCCCAAACGCACCGCCTGAGCGGTCGTGTCAGGATGGCCGCCGACATGCAGGATGAAGAACGGCGGGATGTTCTTGTCTTTGGCGACATGCGTGACGGCCGAGAAGTCCTTGTGCTTCTCGGGGTCGTTGCCGAACTTCTCGCGATGGCCGAACTTCGCTTTCGGCAGTCCATGGGCCTTCCAGCGAGCCTCGGCCGTATCGATGATAGCCGGCACATCAAAGGTGTCGCCATCGACCGGCACGCAACCTTTGATGATGGAAAGGGAGAGGTTCTCGGCCTTCAAGTAGCGATCGTCGGTACAGATCAACGCGGCCAGTTGAGCGCCGGCGGAATGGCCCATGACCAGCATCCGCTTCGGATCGCCGCCGTAGTCGGCGATGTGGTCGTGCACCCAGTGGATCGACTTGGCGATGTCGCGCACGATCGTTGCCATGTCGACGTTCGGCAGAAGCCGATAGTTGGTCGAGACGAAGACGAAACCCTTATCCATGAAAGCCTGGGGTTTGATCTGAACGTCCGACTTGTCGCCTCCTGTCCAACCACCGCCGTGAATCCAGAAGACCACGGGCAGGTTCTTCGCTTTGGGCGGCGAATAGACATCGAGCACGTGGCGCTCGTGTGCCGGCTCGGAGTAGGGGATGTTGCGTTTGACGTCTTGGCCTCGCGCCTCAGATAAGAACGCCACGGCGACGAGTAGTGAGCAAACTTGATTCATGGTGCCCATCCGTTTCTGGCAAGACCCTTGGTATGCCGAGTATGTTGGTTTGATTCGAACAATTGTCGGGTTACTTCACTTTACTGACGACCAGGCTGGTCGGTTCCGCGGTGATCTTCAGCTTGGGAATCGTGACGAGTCCCGTGGCATCGGCCGTTGTCTCACCGGTGGACGTACCGAACGTCCAGCGCACTTTGGCGCCGGGGGCAAGCTTCAACATCTGCAGCCGGCGTAAACTGACGTCGGCGGTCGATTCCGTTGGGATTGTGAATGTTGTCTTGAGATCCTTGACGAGAAACAGCGACGTTTCGCTTGTGTCTGCCGTATCGCGCACGTTCTTCCAGCGGAAGAAGGCGTTGATCTGCCCGGACTTCTTGTCCATCAGTTGATTCGGCCAGGGGTGCGGGTCGTTGGTCGAGGCGTCGGTGAACACGGGATACGACTCGTTCTTCTTGACGCTCAGCCAGTCGAACGAATTGATCAGGTCGTTCACCTTCATGATGTTCTCGTGGTTGTTCGCGTGGCCGAACGGACCCCAGTACATGAAGAGCGCATACTTGCGGTCGTTCATTGCCTTGATGAAGCCATCGTGGCCACGGGACCAACTGTCGTTCTGGGCGGAATAGTCGACAACGATCGGCGGGTCAGGAAGCGTGACATCCGCCGGCACGGTTTGCGGCGGGAAGTGCATCCGGCTGGAAACATGTTTGACCTCGGCGGGAACGTTAGCCTTGATGGAAGCGAAGACATCGCCATGCCGCATGCCGATGCCCAGAGTGCCGCTGCCGCCCATCGAGTTGCCACATAGGTAGACGCGGTTCTCGTCGATGCCATATTGCTTCATGACCCATTTCACGGTGTCCATCACCCGCAGTTCCGGCGGGCTGACCTCGGGGCCGGGGTACTTGTTGATGCTCCACCACCAGTCGCCCTTGTTGGCCCGGCAGTCGACGTAGAGTGCGAAGAAGTCTTGCGGCGAATGGTAAATGTCGTGGTTGCCCACTTTGGCCGTGCAGGCCAGGCACGAGTTCACGTCGTGCCCGGCCGAATGCAGGACCACATAAAGCGGGGCGCTCGCTTTCGCTTCTTTCGGATGGAGCACCAGGAAGGTGTCCTTTTGCGGTGCCGCGTAGCCCCACTCTTTCTTGACGCCATGCTGGAAGGTCTCCAGCTTTCGTCCCGTGAATTCCGACTCCTTGGGTTTCTCCGGCGGCCAACTTGCGTCTTGCGCGAATGCGGCCGTCGTCAGCGCCCAAACAAGGCACAAGGCGAGGTGCAATTTCTTCATGTCGTCCTCCGTGGTTGTCTATGGTGAGGCCGAGGCATATACCGCTCGCGGCCTAAATTGAGACATCGAGCCGACGGGGAGCCCGCAGCGCAAGCAAGGGAACGCAAGACCCTTGCTTGCGCTGCGGGCTCCCTGCAGGATGTATCAATGACCGACAGCAGTATAATGTCAGCTTCGAAAGCCGACATGCAAAAATCTTCATGATGTTTCCCTTATTGATTGGCCCGGCCGGCGCCGAACGCGACTCGAACCCGCTTGAAGTGGTCTAAGTTAGCCTGTCGCAACCGTCAATGCAACCAGGAAGCGAATTGATTGTTGATGTTTTGAATGGCGATGAATTCCCGAGGTTCGCAATGCCTCACCTCGGGCCATGCACGGGTCACTGTTCCGGCTCTTCATGGGAACGATTTACCGAGCATTCACCGTCGCGACACCACAACCAGTCCCGCTAGGATGAGTGCGCAGCCCAAACCGATTCGCAGCGTGATGCGCTCACCCAAGATGAGCCAGGCGAGAAAAACGGCGACCAGGAAGCTGCCTTTGTCGATGAGGGCAACCGTCGAGACTTCGCCTTCCTTGATCGCCTTGTAGTAGAAGACCCAGGAGACCGCCGTCGTCGCGCCGGACACGCCGAGCCAGACGTAGTTGGTCCAGGTGAGCGAGCGCAATTCTGTCTGCGGAACCGTCAAGAATGCGAAGGCGAGCACGAAGCTAAAGACGAAACAGGTGCGGACAGCGAGGCCCAGTTCGCTGGAAATGCCCGCCAACCCCAGCTTGGCGATAACGGAGGTGAAGCCGGCGAACGCCATCGAGATGATCGCGTAGACGATCCACTTTTCCACGGCAGCCTCTCAATTCTTCTTCTTGATGATCTTCTCCGGTTCGCTGAACGGCGGCTTGTCGTAGATACATTCGCCCTCAGCCACGCGCGGGTCCCCGGCGTCTTTGAGAATCTTTAGGAGTTCCGCGCCCAGTTCCGTGCGCTTCGCGGCATAGTCCGCTTCGCCCGCGACATTCTTGATCTGGTCCGGATCTTTCTTCAAGTCGTAAAGCTCCTCGCCGGGCCGCTTGGCGAAGGAGTAGTCGTAGAACCATTTTCCTATGGGATTGTTGCGGTTGGCCACCAGCCAAGCCTTGGTCGGGCTGGCGTCCATGTCCGCGAAGGCGACGCGCGTATCATTCGCCAATTCGCCGGCATTCGGAGCCTTGTCCGCGGTGATGCCGTGGCCGTCGCCCATCGGCGTTCGATCCGGCTTGAAGTTGCGGATGTACAGGAAGTCCGGCGTCCGCAAGGCACGCATGGGGTAGGGCAGGTTGCCCTCGCGGGCCGCGCCCACGTGGCGTTCCCGGCCCGAGATCACCCAGGTACGTGACGGATCAACTTGGCCTGATTTGTCCGACTTCAAAATCGGCATCAGGCTGCGGCCGTTGATGTCCGCCAACGGTTTGACTCCCGCTGCCTCGAGGAACGTCGGGGTCAGATCAATCAAACTGACGAGGTCATCGACAACTCGGCCGCCTTTCTGCCCGGGCATGGAGGCCACGAGCGTGACGCCGACGCCGAAATCGTAGAGGTTGCATTTGCCGCCGGGGAAGCCCGGCGCGCCATGATCGCCGCTGATGACGATCAAGGTGTTGTCGAGTTGCTTCGTCTCCTCGAGCTTCTTGAGCAGTTCGCCCACGTAGGCGTCATAGGCCTGAATCTCACCGAGATAATCAGCGAAGTCTTCGCGAACTTCGGGCACGTCCGGCAGGTTCTTGGGCAACTTTCCCTTCAAGGAATCGGGATCGATTCCCCATTGAGCCTTGCCGGAACCTTTAATCCAGGTGCGGTGAACGGTCGTCGGGCCGAACCAGTAGCAGAACGGCTGGCCATCTTTCCTGGCGGCAAGGAAATCGGCGAAGTTCCCACGCACTTCGGCCAATAGCTCTTCCTTCACCTTTTCGATCGTCGTGTCGCCCTTCTTGGCCTTATTGACTTCCTCGGAGAAGTTGTTGAAGCGCATCCCGGCCTTTTGGAAGGCGTACATCTGCCCACCGTAAGGGGCATCCGCGGGCGTGCCGGGGCTCCAGACTTTGGCGGTCTTGCCGATGTGGTAACCGGCCTCCTTCAGGATCAACGGGTATGAAGGTATCTTGGCATCCCACACGGCGCCTTGAAGAATCGCCCCTTGCCCGGTGCGGAAAAAGTACCGGCCGGAGAGAAGCGAACTTCGGCAAGGCGTACACGATGGTGCATTTACGAACGCACGGCGGAAGAGAACGCCGTTCTGGGCGACGCGATCAATGTTCGGCGTCTTGACAATCTGGTTCGGCGACGGGCCGTCTTCGTATTTCGCGAAGATGCTGGCATATCGGCCCCAGTCATCGGCGAAGCAAAAGAGAATATTCGGCCGCGGTGCGTCGGCCGCAGAGGCGACGCCCGAGCATAGAAGCCCGGCCAGCAGGGAGAGAAATCTCATGGTTGGGGAACTCCTGGAAGTAGATCGCAGGATGCTTATCTACGAGCAACTCAGGGGGTGGACCATTCCCGAGGGCAAGTTGAGGCATTGCTGATTCGGGTCGCCAAGCTGAATACGATCACTCGAACGAAAACCGGACGCGACCACATCGACTTCCCAACGAAACGCGCAATCCTTATTCTAATAATCAAGCGGACCGTTAAAAGCGGAGGGCTCGATAGGGGAAATTTTGGAGGTCACTCCTGTGGACCATGAAAACATCAAGCAGTGGTTACGAAGAAGACCCTTCCAGCCTTTCCGCGTCGTCGTCAAGGATGGCCGCGTTTATGACGTGCGTCACCCGCGCATGAATCTGCTTGCCGAGACCTATGTGAAGATCGGAATCCCGCATCCGCAGCGGCCGGCGCCCATGTGCGACCATACGGAGTTCGTTGCGTTAAAGGAAATTGAGCGGATTGAGCCGCTCTCTGCCGTTGAGACGTCCGTTTCTTTTTGAGTGAATTGCTCAATGCTATCCGATGATCTTTTTCGAATGCTTGATCGGAATCCGTTCCCCATCTTGCGATTGCATTTGGTGGGAGGATTGGAATTCGAGCTTCGTGACCCTGATGCAGTCGTGCTGAGTCAGGACTCGATTGAATTTCTTTTGCCTTCGGACGGTTCAAATCTTCGGGAAGCGGTCGTCAACTTAGCTCAAATTGTCTGGGTTGAAGTGATAACGCCTCGAGTTGAATAATAATTGATTTTGTGTTTGGAGAACCGAATGCTCACTCTCTTCGGCCCCGATTCCACCCGCCAATGCGACAATCTCGATCGCCGCAGCTTTCTCCGAGCGGGCGCTCTTGGCGTGGGCGGCCTCACGCTGGCCGATTTGCTGCGTCTGCGGGCGCAAGAGAATTCGCCGACCCGCGTTGCTCACAAAGCCGTCATCATGGTCTACCTGAACGGTGGTCCCAGCCATATGGACATGTACGACCTGAAGCCCGAAGCGCCGGTCGATTATCGGGGCGAGTTCAATCCCATTCAGACCAATGTGACGGGGATGCAGATTAGCGAACTGCTGCCGATGCAGGCCAAGATTGCCGACAAGTTCTCGATTATCCGCAACATGAAGTTCCAGCAAGAAGGGCACACCGCGCCCGAACTGTACACCGGCTTCTTGAAGGGCAATCGTCCCTCGTTCGGCTCGGTCGTCAGCAAGTTGCGTGGCGACGCGGGCGTTCGCTCGCCTATCCCGCCCTATGTCTACATCGGCGACGCGAATCATGTCGGCCATCCGGGTTTTCTGGGGAAGGCTCATGAAGCCTATATCCCCGGCCAGAAGGCGGCCAATCTCGGCCTCGCGCGCGATGACTCAAGATCGGCTGGCCGATCGGCGTTTGCTGATGCGTTCGTTCGACACGATGCGTCGCGACCTCGACGATGCTCGCGGCAGCATGGCGGGGATGGACGCCTTCCAGGCGCAGGCCATAGAGATGATCACGACCAACAAGGCCCGCGACGCGTTCGACATCAACCTAGAACCGGAAAAGATCCGCACCCGTTACGGCAAGGGCACGGAGTATCTGCAGGCACGCCGGCTTGTCGAGGCGGGCGTGCCGGTCGTCACCATCACGCCGCAGAACCATGGCGCGCCGACGAAGTGTAACGGCCAGTGGGATCATCACGATCACATCTTCACCTGTCTCCGCGCGGTTTTGCCGTCGTTCGATCAATCGCTCTCCGCTCTCATCAGCGATCTATGCGACCGTGGCCTGGATAAAGACGTGGCGGTCGTGGTCTGGGGCGAGATGGGCCGCACGCCGCGCGTCGGGACGCAGAAAGGCACGATGGCGGGTCGTGATCACTGGCCGCAATCCGGCTTCACGCTTCTCGCCGGCGGCGGCTTGAGCATGGGTCAGGTCGTCGGCGCCACCGACCCTCGCGGCGAGCGTCCGAAAGGCAAACCTTACACGCCGCAAAACGTCCTCTCAACGCTCTACCATGTCTTGGGCATCGATCCCGAAACGACGGTACCCGACCATCAAGGCCGCCCGGTCTACTTGCTGGATGACCGCGAACGGATCAGGGAACTGGTGTAGGCCATTTCGACGCGATCAAGAGTTAAGAACCGTGTGTGCAAGTTTTCAACTTGATGGAGTTGTTGAACGCACTTGGTCTACGTCGATGAGTCCGGCAATACCGGGGTGAATCTCAACGATCCTCAATAGCCACTGTTCATCCTGGGTGCGCTGATTGTTCCAGAGACTTGTTGGCTTGCACTGGAAGCAGATCTCGAAGCTGCGATTAAGGCTCTCTTCCCGAGTGTTGCGATTGATGGAAGCGAAATTCATGCGACCGACTTACAGGCAGGGCGCGGGATCTTCAAAGGCGTCGCCGTCGCCGAACGGTTGGCGCTACGAGACCGTTGGCTTGAAATTGCCCGACACCATGAACTGAGAGTGGTCTACCGCGTGATCGCCAAGAAACGGTTCCATGCCTGGATCACGTCGACATTCGGGACTGGAGTTCGAATTAATCCGTACGTGGCAGCCTTCCCACTCATCGCGCGCGTTATCGATGAATATCTTGCTTCGTTGCCTGGGTCTGCCCTCGGAATGTTCATTTCCGATGAAAACAAAGAGATCGTCAGAGATGTTGAAAAATCCATCAAGGTGCTTCGGGGAATGGACGGCAGTTTGCGACTATCGCGAATCGTCGAAAAGGGGTTTTTCATCGACTCCGCCAAGAGTCGAATCTTGCAGCTTTGCGATTTATGCGTGTTTTCGGCCCGCAAGAGAGAAGAGCGAATGTATGGAATGACCGGTAAATCCGTCGACGACAACGGCATTGCTCTGCTGGAGCCACTCATTCAGAGTGGAAATGAGTCCCTGATTGATGTTCTAACTTGGCTAACAGAAGAGCAAAATAAGATCAAGAAATGAAAATAGCGGCCAGGGAAATTATCCGGGGTCGACTGTCGCCGGCCCATGCTGGTCGCTAATTGTATTATCGGTTTCTCCGATATCGATTTCAACGTCAAGCAGAATCTTTTGCCAGAAATTCGCGAACGTCAGTTTCCTGTCCTTAATGCAACAACTCATTCACCACTTTCCCATGCACATCCGTCAGCCGTTGATCACGACCGCCGTGGCGGAAGGTGAGGCGTTCGTGGTTCAGACCCAACTGATGCAACAGCGTTGCGTGGATGTCGTGGATATTCAGCGGATCGCGGACGACGGAGTTGCCGAACTCGTCAGTCTCGCCGAACGTCGTGCCGCCCTTGAAACCGCCGCCGGCCATGAAGAGCGAGTAGCCGTTGACGTGGTGATCGCGGCCCGAGGTGGCCGTGACTTTGGGGCAGTGTGGCGTGCGGCCCATCTCGCCCGCCCAGAGGACGATCGTCTCTTCCAATAGACCACGTTGTTCGAGATCCACGATTAACGCCGCGACCGCCTGATCGGTGATGCGGGCGTTCTTTTCGTGGTTCTGCTTCAATAGGCCATGCTGATCCCAGGGCGAGTTGTTGCCGTCGAAGCTGGGGCAGGTGATCTCGACGAAACGCACGCCCGCCTCGATCAGTCGCCGGGCACGCAGAGCCTGGCTGGCGTAGAGGCGCTGATGCTCGTCAGTCGAATCGAGCCCGTAGAGCCTGCGGATCCGTTCCGGCTCGCGGTTGATGTCAGCCACGCCCGGTACCGATGTCTGCATGCGGAATGCCGTCTCGTAGTTGGCGATGGCGCCTTCAATCGCTTGGCTGTCCGACGCGCGGGAGGCGAACTCGACATCCTGCTCGGCCAGCAGCGAGAGCTTGCGTTTCTGAATGCTCACGCTATCGGTCGGCGTGATGTTGTCGACCGGCGCCCCTTTCGCGCGAACCATCGTCGCTTGGTGACTCGCGGGTAGGAACGAACTACCGAAGTTCTCGAGGCCACCGTTCGGCACCCAGTCGTTATTGAGGACGACGTAGCCGGGCAGATTGCGATTCTCCGTGCCGAGCCCATACGACACCCAAGCCCCGAAGCTCGGGGCCTGACCAATAATCTTCCCCGTGTGCAGCAAAAGATTTTGCTGGCCGTGCAACGGCAACTCGCCGACCATCGAGCGCACGACGCAAAGTCGATCGGCCACATTCGCGATGTGTGGAAAGAGGTCACTCACCCACAGGCCGCTCTGGCCGCGCTGGCGAAACTCCCAGGGACTGCCGGCCCACACGCGATTCGCGGCTGATTGCGAGCGTTTGCTGACCGCGCTTTCGCCAATCGCCTGGCCTTCGTGCTTCTTGAGCATCGGCTTGGGGTCGAAGGTGTCGACATGGCTTGGGCCGCCGTCCATGAAGCAGAAGACGATGTTCCTCGCCTTGGCAGGCCGGTGCGGCGTGAGGGCGCCTTGAGCGAGCGCCTGCCAGGCCAGCCAGCCGAAGCCCGTTGACGACGTCTGCAGAAAGCGTCGGCGCGATAGCTGATTCATGAAGGGTGTCATCGGTAGTAAATGAATTCCTTCGTGTTGAAGAACGCATGGGCGAGCCGCTGCCACGCGTTCTCGTCCTTCATCCTGTCGACAACATCCGCCGTGGCGAAATCATCAAGTGCGTTCAGCCAGCGCCGGCGTTCCGATTCGCCCGGCTCGCGGCCGAAGGCGCTCAGGAACATGGCGCGGATGCGGTCGTCGGCATTCGCATGTGGCTCTTTCAACAAACGTACCGCCCAGTGCTTGGCCATGGCGTTGACGAACGGATCGTTGAGCATGATCAGGGCTTGCGATGGGACATTGGTCACGTCACGGCGGCCGGTGGGTAGCTTCAGGTCGGGCAGGTTGAAACCGACGAGGAACTTGGGCGGTTCCATGATCGACATTTGCAGATAGATCGAACGCCGGCCGTCGCCATCGAGCGGGCCGCTATACAGGCGCTTCAGTTCATCGATCGCGGTTCGCGGCGGCAGTATCGGCCGGCCGTAGAGCTTCGGATCGAGCCGTCCCGCGACGGTCAGCAAAGAATCGCGGATCGCCTCGGCTTCGAGTCGGCGGGTGGGGTAGTGATGCAGCAGCCGATCCGCCGGGTCACGTTCGCGGGCTGTGGCGGTCACCATGCCCGATTGCCGAAACGTCTGGCTCAAGACGAGCCGTCGAATGAGTTTCTTGGTCGACCAACTTTCGCGAATGAACTCCCGGGCCAGGTAGTCCAAGAGTTCCGGGTGCGAGGGTTTATCGCCTAGTCGCCCAAAATCATCGGGCGTTGCAACCAGGCCGGTGCCAAACACCCACTGCCAGACGCGATTCACATACACCCGCGCGGTCAGCGGGTGATCCGATTGCAACAGCGATTCCACGAGTTCAAGCCGTCCGCTGCCGAGACTGCGGGAAACGTCGTTGCGGCCGGCGAACATTTGCAGGAAGTCCGGCTTGATTGCGGTCCCTGGAACGTCGACATTGCCGCGGACGTTGAGTGGATAATTCATCCGCGGCGTGTCGCGTTCATCCATACTGTTGGCCGTGCGCGGGAAGGCAATGCGGCCTTCAACTTCGCGGTATTCCTCGAGCAACCGCGCCAGCTTGCTCTCGGGCGCCGCCTCGTTCGGCAGCAACTTCTTCGCGAGCAGCCAATCGAGCAGGGCCAGATCGCCCGGCTGAGTCCGGCCGTCGCACCAGCGGATGACGGCTTCCGAGTACCATTTACCGACGCGCGTCCAGGCCTGGTCGATCGACGTGGGCGCTTCGCCCGCATAAAGAGGCGTGAAGACGTCGAGTTCATCCTGCGGCGCCCCGGCCGTTTCATGCGATACGATGCCCGTGATGCTGATCCAGCTTCGCTTGTCGTAACCGAAATCCGAATTCTTGAGTCCCCTGTTCAACCCCACTCGCGGCGGGAAATTGGGATTCAGCGCCGAAGTAGTGAACTCGACGGCTACCTGTTGCACGCCGTTCTTGAGCTCGGCATCGGCGAATGACTTCCACTGCGGCTCGGTGTTGGTGACGAACGTGAAGGTCTCGTTCTGGAAGGCGTGATCGTCCATCACGAGGAAAGCGCCAAATTCGCCGCCCGCCATTTTTACGCTGACATGCTTGCCGGGCACCAGGTGCTGCGCCGGCATCCGCAGGGCGCCGGGCAACTTGGATGAAAGCGCGTGCGTGTGATACCCTTGCGGCAGCAATCTTGTGGCCACGCCGGGGCCTTCGAGGGCGATGAGCGGCGTCGCTTCTTCGACGAAGCCATGCTTCATTCCGTCGCCTTCAGGAACCCAACCCGGCGGGAACGCCGCCTCGCGAAAATCGGCGAGCGTCTTGAACGCCGCCTTCGTTTTGATGCGCTGGTCGCGAGTCTTCTGCCATTCGGCCTGAAGCTCGGCCCAACCGACTCTAACGTCCTTGGCCTGCCCGACCCGCACGAGGGGATAGATGATCTCGTTGATCGCAGGTTTCGCGCTCGACACGTCTCCCATTGCGGTCTTCAGGGCCGCCGGCGTTGGCACCGACTCTCGCCACTTGGCTGCCAACTGAAAGCGAATTTCCTCACGAAGCTCCTTGAGCCGAGCGATAACCGCGTCGTTCTTGCCGGGGGCGTCAATCACGCGTGACGTCCAGCGCGGCGTGGTGAACACCGCGGCGAGCGCGTAATAGTCTTGCTGAGACACGGCTTCGAGTTTGTGATCGTGGCAACGGGCACAGGCGACCGTGGTTGCGAGAAACGCCTTCGAGAACGCATCGATCTTGTTGTTCACCATCTCCTGATGGATGCCGTTGAACATCAGGCTGCTGCCGTGCCGATGCTCGCCCAGATGATAAAACATCGGGCCAATGAGATTCTCGTGCGTGCGAGCCGTCGCATGAATGCGTTGCTTGGGCAGAAGGTCGCCGGCGATTTGTTCACGTAACAGTTGATCGAAACCAATGTCATCGTTGAAGGCTCGAATCAGGTAGTCGCGGTATTCGTGCGACCCCTTGGCGGGATTGTCCCACTCGTACCCGTAGGTGTCGGTGTAGCGGACGACGTCCATCCAGTGACGGGCGAATCGTTCCCCGAAGTGCGGACTCTGGAGGAGGCGGTCGACGGCTTTCTCCATCGCCGCTTGCGGCGTCGCGGAATAATCTTTCAAAAAAGCGTCGACTAATTCGGGGGACGGCGGCAATCCCGTGAGCACGAACGACAACCGCCGCAACAGCACTTCGGCATCGGCCGGCGGCGCCGGCGTCAGTTTCGCCGTTTCAAGCGTTGAACGAATGAAGCGATCGACCGGTTCCCGCGCCCAAGTGGCATCTTTCACCACCGGCGGCTCGGCTCGGCGCATCGGCTTCAAGCTCCACCAACTGAGCCGTTTCCTGAACTCCACCTCCCAGGCATCGTCGACATCGAGTTCAGTCGTCTTGGGCGTCAACACGCGCGGATCGGTCGCGCCGAGCTTTACCCACTCGGTCAACAGAGCGATCTCGGCCGCCGGCAGCATCTGCTTGGGCGGCATCTTCAGATCTTTGTCGGCATGACTGATCGCTTTAATGAGCAGGCTCGCTTGCGGCTTCCCTGGCACAATAGCCGGCCCGCTCTCGCCCCCCTTCACCCAGCCCGATCTCGAATCGAGAGCCAACCCGCCCTTGATCTTCTGCTCGTGCGAATGGCATTCGTAACAGCGCAGCTTCAGCAACGGCTCGATCTTCTGGATGAAGAACTCATCCGCGCGGGCGACACCGTTGAACAACAGGAGAATGACAATCGACAAACGCATGATGCGGGGGCTCGTGAGAGAGCGAATGGCGCTCTGGCGGAATTATGAATTATTCTCCATCGCATGACGGGTAAAAGCAAGCGTTGAATGATGAGACGGGCAGGATTATGTGGATGCGCGGAAAATCCACTTAGATGCATCTGCTCTCCCAATTGCTCGCCGGGAACTTTACGATATCTTGTGTATGGAATCAGGCATCGATTCAACTTTTGAAACTGTCGATTGAGGGTTTGATGAGTACGCCAACGATCGCGAAATCGCTTAGCATCGACCGCGCGGAACAGAACAAGAGTTTGCCCTGGGATGAGGTGATCGACGAACTTCTCCGCATCCGAATCCTGAAGGACGATTGGGACGGCGAAGGATCTCCCGCACCCGAACCATGCATCGTTGATGGTGCGATCGCTTTCGCGCAGTACTTCGTCGCGACTGGTATCAGTCCCCCGCATCGAGCGCACGCTGGCGTTAACGGAACCATCTACTTCGAATGGTATTTGCCGCAAGGCTATCGCGAAGTTGAGGTGCTCGCGCCCGATCGGGCGGAGAGCCGTTCTATTTTGGCAGGAGTCGAGTCCAACGAGACGATTCACATCGGCTAGCAGCTTGAACCGATTCCAAACAAGACCAAGCCATTATCTGCATGAAATCGGAAACCGAACCGATCACCGAAGACGAGTGGCTGCTCAGAAGGGTTCGAGTCGAACGATTTCGCACGAATGCCCTGCCAATCTTATCTCCCAACACATTCGAACCACGCCTTCCGGGACCGAAGGTTCGAGATCCCGATCTGACAGGGCATTCTCGTCGCCGATCTCGACCGAGCGAAATTCGACTTCGACGTGGTGGGACATTATTCCCGCCCCGACGTCTTCCGGCTCGAGGTCAACGAACAACCGATGACGTCCGTCGTCTTTAATGGTCTGAAGGGATAGTGCGGAAAGGGGATTCTCGGCGGAAAACAGAGTTCCGCCGAGAATCGTCAAGCATTATTCCGACTTCTTGCTCGGCGAGCCGCAGCAAGACTTCTTCACCGCTTCGTGGCAATCAGCCGGCTTCGTCTCGGCTTTGGCCGGGCCGCAGCAACCTTTGGCGTCGGTGCTGGTCGGCTTCGGGTCAGCCTTCATCGGACCGCAGCAGGCTTTCGCTTCCTTGCAGCAGGCCAAACCTTCGGCACAACACTTCTGAGGGGCGGCGCAGCAGCCCTTGTTGTCGGCACAGCATTTCAGGCCCTTCTCGCAGCAGCCGAGCTTGGCGTCCGCCTTGCAGCAGGCACTGCCATCTTTGCAGCAGGCCATCTTGGCCGAGCAGCAGTCGCTTGCCATCGGGCCAGCGGAGGCACCCGCGAGAAACAGGCCGGCGGTCAGGAAGGAACCGGCGAGTAGATACGTAAACATGGTACAGATCTCCAGGTATGGTCGTTGGTAAGTAATCCATCATCGCCGCGCTCACGTTGAGCGCAGGAAACAGGCCGCGAGGCCGAACATCTGAGGGCTTGATCAGATGTGGATCAACAACGCCAATGGCACTGGAGCACATGCAGACGGGGACCGAAAGTGAGGGGCGCGGACTTATCGATATTCGGCATCGATTCCAAATCGATGTCGACACGGTGGGTATAATCGATTTGGATCGGGCTAGGCAGATCGTTCGGTCGCTCTACTTCTACAAGGATCGCCACATCCCCTGAACAACAAGTCTTGTCGCAATGCCCAAGCGGGGTCGGGCTAGGACGATGCGACTCCTTTGACGACGACTGATGGCAGCAACTCGGTTTTTCCGCTGGTACGGAAGCGTCAGATCGCGCCTGATGTGTTGACGGACAACAGTATCCCTGCGGAAGAGCCAGGATTAGGCTGCTGACGACAACGACGATCTGGTGGAGGGAAATAATCATGGCATCCCGTTCGACGCAATAGCCTCACGCAACACAAAAAGTTTGGTGTCGCGTGCCCCCAAAAACATTCATCTTTTGGGGCTTCAATCAATCGTACGTCTGGTCTGGCCATTTGGTTCATCGGTTCCTTCGATTCGACAAAATTCCTCGAAATCGAGTTTGCCAGTGGGCCTCGTAGGCCTGTCTTGCCCTGGCGCCTGGAAAGCGATCTCGGCCAACCTGTCGGTTCCTCGATATTAAAGAGAGTACGTGGATGCGTAATTGTCGTGAATGCAGGAGCCGTTGAAGATGTTGAAAATTGCGTTGGCTCAGTGTCGTCAGACCGGCGACTTCAAGGAAAACAAGAAGACGATCTCGACCTGGCTCGAGAAGGCCGCCAGCGCCGGCGCTCAGATTGTCTGTTTCCCCGAGACACAGACGATCGGCTATCGGGTCGACATCGCCACGCCCGATCGACCTGTCCCCGTCGAGGCGCTCGATGAACTGAATGAAAAGTTAGCCCGCAGGTGCGGCGAACTCGGTCTCGCCTGCATCCTCGGCACTGAGACGCCGCTTGAGACCGACGCTTACGGCGGCAAGCCGTACAACAGCGCGCTGGTCATCTCGGAACAGGGCAAGATCCTGGGCGTGCATCACAAGACGAAACTGACGCCGCTCGATGCGATTGCCTATACGCCGGGCCGAACGTTCGAGACGTTCGAATTGTGCGGCGTCAAAGTGGGCGTCGTCATTTGCTTCGAAGGTTTTCGCTTCCCGGAGACGACGCGCGAATGCGTCCGCCAGGGGGCGCAACTTGTCTTTCATCCGCAGAATAACACGACCCGGCCCAACGACTGGAAGATCCCCGTTCATCACGCCATGATCACGACCCGCGCGGCGGAGAACACCATCTGGTTCGCCTCGTGCAACGCCTGCCTGCCGCCGCACCAGAATTGCAGCAGCATGATCGTGGCCCCGGACGGCCAGGTGTCCGCGATGGCGGAACTCAAACAGGAAGAGTTGGTCGTGGCCGACATTGACATCGACCGCGCGACCCGGGCCATGTTCCGCTACGATCTCGAAGCGTGTGCCGAGCTACTCTTCGCCGACACGGTCGGTCGCGACGAGTACGCCTCGGCACTTCCCGCCTCTTCCTGATGGCCACGACGGTCAGGCACCGTACTTCGCCTCGCCTTCCGCCAGATTGACCGTCGCGGTGCTGATCTGGCGGATGCGCTTTTCGTCTACTTCTTGCTTGAAGCGGGCGATGACCTCGTCGACGGGGAGCGATCCCACGTTTTGTCCATTCTAAATTGAGCAATCAGTGCTTCCGTTTCCGGAGCTTTCGCTTTTTCGGCGATCTATGGTTTTGTTGCGTGCAGTGTTTTGAAATCAAACTGGAATGCGATCGATTTTGATAGACCGATCCCCGTGGCGAGATTAGATTCGGATCGGTGAAATCGGCATGAAGAGCTTGGTCATTTGAGCAGAGCAAGCGAGCGTTCGAAACGCTGGCCAGGCCAAGGATGTGCGGATCATCCGATTGGATGGTTAATGAAGCGAACCGATTGGTTTCAGCGGATACCAATTGGGCTGAAAATTTCCTCAAGGTGCCTTGTCGATTAAGTTCAGCCAGGAACCGGAAAATCTTGTTGATTTTGAAGTACTCTGAAGCCAGTTTTCCGCCGTAAACCGCGATGGCTCGCTTTTGGGTGAGTGCCTTCCAGATCGGTTCGAATGCCGAACCGGACACTGCGGGAAAAACAAGGGCGGCGACGTTGGCATCGACGATCAGACACATCGTCAACCTATCAAGTAAATAGTCGCATTTCTTCTTCGAGGAAGAAGCGGCGATATTGCTCTGGGGCGTCGAGCACATTGCCCATCTCATCCAAGCTAATGGGATAAACCGTCGTTTCAAGTTTTGGGCGGTCGAAAAATAAGATCTGCACGTCTTCGGGCTTCAGCACCCCATTGGCGACTTCTTGGCGAATACGATCGACAAGATGATCGCTGTGAGTTTCGATGATGTACGTGCTGTCGCCTTTTGCCGCCAGTTTCGCGAAGAAGGTCCCGAGAGCCGCTTGCGCCCGCGGATGCAAATGAACCTCGGGCTGTTGAATCAACAAGAGGCTGCGCTTCTGACGCAAGACACTCTGAACGATGACGGGCATCGCCTGGCTGATGCCGTAGCCAACATCAACTAGATTTGCCTTCGGCCCGCCCGTGCCCACTTGAATCTGAAACGGGTCGGCAGGCCCCTTCCCGAGCTTTTTGACTTCAAGCTGCCGAAACAAGCCAGAATCCTGTCCGAACTCGTGGAGCGCGTCGACGACAAGCTGAGCAGCTTGGCTGAGTGGTTGTTCGCTAAGGTAACGGGCGAGCAAGCTGGGAATATGCTCTCCCTCGGGGCTGTAATCCTCCTTCGATTCGTCGTAGGTTCGCTTCGGCTTGGTGCGGATCGGGGCGAAGGAGAAGGTTTCAGTGAATGGTTCGACCGGCGGCTTGAACATGACCGTGTGCAACAACTTATTGCGAAGTTCGGGTCGCTGGAACTGCATCTCGCGAATTATCAACGGAAAGTAGGTTCTTCGGAGATCGGCGAATTGGAGGAAATCGTACAAGTGGTCATTCAGCACCAAATCCTTCTGTTTTTCACCTCCAATATCAATCCGTTCCACTGGCGAATTTTGCGTTGGGCTAAAGGTCAGTGAACCGCTTACGATTCGATCCTTAATGTTTAAGGTAAATTGTCGATTCATCTCTTCATCTTGATATCTGGCCAAGATCGGCTGCCCGTTTTCTTGACAATATGTTGCTGTGACCTTCCTTTTAGTTAGGGAGCGGGATTTTTCGAATTCGAACCCCATTGAGAAAGAATCGTTGCGCCCATAGCGACCCGCTTTATAAGTCGCGATTGTTTCGTAGTTGCCAAGGCCATATGGTGGTTCGTTGAACGGCGGTTTTACCGGCGACGCTTCCGGGTTCAAAACGCACGACGCAATCGCAAGGAAGGTCGATTTACCCGAGCTATTCTCGCCGACCAGCAACGTGATGGGTCGAATCGGGATCGACTGCTCGCTCGCGAAACTGCGGATGTGCTCGATTTGTAGTTCAAGTTTGCTTTTCATGACTCGAGACTTCACCAATCAAACATCGGGTCTTGAGCTATTCTTAGGAAAAAACGGGCGAAGGTGTTACCGGTCCATTTCCAATTCTACCCCCCGTACTTCGCCTCGCCTTCCGCCAGATTGACCGTCGCGGTGCTGATCTGGCGGATGCGCTTTTCGTCTACCTCTTGCTTGAAGCGGGCGATGACCTCGTCGACGGGGAGCGATCCCACGTCGCGTTTTTGCATCTCCTTGATTGATTCATCGCGAACGGACACGGTGCCGGCCGACTGCTCTTTGTCGCCCACGATCAGCAAGTACGGGACCTTTTCGAGCGACCCGTCGCGGATCTTGGCGCCGATCTTCTCGGGCCGGAAATCACCCGTCACGCGCAGACCGGCCGCCTTCATCTGCTCTTCGACTTTCTTGCCATACTCGCTGAACTTCTCGGAGACAGTGAGGATCCGCGCCTGTTCCGGGGCGAGCCAGAGCGGGAAGGCCCCGGCGAAGTGCTCGATAAGGATGCCGCAGAAACGTTCCATCGAGCCGAACGGCGCGCGATGGATCATCACCGGCCGATGCTTGGCGTTGTCGGCCCCGATGTAATCGAGGTCGAAGCGCTCCGGCAGGTTGTAATCGAGCTGCACAGTTCCGAGTTGCCAATCGCGGCCGATGCAATCCTTGACGATGAAGTCGATCTTCGGCCCGTAGAACGCCGCCTCGCCGACGCCGATCGAGTAGTTCATGTCGAGTTTCTGAACCACTTCGAGTAATGTCTTCTCGGCTTTTTCCCAGAGGTCCGCCGCGCCAACGTACTTGCTGCTGTTCGGCTCCCGCACGCTGACGCGGACCCGGTAATCGTTCAGGTTGAGCGTCTTCAGAACGAAGGTTACCAGTTCGAGATTGGCAATCAGTTCGCTCTCGACCTGATCGGGGGTCATGAAGAGATGCGCGTCGTCCTGGGTGAAACCGCGGACGCGGGTCATGCCGCCAAGCTCGCCTGATTGCTCAAATCGGTAGACGGTGCCGAACTCGGCCAGACGCACCGGCAGGTCGCGGTAACTGCGCGGCAGAGCCTTGAAGATCTGAATGTGATGCGGGCAGTTCATCGGCTTCAACAGGTAACCTTCCTGCCCATGCAGCCAGTTTCTTAACTCAGCGAGCTTCTCGTCATGGTTCTGGGCGTTCCGATAGGCGACCCAGAGGACACGAAGATCGAGTGCGATCTGACCCCAGGAATACTGCGGATCTTCGCCGTAAGCGGTGTGCCCTTTGACGACCGAGTCGAGCAGGTCCAGGTACGCCTTCTCGTTCGCTTCGGTCAACTGCTTCTTTTCGAGCAGGGTAAACCAGGTGTCGATGGTGTGGCCCATCGGGTTCATGAACAGCGGCGGATACTGCGAGTCGCGGTAGTAGGGGAAATGCCCCGAGGTGCGATAGAGATCGAGACGGCCGATGTGCGGGGTGTAGACCGGCGAATAGCCACGCTTGATCAGTTCATCCTTGATGAAGTTCTCGAGCAGGCTACGGACCATCGCGCCTTTCGGCATCCAGAGGATGAGCCCCTGGCCTGCCTGTTGGCTGATGGTGAACAGCCGCAGTTGTTTGCCAAGGGTGCGGTGATCGCGTTTCTTCGCTTCTTCGAGTTGTTCCAGGTAAGCCTTCAGGTCCTTCTCGCTGAAGAAGGCGGTGGCGTAGAGGCGCTGAAGTTGCTTGCGAGTGGAATCGTTCTTCCAGTAGGCGCCGGCGATATTCAGGACCTTGAACGCCCCGACCTTGCCTGCGTGGGGGATGTGCGGCCCCCGGCACAGGTCGATAAACTCGCCCTGCCGATAGAAGCTGAGGGTCGGGTACTTCTTCAGTTCCTCATCGATGTGCTCGACTTTGTAATCCTGCTTGAGATCGGCGCAAAGCGAGCGGCCCTCGGGAACGAGGCGCTCGAAACGCTCGAACGGCTCGGCCGCGGTGATGATCTTTTTCATCTCCGCTTCGATCTTCGGGAAGTCGGCCTCGGTGATCGGAATGGGGGAATCGATGTCGTAATAGAAGCCGTTGGCCAGGGCCGGGCCGAAGGCCAGCTTGGTGCCGGGGAAGAGCCTCATGACGGCGCGGGCCATAATGTGGGCGGTGCTGTGGCGCAGGACTTCAAGCGACTCCGGATCGCGATCGGTGAGAATCTGGAACGACAATTCCGCGGGCTCGGTCGGGAATTCCCGATCGAGATCGACGACGTCGCCATTGACCTTGGCCGCGATGGCCGCCTGCGCGAGGCGCTTGCCGATCGACTCGGCCACCTCGCGGGGCCGGCTGCCAGGCGCCGCGGGACGGGTCGAACCATCGGGGAGTTTGAGAGTGAGCATGTGAAGAGAATCCTTCTGAAAGTCCGGTCTGGATGCACGCCCCTACAACGGGCGCGCCCTCGAGACGGACACGAGTGAGATAGGCGAGGTTCATGGTAGGGAAAGTGCAGCCGTGGCGAAAGCACGAGAGAAAAGGTTCGTTGAATCGGGAAGTTTCCAGAAGTAGAATATTCGAACCCATTGATTCATCGGAGATGGCAAAATGATCGCGTTGCCCGCTCGGCCGAGTTACGTCAGAGAAGAGTTTGTCGCCCTGCCAGACGATCAATTCGAGTTCGTCAGGCGACGAGTCGAAATCTACACCAGTCATTTGTCCGCACTCGTTGCCGGAAAAGTCGTGACGCGTCTTTCGAATTGTTGTGATGCAACATCCTCGGGACTAGTCTTCGCTTGCGGAACGGAATACCGTTGCTTATCGAACGAGCCCGAGCAATACCTCAAGCCCGATGTCTCCTTCATCCGCAACGAACGGCTCACGGCTGATTGGATGGCGGACGCGTATTTCTCCATCGCTCCCGACCTGGCGGTGGAAGTCCTCTCGCCGAACGACCTGGCCTATAACGTCGACGCCAAAATCCGCTTGTACCTTCGCGTCGGAGTTCAGCTCGTTTGGATCGTGAATCCCGAACAACGAACCGTGGCGATCTATCGCGCCGACGGCAGCGTCACGTTGTTGAACGAGGACGATGTTCTCGAAGGCGAACAGGTCATCCCCGGCTTTACCTGTGCCTGCCGCGAGATCTTCCCGGGGCTTTAGCTTCGAATCGCAATTCTAACTTTCCACCAACTTTTTGACATGCGGCGGCATGATCTTCCATGTTGCCCCGTACGTTACTTCCAACGGCAGATTCACATATCGTTCCGGTTCGAGAAAGAGCGGCATGTCGGGGAGCGTGTCGTTGACGCTGATTGGTTCGACATAGGCCGTGATCGCTTGATTGGCTAAATAGGAGACAAGAGTCAACGGTTTCTTCGGCGGCGGCGACTCGTCATCCGGCTCGATTTCCGACCAGATGGCCGCGTGAATGCCATCTGGATCGCGCGGCGTCGGCGGCTGAAGATCCACGATGAGCAGATGGATCTCGCGATAGAGCGACCCGACGGCTTTATCCAGAAACTTGCGAAAGGCATGCTTGCCGCTTTTGTTGCCCCGCGAGACGATTTCGATAATCGCCACGATCCGGTCATCCCTGACATGCCGGAGTACTTCCGTCGACAGTTCGCGGAAGTGAATATAGCAGTGATTGACCTTGCTCCGGTTCTGGGCGACGCCGTCGAGCCGTGTCGCAAGGTCGATGTCGTCAAACCCGGCTGCCTTGGTCAGTGTACTCATGATTATGTACCAGCCACGAGCATTGAGAACCCCTTTCGACTGTCGGGGAGCGCTCCGCTCCGAAGGCTTCGCGTCCCGGCTTCCCAGGGTTGCCTCGCTTGCCGACTCTACGGGTATTCCTCTCCGACATCTCTTGTGCTTTTCCCCTGATGCAGTATAGCCGAGGGCTCGATCGGAATTTTCGGGGGATGGTGGGGAGGTGGCTGATGATCCGCGCACGATGCCTTGGAATGATCTGCTGGGCTTTGAGTTTACCCGCAGCAACTCACGCTCAGCCCGGGAAATACTCGGCCTCGATTATCCTTCCCGAGATCCAAATGCGCGCCGGCGCAAGCTGGCAATTTCCCGCCACGGGCAAGTTCAAGAAGGGCGAGCAAGTCATCGTCCATCATGAAGATGGTAGCTGGGTGGCCATCATTCCGCCTCCGGGAACGGTCAGTTGGGTCAATCATCGTTTCTTGGGCGAGTTCGATCCGAACGGGACCGGGAAACAAAATGCTCTCGTGATGGCCGAAAACGTTGAAGTTCGCGTTGGTTCCGAGAAGGGCACGCCGCTGAGCGTCGCCCAGGTCAAGGTGCCGCGCGGCACGTGGGTCGAGGTGATCGGCGGCAAGATTCGCGACGATAATTCCATTTGGTACCCGATCACGCCGCCCGAGGGCGAGTTCCGCTGGTTGCCGAAGGAAGCGCTCGGAGCGGCCGCCCCCTTGGCTCCGCCGCCCCAGTTCGTGAAGAGCGATCTGAACGAGAAACCGATAGGCAGCCTGACCTCGCTGAGCCCGAAGCCGGAGGCGGCCGCCAACGTGCCGCAATGGGATAAGGCGGAGTCCGCCGAGCGCTCGGGCGATTACGGCACGGCTGAGAAACTCTACACGCTCATCTACATGGATCTGAAGCAGAAAAAGGCCGACCACGAACTGCAACTCATCTGCTACAACCGCATCATCAAGTGTCAGGAACGCCTGAAGCTCGACGGGCAGCCGTTGCGCACTTCGACCGCGTTGCCCAATCCGGGGCAGGCGACCTTGCAACCGCCGAACGGTTCATCGCAGAACACGGGCGCGGTCGGCGTGGCGTGGCCCGCGCAGCCCCAACAGCAACAGCAGGCGAATGGCGGTCAGCGCTGGAGTGGGCCGGGCAATCTCCGCCGCGCCGGCTTCGCCATCGATGGCAAGCAGGCTTACGCTCTCGAGAATGCCCGCGGCCAATTACTCTACTACATCACGGCCGGCAACAATCTGGCTCTCGACGGTTACGTCAACAAACAGGTCGATCTCCTCGGGGTCTCCCAGGTTCGCGGCGACATCCGCGGCGGGCAGTACATGGTGGCCACCCAGGTCAACCTCATCCGGTAGAGGGCGTCGCGCGTCCTTGGGACAGTCGCGAGTGCATCATCCATCGGCCCGTAGAAACTCGACAATCCGCGGGATGATCTCGTCGGCGGCATCTTCGAGGATGTAATGGCCGCCGTCTTCGAAGCGCAACACATCCGCTTCGGGGAAACGCCGTTCCCATTCCGCCAGGAAGTGTTTGTCGAAGACGAAGTCGCGCAGGCCCCAGGCGATCATCATCGGCTTGCCGCGCAGACGTTCCAGCCCCGCTTCCACTTCCGAGACGATGTCATAACCGGGGTCGCTGGGCCGCAAGGGAATCGTTTGGACGAAGCGGGCCACGGCGATCCGGTTCTTCCACGAATCGTACGGCTGAAGGTAACCCGCCCTCACTTCGCTCGTTAGAGGCCGGCGCTTGACGCCGACGCGAGCCGCCGATCGGCAAAAGGCGTTGAGCCCGCGGATCATCCACTCGCCGATGCGCGTGTTCCGTCCCAGCCACAGGGCGAACGGGAGACGTTTTTCTTTCGGAAGATGAAACGCCCCCGTGTTCAGCACCACCAGCCGGCGGACGAGTTCCGGATGGCGCACGGCCCAGGCCATGCCGATCATTCCACCCCAATCATGCACCACAAGAGAGCATTCGCGAATCCCCGCGTGGTCGATCAACGCTTCCAGATCAGCCACGCGCCGGGCGAGCGAGTAGTCGTATTCGCGGTCGGAAGGTTTGTCGGATAAACCGCACCCAATGTGATCGGGCACGAGGCAGCGATGGCCGGAACGTAGGGCCAACACCAAATTGCGATAGTGAAACGACCAGGTGGGATTGCCATGCACCATGACGACGGGGGGGCCGCTCCCCTCGTCGAGGTAGTGCATGCGGATGCCGCCGCGTTCGAAGAAGCGGCCCTGAAACGGGTAGAGATCGCTCACCACTGAAGGCCCAGCATCATACAGTTGAGCCCGCTGCCGATGCCCAGGAAGCCGACGCGATCGCCCGGCTTCAAGAAATCGCGTTCCTCGGCCACGGCGGCCGTCAAAGGCAGCGAGACGGTGCCGATGTTGCCGAGGTATTCAAACGTGGAAAATTCTTTCTCGGCTGGGATGCCGAGCGTTCGCAGAATGGCATCGCGATGGCCGGAACCGACCTGATGGCAGATGACCTTGTCGACTGAATCGACGGCCCAGCCGATCTTCGTCAGGAACGTACTCCACGTTCGTAGGCCGAGATCGACGCCGAATTTCAGAACGGAGCCCGCGTCGGTCGCCATGAACGGCGTGACGCAGTGTTTGACGCCTAGGCCGTACGCCTTGCGAATCATCGTGCCGACATCGGTACTCATCAGACGGCCGACAACCGTCGGCATGAAGGATTCCCAGCCCCAACGGCAGAGGCTGTGATGTTGAGAGGCATTTTTGGTCGCCCCGCCGATGAGCTTGCGGCGGTGCTCGCTCGAAAGTTCTTCGTCAACCACGAGCACGGCCACGGCGCCCGAACCGCCCGTCAACGTGGCCAACGAGTTGCGGAAGCTCTCGATCGACTTTTGCTCGACCATCTGATCGATCATCACTTCGTTGATCTCGCGGGCCGTCTCGCAGGAGACGACCAGGCCGGCCCGGCATTGCCCGAGCTCGATGCGATTGGCGATATCGACGATCCCATTAAGGACGCCCAGGCAGGCATTGCTGATGTCGTAGACGCTGGCATCGGTATTGACGCCGATCTCCGAGGCTACGCGGCACGCGGTCGCCGGTTCAAGCTGTTCGCGGCTGACGCCGGCGTAGATGAGGACGTCAATATCCTTGGCAGTGAGGTTGGACTGCGCGAGGGCTTTCTTGGCCGCCAAGGACGCCCCGGTCGAGAGCGAGTAATTCGCCCCCCACCAGCGCCGCTCGGTGATTCCCGTGAGCGCCTCGATTTGGCCCGGCGCGATGTTCAGCGACTTGTAGAGCGGCGCCAGCCGTTCTTCGAGTTCAGCCGTGGAAATCACCACGGGCGCCAGTTCGTAGCCGATCGATTCAATGTAGACTCGAGAGTAACGCATTGGCTATTTCGATCTCGTCCTAAGGTCATTATCGTTGCACGACAAAATCCGTCATTCGGTAGATGATCCGCCCATCAACCGAGAGCAAGCCTTCCGCGGTGAAGCTGGTTTCTTCAACTGCTGTCACCAGTGCCTGCACTGTCACTTCTTGATCGCGAGGCGCCACCTGGCCGCGGTAGGTCCAACGGTGCTCCCGGCCGAGAGCAGGGCATCTTACCTCGTTCGCGGGCACATTCCAGCGGTCGGCGCCCATGAAGCGGAGCAACTGAGCGAACGATTCCAACCCAAGCGAACCGGGCCATACCGGATCCTGGTGGAAGTGGGCCTTGAAGAACCAGGCGCCCGGGTCGACGGCAATCCGCCCGTCGATCGCGCCCAGACCATGCGGACCACCCTCTTTATCATACCAACTTATCGTATCGACCATCCTCAACATCGACCCCGGAAAGGGGGATTCGCGAGGAAATGGCCCATTCCAACAAAGATTTGTCGGTTGGTAAAGGCCGAATTCTTTCATGCCCACCTGGTTGGTGAGGGCCTCCTTCGAGAAAAACCCGAAATAGGTGTCGCCCGTGTAGACGTCTCGTCCCTGGCTGCGGACGGCATAATCATAGTGCTGAATGATCATGCCGCCGGAGTTCGACACGCGCGTCAGTTTGACCGTGATGGTGAGCGTGCCAATCTCCGGGCCGACCGGCAGATGTTGAATCGCCTTGCCGCCCAGGTTGCGGAACGAGACATCCGTTGGACTCGTCAGGGCCGAGCCGACATAGGCCGCGAGCCATCCGCAAGGCTGCAATGCAATCTCAAGAAGTACGCTGAACGGCATTGATGGAGCACGCTGGGCGGCAAAGTACCATTCCTCCGGCGGAACGTCATACTCCGCGTCGATCACCCCGCCCGCTACCATCTTCCACGGCTCGGCCTCGATGCGCATGATGCGATCGAGAAACTGGAACGGCGGTCCTGGTAGCCGGGCGATGACTCGTTCCGAATCGAAAACGCGATAGGGTTCGCCGAACGCCTCCGACGGATTGCCGATGGCAAAGGCCGTGATGCGCTCGCGGTCAAACAAGATGCGCGGCTTCTCGGAAGACTGCGACCAGATGTGGTCGAGTTTCTCGCGATCAAGCCCGCTCAGACGCAGCGACATATTCGTCATCTCGACGATCGGCCGGCCATCCGCGTACATCAGCGCGTCGGCGATCGCGAACGGCTCCGGACCGAAGCCGATCTCCTTCAGCGTCACTTCATAGGCGACCGTTTTGGTCGAGGCAATTACCTGGCCACGGCACTTCAACTTGCTGGCGATACCTGGCACCGGTTCGCAGGCGACCTCGCCCTCTTCGCCAATCCAGCCCAGCCGCATGAGATAGATGCGCAGCGTGTGCAGGCAGCACTCGTACATCAACGTGCCCGGCATCACCATGTCGTCGACGAAGTGGCAGGTTAGGAACCAGTCGTCGGGATGAATATCAGCCTCGGCGCGGATCAGGCCGATGCCAAAACGCCCGCCGGTCGGGTCGAGCCGG
>Ga0105048_10002690_pt1 | contig 28930 bp, 27 predicted proteins | sample MAT05_FD_78382 | JGI IMG/M metagenome (GOLD analysis project Ga0105048, IMG submission 78382) | Freshwater microbial communities from Lake Fryxell liftoff mats and glacier meltwater in Antarctica - MAT-05 | ecosystem: Environmental > Aquatic > Freshwater > Ice > Liftoff microbial mat | place... | reverse complement strand
GCGTATCCACTCAGGCCCCGAGGAGTTTTTTCCAGCGGGCGAATTGTTTTTTCGTCTGCACCTTGCCGGGCATGCCGGTGCCGGTGCGACGGGCCATCGCGCGGTCGAGGTCGAACACGTCCACCCAATCTTTACCGAAGGCGGCGTGGACGGATTTCACTTCCTCGTAGGGCAGTTCGTTAAGTTTGACCGAAAGTTTTTCGGCGATCTTCACGACAGCGCCGACGGCATGGTGCGCCTCGCGAAACGGCACATCCTTGCTCACGAGGTAGTCGGCAAGATCGGTCGCCAGCAGCGCCGGATCGCTCACGGCCTCGCGGCAACGCGCGCGATTCACGGTCAGTCCGGCGATGGTCCCGGCAAGCACGTCAGCGCAGAGCGCGGATTGTTCGAAGCTGTCGAAAACCGGCGGCTTGTCCTCTTGCAGATCGCGATTGTAGGTGAGCGGCAGGCCCTTCGCGAGCGTGAGCAGCGTGTGGAGATTGCCCTGGAGACGGGCGGATTTGCCGCGCAACAGTTCGCAGGAATCGGGATTCTTTTTCTGCGGCATCAAACTCGAACCGGTGCAAAACGCGTCGGGCAATTCGACAAATTTAAACTCCGCGCTCATCCACAAAATCAGATCCTCGGCGATGCGCGAGAGGTGCACGCCGAAGAGCGCGCAGGCGTGGGCAAACTCGATGAACGTGTCGCGGTCGGCCACGGCGTCCATGGAGTTTTGCGTCACTTGCGGGCGGCCCTTCGCGTCGACGAAGCCGAGCAGCGTCGCGGTGTATTCGCGGTCGATCGGCAGCGTCGTGCCCGCGATCGCGCCGGAACCGAGCGGACACCAGTTAGCGTGCGCGGCGACGTCGGCGAAGCGCGCGCGGTCGCGCTCTAACATTTCGAGATAGGCAAAAAGATGGTGTGCGAGATAGACCGGCTGGGCGCGTTGCAGGTGCGTGTAGCCGGGCACGAGCACGTCGGCGTTGGTCGTGGCGATGGCGAGGATAGCGCGCTGAGCGGCGGCGATTTTTTCACCGACGACATGGCAGGCGTGCTTGAAAAACAGGCGCATGTCGGTGGCGACTTGATCGTTTCGGCTGCGCGCCGTGTGCAGGCGAGCCGCGGCGGGCACGCGCTGGGTCAACGCCTGCTCGATGTTCATATGCACATCCTCGAACTTTGTTTCCCACACGAAGGTGCCCGCCTCGATCTCGGCGAGGATCGCGTCGAGCCCGGCATGAATGGCGTTGCGCTCCTTGGCCGTGATGAGGCCGACGTGCGCGAGCATGGCGGCGTGGGCCTTGCTGCCCTGAATATCGAAGGGCGCGAGGCGCTGGTCAAAGGATACGGACTCGCTGAACGCGAGCATCAGGTCGGCGGGACCGGCGGAAAAACGTCCGCCCCAAGTCGCTTGTGAGGGTTTGGCCATGATGGGTAAATGATGCGTCCAGACGCGGCGGGGCAACGCGAAAGCGTTAACATCCTCGCAAGGTCAACGCACGCCCATGACGCCGATTTTCTGGCTGGCAGGCAACCGAGGCCTGCGCACAGTGGGCGAATGCGTGTGCGACCATTGCTCTGTTTACTCTGGCTGGCCCTGTTGATCGGTCCGGCAATGACCATGCGCGCCGCCACCGCCTTCGACCGCATCACCGTCGAAACCTCCTCGACCTCAATCTACATCGGCAACGTCACGCTGCACGTCGACCCGCTCGTCCGGCAAAACGGAGTTTACACCGGCGGCTACCGGGCGCGCGTCATTCCCTTCTTTTTCATGAGCGAGCACGGCACCTTCCGCATGACCGTATCGGACGATGAACTCGCCCGCGTCGCACGCGGTGAGACCGTGGAATTCACCGGCACCGCCGAAAATAGCGGACGCGAAGCACGCAAGATCACTGGCCGCGCCAGCCCCGACGACGCTGTTCGCGGCAAAATCAAAGTCCGCATCTTCGTGACCGAAAAAATTCAGCTGATCTTCAACACCACCTACCACTTCGAGGACTGACGCGAGCCGACCGCCCTTTCTGGCAAGCAGCGGTGCAGCCGCCACCTCACAGCGCAGCAAGCAGTTTGCGCAGGGTTTCGTCGACGAGCTTGGGGTTGGCTTTGCCCTTCGCGGCTTTCATCACCGGGCCTTTGAAGGCGTTAATCGCACTGTCCTTGCCGCTCTTGAATTCGGCCAGGGCTTTCGCGTTGGCGGCGATGGAATCACGGCACCATTGCTCCAGTTCGCCCGCGTCGGTCGGCGTGGCTTTGAGGCCGCGGCGATCCGCGATGGCATCGGGCTGGTCGCCGGTGGCAAACATCTCAACAAAGATTTCCTTCGCAGCGGTGTTTAGCACCGTGCCGGCGTCGATCAGGTTCACCAGCGCGGCGATGTGCGCGGGCTTCACCATGGAATCAGCGAGAGCGAGCTTGGCTTGGCTGAGCTCACGCAGCAGATCGTTGACGATCCAGTTGCCAGAGGCCTGAGCCTTGCCGAGGCCGGCGAGGATGGCGGCTTCCTCGAAAAAATTGCTCAGCGCGAGATCCGGCACGAGCACCGCGGTGATTGTGTACGGGACGTGGTATTGCTCGAAGAAACGACGCTGCTTGTCGAAGGGCAGCTCGGGACACTCGGCTTGCAGGCGCGCCTTCCATGCCGAATCAACCTTTACCGGCATCAAATCGGGGTCGGGGAAATAGCGGTAGTCGTGGGCCATTTCCTTGGTGCGAAGCGATTGCGAGGCGCCGGTCTGGCCGTCGTAGTCGCGCGTCTCCTGCACGAGTTTGCCGCCGCTTTCGACCACCGCGATCTGGCGGGCAATCTCGTGGGCGATGCCGTCGCGGACAAACGAAATGGAATTGAGGTTTTTTAATTCAACCTTCGTGCCAAGCCTGGTCTCACCGACAAGACGGATGGAGATATTGGCATCGCAACGCAGCTGGCCTTTTTCCATGTCGCAGTCGGAAATGCCGCCATAAATCATACTCTGGCGCAGCGAGGTCAGGTAGGCGAACGCCTCCTCGGCGGTGTGCATCGCCGGATCGGATACAATCTCCATGAGCGGCGTGCCAGCACGGTTGTAATCGACAAGCGATTCCTGCGCGCCGTGATTGAGTTTGCCGACGTCTTCTTCGAGATGGATGCGGGTGAGCGGGATTTTTTTGTGCTCGCCCATCACGTTGCGAGCAGAGCCGGGGAGTTCGATTTCAACCTGACCGCCGATACAGATCGGCTGGTCGTATTGAGAGATCTGATAATTCTTCGGCGAGTCGGGATAGAAATAGTTTTTGCGGTCCCATTTGCAGACGGGCGCGATCTCACAGCCGAGCATGAGCCCAGCCTTGATGATGGCGTCGAGCGCGGCCTTGTTCATGACGGGCAGCACGCCGGGGAGCGCGAGCACGACGGGATCGGTCAGCGTGTTCTCCTCGTGGCCATAACCGGCGGCGACGCGGGTGAACATCTTCGACCGCGTCTTGACCTGAATGTGAACTTCAAGACCGATGACAGCTTCGTATTTCATGAAAGGAGAGGAAGAGAGTGATGGATTGGCCACAGAGAACACAGAGCTCGGACACAGAGGTCACAGAGCCAGGCGGCTTAGGCCGTGTTTAGCGAGCAAGGTGGTGCGAAAATTGAAAAGGAGCCCAATACGACAACCGGAAAAACGGAGATAGGTGAGCACCTGTGCCTCATGAACATCAAGCAAAGCATCTACGGCCTTCAACTCGACGACCACGTTGCCATCTACAAGAAAATCGAGCCGGTAGGCATCCTCGATCAAAAGGTCTTTGTAACGCACCGAGCAGAGCTTTTGCTCTTCAAACTGAATCCCCCGGAGTTTCAGTTCATGGGCCAACGCACGCTGATAGGCCGACTCCAACAGACCCGGACCAAGCTCGCGATGAACCTCAATCGCCGCACCAATGATCTGCTCGGTGAGTTGATTGATCTCTGGGGTCATTGGTTTGTCCTCTGTGCACTCCGTGTCAGCGCTCAGTGTACTCAGTGGCGAAAATCAGAGAAACGGAGTTCTCGAAGCCCAGTCGTGAGCTTTTTCGTAGCTGTTGGCGATGGCGAAGAGCTCGGCTTCCTTGAAGGGCTGGCCAATAATCTGCAACCCGATCGGCAAACCCGTCTTCGAAAATCCACACGGGATGCTGATGCCGGGTAGCCCCGCGAGATTTACCCCAATCGTATAGATATCGCTCAGGTACATCGCGAGCGGGTTGGACGCTTTTTCGCCCCGCTTGAACGCGGGCGTCGGCGATGTCGGCGTGAGGATCGCGTCGACATCGTGATAGGCGTTGAGAAAATCCTGGCGAATCAACGTGCGGACTTTTTGCGCGCGCAGGTAGTACGCGTCGTAGTATCCACTCGAGAGCACATAGGTGCCGAGGATGATACGGCGCTTCACCTCCGGGCCAAAGCCTTCGGCGCGCGATTTGAAATAGAGATCGACGATGTCCTTCGCGTCCTTCGAGCGGTGGCCGTAACGAATGCCATCGTAGCGCGCGAGATTCGACGAGCACTCCGCCGTCGCGATGATGTAGTAAACACCGACGCCGTACTCCGTGTGCGGCAGGGAAACATTTTTCACCTCGCAGCCGAGCTTCTCGTAATAATTGATCGCCTTCTCGACGGTCGCGGCGACTTCAGGATCGAGTCCTTCGCCGAAATATTCCTTCGGGATGCCGAGACGCCACGGGCCTTTGTGCTGCTTCAATTCGGCGCGGTAATCAGGAATCTCGGTCTTAAACGACGTCGAATCCAGCGGGTCGTGCCCCGCAATCGCGCCGAGCGTGATCGCCGCATCCTCGACGGAACGGCTGAACGGGCCGATCTGGTCGAGCGACGACGCGAACGCGATCAAGCCGAACCGTGAGACAAGGCCATAAGTCGGTTTGAAGCCGACGACGTTGCACAACGCCGCGGGTTGGCGGATCGAGCCGCCGGTGTCGGAGCCGAGCGAAACAATCGCCTCGCCCGCCGCCACCGCCGCCGCGCTACCGCCGGAACTGCCGCCGGGCACGCGTTCGAGATCGTAGGGATTGCAGGTGGTTTGGAAGGCGGAGTTCTCCGTGGAAGAACCCATCGCAAACTCGTCGAGGTTCAGCCGGCCCCAGCAAATTGCCCCGGCGTTTTTCAACTTCTGCGTGACCGTCGCGTCGTAGGGCGAAACAAAGTTCGCCAGCATCTTCGACGACGCGGTGAGCGGCTGACCGGCCACCGAAATCACGTCCTTCATGCCGACGGGAATGCCGTCGAGCGGCCCCCTCGCCTGCCCGGCGGCGCGGCGTTCGTCGGAAGCGCGGGCTTGGGCGAGCGCGTCGGCCTCGTCGAAGGAATTGAAGGCTTTGACCTTCGTATCCACGGCCTTGGTACGGGCGACCACGGCCTGCGTGAGCTCGACGGCGGAAATGGCTTTCGTCTCAAGCAACGAAGCCAGCTCAGTGACGGGTTTGTAGAAAAGTTCGGAGGACATTCGCTAAAAGTTTTTACAGCCAAGAAACAAAGAAGCTGCGCCTTGTTTCGGAGCTTTGCTTCTTAGTTTCTTCGCAGTTCAATTTTCACTCTACGACCTTGGGGACGGCGATCATGTTGTTGCGCTGGGCAGGGGCGTTTTGCAACGCGGCCTCGACCGACAGGCCCAGCTGCGCGACATCGTCGGCCCAGACATTATAAACCGGGAACGCGTGCGCCGTCGGCTCCACGCCGCTGACGTCGACTTTTTTCAACTGCTCGATGTACGAGAGGACATCGCCTAGCTGGGTGGCAAACTTCGCCTTTTCCTCGGGCGTCAGTGCGATGCGCGCGAGGTTGGCGATGTGGTCGATATTCAGATCGGTGGGGGCAGACATGGTAGAAAAAAGTTCGCTGTCGGTCGGCGTGAGACGTGGGAACGGGTTACTTTCTGATTTGATACGGCGTGGTTTTGGCGAGTTCGTCCTGAACCTTTTGGAACGCCACGTTGACCTCGTCATCCGTGAGCGTCCGCTCGGGCGAGCGAAACACGAGCGAGAAGGCGACACTCTTTTTGCCTTCAGGCAAACCAGCGCCTTGGTACACATCAAAGACCTCGATGGTTTCGAGGGCAAAGGCGTTGCCGGCAGCGGCGCGGGCGAGCTTCGCCAGCGTTTTCTGCACATCGGCGGCCTGAAGCGTCTGATCGACGACGAGCGCGAGATCGCGCAGCGCGGCCGGGAAAAGACTGAACGATTGGAAGCGGCGATGCGCACCCGCGGCGGCCAGCTTCTCCGGCAGAATCGCAAACGTGCCGCCGTAAACTTTGCCCTCGATGCCGAGGGATTTCAGCAGCGCCAGATTCACCAACCCGATGCAGGCGGTCCAACCCTGGGAAATCTCACCGGCGGTGGCGGACTGGCCTTCCTGCCAGCCCTGCGGCTCCGCGCTGGCGGGATGTAGGGGTTGGCGAGAAAGATCGATGCTGGCGGCGGCGGCGAGTATTTCAACGTGGCGCTTGGCCGCGTAGAAATCGGGCGCTTCGCGTTTGAGCCAACTGCGCTCGGCAGCGTTTTCAACCAGGACAAACGCGACCGACACGCACTCGTAGTTCGCGCCGTCGCGTTCGATGAAGACGCGGCCGGTCTCGAACAAACGCGAGGCAGCGACACCGCGCGATTGGTTGAGTTTGAGCGTTTCGAGCAACCCGGAAATCAGCGTCGGCCGCAGGTGCGATTGGTCTTCGACAAAGGGATTGGCGAGCGCGAGCTGGGCGGCGGCGTTTTCGGAGGCCCATGCCTGCACTTCGCGGCTGGCGCGAAGCGTGTAATTGACACACTCATTAAAACGCTGGCCCACGAGGTAATCGGCGACCTTGCGGTTGAAGAGCACGATCGGGTCGTCATCGCCGACCAAACCAGGCGACAGAATCACACTGGTCGGGATTTTTTCCGTGCCGTAAACGCGCAGGACTTCCTCGACGAGGTCGATCGGACGGTCGAGGTCATCGCGCCAGCTCGGAATAGAAACCGTCAAAGCCGGCCCGCGCTCAGGCGTGGGTTCTTCGCGAACGATGGTGAGCTCCAGCGCTTCGAAAGCGGCGCGGATGTCGGCCTCGGGGATTTCGAAACCCACTTTCTCATTAATGAAGCCCGGCGTAACGATGATCTCGCGTTCCCACGGAATATCGTGGCCGACGCACTGAGTTCTGCCCGCAACTTTGCCACCGGCGATGGCGAGGATGAGGTCGATGGCGCGGTGTGTGGCCTCTTCAAGCGAGTGTGGATCGACGCCGCGCTCGTAACGGTAAGACGAATCGGACGAAAGAACCAATTTGCGCGACGTCGAGCGGATCGACTGGCGCTTGAAGTACGCGCTTTCGAGCACGAGGTCGGTGGTGGTGTCGTCGACGCCTGAGTTCTCGCCGCCCATGATACCGGCGATTACGAGTGGTTTGGCCTCGTCGGCGATGACCAACATGTGCGTGGTGAGCACGCGTTCCTTGCCGTCGAGCGTGACGATCTTTTCGCCCTCGACGGCGCGGCGGACGATGATCTGCTGGCCGCCGATTTTCTTGGCATCAAACGCGTGGGTCGGCTGGCCGTATTCGAGCAGCACGTAGTTGCTGATATCGACAACGTTGTTGATCGGGCGCAGGCCGACCGCTTTCAAGTGCTCCTGCATCCAAGCCGGGCTCGGCCCTATCTTCACGCCGGTGATAACGGTCGCGGTGTAGAGCGGACAATCTTCGCCGGAATCGACATGGACCGACTTCAACAAATCGAGACGCGGCTCAGGATCAGCGGCGGCGGGAGTAAACTCCACCTCGGGATATTTCAGCTCAATTTTAAACCAGGCAGCGAGTTCACGCGCGATGCCGATATGGCTTAGGCAGTCAGGCCGGTTCGGCGTGATCTCGATATCGAACACAACGTCGCCGGAAGGCAACACGCTGTTGATCGGCGCGCCGAGCGCGGGGCGGTCGGAGAGAATGAGCAGGCCAGCGGATTCCTCGGAGAGCGTGAGCTCTTTCGCCGAACACATCATGCCGTCGGAAGATTCGCCGCGGACCTTGGCCTGTTTGATGACGAAATCGCCGGGCAGCACGGCACCGGGCAAGGCCACGGGCACGCGGTTGCCGACATCGCAGTTGGGCGCGCCGCAGACGATGGTTTTGACGCCGCCGGACGAACCAACGTCCACCGTGCAAACAGAGAGCTTGTCGGCGTTCGGGTGCTTGGCGCGGGTGAGGATTTCGCCGACAAAAATATTGTTCAACGCGGGCGCGCCGGTGCGGATGACCTGCTCGACCTCGAAGCCGAGGAAGGTGATCGCGCGGCAGATTTCGTCGACCGAGGCGTCGAGCTGAACGTAGGACCTGAGCCAGTTAAGGGAAATTTTCACGGAGAAAGGAATTTGAACTGCTAAGAAGAGAAGAACCGAAGAGCAGAGACTTTGCTTCCTTCGTTTCCTTCTGTTCAAAGGTTTTTAGGCGAATTGGCGGAGAAAACGGGCGTCGTTTTGGTAGAAGTAGCGGATGTCGTCGATGCCGTAGAGGAGCATGGCAAGACGTTCGAGGCCCATGCCGAAAGCATAGCCGCTCCAAACGGTGGAATCGTAGCCGACACCTTCAAACACACTAGGGTCGACCATGCCACAACCACCAATCTCGATCCATTCCTTGTTCACCTTGGGCAAGTGCCTGGCGGAGAGATCGACTTCGAAACTCGGCTCGGTGTAGCCGAAATAGTGCGGGCGGAAACGGGTCTTGGTGTCCTTGCCGAGCAGCGAGGCGAAGATGTAGTCGAGCAGCGCCTTCAGGTCGCGCACGGTCACGTTTTTGTCGACATAGAGACACTCGAGCTGGTGGAAATTCGCGGAGTGCGTGGCATCGGAGGTGTCGCGGCGGTACACGCGGCCCGGCGAAACGATGCGGATCGGCGGCTCGCCCTTGAGCAGGGTGCGGATCTGCACGGACGAAGTGTGCGTGCGCAGGAGGTATTTCTCGTGCGGATTTTTGCGCGAGACATTGCCGAACTGAGTGGAATCGGGAAAGTAAAACGTGTCTTGGGCGTCGCGCGCGGGGTGGTCGGCCGGGGTGTTGAGCGCGTCGAAGCAGTAATACTCGGTCTCGACCTCGGGGCCCTCGACGACGGTGAAGCCGACCTTGCGGAGAATGCGGCACATCTCCTCGCGCACGAGAGTGAGCGGGTGATGCGTGCCGAGCTCAGGATCGGGCGACGGGAGTGACGGGTCGATGGCGGGCCCGAGCTGGGCCTGAAGTTCAGCGGCCTCGATCTGGCGGAGCGCGGCGTCGAGGAAAGTTTGTAACTGGCCCTTGGTTTCGTTGATCGCTTTGCCGACGGCCGGGCGCTGCTCCTTGGGCACGGCGCCCATCTGCTTCATGAGGGCGGTGAGTTCGCCGTTGGGGCCGACGTAACGCGCCTTGGCGGCTTCGAACTCAGGACGCGTCGTGAGCGTGGCGAGTTCAGCCTGGGCTTTGGCGAGAAGGGCGGTGAGTTGTTCTTGCATGGGAATACGTGGACTGAATGAACAAAATTGACAGAATGCGATTAGCTTTCGGGAGAAGGACGAGGTTGACGAAACTTCTTTTTAAATTCGAGCCGGGCGACCCCAAAAATCGAGGAGCAGCCCGTCAGCGATGTGCGGATCAAGGCGTTTTGCAACGATGCCCAAAATTTCAATCATGTCGAAACCAAGCCACGGAGAGGGGACACAGAGACGGAAGGAGGCGGCACTGAGGCTCGCTGGTGGGCGGATGTGGTTCGGCAAGAAAAAAGGAGAAATCCAGAAAGGAACCGCAGATGGACGCGGATAAACGCGGATGAAAAGACATAAGGAGGGGTGCGCTTGCCTGGTTCTGCATCCCTCTGTGATTTCAACGGTGAAAGCATTTGGGGATTTTGGACACCCAAGGCATTTGGTTAATTCTGTCCGAAAAAAAGGACGGCACCTCGGTGAGAGGCCCGTCCTCGGGAGGGCGGAACATTACAAGTAACGTTCCGCGCCTTGGGAGCGAGCCGCGTGGCTCGCGTTTTTTAGAATTTAGGCCTTAGCGCTGGCCTTGGTCTTCAACGCGTCCTGGGCTTTCGCAATCAGAGCGGCGAAGGCAACCTCATCGCGAATCGCGATGTCCGATAGGACCTTGCGATCGAGGAGGATGTTGGCGGCCTTGAGACCTTCGATGAAGCGGCTGTACGTGATACCGGCGTTGCGGCAGGCTGCGTTCAGACGGATGATCCAGAGGGAACGACGGTCGCCCTTCTTCTTGCGGCGGGCCGCATAGGCGTACTGCCAGGCGTGTTGGACGGCTTCTTTCGCGTAGCGATAGAGCTTGGATTTATTCCCGAAATAGCCCTTGGCGTATTTCAGTACTTTTTTGCGACGCTTGCGCGACGCGGGGGAGTTTGTTGCACGAGGCATGTTGTTATATGTATTTTTGAGGCCGCCGGGTCGTCTCGTTAAGATTCACCCGGCTGGCGCAGTTATGGTTTTAAGCGCTCAGAGGCCGAATGGGAGGCAACGTTTGAGCGGCTTGGCATGGCCTTCGGCCACGAGCTTGTCTTTAGTAGCACGGCGTTTCTGCTTGGTGCTCTTAGCGGCAAGCAAGTGACGGAAGCCAGGCGTACGGCGGATCAGCTTGCCCGTACCGGACAATTTGAAGCGCTTGGCGACAGACTTTTTGGTCTTTTGCATGTGAAGAGCGGAAGAAAACAGTGGACGCGACCGCCCTTGGCAAGGGGAATTTTCCTGAGAGGCACAAACAGGTTGAACCAATCGCGCGAAAAACACTCTACAAAAATACGGCGTTGACAGCCCCGCGTGACTCTGGGATTCGATCCGGCTCCGCAAAATCTTTCCATCCAAATATTCCGTCGCATCACCTCCGCGAAGGATCACCGAAATACTTTTTAATACACACCCACCATGGCATACAGCGAAGTTCTGCTCATCAAGCCTGTCGAAGGTCTCGGCTCCGAAGGCGATCAAGTTAAAGTCCGCGCCGGCTACGCCCGCAACTATCTCCTCCCGCGTCAGATTGCCGCGCCGCTCACCACGGCCAATCGCAAGCAGGTCGAGGCGCTCAAAAAACGCCGCGGCGAACGTGAGGGCAAAGAACTCTCCGGAGCACTGGAACTCGGCAAGCGGATCGAGAAGGTCAGCATCGCATTCGCGGTGAAGACCGGTGAAGGTGGCAAGATGTTCGGTGCAATCACCGCCACCGACCTCCACGAGAAACTCGTGCAGGCCGGCGTCGAACTCGACAAGCGCAAGATTCACCTCCACACGCCCGTCAAGACCCTCGGCAAGCACGAGACAAACATCCGTCTCCATGCCGACGTCACGGTCGTGCTGAGCTTCGACGTGGTTTCTGAAAACCCGATCGAAACCGCACCCGTCGAAGCACCCAAAGGCGAAGTCACCGAGAAGAAAGCGATCCGCCGCCCGAAGTCGGAGAAGAGCGAATAAGCCTAAACCGCTTACGCCCGCCAAGTTATTTTCAAAGCCGCGCCAGAGAGGCGCGGCTTTTTTTATTTCGCGCCCCACCCGACCAGCACTTGGCCTCTGTGAACAACGCGTGGATATCTTTCAACAACCTCGGCTTGCGGCCCGACCGCTAGTTCAATCTGCTGACCTTTTGCCGTAATGTCCGACGAAGCGCCTTACACTCCCCGCCGCTCCCGCCAAAATGGTTCGAACGACGGACCTGCCGCCACCCTTGGCGGCCGCATGCCGCCGCACAGCATCGAGGCGGAGGAATACCTGCTCGCCTGCTGCTTGCTCGATGGCAACGACACCGTGGCGCGCTGCCTCGAAGGCAAAATCTCCGCCGCAGCTTTCTACGGCCCGTCCAACCGGCTCGTTTACGAAAAGCTGGTCGATCTCTATAATAAAGGCACGCCAATCGACCTCGCCGTGCTCGCCGAGGAGTTAAAAACCTCTAGACAACTCGACGAAATCGGCGGCTACGCCTACCTGACGCAAATCAGCGGACGCATCCCGACGACCGCACAGGCGGGATACTTCATCGAAAAGCTCCACGAACTCTACCTGCTGCGCGAGCTGATCAAAGTCGCGACGGGAGCCGTGGAAAATTGCTACAATTATGAAGGCGGGCTCCAGGAGTTCATCGACAAGGTCGAGCAGGATATTTTCCAAGTCACGCAGGACCGCATCTCCGACGCGGCGAAGCAGATGAAGGGGCCCACGCAGGACGCCATGGCCGTCATCACGAAAATGATGATGAAGAAGGGCGAGCTCACCGGCGTGGCCTCGGGCTTCAAAGACCTCGATCAACTCACCTTCGGTTTTCAGAAGGCGGAAATGATCGTGCTCGCGGCACGTCCCTCGATGGGCAAAACCTCGCTCGCGCTCAACATGGCCGAGGCCGCCGCCATGCCCAAGAAAGGCGCAGGCGTAAACACCCTCGTGTTCAGTTTGGAAATGAGCGCCTCACAACTCGCATTGCGTATGCTCTGCGCCCGGGCCCGCGTGAACATGAAGCTGCTGCGCGACGGCCTGCTCTCCAAGAACGGCGAGGAACAACAACGCCTGTTGCACACGGCCGACGAGTTTTCCAAGTGCTCCATCTACATCGATGACTCCAGCCATCTGACGATTATGGAGCTGCGCGCCAAGGCCCGCCGACTCCACGCCCGCCATCCGCTCGGCTTCATCGTAGTCGACTACCTCCAGCTCCTCAGCCCGACCGATCCCCGCGTGCCGCGCGAACAGCAGGTCGCAGAAATGTCGCGCGGACTGAAGTCGCTTGCCAAGGAACTTGAAGTGCCTGTGCTTGTATTAAGTCAGTTAAACCGCGCCGCCGAAAAAGAAAACCGCACGCCCAAACTCTCCGACCTTCGTGAATCAGGCTCAATCGAACAAGATGCCGACGTCGTTTTAATGCTCGCCCGCCCGAAAGACGCCGACGAAAAATTCCAAGTCGCAGCCGACTCCGCCGAGTTAATTGTTGCCAAGCAACGAAACGGCCCAGTAGGAGAACTGAAGCTCACCTTCCTAAGAGACATCACACGCTTTGAAAACTTCACCCCGTAACCCCTTCAAAGGGGTGACTTGTTTATTATTTTCAATTTTGCTCCTCGCCTCGGCGAGCCTGCAACTCCGCGCTCAAACTACGAGCCTAGAGGAGCCTACCGCACCGACCTACAAAGTCGGCACGATCACCGTCCACTTCGTCGGCGTCGCCAACGTCAGCGAGCAGATCGTACGCGCCAACATGCAAGTGCGCGAAGGCACCGATCTCAGCGACACGCTGATTGACCGTGACATCCGCGCCCTCTACCGGACCGGGCTTTTCGAGTTCATCGAAATCAAGCGTGAGACGCTGCCTAATCGCACCGTCAATCTCGCCGTCGAAGTCACGCCGAAGTACCGCGTGCTCACCCTCCGCTACGAGGGCAATCAAAAGATCAAAAGCCACCGCCTAGGCAAAGAGGTTAAAACCAAACCCAATGCTTCCCTTGATGAGCGCCAAGTGAAAGAAGACTCGGAAAAGCTGAAGGAATTTTATCAGAAGAAAGGTTATAACCAGATTTCGGTTAACTACTCCATCGAACGCGACCGCAACACCGGCTTCGGCACAGTGGTTTTCAAAATCAGCGAAGGAGACAGAGTTAAGATCGCCGACATCCGCTTCATCGGCAACGACCACATTAAAGCCCGCAAGTATTTAGGGCTCTTTAACGGTCCGCTGGTGAAGGAAATGGAAACCCGCCGCTGGTGGATCTTCTCTTGGGCCACCGGCTCCGGCCGCCTCAAGGACGACGAGTTTGAAGACGACTTGGATAAACTTCGCGATTACTACCGCGAACAAGGCTACCTAGACGTCGAGATCCCACAGGATAAAATCACCTACAACTACCCCACGACCAAGAAGCTCGTGATCACCATCCAGATCAACGAAGGCCGTCAGTACAAAGTGGGCGACGTCACCTTCACGGGCAATAAGCTCCACTCTTCACGCATGCTAAAGTGGATCGTGAAACAGAAGAACGGAGCCATCTTCACTCCCTCGAAGATCGATAAAGATGTAGAAGCGCTGGAAGACTATTACGGCAAGGACGGCTACCTAGAAACCCGCATCCATCCCAAGCGCAAACCGAACATGGAAACGGGTAATATCGACCTCGAATACGAGATCAACGAAAGCGAAAAATTTTACGTCGAATCCATCCACGTTGAAGGCAATGACAAGTCCAAGAGCCTCGTCATCATCCGTGAACTCGTTCTCGGTCCAGGCGAAGTCTTCGACACGGTGCGCATGAAAATCAGCAAGCAGCACCTCGAAAACACACGTTTCTTCAGCGACCAAAATCTCACTCCGGAAATCACCAACATCCCCGGCCGCCGAAACCTAAAAGTCGCCGTCAAGGAAGACCGCACGGGCAATCTGTCCTTTGGTGCCGGCTACAGCTCGCTGGAAAAAGTCATGTTCTTCACCGAGTTGACCCAATCCAATTTCGATCTGTTCAACCGAAAATCATTTTTCCAAGGCGATGGCCAGAAGTTCCGCGTCCGTCTGCAAGCTGGTTCGCAGTCGAACGAAATCACCGTCTCGTTCGAAGAACCCTGGCTCTTCCAGAAGCAACTGGCCCTCGGCACCGAACTCTTCCGCAACGGCAGCAACTACGACAGTGCAGATTATGATCAACTGAGCGTGGGAGGCACCGTATATCTACGAAAAAGACTTTTTGAACTCGTGGAAGGAACGCTCTCCTACACCTATAAAGAAGATACGCTCTCCAACATTAACGGCAACAGCACAGGACTTTACATAGAAAGTAAAAAAAGGTATTCTACGGTAGGTTTTCAACTCCTCCGCGACACCCGAGACAAAATCATCAGCACAACCAGTGGCAACCGCCTAGAGTTTAATACGAGTGCCTCCGGCGGCTACCTCGGTGGTGATATTGACATGTACTCGCTTGAGCTACGGGGCTCTCAGTTCTTCCCTATCTTTGAAGCTCAAAACCAAGTTGTGTCCATCATTGGCCGTGGTGGCGTCGTAAACGGCTATGACCGCACAAGGGATTTCTCTGAATATCGCGCCAACGGTTTCTTCCTCGGCGGCCCCTATTCACTGCGCGGCTTTGAAAATCGCGATGTCGGCCCCAAAAACAGCGTCGGCACCAACCTCGGCGGTAAATCCTACGGTTTCATGAGCATCGAATACTCCGTCGATATCGTGAGCCCCATGCGCTTCGCCCTCTTCTATGACGCTGGCTTCGTTAACTCCGACGCCTACGACTTCAATCCCGTGAACTACAATGACAACTTCGGCTTCGGCATCCGCATGTTTGTCGCCGGCGCCCCGCTCAGCCTCGACTACGGCATTCCGCTGACCTCCGATAAATATAACAAAAAAGGTGGTCAGTTTAACTTTTCCTTCGGCACTCGCTTCTGATTCAGTCAACCCTTCTTTCCTATAACACCCATATGAAGACATCATTCAAATCCTTCCTCGCACTTGCGGCCTTTGGCGCTTCCGCGTTGATCAGCCAAGCCCAACTCGCTCCTAAAATCCTCATTGTCGACCTCGCCAAGGTCTTCCAAGGCCACTACAAGACGGCCGAGCAGCAGGAAGCCATCAACGTCGTCTCCCAGAAAGCCGAACAGGATCTCGGTAACCTGAACAAAGAAATCAACGATCTCATCGCCAAATACAAAGACAGCGATGAGCAGACGAAGAACCCCGCGCTCACCCCTGACGCCAAAACCAAGGCTGCCGCGGACACCGAGAAGATCGGCGAAGCCATCCGTGCCAAGCAGAACGAAGGCCAGAACTTCGTCGCCAACACCCGTCGCACTCTCGCCGAACGCTCGCAGAACTTCCAGAACCTACTCATCGACGAAATCAGCAAAGTCGCCGCCGACATCGCCAAGAGCAAAGGCGCCACACTCCTGCTCAACAAGCCGGCCGCCGTGTACTACGATGCCTCAGCCGACATCACCGACGACGTCCTCGCCCTCGTGAATAAGGGCAAGCCCGCCGCAACGACGCAGGCGCCTGTCGCCACCCCAGCCGCCAAGCCCGCCGCTGCGACGCCCGGTGCAAAGCCCGCTGGTGATGGCGCACCCACGATCGCCTTCCCCGGTTCCAAGAAGTAATCGGCAATCCTAAATATCCATCTTTTTCCAAACCCCGCTCAAACGAGCGGGGTTTTTTTGCGTCAAGTCCGCTGTGACATTGCCAGCGCAACCAAGCCATGCACGCTGCGAGCCATGCAGTTCTCCCTTTCTGCCTCGGAGATTATTGAAATCACCAAACCCGCCTCCAGCCGCGGTGCCACTGTGGAAACAGTGCGGGGCATTGCCTCACTCAAAACGGCCAAACTTGGCGATTTATCCTTCCTCGGAAACCCAAAATACAAACCCGAAGTCGCCGCCACCGAAGCCTCGATTGTGCTGCTCCCGTTGGATTTCGTCGGCGAGCCCAAGCCGAACCAACTCTTCCTCCTACTCGAAAAACCTTCTCTCGGACTCGCACAACTCTGCACCCGACTCGAACAAATCCTCTGGCCCAAACCCGCCCCCGGGATTCATCCTTCAGCCATCATCGAGCCAGGCGCGCAGATCGCCACTTCCGCCACGATCGGGCCGCTCAGCGTCGTCGAAACGGGCGCCGTGATCGGCGAACGCACCCACCTTCAAGCCCAGGTTTTCGTCGGTCGCAACGCCCGCATCGGGTCTGACTGCTGGCTCATGTCCTCCGCCAAAGTCCTCGCCGAATGCGACCTCGCGGATCGCGTCCGCCTGCATCCAGGCGCCGTCATCGGTGCCGATGGGTTTGGCTACGAATTCGGGCAAGGGCGCCACAACAAAGTCCCTCAAGTCGGCCGAGTCTCTATCCACAATGACGTCGAAATCGGAGCCCATACCACTATCGACCGCGCCCGCTTCAGCAAAACCATCATCGGCGAGGGCACGAAAATCGACAACCTCGTCCAAATCGGCCACAACGTCGTCATCGGCAAGCACTGCCTCATCTGCGCGCAAGTCGGCATGGCAGGCAGCTCCACCATCGAAGATTACGTCGTCATTGGCGGCCAGGCGGGCATTGCCGGACACCTCACCATCGGGCGCGGTAGCAAAGTTGACGGCCAGACCGGCGTAAATTTCCACCTCGATCCCGGTAGCTCCGTCAAAGGCTCGCCCTGCCTGCCCTACAATCTCGAACAGCGCATTAACGTCCTGCGTCAGCGCCTACCTGATCTCTTCAAACGCGTCAGCGCCCTTGAAGAGAAATTAAAATAAACTTCCGCCACGCTTCAACTCCACGCAACATCACCCTCCCATGAGCAAAAGACCCGGACTGAACATCTTCACCGGCAATTCCAACCGCGCCCTCGCCGAAGAAATCTGCAAAGGCATCGGAATCACGCTAGGCGAAGCCGTCGTTAATAGTTTTCCCGATGGCGAATCGTTCGTCAAAATCAATGAAAACGTCCGCGGCAGCGACGTCTACCTGATCCAGTCCACCTGCCCCCCAACCAACCATCACCTGATGGAGTTGCTCATCATGATCGACGCGGCCCGCCGCGCCTCGGCCAACCGCATCACCGCCGTCATTCCCTTCTACGGCTACGCCCGCCAGGATCGCAAAGACCAGCCCCGCGTTCCGATCACCGCCAAACTCGTCGCCAATCTCCTCGTCGCCGCCGGTGCGAACCGCGTCCTCACGATGGATCTGCACAGCCAACAAATCCAAGGCTTCTTCGACATCCCCGTCGACCACCTCTACGCCTCACCAGTTTTCTTCAATTACCTCTCAAACCTCAACAAGGACAACCTCGTCGTCTGCTCACCCGACGTTGGCGGTATGAAAATGGCCGCCGCCTACGCCGACACCATTGGCGCCGCCCTCGGACTCGTCGCCAAGAAACGCACCAACGCCACCACCGTCGAAGCGATCAGCGTCGTCGGTGACGTGAAGGACAAAGACGTCCTCCTCGTCGACGACATCACCGAAACCGCCGGCACCCTCACTGCCGCCGCTAAAATCCTCCGCGATCACGGGGCCCGCAGCATCCGCGCCGCCGTCAGCCATTGCATCCTTAACGACCTCGCCGTGGAACGCCTCAAATCCGGCCTGATTGACGAACTCATCACAACCAACTCCGTGCCGATCGATACCAAGGGCCTGCCCATCACCGTGCTCAGCGTCGCCGCCCTGCTCGGCGAAGCTATTCTCCGCATTCACCAAAACGAAAGCGTCACCGGCCTCTTCAAAATCAAAGGCTTCTAGCCTTACGAGCGGAGTGCGACCGCGTCCTTTCGCACTTCAGGAAATCACCCCATGAAAGACATTTCCTCTTTCAGCATTTTTGCTGCCCTCGTTGCACTGGTTGCTAGTGGCTACTGCGCCGCAGCCACAACCAAAGACACACCGCTAAAAAAGCCCATATTCACCGTGGATAGCTCTCCGGTGAGCGAAATTAAAGCACCCGTCATCACGAGTTACGCCGACATCGTCGAGCCCGTGCAAAAGGCCGTCGTCTCCGTCTACTCGACCAAGATCATCCACGAGCGCATCGCGGTGAATCCGCTCTACCGCCCGTTTCTCGGCAATGCCATACCTGAACGCGAATCCAAGGAGCAGGGCCTCGGCTCCGGCGCCATCGTCTCCGCCAATGGTTTAATCCTGACCAATAACCATGTCATAGACGGAGCCGACGAAATCAACGTCGCCCTCCCCGACGGTCGCGAATTCAAGGCCAAGGTCATCGGCACCGACCCCAAGACCGACATCGCCGTCATCAAAATCGACACCGAAAACCTGCCCACGCTCACCCTCGCCGACAGCGACAAACTCCGCGTCGGCGACATCGTTTTCGCCGTCGGCAATCCCCTCGGTATCGGCCAAACGGTGACCATGGGCATCGTCTCCGCCAAAGGCCGCAACAACCTCGGCCTGCTCGAAGGCATCAACGGCTACGAAAATTTCATTCAGACCGACGCCGCCATCAACCAAGGCAATTCCGGCGGAGCGCTCGTCGACGCCAAGGGCCGGCTCATCGGCATCAACAGCGCCATCATCTCCACTTCCCGCGGCAACATTGGCATCGGCCTCGCGATCCCCATCAACCTCGCCGCCAGCATCATGACCAGCCTAACCGAATCTGGCTCCGTCACCCGCGGCTACCTCGGCGTTTCCGTCGAACCCCTCAGCCCAGAAGTCGCCGAAACCCTCGGCCTGAAAAAAGAAACGAAAGCCGTCGTCATCACGCTCATCAGCCCCAGTGGCCCCGCCGAAAAAGCCGGCCTCAAACGCTCCGACGCCATCCTCTCCATCGAAGAAAAACCCGTCACCTCCGTGCAGGATCTGCGCCTGCTCGTCTCGCAGATGCCGCCGGATACCGAAATCACCATCAAGCTGGTGCGCGACGGAAAAGAAAAAACGCTCAAAGCAAAACTGGGGCGCCTCACCGACGCCAACACACCCAACGAACTCATGCCCGGCGTCGAAGTCACACGCCTGACCGATGAACACCGCCGACGCCTCGCCATCAACGACCGCGTCGACGGCCTTGTGGTCGTCAAAGTGGAACGCAGCTCGCCTTACTTCGACCGACTGGTTCCCAACATGGTGATCATCGAGATCAACCGCCAGCCCGTGACCGATCTCGATTCCGCGCGCCAGCTGCTGCAACCCGGCCGCAACCTGCTCTTCATCTGCAACCGCGGCCTCTTCCGCTACCTCGTCATCGTCAAAGAACCGCGTTAAGGCGTCGGCTCTGCCGCGCGGATTTTGGTCCACCTCACTGCAAACCAAAACCAATCGCCAGTTTTTCATGAAAATCAGCTACCCGGTTTATCCACCGGAATCCGCGCCAGCGCTTCTGGCACCTGATCCGCCGGATATGTAGGGAAACTCAACTCGAGCAACGAAATCGTCGGCACTTCAAAACGCGCCGCGCCCGCGCTACGATCGACGAGCATCGCCAACGCCACCGGCACGCCGCCGCCCTGGCGCACGATGTCGATGCACTCAAGGACACGACCGCCGCGCGTCACCACATCCTCGACGATCAAGACCGGCTCGCCCGGCTCGAACTTAAAACCACGACGGAGCACGAGCACGTTATTTTCCTTCTCGGCAAAAATGTAGCGTGAGTTCGTTTGACGCGCGACTTCCTGACCGATCACCAGTCCGCCCATCGCCGGCGCGAGCACCGTGCGAAAAGACAAGCCGCTCAATTTCACGCACAACAACTCCGCCAACCGCGAAACCGCCGCCATGTCCTGGCAGACTTGAGCGCATTGAAAATAATGCCCGCTGTGCAGCCCGGAACGGAGCACATAATGCCCCTGCAGCAGCGCCTTGGTGCGTTTGAAAATGTCGAGAACCTCGTCTTGTTGAGAAGCCATGTCGCCACGCTGGCGGTTGCCCGGCAAAAAACAAAAACTTTTTAATGCCGCGTGTTCACTGTATAATAAGCGCGTGGTTATCGAATACGCACCGCTGGAAGACGAACTCGGCGACATTTTAGACAAAGCCATGCGCCACGCCTGCCTCACCGAGCAGGCGCTTTCCAAGCGAGCTCGAGTGTCGGCAGAAAAAATCCGCGACGCCATCGACTACCGCTACGACCTTTCCACGGAAGAGATTGGCCGCCTCGCCGCCGCCTTGGAGCTGAACGAAACCGGACTCACCGCGCTCGCCCAAAGTCGTTATCCTCTGCCGGAAATTGCCGGTCTGCCCTTCTGCCTCTACCCGCTGCGCTTCCCGCATGGCATCGGCGTCGCTAATGCTTATATCGTGGCCGATTGCTGCCATTCCACTGGTCTTCTCTTCGACACCGGCACGGATTACGGCCTGCTGCACCGCCTCTGGCCCAAACGAATCAAAAAGGCAGATTCGGTTTTCATCACCCACGGCGAAACTGAACACGTCGGCGGCCTTCGCGGCCTGCTCGCCGAGCAAGGAAGACTCTCAGTCTTTTGCCCCGAAGGGAAATGTGTCGAAAGCGCAACCGCCCTCGGCGAAGGTTCGAAACTGTCCTTTGGCCACCTCGAAGTGAGAGCGTTGAAAACACCCGGCCACTGCGAGTCTCACAATTGCTACGTGGTGACCTCCACCGCCGCTCCATCAGCACCGCCGCTGCTCATCTCGGGCGACACACTCTTTGCAGGCTCAACCGGCACTGCTTTTTTCTGTCAGCAAAAACTGACGGACAGCCTGCATCGCATGTTCGAACAGCTGCCGGAAAACACCGTCGTGGCGCCCGGACACGGACCGCTAACGACAATAAAAAACGAACGGCGATATAATCCGTTCGTTGTGTGACCATCAGGAGTTATACTCCTGAGAAAATGGTCGGGGTGGCGAGATTCGAACTCGCGGCCTCTACGTCCCGAACGTAGCGCTCTACCAGGCTAAGCTACACCCCGAATAACTGCTGTCCTAAACAAGAGTGCCGAGGAAAGGTCGCCCTGACCTCGGCAGCAAACAAAATCTCAAATCTTTTTACTTCTTCTCGTCCGCTGGGTCCGGTGGCAATTTCGCCAAAGAGCTATCAGCCAAACGAGTCGTGACCATTTCCGTATAACGCTGCACCTGAAGCTCGGCATTGCGGCGCATCTTCTTAGTGATCTCGACTTTCTTCGCGAGTTCAAAGACTGCTCGATTTTCGCGCTCCCGGAAATCACGCTTCTCAGCCAGCTCTTTTTCCATGCTGTTCACCTTTTGTGTATTCTGCGTGATATGATCAGTGAAACTCTTGATATCGTCGCGCGACTTCTGGAGCTTAGCCTCGTACTCGGCCTTCTTCTTTTCTGCTCGTTCGGTCTCTTCCTTGATGCGCTGGGCGTTGCGACGCTCAGAATCGAGCTTTGCCTTTTCCTCGAGATCTTTCTTTTCAGCATCCTTTTTGGCTTCTTCGACTTTTTTAGTCTCCTCGATCTTCTGCTCCTTGATAATGTTTTCCTTGGAGGCGCCGCGCTCAAAGTAAACGAAGACGGCCATCAAAACGACCGGCACAATGATGTAGTAGCGATTCATATTGGCAAAATTCTGGGGTTAAAAATCAGGATTTTTTCTTCGCAGCCTGAAGAGCAGCGAGGGCAGCAGCCTTATCGACCGCTTCGACCTTAGTCAGGAGCTTCTCTAAGCTCTTTTGGTTGTCTTCAGCGGCCTTCACATACTGCTTCAAAAATTCATCTTCAGCGACGAGCGTGGACTTATCCAGATTCAGACGCTTAAGCGCTTCATCTTCAACGGAGATTTCAATCTTTAGGCGGTCGACCTGTCGCACGACGCGATCAAGTTCAGTACGAGCGCGGTCAGCTTGATCGTTCAGATCGAGCTGCACCTGCTTTTCTGCAGCCTCGCGGGTTTCGCGCTCAGCTTTTTCCTGCTTGCGCTTCTCCTGATTGGCGATCGCGGCTTCAACCGCTTTGCGCTTCGCTTCAAAATCCGCCTGTTGCTTCGTAACACGCGCCAAGCGGACTTCTTCAGTTTTAGCGTGCTCACGGGCTTCGAAATCCGCGTTAAAACGCCAGAAAAAGAAGGCGAATATGATGACGCCAATGACAGGGAATATAACGTAAAACTTCTTCATGACAGGGAAAAGTATGGGTTATTTTTGTTTCTTAAATTTCTCACGATCGTCAATGGACGTCTTGATCGCTTTCATAAGATTCTGTGCATCTTTTGATTTAGGATCTGCGACCAATGCTTTTTCGACTTGGACCAAGGCTTCATCCAGATTTTTCATCTCCATAGCCAAGTATGAAATGATGACTAAGGTGGGCGCAGGCTTGGTGAGGCCCTTGTCTACTGCAGCGCGGAAGTGCTTGTAGGACTCTTCACGCCTCTCGGTGTTGTAAAAGATCTGACCGACTTGTTGCTCAAGCGTGGCGGACTTGGGGAACACCTTGATCGCTTGCTTAAGTGTATCAACTGCACGGTCAGGCTTGTTCAACTGCTGATAGCAATTAGACAGCAGCTCCCAATTTTTCTGCTCGGAATCGATCTTTCCGTTGCGCAGCCCTTTTTCGAGCAGGTCGGCAGCATATTCATAGCGACCGATATTATAATACATACCGGTTAGCATATAATTATCCTTATTGCTGACCATCTGACCTACTGCTTGAGCACGTTCTAAGGTGACCACAGCGGCGACATCCGCAGTTTTGTCACCTGTACTTTGTAACATGTTGTAAGTATTGAACAACATCGGCCAATAACTCTTGTTATTAGGAAACAATGCAACCATCAGCTCTAAGACTTCGGCAAAGCGTTTGTTGTCACCTAACTGCTGCAGGGTGGCGAGGTACATGGAATACTGCTCCTCCTTCGGCTTGATTGTCATGTGGAGCGCCTGATCAGCGGCGTCCAAAGCCTGCTTCATAATTGTCATGTCCACTTTTGATGAATCCACGGAGGCTTCACTATAGAGCAAACGGGCCCACAGACTCTGTGCTTCCAGCGTTGGCTTGGGGTATTCAACTAAGCGCTTGGCATAAATATGCGCCTTGGCATAGGCATCCCGTTGTGCCTGAGGCTCTTTAGCTGATGAACCGACCCCCATATTGATGGACGCCAGATTCATGACGGCATCCTGCTCACGCATCGGCAGAATTCCATAAGGAAATAACTTCTGCTCGTCAGCGATTCTGACCATCTCTTCCAAGGAAGCAACGGCCGCATTTAAATCACCCTTGGTGCCCATGACTTGGGTCTTTAGTCCAAGGAGAAAAGCGCGATCCAAGCTATTTGGCGCGACCTTAGCGATCAGCGCATCAATCGAAGCCACCGCCTCATCCCACTTCTTGGCTTCAAATAGTGCGGTCAGCGCCGGGATGCCACTGGAGACCTTGTCGCTGAGTTCAGGGCGTTCCGCGGCGATCAAAGACGATACGCCAAAAGTCAGGCCGACGACTGCAAGGAGCGTTGCAGCGCGATGGAATGATTTAAAGAAATTGAGCATAACGCGCTTAAGTTATTCGATGATGCTGAAATCAAATGGCTGCTGCATACGTGCATTGACCGCACGGCCACCTTTTTTACCAGGGCGGAACTTCCACTTGTAAATGGCTTCCAACGCAGCGCTATCGAAGGCTGTGTTGGAAGACTTGACCACACGGGCTTCGCGAACCTCACCGGTATTATCACAAATAAACTCAACGACCACGAGCGCACTGATCGCCTGTCGCTTCATGTCAAAAGGATAGACGGGCTGTGCGCGCACCGTTGGTGCAGGCTGTTGATCCAGATTCTTAAGATCAAACACCTGTGTCATGCTGGCAGTCGCGGCAAGCACAGATGATTTGGGCACCGACATAGCGACACCGCTCGAGGGAGGCGGAGGAGGTGAGACGGGCTGAACAAAGGAGTTGACGTCAACGACACCAGGGACGTCGGCCACACTCGGTGGCGCGAGAGACGATGCCTCGTTAGCGCTCGCAGCGGAATCGCTATCAGCAGGCGGCGGCGCCTCGGGCTCCAGCTTGGGCATTTCGATCTGGATCGACGGAGTGTCGTCTTTGACGACGACTCTCGCCTTCTTCCCCCAATTAAATTTCAGCTCTCCGCCCCAGCCGAGACCGACGTGAAGAAGGAGAGAGCAAAGAATACCAATGATTAAATCGCGACGAAACATGATGCGAAAGATTCTGATTATCTGCCCGTGGGGCGGTAAACGGTCTCAATCGAGACCTGGGTGATGCCGACAAGGCGCACTTGATCTAGCGCGGCGACCGTCGGGCCGTATTTCGCGCGGTCGTCGCCGGCGAGCAAGACGCGTGGCTCTTTGTTCTTGGCGCGCGTTTGCTGGACGTACTGAACGAGGCGCGGCTGTAACTCGCGGTCCGTGATCAATTCTTTATCCAGATAAATGCCCGCGTCCGTCACTTGAAGGACCATAGGGGCATTGTCTGAATTTTTTTGATCCGGTGGCGTATTGGTGGCCACTGGAAGATCAATCGGCACAGACACCAGCTTGTTCAGCGAGAGTGTAAAGAGAACGAAGGTCGCGAGCAGGAAGAAAATAACGTCAATCAGAGGGATGATCTGAATGTTCGCTTTTTTCGTACCTGAGGATGATTGGGCTGCACCGCCACCGGCCATGGATAGAGTGGGTTAAAATTGAGAGAGCTTGAGAAAGGATAACGCGCGTCTTGCCGATTTATTACTGGCCTGCCTGGCGAATGCGGGTTTCCAAGAATACTTTTTTGAATCCGATCTTGCGGGCTTCATCAAAGACGTAACGTACGCCAACAAAGAGAGCATTTTCATCACCATTGATCAGCACGCGGGCATCAGCACCTTCCTTGAGGAAAAAGTCCTGCAGGCGTCGCAGAAAATCATCCAAGCTGACTCGCTCCTTGTTCCAAGCGATGGACCCATCGATCTCCACCGTGATGGTCACGGTGCCCGCAGTATCGCGCTGCACACCTGACTGAGTGGCCGGCAGTGAAACCGACAGACCCTCGGACTTATTGAGCGAGATCGTGAAGAGCACGAATGTAGCGAGCAGAAAGAAGATAACATCGATCAAGGGAATGATCTGAATGTTGGCCTTTTTCGGACCACCTGGATTACCACCACCTGAAGAGCCACCGGCCATGATAAGGAAATTTTAGGATGAAAGGGATGAGCGGAGGGGATACCCGGCCGACGTTGAATAAGCGTCAGCCGACCAGACAAACGCTTGAATCAGGACGAATGGGTCTCGTGCTTCTTGAGGAGAAGCTCGAGGGCGTTCGAAGCATCGGAGATGTCGTGCTTGGCCTGTTCAACGCGGGAATTGAGAATATTGAAGGGCATCAGCGCCAAGATGGCGATGAAGAGACCGCCAGCCGTGGCGATGAGCGCCTCAGCCACACCACCGGTGATTGCACCCGTGGCGGAAGCGATGTCACCCGACATGGCGCCGAACGTTTTCATCATGCCCGTAACCGTGCCGAGCAAACCGAGCATCGGAGCAGCGGTGATAACTGTATCAAGAACCGGAACGCCCTGCTGGAAGCGCTGAAGCTCGTTATTGGAGGCGCGGGTGAAGGCGTTGGCGAGTGATTGATCGCGGTGGGTGAGTGCGTAAGTCAGAATGCGGGCCACGAAATCCTTGCTCTTCTTGCCGAGGGCGATGGCGCCTTCGACGTCGTGATTTTCGACCTGCTCAAGCATCTTCTCGACTACCTCGGGTTCGCGGCTCGCATTCTCACGGAAGATAAAAATCGAGCGTTCGATGGCAACGGTCACTCCAAGGAAGGAGATAATCAAAATGGGCCACATGATGATACCACCGTGAGCGAAGAGCTCCATCGGAGTCTGGTTCATCAAAAGCGTAAATGCGACGGGCAAGCTACTGGTGATCATGTTGGATTGGTAGTCTTTTGGGTGTTAACGATACGATATCTTAGAGAAAGAAAAGCGGAGGGTAAGACAGGGGGCGTCTCGGGGGAAGGGGCAATGAACGAAAGCTGAGACTGGAGATTCTAGAAGAGCAAAGGAAATTATAAAAACTAAAGGCCGAGCATCTATTAGGAATGTAGCTTATGGGTATTCATAATCAGCAAACCAAGATTTTTGAGGGTTAAAAAAAGCGTCTAAGTTGAGTCACTAGACAAGAGATCAGTCGAGAAGACATCAAAGGGGAAGCCATACTGTCAATCTCCGATAACCTGTTTAATTTAAATGTTTACCCTCTTCCTATGAAGTGGCTGCCCGACTAGGAGTCGAACCTAGACAAAACGAGTCAGAGTCGTTTGTGCTACCATTACACAATCGGGCAGTAGAAAAAGGGAATCAGGAGATGACTTCACGCAGGGGCATGAAGCGGAAAACTGGAGCCGGCGATGGGATTCGAACCCGCAACCGCCTGTTTACAAAACAGGTGCTCTACCGTTGAGCTACACCGGCAAAAATCGAAGAAGCACCGCGGCGACGCGGTGTCAGTTTTTCTCCTAAGGAGTACTAGAAAAGAACGAAGTGGCCAAAAGGCCACCTCAAGTGGTGGCTCCCCGGGGACTCGAACCCCGAACCAATTGATTAAGAGTCAACTGCTCTACCATTGAGCTAGGAAGCCGAAAAGTGAGCTGTGAAAAACTCAGATTTAAGGTAGGGGTGTCAACCCCATTTCCCGCAAAATCGCGGACAAAGACTATCTGACGACTCAAACGCGTGCGCAAACCGTGCAACGATAAGAAGTCAACCAGCCCTCGTGTTCAGGCATGAAACCCGCCGACAGGCAAAACATCAGTCCGCCTCGGCAAGCCTTTGCGCGGTAAATAAAACCGGCACGGTGATACGCGCCTCCACACTTTGACCGTTTTTCTGTGGCGCTTGGTAACGCCATTGAGCCACCGCGACGGCCGCAGCCCAACCAAAATCTTCGCGCGAGGCCGATACGATGCGGGGGAACAAGACGGCGCCATCGCGGCTGACGATAAATTCAATTTCCGCTTGCCCGGTGAGTCCATCCTCCTTCTCCGCACGCGGATAAACCGGCACCACCTGCGTCACCAGCTTGGGGCGTTCATCGAGTTCAGCCACGGCCAAGATCGCCGGCTGGGGTTTGCGCAGCTCGGTCAAAACCCGCTTCGCCTCGGCATCGAGAGTTTTTTCCGCATCAAATTGATAGTGCTCGCTGACCGGGCTCATCACGCGGTGCGCGCCCTTCTTACCTGGGCTGTACTCGCTCGCCTCAATCATTGCGACAACAGCCCTAGCAAAAGATTGATCCCCAGAACCTTCGGCAACGGTGAAAAGCGGCCGCCCGGTGTAATCCACCACAAAAGTCACGTCTGCCGCACCCGATTGTCCCGCCAACACCATCTCATAGGGGTATACTACGGGCGCCTTCCGCTTCACAACCGGAGCCACGTCGTAGGGCTTTTCGCTTGTTGTTGATGGTGCGATCGCATCGACCGCGTCGGCCGCTGACAGGGAATGGAAGGAGGAAAAGACACCGAGAAGCGAGACTGCTATTAGGGGATAGATTTTCATGAAGCCAATGGAGTTGCGGTTACTGATTACTGTTGAGGACAGACCGCCCACTTAGGCCCTGGTTCTGTGACTGCCCTCCTTTTTTGTATGCACCCCTACGCTCGTCCAGACAAAGACATTCCTCGCCATTTAACACTATTTTCACCGAGAAATACCCTCAGGGCAAATACCTTCATCACGGCAGACAACCGCATCTCTCCACGCAATAACCCGGAGTGTGATCCTGTGCACGATTTTCCCTGACGCCCTTCGCCAGACTGTCCACGCTCCGCGCTATGCTTTCAAACCTCGTCATGACCGTGATCGGGCCGGACCGCCCAGGCCTCGTTGAAATGGTGACTGCAAATGTCGTCGAGCAAGGCGGCAACTGGCTGGAAAGCCGCATGTGTCGACTCGGCGGTCAATTTACCGGCATCGTGCGCGTCGAAGTGCCGTCAGAAAAATGCGACACTTTGCTCGCCAGCCTGAGTAAGCTAGAACACGGCGGTCTACACATCTCCGCGCGCAAAGAAGCCACCGTAACGCCCGCTACGGCAGGCTCTGTCGCTGTACTCGAACTCGTCGGTCAGGACCGCCCGGGCATCCTACATCAAATCTCGCGCGTTCTCGCCCAGCACAACGTCAACGTCGAAGAACTCTCCTCCGACCGCGTCAACGCCCCGATGGACGGCTCCATGCTCTTTCAGGCGCGCGTCTCCGTGCGCTTGCCCGCCAGCATATCGCTTACTCAACTACGCGGCGAACTGGAAAAAATCGCTTCTGATCTGATGGTCGATGTGCAGCTCAATCCGGCAGCGAACACCTCAAAATAACCCGACGGCTCCATCGTCAGATCCAGCCTTGCAAGACGCACCAAAACAAAAGGCCCGGGTTTTCAACCCGGGCCTTTTTCGGTTCTTCACGTTTTTGTGTGGGTAAGAGGTAAAAAGCGGCTAAAGGAAGAAGCATCATGACGGCTGAAGAACACTACGCCAAGCTATTGCAATTGCCCTCTCCCTGGG
>Ga0105048_10002689_pt1 | contig 28940 bp, 25 predicted proteins | sample MAT05_FD_78382 | JGI IMG/M metagenome (GOLD analysis project Ga0105048, IMG submission 78382) | Freshwater microbial communities from Lake Fryxell liftoff mats and glacier meltwater in Antarctica - MAT-05 | ecosystem: Environmental > Aquatic > Freshwater > Ice > Liftoff microbial mat | place... | reverse complement strand
TCCGGCGCCGCCACGACGCCTGGCGCGCCGAAGATCTTGTGCAGGCGCGGCGCCTTCACATACTGCTTCACGTCTGCCATCGTGCCGTTGATCTTCAACTGCGAGAAGAGGAAGGTGAACTTGGCGTCGTAGGCCGCAGCCAGCGCCTGCTTGATCTCGGGCGGCAGTGCCCAGAGCTGCTTCTTGAACGGCCCGATCGCCTTCTTGCGCGTCTTGTAGAAGAACTGTTCGTCAGTGTCGGTGGCCTTGCGCTCATCCTTCGCATTCACGAGCAACCAGTCGTAGATCTCCTGTCGCAGCTCCGCCGGCAGGTGATCGAACATCATGTTCTGAAAGTTCGTGGCGAGATGGATCTCCGCCGTCTCGGCGGCCGGAAAGAGGTGGAACTTTCCGTCCGGGAGTGTGCTGGCGCCGTGCTGCACCGCGCCCGACATGCCGTAGGCGTCACGGGCGATCTCGCCGAGCTGCTTCAGCGTGTCGATGTCGAGGGCGACGTCGGCAATGCTGCCGTCGGGGAGCACCGTGCCACCGTGGCTGGTGCCGCTCTGCACGCTGATCTTCGAGAGGCCGGCCATGCCGGGCGCCTGTTCCGCGAGCACGCGATTGAAGCCCTGCATGAAGGCATGCAGCTCCTCGGCCGTCGAGTTCTCCGTGCCCACCTCGCCGATCTCACCGCCGAGCGAGATGGTCACGCCCTGCGGTTCGGCGGCGCGCACGAAGTGGCAGATGTCGACGGCGGTGTCGTAGTTGGGCGCCTGCTGCTCGTCGAGCGACGGCTTCGACAGGTCCACGAGCGTCGAGGTGTCGACGTCGATGTTGTAAAAGCCCGCGGCGACGGCCTCGGTGACGAGCTGCTTGACGGAATTGACCTCGAGCACCGGGTCGACGGCGAACTTCTTGTGGTTCACCTGAAAATGGTCACCCTGCACGAACACCGGGCCGCGGTACCCTTCACGGAGTGCGGCGGCGAGGATCACGGCCACGTACTCCGTGGGACGCTGATCCGTGTAGGCGATCTCCGAACGGGCGATTTCGAGGATGAACGCGCCGGCATCGAGCGCGATGGCCGTGCGGAAAATCGCGCGCATCGTGTCGTACGACGCCGCGCGGATGTTCATCGCCGGCACGGTGTAGCCGCCCGTCTTGCCAGCGCCGCGTGCGAGATACAGGTCGTGAATCGAGGCCGGACGCACACCCACGTGCTGACCGACCTCCCAGAGCAGCCATCGCGCATACTCCTTCTCCTCATCGCTGCCGAACACGGCGGCGGCGACTGCCGCATCCATGCGATCAGTGGCCAGCAGCTCGGGATGCGTGACCGCCACGGTCGAGCCGGACACGGTGACGCAGTCGGCGAGCAGCGCCGATGAGATGGTTGGAGCGGACATCAGGACCTCAGTGAAGGAAGAGGGAGGACTGCGTGGCCCCGGGATGGCATGAGCACTGGGAATCGTGAAAGCTCCCCATCGCTGCCACGCGGCACAAGTGACTCATCCGACCAGCTCAGACCATGCACCGCGGATCGGGCTGGGCCAGCTGTTCGAATCGCGTGCGGTCGGCCTCGAAGCCGGGCCGGCCGAAGATGCCGTAGGTGAAGTGCTTGCCGAGCTCCACCCCGGGCTGGTCATAGGCATCGATGCCATAAAGTGCACCCGCGTACGCGGTGGCGAACTCGAACAGCATGATCAGCTCGCCGAGGTGGTGCGGATCGACGCGCGGAATGCGCAGCACGCCGTTGGGGCGACCATTGCTGGCCAGCGCGCCTGCGGTCGCACGACGCTCGGCATCGAGCAGGGCGCCGATGGTGTTGCCGCCGAGGTAGGCGAGATCGGGATAGTCGGCGTGGAGGGCCGGGATCATGATGTCGCGGTCGAAGGCATCGACGCTGATGAACGTCACCGTCTTGTCCGGCGGCCCTTCCATGAAGTTCTGCACCTGCGCGTGCTGGTCGGTGGCGCCGAGCGCGGGAAGCGGGGTGGGACCGACATGACCACCGCCAGGCAGCACCTTGCCGAGACTCTCGGCCCACAGTTGCACGAACCATGCGGCCACGTCACGCAGGGCATCGGCATACGGCATGAGCACGTGGATGCTGCGGTGGTTCAGCTGATCGTGCCGCTGCTGCAGCACCGCGAAGACGCCGGCAGGGTTCTGCGCGAGGTCTGGATGCTCGCAGCGCAGCGCCATCGCGGCGGCACCGGCGCAGAGCGCGTCGATGTCGATGCCGATGAACGCCGCCGGGGCGAGGCCCACTGGCGTCAGCACGCTGAAGCGGCCGCCGACGCTCGGCGGAATGTCGTACGTGATGATGCCGTCGGTCTGCGCGATCGCGCGGAGCACACCCTTGACCGGATCCGTGACGAACCGCAGCACCGTCGCCGGCCAGTCCGCGCCGAGCTGCTGCAGCTTCTCGCGCACCACGAGGTACTGCGACATCGTCTCGGCGGTGCCGCCGGACTTGGAGATGACGAGCACACGGCTGCGTCGCAGGTCCACGCGATCGAACAGCGCGGCCATCGAGACGGGATCGACGTTGTCCATCACGTGCAGCCGTGGCCAGCCGCCGCGCGCCGCGCGATCGAGCTCGTTCCAGCGCGGCGGGCAGAGCGCACTGCGGAGCATGTTCGGGCCAAGCGCCGAGCCGCCGATGCCGCAGAGGATGACGTCGTCGATCGCGTCGCGCGAGGCGAGCGCATCGGCCTGCAACGCGCTGCGCAGCGCCACGTCCCGTGGCAGCTCGGGGAAACCGAGTGTGCCGGCCGCACGCCGACCGGTGACGTCGGCCAGTGCCGCGACGAAGGCCGGCTGCGCCGCCGTGATCGTGTCGGCGGGAAGGCCGCCCGGGCAGGCGGGGGCGAGCATGTTGGTGAAGTCGTACTGCAGGGCCACGGTGTCTCCGTCGTCGATCGCTGCGCGCTACTCGACGCGCACGGTGAGACCATCGAAGGCCGGCGAGATCCCGGCGGGAAGCTCGGCCTCGAGGTCGGCGTGAAAATTGTCGTGCGTGAGATGCGTGAGGTAGGTCCGCTCGGCGCCGAGTTCACGCGCGACGGCGACGGCCTCGGGGATGCTGAAGTGCGTCGGATGCGAGGTGCGGAAGAGGGCGTTGAGCACCAGGACCTTCACGCCGCGAAGGATCTCCATCGCACGTGGCGGCAGCGACTTGGCATCCGTCACATACCCGAGCGGGCCAATGCGATAGGCGGTGACGTCGCAGTGCCCGTGCGGCACCGTGAACGGATGGACACCGAGGTCGCCGATCGTCACCGGCACGTCAGGCTCGACGATGCACGTCTGCCCTTCCGGCTTGGCGGTTCCCGGCATGGGCCGCATCGTGTCATCGAAGACATAGCGAAACTTCTCCTGCAGGCTGCGCATGGTGGCTGCGGCGCCGTACAGGGGCAGCGGCGCGGATCGGCGCACCGAGATGGCACGGATGTCGTCCAGGCCGTGGGTGTGGTCGGCGTGGTCGTGCGTGAACAGCACGGCATCGACGCGATCCACACCGTTGGCAATCAGCTGGATGCGCAGTTCGGGCGGGGTGTCGAGCAGGAGGCGGGTGCCGCCCGCCGACTCGACGATGGCCCCGACCCGTGTGCGCCGGTCGCGCGGGTCGGGGGAGCGACAGACGGCACAGTGACAACCAACCTGCGGCACCCCGAAACTCGTTCCGGTGCCGAGGAAGGTCAGTCTCACACCGTCTCCACGCGCATGAAGTTGGTGGTGCCGGGGGTGTCGAATGGCACGCCGGCGGTGACGACGATGTGATCGCCCGGATCGGCGAGATCGAGGCGACGGACCGCCGCGAGCCCCTCGACGATGAGCGCCTCGTAGCTGTCGTGCCGCGGCACGAGCTCCGGCACCACGCCCCAGACCAGCGCCAGCTGGCGATAGGTCTTCTCGAGGTCCGTGCAGGCGACGACCGTCACCGCGGGGCGCATGCTCGAGACGACACGCGCCGTCGAGCCACTCTTGGTGAAGCAGACGATGGCGGGTGCCTGCAGCATCTTCACGGCAGCGCTGACGGCCGACGCGATGGCCTCGGAGACCTCGTGCTTGTGGTCTGGGAGACGACGGTTCTCCTTCTTGAGCTCCGCGAACTGGGAGCGCTGCTCGATCTCGACGATGATGCGCTGCATGGCCTCGACGGCGAGTCGCGGATACGCGCCGGCGGCCGTCTCGGCCGAGAGCATCACCGCGTCGGTGCCATCGAGGATCGCATTCGCGACGTCGGAGGCTTCGGCGCGAGTCGGGCGGGGGTGCGTGATCATCGACTCGAGCATCTGCGTCGCCGTGATGACCGGGCGGCCCATCCGGTTGCAGAGCTGAATGATCTGCTTCTGCGCGACGGGCACCCGCTCGAAGGGCAGCTCGACGCCGAGGTCACCGCGGGCGACCATGATCGCGTCCGAGGCGGCGACGATGGTTTCGATGTTGTTCAGCGCGATGTCCTTCTCGATCTTCGCGACGATCATCATGTTGCTCGGCACGAGGCCGCGCAGCTGCCAGAGATCCTCGGCACGGCGGACGAAGCTGAGCGCGATGTAGTCGAGGTCCTGCTCGACGGCGAACGCGACGTCGGCGCGGTCCTTCTCGGTGATCGACGGAGCAGACACCGCGATGCCGGGAAGGTTGATGCCCTTGTTGCTCTTCAGTTCACCGCCGAAGACCACTTCGCAGCGCACGCGCTTGCCCATGACCTGCAGGACGCGCAGTTCGAGCAGTCCATCATTGATCAGAATCCGGCTGCCGCTGCTGACGTCGTGGGCGAGCTGCGTGTAGGTGACGGGGATGTCGCCCGCCTGCTCCTCACCCTCGTGGGCCAGCACCACCTCGCGCCCGGCGACGAGCTGCATTGGCTCGGAGAGGACGCCGATGCGAATGCGCGGTCCCTGCAGATCGCCGAGAATGGCGACGGGCTTTTGCAATTCGCGGGCGAGGTCGCGCACGAGCGCGATCGTCTGCGCGTGCTGCTCGTGCGACCCGTGCGAGAAGTTGATGCGGGCCACGTTCAGGCCAGCTTCGATCAGGCTCCCGATGCTCTCGCGCGTGGCGGAGGCAGGGCCGAGCGTACAGACGATCTTCGTCTTCGGGGCAGTGACGGACACGGAATCGGCATCGAGTGGGAACGGCGCCGGTCGAAGCCGCGCCGCGGGCGCTTCCGGCGCGACTGTGCGCCAGTGCCCGTGTCCCCCAAACCTAGCGGTACTAACCGTTGACTGCGGCCTCGGACGGGGTCCGAACCGCCGAATCCGGGCGTAACCCGGCACCGAGACGTGCCGCAGAGCCGGCCAGCAGCGCGGGAAGCGCGCTCAGCGCGGAGACGAGCTGGGTGGGCGACAGTTTCATGCTCACCGCAAGCGCGTGCATGAATCCGCCGAGGTTGCCGTAGGTGGCCGTCCAGGCGAACAGGATGATCCAGGCCGTGAGTGCCGCGCCGGTGATCATGAGGACACTGCCTTTTCGGCGGGCCGTGACGAGGCCGAGGACGAAGCCGACCACCGGCAAGGCCCACCAGCCGATGACGAATTCGGCGGCGATGAAGAGGATGACAGCAACGGCGTAGACCATGGCGAACGTGGGGTTGGGGTTCCGGCGCGGGCGGGGACGCGCCGCGCCACGACGTACCGGGCGGGCGGCGATGGTCGGGGCTGGTCAGGGCAGCAGACGGAGCGTCGAAAGAAGGCGCGCCTTCGGAAAGGCGCCTGCCGACTCGGGCACCAGCAGCGAGTCGAGCTGCCCGGTTCGCCACTTCTCGAGCCGGTCGTCGTACCGCGGGCTGGCCGGATTGCCGCTCTGCCCGCCCGGATAGATCGACCACGCGGTGCGTCGCTGCGGGGTGAGTTCGACGATCATGCGCCAGCTCGCGCCATGGCTGCCGTTGGCGCCTGACGCCGGTGCGATCGTGCCGTAGCCCGAGGTGACGGCAAGGTGGTCGCGGTTGAAGCCCGGAAGATTGAGCAGGTGATGCACGTTGATACCGCCGGTGCTGCTCCACGCCCAGCGATCGCTGGTGGGGCCGAGCGTCAGCGTGAGCGAGTCGAATGCCGCGCCCAGCGCATCGGTGAGGATTGCATCGCGCGTCTCGACCGTTCCCGACGTGCGTCGATCGTCCCACCACACGCTGGCCGAGTCGCGCATCAGCTCCAGGAAGACCACCGACGCCGGGGTGGCGACGGGCGGCTTGCCCCGCTCCGTGCTCAGTTCATCCCAGGTGTTGCGCACGGCACGACGCATCGCGGCCTCGAACAGCACCGGGGCGCGGGCGTCGAGCGTGTAGCGATAGTCCCAGTCGCGGAGCAGGGCGGCGGCAGCGCCGAGCTTCGTGCTGCCACTGCGTTCGGCGGCCCGCACGAACCAGGGCGCGAGCAGCCGGGCGCGGACGTTGAGCGGATCCATGTGCATGCGTCGCACGCGATCGACGGTGACGGCGGTGTCGGCGCGGAGGATCTCGTTGATGCGGATTGCACGCCACGGATCGGGCCAGTTGGCGCCGATGTAGCGTGAGACGATCGACGGATCGAACGGCTGCTGATTGGCGCTGACGATGAAACCCTGTGTCGGGTTGGTGACCTGCGGCATGCTGTCCACGGGGAACATGCCGGTCCAGTCGGAGGCGCGGGTGCGGCCGTCACGGACGTACGTGCCCTCGGCGCCGGCGGGACGGATCGGGTACTCGCCGTACGCCCGGAGCGCGATGGTCCCGGCGCGGTCGGCGACGAGCATGTTCTGCGTCGGTGTCTTGTACGGGAGCATCGCCTCCTGCCACTGCGCGACCGAGCGGGCACGTGTCGCGGCGACGAACCCATCGAGCTCGTTCGACTCGTCATGCGCGGTCCAGCGGAAGCTCAGCAGCCGCCCGTTCTCGCGGGTGGTGGGGCCGCGGTGCGTGTAGTAGACGGTGTCGGTGGCGATGGCGAGGCCGGATGCGAGCCGGAACGTCTCGACGCGCGGCATGAGCTTCTCCCACTTGCCATCGAGGCGGTACCGCGTCGGCCGCGCGATCGAGTCCACGTCCTCGAGGAAGTAGTCGGCCACGTCACCGCCGGTATTCGTGAACGTCCACGCCACGTCCTGATTGAATCCGATCACGATCGTCGGCGCCCCGGGGAAGGTCACGCCATAGACGTCGAGCGAATCCTTCACGACCAGGTGGGCCTCGTACCAGATCGACGGCAGGGAGAGGTCGAGATGCGGATCACCGGAAAGAATCGCGCCACCGCTGGCCGTGCGCGACGGGGCGACCGCCCAGTTGTTGCTGCCCAGCGCATCGCCGGTCTGCTCGGCGCCGGGCATGGCGAGGGCGGTGTGCTCGAGGAGGTCGACGGCAGCGCCGGGGGCGAGCAGCGTCGTGTCGGGTGCGCCAGGTGGAGGCAGCACGCTCCAGGCATCGCGCGGCGCCGTGCGTCCCGGCACGGGCTGGATCGGCTCCTGCAGCGGCATGTTGCGCGGGAAGAGCGCGTCGGCCGCGGTACGACCGACGAGGGAGGCGACCCGGGTGCGGCGCAGGTCGTCGGGATTGTAGGCGAGCGTGAGCGCCATGCGCATCAACAGATACACGGAATACTTCGGCTCCCAGCGCGGCATCGGTGTGACACCGAGCAGCTTGTATTCGACAGGTGTCGTGGCGGCCGTCATCTGCCCACGCCAGGCATTCACGCCCTCGGCGAATGCGACCATCGCGCGCTGTCCTTCGCTGGTGCTGTCGAGCGCCGCCCACTTCCGTTCGGCGGCCCAGCCGAGGCCGAGCCGTCGCACTTCGCGATCGAGGGGGAGCGCCCGGGCGCCGGCAAGCCCGGTGAGCGTGCCGGCGGCGGCGCGGTAGGTGAGCTCCATCTGGAAGAAGCGATCGCGCGCGACGGCGAAGCCGAGGGCCCGGTACGCATCTCGGGTGCCCGACGCATACACGTGTGGGACGCCGCGGTCGTCGAAGAGGACGCGGGTGCTGTCGCCGAGGCCCGCGATGTGCTGTTCCTCCTGCGCCGGAAGATCGGCGCTGCGGAGGCTGGCGGCCGCACCACTCAGCGGATCGAGGATCGCGCCCATCGGCGGGATCCCCTTCGACGGGATGCCGCGCCAATTGACGTAGAGGAGTGCGCCGAGTGTGACGGCGCTGACGAGGGTTCCGGCGAGACCGCGAGCCATATCTGTGTGGGCTGGATGCACGGGAGGCTGCCCGCACGGCGCCGGCAGCCTCCTGCTTCGTTCGTCGTGCGTCGGGACAGCGACTACACGGTGGCGACGGGCGCCCGTCCGAGGGCGCGGAGTTTCGTCTCGAGCCCGGCGAGCAGGGTGTCGAACGATTTCTGGAAGCTGGCCAGCCCCTCGGTGAGGAGCTTGTCGGTGACGGTGGTCATGCTGATGCCTTCGCTCGCGAGCGCCTGCAGCAGCTCACGCGCCTCGTCCACGCCCTTGTCGATGGTCCGGGCGGCCTCGCCGTGATCCTGGAAGGCGGCAATGGTGGCAGGCGGCATGGTGTTGACCGTGTCGGGACCGATCAGCTGCTCCACGTACATCACGTCACGGTACGCAGGGTTCTTGGCGCCGGTGCTGGCCCACAACAGGCGCTGGACGCGAGCGCCGCCGGCACGGAGCTTCTCCCATCGCTCGCCCGCGAAGTGCTTCTGGAAGAGGGCGTAGGCGAGCTTGGCGTTGGCGATGGCAGCCTTGCCCTTGAGTGCGCCCAGCTCCGAGCGCGAGGCGTCGTCGGCGTCGGCGATGATCGCATCGAGCCGCGCGTCCACCTCGGAATCGACTCGGCTGACGAAGAAGCTGGCGACGCTGGCGATACGCTGCAGGTCACCGCCCAGCTTCATGCGATCTTCGAGGCCGGAGAGATAGGCCTCGATGACGCGGCGATACGCGTCGACGGCGAACAGGAGCGTCACGTTCACGTTGAGTCCGTCGGCGATGAGGCGGCGCAGCGCCTTCGAGCCCTCTTCCGTGCCGGGGACCTTGATCATCACGTTCGGCCGGTTCACCAGGGTCCAGAGGCGGTGGGCCTCCTCGACGGTGGCGTCGGCATCATCGGCCACGCCGGGTGAGACCTCGATCGAGACGTAGCCATCCGTGCCGCCGGACTGTTCGTACACGGCGCGGAACTGGTCGCACGCAGTGCGCACGTCATCGCTCTCGACGAGCTCGAAGAGCTGCCACGGCGTGAGGTGCTCTGGCGCCGCCGCGAGTTGCGCGTCGTAGGCGGTGCCCGTGGCGAGCGCCTTCTCGAAGATCGTCGGGTTGGACGTCATGCCGCTGAGGGCATCGTCGGCGATCTGCCGGGTCAGCGCGCCGTCGGCGAGGATCGTACGGTCGATATAGTCGAGCCAGACGCTCTGACCTGCAGCGTGCAGCTTGTGCAGTCGGGAATGCGGCATGAGCGGAGATGTGCGACGGGAAAGCGGAGGACCTGCGCCAGCCAACGGCGGGAAGTTAGCGGGAAGACGGCAGTCCGGGAAAAGCCGACGCGGGGCAAGGGCCGCACCACGACGGGTGCTGCCCCTGCCCCGCTCGATGCGGCCGCGTCAGGCGCGACCGGCGGTCAGGTCACGGAACGATCGTGACCGGCACCGAGAACTCGGTCTTGCCCCACGACATGCGAAGCGTGGCGACGGCCGGGCCGGTGGCGTCGGTGCCTGGCTCGAGCACGATCACGAAGGCATCACGGCTGTCGGCGAGGGTGCGGGCGGTCATGGCGACGCGGCCGAGATCCTGGTCGGCCTTGTAGTCAGTGCCCCACTGGCCGGTCTGCTTGTTGATGATCAGCTGCATGCCGGCGGCTGGCGACCACAGGCTGTAGAGCGTGTACGCGCCCTTGGGCACGGTCAACGTGCCGATGCGGAGGTTGGCCTCAGTGACGAACGAGGTGGCGGCGTTGGCGCCGGTGCGCCAGACCTGGCCGTTCGGGATCAGACCGCCTTCCACGGCACGGCCGCGGGCAAAGGGCTGACCGTAATCGATCGTGACCTTGAGCGGCGCGGCGCCGCGGACGCCGGTATTGACCGACATCAGGGCGGTTGCCCGCGGCGAAGCGGCCGGGGTGAGGCGCCCGGCGGCCGGGGCGGCCATCGTCATGCCGCCCTGAGCGACCGCCGGGGCAGCGCAGGTGAGAAGGACTGCCGAAACCGTGAGAAAACGACGCATGTGTGAGGACCCGTGAGGTTGGAATTGGCGCCGGACGCGGGCGGGCGAGGGCGCAGCCACAAAGGTATCCACAGCCCGCGGTGGATGTTCCCCCTGCCGGATCCCACCGGGACCTGCGACATTCGCCATCGTGCCGTCCCTCCCGCCTTTGCCCGCTGCCCTCCTCCTCCTGCAGGCCGGCGCCCTGCTCCTGCTGGTCATTCGTCTGCTGCCGGGGCGCACGCGCCGGCCGCCGATCGAGCCGATGCCGGGAGACGCGCACGCCGGCCGGGTGACGGTCGTCGTGACCAGCCTGGACGAGGCGCACCGCATCGGCCCCTGCCTCGATGGCCTGCGTGCGCAGGGCCCGGCGATGCTGGAGGCGCTGATCGTCGACAGCCGTTCCACCGACGGCACCTGGGAGCTGATCCAGGCCGCCGCCGAGCACGACCCACGAATCGTCCCCATGCACGACGATCCCCTCCCGCCGGAATGGGTGGGCAAGGTCTGGGCGCTGGAGCACGGGCTGCGCCATGCGCGAGGTGAGTGGGTTTTGGGCATCGACGCCGACACGACGCCGCAGCCGGGCCTGGTCGCGGCCGCAGTCAATGCGGCGGAGGAGATGGGCTACGACGCCGTGAGCTTTGCGCCGCGCTTCAACGAGATGACGGTGGCCGAGCAGTGGCTGCAGCCGGCGATGCTGGTGACGCTCGTCTACCGGTTCGGGGCGGCGGGGGAGACGGCGCCGGCGCCCGACCGCGTGATGGCGAACGGCCAGTGCTTCCTCGCCCGACGCAGCACGCTGCTGGCGAATGGTGGCTACAGCAGTGCGCGACGCAGTTGGTGCGACGACGTGACGCTGGCGCGGCACATGGCGCACAACGGCGCGCGCGTCGGCTTTCTCGATGGGGCGAAGATCATCGGGGTGCGCGCCTACACTGGCATCGGGCAGATGTGGCGCGAGTGGGGGCGCAGCATCGACCTCAAGGATGGCACGACACCGCTGACGCAGTTCGGTGATGTCTGCTTCGTGTTGCTGACCCAGTTCCTGCCGCTGCCGTCGTTGCTGCTCGCACTGCTGGGACTCGCCCCCGACTGGCGCGCGAGCGGCGCGGGTGCCGCGTGGTTCTGGATCAACGCCGCGTTGGTGATGATCCGCGTACTGCTGACCTTCGGCCTGGCCGGATCGTACGCGGTGCGGCACTGGAGCTTCTGGCTGTCGTTCACCGCCGATCCGCTGGCTGCGATCCGGATCGTGCTGTCATCGCTGAAGCGCCCGCGCCAGTGGCGCACGCGCCGATATGAACAGGACACGGTGGTGCCGGCGTGATGGCTGGCTGGCAGGGGGTGCTGCTGGTGGCGGCGGGCAGTGCGGTGGGCGGCGCGCTGCGCGCGATGCTGATCTGGTTCACGAGCGCGCGTGTCACGACGGCGTACCCACTCGGCGTGCTGCTCGTGAACGTGATCGGGTCGTTCGTGTTCGGCGTGTTCGTGCGGTACGGGCTATCCTCAGGCGGCATGAGCCCGGCGACACGCCTGCTGATCACCACGGGGCTGTGCGGCGGATTCACGACGTTCTCGACGTTCTCGATGGACATCGTCGAGGGGCTGGAGAACGGGCGGATGACGCAGGTGACGTGGTACGTCATGGCCAGTCTCGTGCTGGGTGTCGGCGCGCTGCTGCTCGGGCTGTCCGTGGGCCGTGCGCTGAGCAAGTAGCGTCGGGCAAGCAGCGCCGGGCAAGCAGCGCCGGGCAAGCAGCGCCGGGCAGGACGCGGGAGATGACCGCGGCCGGGGACCAGGCTAACGTTCCCGCATGACTGACGCCTTCAGCGAGACGCTCTCCCGCCGTGACCTGGTTCGGCGCACACTGCTGTTCGCCGCATTTGCCGGCCTGAGCCCACGCATGGCAGCCGCAGCACCGCCGGCGCTCCGCATCACCGTCTACAAGGACCCTGACTGCGGCTGCTGCACGGCCTGGAACACGGCAATGCGACAGGCCGGCTTCACCGTCGACGTCCGCGACACGGCTGACCTGACGACGGTGAAGGCATCCCTGGGCGTGCCGGACACGCTCGCCTCGTGTCACACCGGTGTCGCGCAGGGCTATCTGTTCGAAGGGCACGTGCCGCCCGACCTGGTGCAGCAGGTGCTGCGGGAGCGACCGGCCATCGTCGGGCTGTTCGTACCGGGCATGCCGGTCGGAAGCCCCGGCATGGAGGGCCCGAATCCCGAGCGATTCGACGTGATCGCACTCGGTCGCGACCGGCGGCCGCGTGTGTATGCGACGCGCACGGGTCGGGCGCAGCGCTGACGGCGACGGTTGCGCGCGTCGTCAGCGCTGAGCGAAACGTCGAGCCCGAGTCACATTTCGTCGACGCGGCCACAGCTTGCCCGGCGAGCCCTGCGTCGCTGTAACTACCACTCACGCATACACTTGGAATTCTCCAACCCACCCGACGGCTCGGGCGACGAACGCACGGGTCTGCCAGCGATGTCGCCGGCCCTATTGCACCTTGCTGGTACAAGGTTGAGAATCGACGTGCATCTCAACCCATCCTCCTCGATGTGGCCACTCGACGAACTGAATGACGAGAGTACGGACGTCCGGTTGACGTTCGGTCGGCGATACGGCTGGCACCTGCGCGAGGCCGCCGACGTACTGTTCCGGACCGACGGCGATCACGGCCGGCTCGCCGCGCTCTGGGTGCAGCAGATGCTGCATCGAGGCGAACTGTTTCAGGACTGCGACTCGGACCGCGTGCTCCTGCGGCTGACGATCGGTCCGTGGACCTTCGACTTCGACATCTACTGGGATCAGGCTGGCGGAGCGTATCCAGTGCGCGCGGCACTCCCCGACACGCTGTTTCGTGACTGCTTTGCGATCACCGCCAGTGATTACCGCGCCGAAGAGCTGGCATACCTTCGTGCGGTCGTGACGGCATCGGGCAGCGACGTGGTCGACTCCCTGATCCCGCAGCTCGTCCGGCTGCATTCTCCCGACTGACGACGTCGGTCAGGAGCCGACGATGCCGAGGGTGGCTTCGTCGCGCTCGAGATAGTTGGTGACGTAGTCATGCACCGCGTCCTCGAGGCTGGTGAACTTCACCGGGCAGCCGGCGGCTGTGAGCTGCGCCATCGAGGCCTGCGTGAAATACTGGTAGCGGTCGCGGATGGACTCGGGCATGGGGATGTAGCGGATCTGCGGCTCGCGATGCATGGCGCCGAACACCGCATGCGCCAGGTCGTTCCAGGTGCGCGCGCGACCGGTGCCGAGGTTGAACAGTCCGTGCACCTGCGGCGTGGCGACCAGCCAGGCGATGACGGCGGTCGCATCCTTCACATAGACGAAGTCGCGCTGCTGCTCGCCGTCGCCGACGTCCGGCCGATGCGACGCGAACAGTTCGAGTGTGCCGGTTGTCTGGATCTGCCGGTGGGCCTTGCAGACGACGCTCATCATGTCGCCCTTGTGGTATTCGTTGGGGCCGAAGACGTTGAAGAACTTGAGCCCCACGATCTGCTGCAGCAGCCCGCTGCGCAGTGCGTGCAGGTCGAAGAGGTGCTTGCTGAAGCCGTACATGTTGAGCGGGACCAGCGATTCGAGTCGCGCCGGATCGTCATTGAAACCGCCCGCCGCGTCGCCGTAGGTGGCCGCACTGCTGGCGTAGATGAAGCGGGCATGCCGCTCGAGCGACCACTCGCACAACTCGCTCGTGTAGTGCGTGTTGTTCTCGAGCAGATAGTCCGCATCGCGCTCGATGGTCGAGGAACAGGCGCCGAAGTGGACCACCGTGTCGGCCTGGTACGCGCCGGAGTTGCGCCGCAGCGTGGCGAGGAACTCGTCCTTGTGGATTGCATCGGTGATGCGCAGGCCGACCAGGTTCTTCCACTTGTCGCCGTGCCGCAGGGCATCGACGCAGATGATGTCGTCGTACCCGAGTTTGTTCAGCTGCCAGATGGTGGCACTGCCGATGAAGCCGGCGCCGCCGGTGACGATGAGGCGATGACGAGACACGGAAGGCGAGGGGCTTGAGAAACTCCGAGGCTGCTTCGGCGTAATCTACCGGGTCTGCGGGAGGATCGGGGAGCAACCGGTACCGCGTGCCGCGTGACTGATGGACAGCATCGAACAGCATCGCATACCGTCGAACACCCCACCCAGCCAACATGCCCCGCCCCCTGCGCCGCCGGCTCGCCGAGTGCGTGGCGCTCCTCGTGCTGCTCTCCCCCGCCGCGACGCTGCGCGCGCAGGTCGGTGCGACGCCACAAGTCGCCTCCGCCGACAGCGGTTCCGGGCCGGCCGATGCCATCAAGGCGTTTCTCGACTGTCAGGGCGACACCACCCTCGGCTGCTCGAGCGAATTCTTCGTGCTCGACCTTCCCTACGTGAATTGGACCCGCGACCGTCTGTTTGCCGACGTCCAGTTCCTCGTCACGACGATCCAGACCGGCAGCGGTTCGTTCCAGTATACGGTCAGGGCGCTCGGGCGGGGACGCTTCACGGGGCGCGCCGACACGAGTGTCGTCAACACGCTGCCGAACGAATCGGAGGACGGCGTCCGGCGAAAGCTCTCGTCGAGCATGGCACTCCTCCTCGTGCCGTATGTCCGATCCACCTCGGTCGCAGCGCGGCTGCGCGTGGTGTACGACGCGCCGGCCAATGCCCGGCAGGCGTCACCACAGTCGGTCAAGGACCCGTGGAACTTTTTTGTGCTGCAATTGCAGGGAAACGGCTTTCTGCAGACGGAATCGCGGCAGACGTTCGCCAACATGGACGCCGACGTCCGCGTCCGCCGGGTGACTGAGAAGAATGCCATCCGGTTGGGCTGGAATCAGAGTGTCCGGTACAACAGCATCGAGGTCAACGACTCGACGACCGTCACGAACACGATCCGCAACGGCGTGTTCTTCGTTCGTGGCGTCAAGGCACTTGGCCCGCGCCTGTCAGTCGGGCTGCTGACGAACGCCGGCTTCAGTGAGTTCAACAACACGGCGCTCTTCTGGCGCGCCGCACCCGTCGTCGAGTACAACCTGTTTCCGTGGCAGCAGGCCACGAGCCGACAGGTCGCCATTGCATACGGCGTGGGGCCACGCTACTTCCGGTGGCAGGAGCCGACGATTTTCGGTCGCCGCAGCGAGTGGCGCATGCAGCAGGAACTCGTCGTGGGTAGTGACGTGCGGCAGAGCTGGGGCAACGTCAAGGCCAGCGCGCGGTACGCGAGCTTCGTCCCGGAACTCAAGCGGTGGAACCTCAGTCTCAATGGTGAGACCAACCTGAACCTCGTGAAGGGACTCGCGTTCAATTTCGGTGGCGGTGCCTCGCTGATCCGTGACCAGATCTTCCTGGCGGCGCAGGGGCAGACCCCCGAGCAGATCCTGACGCAGCGTCGTGCCCTGGCGAGCGACTTCAGCGTCTTCGTCTACACGGGGCTCTCGTACAGCTTCGGGTCGATCTACAACAGCGTCGTGAACCCGCGGCTGGACTTTTTCAATCTTGGTGGCAGAAACTGACGACGCTGCCGGCATTCAGTGGAGCAGCGCCGCCAGGTTCGCCACCCACGCCGCCTCGAGATCGGCCATCTTCGCGCCCTTGCCGCGGTCGGGCGCGGAGGTCAGCAGCCCCTGCGCGCTGGGGTGCGGGAGCGCGTGCACGACCATCGGGAGGTCGAGCAGCGACACGACCGCCGCCGCCACCTTGCCCAGGCAGCAGACGCGATCGGCGCCGCGCGCGATCGCGTACCCGATGTCGCTGCGAAGGCGGGCGAGGTTCTCGACGCTCTCACGTTCAGCGCGCGATGGCGCGCGGAACTTCCGGCCATCATCCGTGGGGCAGCGGTCGAAGGCGTTGGTGAGCAGCACCTGCGACACGACGGGCCGCACACCGGCGGCAATGAGGGCCGCGCCATCCCAGGGCACACCATCCGGGGTGCGCTCCGCCCACGTCAGCAGGCCGGCCTGCGCCAGCGCGGCGTAGAGCGGCCTGCCGGCGCGGTCACCGAAAAACGGGATGCGCGACTGATCGGCGCCACGTGGCCCCGGCGCCTCGCCAACCAGGACGGCGCGGATCGGCGCGCCCGGGTCGGCGGGACGCAACGGCGGCACCGGTGCGCCGCTGATCCGGCCAGCCGCAGCGGTGCGCGTGGCCTGCGACGTGCGCGACCGAGCCGCCGGCAATCAGATCCCGTTGCGCCGCAGCGCGACGTCACCGTTGGTGGAGCGGACGATGAGCATGCGTCCCCCGTCGCCGAGGGTGCCACGGAGCACGTTCCGATTGACCCGGCCCGAGATCATGACGGGGAAGTCGGTGCTCAGGCCGCCGTTGGTGGTGGCCATGTCGAGATCGGCGGAGAGGGATGGCGGGGCATACACGGTCACTGAGCCGTTGGTGCTGGTGAAGCGCATCGGCTGATCGCCGACCGGGCTGCCGATGCTGGCGGTGACGCTGCCGTTCGTCGTCGTCGCACTGACTTGCCCGGCCGTCGTGCGCACGGTCACGTTGCCATTGGTGGTGGCGGCATCCACCTCGGCGGTCACACCGTCCACCGCGACGTGCCCGTTGGTGCTGCGGGCGTAGACTTTCACGCCATCCGGCACGCGCACGGTGAACGGCACGTCGATGTCGGGCCCCCTGCCCCACGAGGCGGAGTCGTAGCGGCCGCGCGGACCATCGTCGGTGCAGCGCATCTCCGGGCCCCAGAGGGCGCAGACGACGACGTCGCCGTCGGCGCGCATCACGACGTCGAAGTGCACGATCTTCGGGTCGCCGCGACGGACGCGGCGTTCGGCGGTGACTTCGACGCGGGAGCCGGGGGCGCCGCGCTCGACACGGATGCTGCCGTTCATGTCGTGGAGGCGGATGAAGCGCCCCTGCGGCACGGGGCCGGTCCAGCGGAAGGTGGTGCCGTCGTCGGTCTGAGCGGTGAGTGGGGCGGCGAGGAGGGCCGAGATGGCGGCGGTGGCGAGCAGGAGCGAGGGGCTGGGGCGCATGATCGGCTCACGGTGGGGGGTGCTGCGGTGTACGGTGGGCGCGTGGGATGGGTTTCGCCAGCGCGAATGCGGTGGGTCGTGGGTGCTCGTGGGTGATATCGTCGGGGTGGGGCCCGGCGGTTGCGGCCGTACCTGGCACGCGCCCCGGCACGCGCCCCGGAGCGCGCGGTCGGATGGCCGCACCTCGCCCTGCACGCCCTGCGCCACACCCGTGACCGACCCGGGCATCACCAGTCAGCGGACTATGAAGAAGCTTCTCGTCATGGTCGGCAGCATCGCCGTCAGCTCGTTGCTCGGCTGGGCGGGTTCCGATTTCGGCGTGATGACCAGCTTCATCCTCGGCACCGTCGGCGGCGGCATCGGCATGTACGCCGGCGCGCGCCTCGCCGATCACCTCGGCGCCTGAGCCCGCGTCAGCGGAAGTCCACGCGCGCGATGCGGCCGCGTGGACCCGCCAGCCACGCCGTCGCGCCAGCCCCGAACCCGACGCTCCAGTAGGGCGAAGCGTCGAGCAGCGTCCATGTGGCACCGTCATCGCCCGACCAGACGGCACCGCCGGGACCCACGGCGATCAGGACCGGCCTACCAGCTGCGACACCCGCCGCGACGCCGTAGAGCGGCCCAGCGGTCGGCGGCTCACCGGCTACCACCCAGGTCGCCCCGCCATCGCTGGTCCGCGCCACGCGCGCGCCAGCGGCCTTGCCACTGATCGTTCCGCCAACCGCGATGCCGTGGCGCCGGTCGCGAAACGCCAGCCCGGTGATGCCCGCCCCCTCGCCCGAGACGATCGGCACCACCGCCGCCGACCACCGGCGCCCGCGATCGGTGCTATGCAGCACACGCGGCGTTGCGGCCGAGCCGGTCCCGATCCAGGCGTCACCGGCAGCATTCGTGAGGGCGCAGGTTCCGCTGGCAGCGAAGCCACCCTCGCCGGGGAGCGCGTCGATCGCGCTCAGTGCCCAATTCTCGCCATCGTCCGTGCGCAAAAGCGGCATGCGGCCGTTCTTCGAGTCGCTGATGGCGAAGGCGTGCCGATCGTCCCAGAACGCCATGCAGTCGTAGAAGGCGGCCGAGTCGGCATTCACGAAGCGTGGAGTCCACGTGCCCCCGCCGTCGGTCGTCTGGAGGATTCGCGACGCGGCGCCATTGCCGGCCGCCATGAGCCAGGCGCGCTGCGCATCGATGCCGTGCACGTCGCGGAACTGCATGCTGTCCTGCCCGGGCACGACCATCGTCGACCACGTGGCGCCGCCATCGATGGTGCGCGTCACGCTTCCGCGGTGACCGCTGATCCACACCACACCCGGCTCGCGAGTGCTGACGCTGACCGCCTGCAGCAGTGCCGTGGTGCCGGACTGCTGGACGGTGAGCACGGGGGCCTGCGCCGGCGCGCACGTGACGGTGAGCGCCAGCAGCACCGGCAGCACCGGCAAGAAGAGACGGGTCACGCCGTTCTCCGACAGTGGCGTGTACGACCGGTCAGGCGTGGGCCGGCATGGCCGCACCGGGGGCGGTCTGCTTCACCTTGAACAGGGCTGCGAAGATCAGCAGTACACCAAGCGCGCCCATCGCGGGCACGAACCAGATCTTCGTCCAGTCGTGCGTGACCGCGCCCCCAGCCGTGGTGGCCGCGATCGCGTTGGCATCCACCACCATGCCCGACAGCTTTGACCCGATCAGCTGACCGGCGCCAAGCGTGACGAGCGCGATGAACCCCTGCGCCGCCGCGCGGATGCTGATGTCGGCCTGCTGGTCGACGTAGATCTGACCCGTGACGAAGAAGAAGTCGTAGCAGACGCCGTGCACGAGCAGCGCCAGGTAGAGCATCCACATGCCGCTGCCGGCGTCGCCGTACGCGAACAGCAGGTAGCGGAAGGTCCACGCGGCCATGCCGATGAGCAGCAGCTTCTTGATGCCCAGGCGCGCAAAGAAGAACGGCATCAGCAGCATGAACCCGATCTCGGACATCTGGCCGATCGTCATCTTCGCCGCCGCGTTCTCCACGCCGATCTCGTTCAGGAACGGGTTGGCAAAGGCGTAGTAGAACTGCAGCGGGATGCAGAGCAGGAACGAGCCGAGCACGAACACGGCGAAGGAGCGGTCCTTCATCAGCGCGAGCGCATCGAGGCCGAGGATGTCGCGCACCGACAGCTTCTTGCCGGCGTTGTGCGGCGGCGTGTGCGGGAGCGTGAGGCAGAAGAGTCCCATCACCAGCGAGGCGCCGGCACCGAGCATCAGCGGCAGCGCGGTCTTCTCGGCGCTCACACGCACCGCCTCACCGGCGACGCTCTGTTCGGGGAGAAACCCGATCGCCCAGCCGGCGGCGATGAACCCGATCGTGCCAAGCACGCGGATGCGCGGGAACTCGGTCGCCGGGTCCGACATGTGATCGAAGGCGAGGGCGTTCGTGAGCGCGAGCGTGGGCATGTAGCAGAGCACGTACACGAGGAACAGCGGCCAGAACGTGTCGAACGTCGACTGCGTGGCGGCGAAGTAGAGCACCGCCGCACCGGCCACGTGCAGGAAGGCCAGCACCTTCTCGGTGGCGAAGAACCGGTCGGCAATCATTCCGACGAGGAACGGCGACAGGATCGCCGCGATGGCCGGCAGCGAATACGCCGTACCGATGTCACCGCCGCTCGCCTTCAGCGCGTTGCCGAGGAAGGTGCCGAGCGTGACGAGCCACGACCCGTAGATGAAGTACTGGATGAACATCATCGCCGAGAGGCGGATGCGAATGGAGCTGCTGCCGGAGCTGGCGGTGGTCATGGAAGTTCCCGGATGCGCATGCCGCGGATGCTGAGCGAGCCGGTGTGGTCGCCCTGGATGGAGATGAACCCGCGCCGGGCAAGGCCGTAGCCGGGATACGCACCGAACTTGCTGGCCTTGACCCTGGCCAGCCAGTCGTGACTCGAGAGTTCGTACTGCACCACCTGCTGGCCGTTGAGCCAGTGTTGCACGGCATTTCCGTTGACGACGATGCGCGCACTGTTCCACGCGCCGAGCGGCCTGGTGACGCCAGCGGGTGGTGCGTAGAGGCCGTAGGCGCTGGCCGAGGCGAGTGTGAGGTCCTTCCCTTCCGGATCGAGCGCTTCGTCGCGGAGTTGATACTCGGGACCGCTCCAGTACGGATGATCGTATTCGTCGGTCACGCGGTAGAAGACACCGGCGTTGCCCAAGGGGCCGATCGTCCAGTCGAACTCCAGTTCGAAGTTCGCGTATTGCGCGCGCGTGCTCAGATCACTGACCGCCCCGTCCTTGGAGAGCACGCTGTCGGTGACGGTCCAGCCGGCGGGCATCGAATCACTCTTCCAGCCGCGCCACTGGGTCATGCGGGCATCGACGAGCGGCGTCGAGGCCGTGCCACCTGCGCATCCAGTCAGGCCGACCACACCGCACACCACGAGACGTATCAGTCGAGCGGTCATCGCTTCCACTCGTAGCGCGACACGGCCGAGGTGAACGTGTCGAGATTCTCGCCGGGATAGTCGACCGTGCGTCCCTGTTCGGCACTCTGGTACGCCGTCATCAACAGCTTCACGACTTCGAGTCCGTCGGCAAAGGTGAGGCGCGGCTCCTCGAGGCCGAGGAAGACGCGCGCGAAGTGCCGGTCTTCCCCTTCGTAGCCGTACACGAGCTGCTCGGCGGGCACCACCGGCATGACGCCGGTCTCGGCCTGCTGCTTCTCGACCAGGTCTTCACCCGCGGCGCCGCGCACCTCGCGCGAGAAGAAGAGCTTGAGGCCGGGCTCGAGCGAGTTCCACTGCATCGAATACTCGGGGCCGAGCAGTTCGGCGCTGAGGCGCAGCCCCGGGCCGACATAGGCCCACGAGGTCGTCGCTTCACCGAGGACCGTGTAGCCGTCATCGGTCCTGAACTCCACGTGCATGCTGGCGAAATCCTCGGAGGGCGTCCTGGTGTAATCGACCGGCACCTTCATCTGGTCGCGCAGGATCGCGGCGTACTCCGGGCGCGACCACTTGAGGCTCGCGATGTGGGCCGTGACCTTCACGGGTTGCACCGACGACAGCGGCGCGCCCGGCTTGGTGAGCAGGTGGCGGATCAACAGGCCGGAGTGGCACATCATGTCGGTCATGGTGCCACCGCCCTGCAATGCCCCGGTCCAGAACCACGGCGTATGTGGCCCGCTGTGCTCCTCGGCGGCGCGGGCGAGATACGGGCGCCCCGTCGTGGCGGCGCCACGGGCCCAGAGCAGCTTGTGCCCCGTCTCGACGTGTGGACCGAAGAGCTGGTTCTCGAGGTAGCCCGTCTTCAGCCCAACGCTCTCCACCAGCGCGCAGACCCGCATCGCCTCCGCCACGTTCCGCGCCAGCGGCTTCTCGCAGGCGAGGCCTTTCAGCGTGCCTTTCCCCGAGCGGATCGCCTCGACGATCTCCTCCACGTTCTCGACGCGCGCCTGATTCGGCCCGCTGAGCCAGATGGCTTCGATGTCGGGGTCTGCGACCATGGCCGTGATCGAATCGTACGTCTTGCAGTCACCCACATCCAGCGACCGCGCGAGTGCGGCCGCACTCTCCGCACGCTCGCGGTTGGGGCTCCAGACACCGCGCACATCCGCATCGCGGATGGCGCGGAAGGCCTGCATGTGGAACCGCGTATTGAATCCGCTGCCGATGAAACCGACGCCAAGTCGTGCACGCATCGCGGCTACAGGCTCCAGCCGGCGCGGTACTCGCGCGTGAGGAAGGCATTGGCATCGGGCGCGTTGGTGACGCGCATCGCCTCGCCGTCGTAGAGGAGCTTGCGGCCCTGGCCCGAGCGCAGCGCCACGAGGCCGAGGAGCATCACTTCGGTGAGCGGCGCCGCGTACGAGAACGGCGTGGAGGCCGTGCCGACGCCCTTGCACGCATCGGCCCAGTTCATCTCGTGCGAGGTCGTGACGCGTGCAATCGTCTTCGGCACACGCTCCGCGCGCTCCGTGAGCGACTCCGGATAGAGCTTCGGATTGTTGCCGTACGTGTCGTAGACCATGATGCCCCTGCTGCCGATGAAGATGCCGCCGCCATCGGCGCTGAGCCGGACGTCATCGGGCAGGTGGCGCGGGCGCGGCGGGAGGATGCCGCCGTCATACCACATCATCTTGACTGGAGCACGCTTGCCGCGCGCCGCGAACTCGTACTGCACCATCGTCGAGAGCGGATACGATGCCGGCGTGGCGTTGCCGCCGCCCCACGGCGTGGAGGTGGCGCTGATGCTCGTCGGGTAGCCCAGCTCGAGGGCCCAGAACGGCTGATCGATGAGGTGGGCGCCCATGTCGCCGATGGCACTCACGCCGAAATCCAGCCAGCCGCGCCAGCTGAACGGGTGATAGGCCGGGTGGTACGGCACGGCCGGGATGGCGCCGATGAACAGGTCCCAGTTGAGCGTGGATGGCGGCGCGACCTGCGACGCGACCATGGCCTGCATCACGGCACGATCGACGGTGCGCATGTTCCACTGGGCCGGGACATCAGCGGAGGGGAGCGCGCCGGCGGGCATCGTGGCGACCGGACGCGGGATGCCCTGCGCCCAGTAGCGCTGCGGGCGATCGGTCCACACGTGCACCTCGGTGACATCGCCGAGCACGCCCGCCTCGATGATCTCCTTGATGCGGCGCGTGCCTTCACCCGAGTGGCCCTGGTTGCCCATCTGCGTGACGACTTTCGTCTCGACGGCGGCCTTTTGCAGCGCACGTGCCTCGAGCACGGAATACGTCAGTGGCTTCTGCACGTAGACATGCTTGCCGGCCTTCATCGCCTGCAGCGCGATCATGGCGTGCATGTGATCGGGTGTGGCGACGACGACGGCATCGATGTCCTTCTGCTTGTCCATCATCTCGCGGTAGTCGGCGTATTTCGCGGCACCCCTGTACGCCTCCTGCATCTTCTGCGCGTCGGCGAGCGACTTCTGTGCGTCGGCGGTGCGCCGCGCCACCCAGGCCTGCGCCTCGGCCCCGGCGAGAGTCGAGGGCGCGGCGAAGGGCCCCTGCGGGGTGCGGAGGCGGCTGGCCAGGGAGCGCTCGACGTAGCCGAAGTCCACGTCGCAGAGGGCCACGGTGCGCTCACCCAGCAGCGGCTGCCAGTTGGACATGCCCATGCCGCCGACGCCAACGTAGGCGATGTTGAGCGTGTCGCTGGGCGCCTGGAAGCCCCGGCCGAGCACATGGCGCGGCACGATCATCGGTGGGGCGACGAGCGCGCCAAGCGCGAGCGTGGCACTGCCGGCGACGAAGTCGCGACGGGTGACTGCTTTCGGGTCCATGTCGGTCGTGGTGGAGAGCCGATCGGGCGGGAGCGCCGCCAGCGTGGCGGCACGAACGCGGGTAATCTTGGGCACGGACCACCAATCTGGCAGCGGCCACGACGGCCGTTCGGACCGCGGCCGCCGACAGGGCGCCAGCGGCTCATCGGACGGCGTCGTCCGGGGGGCAACCCACGGCCGGAACCTGCGAAGTCGAGGTTCGGTGGGTAGGATGCTCGCGTCCGGTGCAATCGCCGACGGCGACGCCAGCCGGGTCGTCGGCCCCCAGTCTTACCCTCCCACCGCCGGTCGCCGGCGCATCGGAGCCCTCGTGGATCTCGTACCGGTCACCCATCTGACGGCAATCGACTATGCCGTGATGGCCATGTACTTCGTCTTCGTGCTCGGCATCGGCTTCGCGCTGCGCCGGAGTACCAGGACCAGCTCCGATTTCTTCCAGTCCGGCCGGTCGCTGCCGCCCTGGGTCACCGGCCTGGCCTTCCTCTCGGCCAACCTCGGCGCACAGGAAGTGATCGGGATGGGCGCCTCGGGAGCGAAGTACGGCATTGCCACGGCGCACTTCTACTGGATCGGGGCGATCCCGGCGATGGTGTTCGTGGCGCTGTTCATGATGCCGTTCTACTACGGCTCGCGCGCCCGCAGCGTGCCGGAATACCTGAAGCTGCGCTTCGACGAGAAGACGCGCACGCTGAACGCGATCAGCTTCGCGGCCATGACGATCTTTTCGTCGGGGATCTCGATGTACGCGATGGGCAAGCTCTTCAACCTGCTGCTGGGCTGGAGCTTCGACGTGAGCGTGCTGGTGTCGGCCGTGATCGTGCTGGCGTACGTCTTCGCCGGCGGCCTGACGAGCGCGATCTACAACGAGGTGCTGCAGTTCTTCATGATTGCGTTCGGCTTTGCCCCACTGGTGTTTCTGGGGCTCAAGTCGGTCGGCGGGTGGTCCGGGCTGACGGCGCGCCTGACGGAGGAGGCGGTGGCGAAGGGGTTTGCTCCCGGTGCCTACACCCATGCATGGCAGGGCATGTCCAGTGCGAGCACGAACCCGCTCGGCGTGGAGTGGTTCGGGCTCGTGATGGGGCTCGGATTCGTGCTCTCGTTCGGCTACTGGTGCACGGACTTCCTCGTGGTGCAGCGCGCGATGGCGGCGGACAGCATGATCGCGGCCCGGCGCACGCCGCTCATTGCGGCGGTCCCGAAGATGCTGTTCCCGTTTTTGGTCATCCTGCCCGGCATGATCGCGCTGGCGCTGACCAGCACGGCCGGTGGGATCATCCCGGCCAAGCTGGCGGCGAACGGTCAGCCCTTGCTCGACTCGGCGGGCCGGGTGGTGATGGACTTCGACCTGGCGACCCCGATGCTGCTGATCAAGCTCTTTCCGGAGGGCATGCTGGGTCTGGGCCTCACGGCGCTGCTGGCGAGCTTCATGTCGGGCATGGCGGGCAACGTGACGGCGTTCAACACCGTGTGGACCTACGACATCTACCAGAGCCACATCAAGAAGAACGCCTCGGACGAGCACTACCTGTGGATGGGTCGCGCCGCGACGGTGGGCGGCATCCTGCTCTCGATCGCGGCCGCGTATGTGGCCGGCGCGTTCAACAACATCATGGAGGTGCTGCAGCTCGTGTTCGCCTTCGTGAATGCGCCGTTGTTCGCGACCTTCGCCCTCGGCATGTTCTGGAAGCGGTCCACGGGGCACGGCGCGTTCTGGGGGCTGGCGTCCGGCATGGTCGGCGCACTGCTGCACCACGGGCTGACGCTGCCCAACGGCTCGACGCCGGGCATCAAGGGTGGCTTCTTCGGCCAGCTGCACACCTACCCGAGCGAGATGGCCCAGACCTTCTGGACGGCCATCGTGGCATTCACGACCTGCGTGGTGGTGAGCATCGTGATCAGCCTGGCCACGACGCCGCGGCCCGACGCCGAGTTGAAGGGGTTGGTGTACTCGCTGACGGAGAAGCCGCAGGATCAGGGGCTCTCGTTCTTCCAGAAGCCTGCGACGTTCGCCGCGCTGGTCCTGGCCGCGACGATCGCGCTGAATCTCATCTTCCTCTGACCCGGAGCCTTCCATGAGCGGTGAAGCGTCACTCGACCTGCGCCTCCCGATCGGAGGACTGTTCACGGTCCTCGGCATCATGCTCGCCGGCTTCGGGTTGGTGACCGGCGGCAACACGGCGATGTACGAGAAGTCGGCGGGGATCAACATCAACCTGATCTGGGGCGTGGTGATGATCGTGACCGGCCTGATCTTCCTGGCCCTCGCCAGGCGCGGCGCGGCGCGGGCCTGATTGCAGTCTCTGCTGACGCACGAACGGCCCGTCCAGGCATCGGACGGGCCGTTTTTGTTCTCGCGCGAGAGAGGAAACAGAGCAGCAGAACGCACAGGCGCAGAGGGGCACGGACAGGTGCAAAACGCACGCTGCCATCAGCGAGCGTCAGTGATCTGCGGAGGACTTCATCTTTGGAAACAGCAACAGCCTGACGCTGCGACGGCGCGCTGCTGCAGTTGCTGTTCCCAAACAACTTCACTACCGGACCGGACCGTTCCACACCAGCGCCGAGGATCCTCTGCGCCTGTCCGTGCCCCTGAGCGCCTTGGCGGTTTGCCGTTGTCCGTCATCGAGCCAGACCAGCAGCATCCAGCACCGTGATGGTGCCCAGCTTGAGCGCCTCGATCCCGGCGCGGACCTTGGCCAGGTCACCGACGACGACGACCGTGGCGCGATCGGCCGGCAGGTACTTCTTCGCGACACGCTGCACGTCGGCGGCGGTGACGGCGTTCACGCGGGTGATGAACTGGCTCACCGACGACAGCGGAAGGCCGAAGGTGTCCAGCGTGACGAGCTCCGAGACGATCTGGCCGATCGTCTCGAAGTCCCCGGGGATGGCGAGGGCCACGTACGCCTTCCCTCGGGCGAGTTCCGTGGCGTCGACCGGCGCGTCCTGAATCCGGCGGAGTTCACGGAAGATCTCCACCAGCGACGAATCAGTGACGTCCGTGCGCACCCCGCTCGAGATGCGGAACGCGCCGGGGACGGGCTGCCAGCCGAAGCGTGAGCTGATTCCGTACGTGTAACCCTTGGTCTCGCGCAGATTGGAATTCAGGCGTGACGAGAACGACTCGCCGAGGAGCGTGTTCATCACGACGAGCGCGGCGTAGTCTGCGCTGGACCGCGGCACGCCGGGACCACCAATACTGAGTACCGACTGCGCGGCGCCGGGCTTGTCGACGAGGAACAGCGTCACCGCCGAGTTGGTGACGGGCTGCAGGGCGACTGCGGGGACCGGCAGCGGTGCCACCGCGGGAGCCTTCCAGCCGCCGAAACGCGTGGCGAGCAGTGGGCCGGCCTCGGCCGCCGTGATATCACCAGCGATGATGAACCTGGCGCGCGAGGGCACGAAGGTGCGCTCGTAGAATCGCCGCACCGGCGCAGAATCGAGACGTGCCGTCGAGGCGGAATCGCCGTCGGGCGGGTTGTGATACGGGTGCCCCGCAGGGAACAGCAGGCTGTTGAAGGCGAGTGTGGCCACGGCGTTGGGCTGGTCACGGCGCTGCAGGATCGAGGCAGCGCGCAGCGACTGCTGCCGGCGTACGTCAGCGGCAGTGAACGCCGGACGCTGCACCACGTCGGCCATCAGATCGAGCGCTGCGCCGAGCGAGCGCTTCGGCACGTTCAGCGAGACGTAAAACCCGTCCCAGGTCGCCGATGCGTTGAGCGTGGCGCCGAGGAAGGCAAGCTCGTTCTGCAAGGCGTTCACGTCCTTGCCGCCCGCGCTCTCGGTGAGCATCCGTGCGACGAAAGACGCCATGCCGATCTCGGCACCATCCAGACGCGAGCCACCCGCAACGGCGAGCGTGACCTGCACCAGTGGAACCTCACGCTGCGGCACGACCTGCAGTGCGATTCCGTTCGCGAGCCGCGCGGCAGTGACGGTCGGCAGCACGAGAGGCGGCGCGGCTGGCAAGACCGGCACCTTGCTGCGATCGAAGGCGGCCTGCCCCCCGGCGGCTACCGGTGCGAGCAGCATGAGCATCAGGGAGCGGCGCATCACGGGGTCACCTGCTTCTTCGTGGCGGCGAGCGCGGGCTTGCCTTGAGGAACGACGGAGATCATCACGCGTGGCGCCTGCAGATACTTGCGCACGACCCGCTGGATGTCGGCGGGGGTGACGGCCTGCAGGCGATCGAGATCCTCCTGAAAACCATCGGGATTGCCGGTCTGGTAGTGGTACTCGTTGAGCTGGTCGGCCTTGCCGCTCACGGTCTGGATGCCCCGCAGGAAGGCGGCCTCGATCACGTTGCGCGCCTGGCCGAGCTCACGTGCGGTGGGGCCATCGCTGGCGAGCCGCTGCAGGTTGCGATCGATGAGCGCCTGCAGCGTGTCGAGCGCGACGCCGGGGCGTGCCGTGGCGACGATGCTGAAGTCGCCATCGAGGCGCTTGGCATCATTGTACGCCTGCACGGCCGTCGCCACCTCACCGCCGTAGACGAGATCCTGCGTCAGCCGGCTGGTGCGCGCACCGGCGAGAACGTAGGCGGCGAGCTGCAGTGCCGGCGCATCGGCATCGGTGGCCTTCACCGTGTGCCAGTTCAAGTAGAGCCGTGGGAGCTGCACACGATCCTCGAGCGTGACGGCGGTGTCGCGCACGGTGAACGGCGCAGGCGCCGGGCGCTCGATCGCGGGACCACGCGGGATCGCGCTGAAGTACTCGCGCACGATGGCGCGGACGGAGTCGGTGCGGACGTCACCGGCCACGACGATGGTGGCGTTGTTGGGCGCGTAGTATCGGCGGAAGAAGTCCTTCACGTCTTCCAGCGACGCCGCCGACAGATCGGCCATCGAACCGATGACGGTCCACGAGTACGGGTGGCCGGCGGGATACATCAGCGGCGGCGAGATGTCCCGCACCATGCCGTACGGCTGATTCTCCACGCCCTCTCGACGCTCGTTCTTCACCACGTCGCGCTGCAGATCCACCTTCGGCACGTCCATCGTCGGCAGCAGCCAGCCCATGCGATCGGCATCGAGCCAGAGCATCAGCCGCAGCGAGCTGGCGGGGCCGGCCTCGTAATAGTTGGTGCGGTCCTCGGTGGTGGATCCGTTGTTGATCGCTCCCGCCGCCTCGAGCAACCGGTCGAATTGCGGATACGGCGCGTTCTCCGAGCCCATGAACATGAGGTGCTCGAAGAGATGCGCGAAGCCCGTGCGTCCGCGCTTCTCGTCACCCGACCCGACATGGAACCAGGTGTTGACGGTCACGACGGGCACCGAGTGATCCTCGTGCACGATGAGCGTGAGACCGTTGGGCAGCGTGTCGATGGTGTACGGCACGCGCAGGCGCGCAGCCTGCGCGCCGCTGAGCGCCGGGGCGAGAGCCAGGGCGCCGAGCGCAAGGAGGTGGCGGAGTGTCATGCCTGAAAGGTAGGGGGAGACGCCAGCGCCGCGAGGTCACCCCGTCGACCCACTCACTCACCTGCCCGCACACCTGCCCACGCACCTGCCCACGCACCTGCCCACGCAGCTGCCCACGCACCTGCCCACGCACCTGCCTCCCTGCGGTCAGCCGGC
>Ga0105048_10002688_pt1 | contig 28951 bp, 28 predicted proteins | sample MAT05_FD_78382 | JGI IMG/M metagenome (GOLD analysis project Ga0105048, IMG submission 78382) | Freshwater microbial communities from Lake Fryxell liftoff mats and glacier meltwater in Antarctica - MAT-05 | ecosystem: Environmental > Aquatic > Freshwater > Ice > Liftoff microbial mat | place... | reverse complement strand
TCTACCTAAAGTTTGCTATAGTAGATTTACAGTTTTGGTGAAGTAGGGTGCAATTCCCTCGCTGTGCCGCAACGGTTAAAGTCCGATCCTAAACTGTCCTAATTAATTGATTAATTAGTCTTCCCGAGCAGGAAATGAGTTATTTAGGCTGTGCCGACTCAAATCCCTTTTGGTAAGACTGCTAGAACATAAATATGTACGCAGTTCAGGAACCTTACAACAGCAGAGAATTAGAGGGACTTGGAGTAAGGAGCGATTTCAATTTTGAGCTGGACCTAGATCGTGCCCGCATCGGAGAAATTACCCCTGAATATGTCCGCAATCAATGGACTACTTTCTTTCAAGAATACGTGGTAGGCGTGTTCCACAGTGGGTTTAACTACATAACTGAGCCAGGCAGTCACAAGTTAATTGGTGAGGGCTTTAATACTTATATGTCGGACTCATATTTAAATGGATTTATTGCCGTTCAAGACATGCCTTTAGAACAGGCGCGTAGATTGGCAGAGTTAGAAACATTTCTGCATATAGAAACTACACTGGCCACAGCACCTGACACACAGATTGTACAAATTAGCCCAGATCGCTCTTTGGGCTATGGTTATGTCTGGCATTATCAAAAGAATCCGCTTAGCAATAAAGTCGAAGTTAATTCTTATCGCATCAATACTTCTGACTTGACTGCGTATTGGGCTGTAACTGATCTAGAAGCAGAACGAGCAATCATTGCTGATTGGCAGACTAATTGGGGTGCCAGGATTCTACCTACTCGCGTTGCGCTACAAGACTTCCCGGAATTAATCCGGTCTAGTCTCACTCCGCAGGCTGCGCATCTGTTTGAAAATGCACCTAGAGTTGATATGCTGCGCAATCTGGTTGCTTTCACTGATCCGGCAATTACCAAGGATGAGATTATTGCGCAATTTTGTAGTCAGGGGCATATTGATTCCCAACGTTTACTTTCTCAAGGGATAGAAAGTAAACTGCGGGGGTTTAGTCCTAGAATCGAAGAATTGGTCCAGCTCACGTTTGACGAGCGAGTTAGTCCTGAAACTTTCACTAAGAAAGCTCTGGAAGTGATTGCCATTGGTATTGCACACTTAAATCCTGAAGACGCACAAGCGCGCTGGGGTAGTGTGGTTACCGAAAGATTGCGAGGACTGGTTTATGACTTAGAAAGTGGAGGCCTAACTGAATTGGGCCGGTATTTTATCGCGAAGCTAGAAGTTAAACTAGCCAATGACTGTGGCATAGTGGATGTAAATGACAACAGCTTTGAGTCACTTAGTCAGCTGCTACGTAAGGCCTTGAGTTTGGCTTATATCCGCGGGCGTCTTATAAATCAAGATGACGCCGCCTGTCCCAATTGTGGAGAACCGTTTGCCGTCATCAATGGCAACAGCAAGACCTATATGGCTAGTTGCCCGTCTTGTGACATACAAGGTTCAAGCAACGCTGCTGCGATTGCCAAATGTAACTAACGGTGAAAATTTAGTATGATATTAGAGTATGTTAGCACTGCCAAGTATTACACAATTACATAAACATCTGGACTTGCCTGGCTTAATTGGCCTAATTGTTTTAAGTTTAGTTGTTTTTGCAGGTATAAACCCTATCCAAGCGCAAACCAAAATTCTCACTGCCCCGGCCAATTTTACAATTGACTTGATCAATGAAGATAATGTGATCCTCATCTGGGAAGACGCTAGCGAGGGCTTGGCCACTGATTTTATCATTGCTCGCAGTGATACTCCGGGTACAGCTCCCAAGGAGATAGCACGCGTTCCATCCACTGAAAGCACATATGAAGATAGTTCAGTAGTAATTGGTAAGACCTATACCTACCGCTTGCAGGCGTCCGCCAAAGGCTACCTTACTGGGGACACAGAGACCAAGTCTGTGATTGTCATCAAAAGTGCGGGCGAGAGCGATGCTCCTACCGACGCCGCTGGCGCTCAGACGGTCTCAACTCCAATGGCTGATGGCAGTGATTCCCAGCCAAATCTGCTTTTGAGCATTCTTTCAGATCCAAGCAGATTTTGGACCAATATCTTGGCAGTCAATCTAGTCTTAATTGGCAGTTTAATTCTGGTCTATCTGCTAATCCGCAACCAGTTAGAAGGCCCGGGCGGGCGGGCCCAGAAGAAATTAAAAATTAGCATTGATCCCAAAACTGGTAAAAGAGATGTGAATATTCGCGAACAGGCTTTTGACCGCTATTTTGCAGAACGCTCTGCTAACCTCAAAAGTTGGGAGAAAATTGCGCGGGAAGAATAAAATACTATTTGCTTAGCGCAAATTTGCCAAATGTGCAGCAGTATTTGGAATTCCTATTAATAGTAAATATCCCAAGAATATCACAGTGACGGCCAAAGCTAGTAAAATAGTCTGGAAAATGCCCTGTTTGTGAATCTGCCAAGCGCTACTGGTCCTCTGTATAATATCTTCCATAAGAATTAGTTAGATCTGTTTAAATCTGCGATTGTATGCAGAGATGATGGTAACAAAAAGTACTGCAATTAGCGGTCCATATAACAAACCACTAACTCCATAAACAATTAGCCCCCCCAGAATACTGACCAATGATAATAGTGGGTGCATACGACTACCACCGCTAGTGAGCGCTGGCCTAATGATGGTGTCAATGCCGTTCATCACCACAAAGCAGAGGATTAATAATAAAATGGCTATCCCCACTCCAGAGCCCAGTCCCACAATAATACCTGCAGGAACCCAGACAATTTGTGAGCCCCCAGGAATCATGCTCGCCAAAAATACCAATAAGAAGATCACTCCCAAAGCCTGCACGCCAAAGAGATACATGATTAGAGTAATCCCAGTTGCGTGCAGTAAGGATACCAGGAATGTTCCTTTGATCACGCCTTTACCGGTGTTGATGAATTCATTAATAAGCAAATCCTCAACCCGGCTATCAAGTGGGACATATTTCTTCACAGCCGCAGGGATCTTCTCATAATCCTTGAAAATCAATGCAATAGCTATAATAAAAACAATAAACTGTGCAAACAGGCCGCCAATATTTTGAAACAGGGCCAGCACCAAGATCGAGACTGTATTACCAGCGGTGCTAGCTACTGATAGTATGGTATCTCTAAAGCTAGTGGCGTTAATCTGTAAACTTGGATTGATGGTGAATAAAAAGTCATTAATTTTGACGAGCAGTCCGTTGCCATTGTCAGCGAGCACCTGTTCCCTTAGAAATTTGGTGGCCGCCACAGTGAAGTTGGTCATTTCACCTGCTACCACAAACACCATTATCACAATCGGAATGACCACAACTAATACTACTGCAATCGTCGACAGCAAAGTCGCTACATTATTATTTGTATGTTTTTCAATCCTTTTGAATAGCGGCTGGAACAACGCCACTAACAAAAGAGCTATTAGCAAACTAATAAGAAAAGGGGTAAATAGATTAATAAATAACAAGAACAATATCCCTGTCACAATGATCAAATATATGTCACGTAATAACGGGCTATCTAATTGGAATCCCTTCATGTAAAGATTATCGCAGATATGCTAGATTTAAGCTATGGAGAATTATATAGTTACCAGAGAGCTACCAAAAACTGGCATCGCAGCCAATAACAAGTCTGTTAATAATTTTCAAATTGGGGTTGATGCTCCCATTAGGAAAATCGCATTTGTATTAGGTCTGTTTATAATAATGTTTGGACTGCCGTCATTTCTTTTGAATAATTGGGAAAGCTTGGCCAATGGCGAGATACCTGGGGCATTTACCAACGCAAGCAGGACTGGAGTAGAAGTGACTGAAGCTAATAGATTAGACACTGCGCCAAGTATTGGTAGGGTAGCCGGCGCCAGCATTAACACTGAGGCCAACTCAGATAGCGTTTTGGGCGTGCCGCTAACTACGGTGTTAATCTCAGTAGGCGCTATTTTTTTAATTCTGCCAATGGCAGTATTGTTCCTAGGCAAGCAAAATAGACAGACCCCTATTTTCGATGGCTATCATTAATTCATAACTACACAATTAATTTATCTACAGAATTTTCAATGAGTAAATTTATCGGGAAATTAATTTATAGTGTGAGCGCAATCGTTAGCATTGGTATAGGCTTAATACTGGCCCAAGACGCTGCAGGAGATATTAGACCAGCTACATCAGTCAATCTCACAGATTTATTTCGTAATACATTAGGATTAATTGTCCCGATCATCGTTTTTGTTCTATTAGGAATGATCATTTATGGCGGCTATACACGTCTAACCGCAGCAGGCGACCCAGAGAAGGAAGAGCAAAGCAACCAAATCATCACTTCCGCGATTATCGGGTTTGTTATCATTGCTTTGGCACCATTAATAGTTAATTTACTGGCGCAGTTCCTAGGAATCGGCCAAATCATTGGGTAATGAAGTTGTTTAAACGGTTTATACTAATTCTTGTGTTCAGTTTGGGATTATTCATAGTCCCTGTGCTTGCCTCAGATCTAACCCAATGGACGACTGAATGTGAGCAGCGCAATATCTTTCAGGGCTGTCAATGTGATTGTGATTCTCCAAAAAAAGATGCTAGTGGAATAGCTGTTATAAAACGCTTTGATGCAAATTCTGATGGCACTATAAGCCCAGTTATTGAAGAACCCTATGTATTCGCCCGTTGTGAGGCCAATACCAAAAGCAAAGAATGCTCACAAGAAACATGGTTTTCCAGAGCCGTAAACTCACCGGGGGATATAATCCTCACTGGTAAACTCTTTAATCCTGACGATGTGGTTGGGCGCACTAAAGATAACAATCCACTTAATCCTTTTCCTAACTTTGAGAAAGGCCTTATCAGCACCATAGGCGACGGGCGGATTGATCTAGATGTCACAGTGCGCAATTTCATTCATTTAATTCTACTACTAGTGGTCATCGTAGCTATATTCATTATCTTTTACGGCTATTATGTATTAGCCTCGGCGCAGGATAATGAAGAGAATCAGGAAAAGGGTCGCAACATTATGCGTAATTCATTTTTTGGCGTGGTAATAGCAGTACTAAGCTATGTAATTGTCTTCCTAATTATCTCAATCACTGGCTTTGGCAATAACGAACAGTTCTCTATCAATTATTTGATCTATGGACCAAGCTACAATGACAACCTGCCTGACAATTTCGAAGACATCAAAAGCATTTGTGCTTTGCAGGGCAAGACCTGTGAGCAGGTCTGTACTGAGATTCTTGCCGAAAGAGGAGTAGAGAACGATCTGGACAAAAACGATGACGGTACAAATGACAGTGTCGATGATGCGCCTGGAGGTGGAGTGGGTCCGGATGGCTTGGCTGGGGGAAAATTTAATAACCCTTTTTCCTGTGATCGCCTGGTTCCTGAATTAAATTAATGCTAAATTAAAATCGTGAATCCAGCTTTGAATCTAGCCCCAGTAAGCCCTGCCACAGGCAATATCTTTGAAAGGGTTTTGTTTCCTGGGCAATGTTTCCAAGAAAGCCTGATAGTTATCATCCGCAATGGGCTAGTATTATTTTTGATAATCGTATTTATTGGTATCATCTTGGCAGTTGTAACTGCAGGGTTGCGAGTAGCAGCTTCCCAAGGTAATTCTGATGAATATGAGAAGGGATTCGATACTTTTCGTAATATTATTATTGGCTTAATTTTTTTGTTTCTATTCCTAATATTAACTCTTTTGGCAGCTTCAGTAGGCCTTCCCAATTTTGCCAATAGCGCTGGTGCTTGCCCTGACACCGTGCAAGCGGCCGAGTGGACTTGCGCTTCAAATCCTATCAGCCCTTTAGCGCAAGATACAGGCGCCGAGGGTACCTGCGGCACTTTTGGCTGTAGTAATGCCAAGTTACCTAGAATCTTCTGCGACACAAATGGCAATTTGTTTGCTTCATGCCGTAACCAGTTGAGTGAGGACCCCACAATTACTAAGTGTGAATTATTTCCTACCTGAGTCGCTGGTATTTATTGTTGGCAAAAAGTGCGATAATCAGGCATGTCAGAATTCGTACGTGAACTTGTCGATGGAGTAGTGAGGTTGAGCATAGTTCCTACTGGGGGAGCGGGTACTACCGTGACTTTTATTCTTAGCGTCTTGCGCAATGGCTTGATTCTCCTTTTTGCTGGGATTATTATTATTGCTATTTTTTATACTGCTGCTGCTGGTCTGAAATATATACGTAGTGAAGGTGAGTCAGAGAAAATCGAAGAGGCACAGAATAGCTTGCGCTCAGTGTTCATTGGAATCTTGGCTACCTTTTTAGGTGTAATTGGCGTATTTATCATGACCGGGGTTTTCAGCAATCAGGGCGCTGATCAAGTCAGAGAGTCACTATGCGTCTTCTTGGAACCCAATGTGCCCACAATTGACTGTGTGGCAGGTAGCCGCAATTTCTAACTTTTATACTTCAACAGTTTCCCCAAATCCTATTTGCGCTTTAACTGACTTCTGGCCGGCTTCTGGCTGAAGACTGAAGGCTGAGATTGACCCGGCACTAGCTATCTCAACTAGCTATCCTAACTTGTTAGCTTCACTTGGCATTATTATTTAAGGTGGAGGGATGAGAGTAAACATCAGACAGCTAGTTAAATGTCTCAGCAACCACTTAGGCAATATCTCTGCTTTAGCAAAGGAGTCAGGGCATATTAAAGACTCTACTTGAATAAATTCACCTAGCCAAGAGTGGTGGATATGTCATTGGTGATTAAGTCTTATTTGCATTGCCTTGCAAAATCTGCTCTAATAAATTAGTCGTTAAATTAGTTGAATATATTAGTTAAGCCCATACAAATATGGATCTTGCAGGACTTCTCAATCTCGGCTTATCAAATCCAGTTCCCGGTGGTGATGGTTTAAGCACCGCGCAGTTTATTATCTCTATTGTGCGCAATGGTCTGATTATCCTGTTTGCAATTGTAGTGATTTTTGCAATTATCTATTCCGCCACTGCTGGTTTGAAATTCGTGACCTCAGAAGGTGCAAGTGACAAAGTAGAAGAGGCCAGAGAAGCAATCAAAAACGTCTTGATCGGAGTGGCTGCGTCTTTCATGGGTGTAATCGGCGTCTTCATTATTTCTAATATCTTCTCCCCAAACACCAGTGCTGAGTTGTCACTGCGCTGTTTCTTCGGTGATTTTTATACTTGCGGAATGCGTGAAGTGGGCGATATTGCCGAGTGCACTAGGCAAGGTGAAATAGCAATTGCCACAACAAATGCATTGCCACCGCTGAATGCGCCTGTTGCCGCGGAGACTAATAACAACACCGTAAAAACAAGCTGCCCGGGCGGCAGGGCATATTGCGTAGCAAGAGAGTTCGACCCTGACCTTAGCCCTAAGCCAGCCGTGCCAGACTTCCCTGCAGCCGCATGTATAGTAAGTGGTACCAGCAAAGCAGTGATTGATAATATTAGAACTAATTAACTAGCTAGCAAATAACCAATGAATAATATTGCAGAGCTTTTAAATATTGGGATCAATAATCCGGGTGGCGGTGGTGGCATTTCGACAGCAGGATTTGTTATCGCGATAGTTAGAAATGGGTTGATTCTTTTATTCGCAATCGTAGTGATCTTTGCAATTATTTATTCAGCTCAAGCTGGACTTAAATTTGTGACTTCGGAAGGTGCTAGTGACAAGGTGGAAGAGGCCAGAGAGGCCATCAAGAACGTACTTATCGGAGTGGCGGCGGCTTTTGTTGGAGTGATAGGTGTGTTCATCATCTCCAATATCTTTTCACCTAATACTAGTGCAGAATTCTCACTGAGATGTTTCTTTGGTGACTTCTATACTTGCGGTGTAAGAGAAGTAAGCTCTGTAGATAGTTGTCTGCAAGAAGGAGAAGCGGCCATCCAGTATATTAATACAGCCGGAGCCGGAGCCGCCGCTAACCTTACAAGCCTTACTGATGCTTCACAAACTAGTACTACTATTTGTCCTGACAGACGCATCTATTGCGCAAAAACAGAAAGAATAGCTGGTGAGATTACTGCATTTCCTGCTAATACAGGTGCTCGCTGTGAAGCTGGTTACTTAATTGACAATATTAAGGACGATACCAGAACACTTACCCCTTCAATTTAGCTAGTAACTTAGAATGTCTAGGAAATTATTGACGCCAATAGCGACTTTAGGTTTTGTATTCCTAAGCTTGGCTTCAGTCATTTTTGCTCAAGAACCTCCTAAAGTTGCTGATATTAGTAGTTTTGCAGCACGCATGGTCAGCGTTTTATATGCAGGTGGAGGTATTATCTTTCTGGGACTGATGATTTTTATTGGCTTCCAGTGGATGACATCGCAAGGCGAGGATGAGGCAATTGGCGAGGTTAGACAAAAACTTAGCTATTGGGTTACAGGATTCTTCCTCTACTTTCTTTCAGGCACAATAGTTTTCTTTGTGTTTGACACGTTGCAAGTGCGCACTTGTACTGGCGATCGAGTAATTCCAGGTTTCAATCTTGTCTTTCAGGAGGCCTGCCCAGGAACAACTATTTATGCTTTTACGGGGGCCACAGGAGGCGCTGCAGTGGAAGGAGCTGTCAGGCCAGGAGGGGGTTGCTTAGCATTTGATTTGTCTAGCCTAACGCTTACCGATAGAAATACTTGTAGTTGGGTAGCTGGTACTTGCGCAAACCTCCCAGCATTAAGTTCCACAGAGGCAAAGTGTTTGCGAGAAAAAGGTTATTTCAAACGCCAAGATATTTCCGGAGCTACTGTTTATGATGGGGGTAGACTGAGATTTTTCTTTGGTGATGAAACAAAATGCAAAGGTTTTTGTAATGACGGAACCTGTATGACTAATGTAAGTTCTGACCTACCTAGTGCTGGCAGTGGCAACTCACGGTTTATTTCTAGCTGTCCTCCCATTTAAGAATTTGTGCTAAATTAGTCGTAAATATGCTCAAACTATTACAAACCAGCGATGTGCATCTCGATTCCAGGCTTACTTGGCTTGGCGAGAAGTCAAACAGTCATCGACAGAGAGTCTGGCAGACTTTCGCGAATGTAGCCCAGCAGGCCATTAAGCATCAGGTGCAGTTGGTTCTCATTCCCGGAGATCTGTTTGATAATTGTTTTGTAGACGAAATGTCAGTAATTAAAGTCAAGAATACTTTGACAGAACTGGCTAGCGCGCAAATCCACACTGTGATCTTACCGGGCAATCATGATCGCAACGAACCCAAAACAGTGTGGGATGAGTTTGCGCTAGAGGTTGGAACATCTGCAGATTTTGTCCATGTACTCAAAGAAAATATCCCTGCCACTGGCATTGCACATTTACATTTGGCTAATCTTAGTGTGCATATAGTAGCTAGGCCTGTAGTGCAAATGAAATCGGTGCAGTCGCCTTTACTGCAGGTAGACAAGTACATTCAGGACAATCTCAGTAGCGCTCAGCGCGGAGAAGATCTAGTGGTGGTGATGGCACACGGAGGGGTGAGACTCACTGGTAAAGAAACTGACAATTTTCTTATTCAGCCAGAAGAAATTGCTAGATTGGCGGATTTAGGAGTTAATTACCTAGCTTTAGGTGATTGGCACAGCAGTTTGGATGTGTCACAGAAGAAACTTAGCGCCTGGTATTCAGGCAGCCCAGAAGTATTGCGCAAGGATCAATTACAGTCGGGTAATGTTTTGCTGGTCAACGTCGAGAAGTCGCAAACAACTGTGGAGAAATTAAAAGTATCTGCTCTGGAAATTAGCGAACTGGAGTTAAACATCCAGCAGTATAGGTTAGAGCAGATATTCAATGAAATTAAAAATAAAGCCAATCGCAATTTAATTTTAATTGTGAATATCACCGGCAGCTCAAATGTGGCCGTCGACCTTAGCAAATTAGAAGAATGTGAAGCAGAGTTATCCGAGGAATTTTATTTCTTGAGAATTAATAATAAAGTTAATTTAATTGTGAACCAGGCAGATTTAGACTTGTACCCTCAAGGTTCAATTCCACATGAATTGATCAAACTAGTCGGCAGTGAAGTGGATTCGAAGCAACTTGATCAAGATATTGCCCAAGAAATACTACAATTAGCTATGCAAACAATTACAAAAAGAGAATGATTACTCAATTAGTCATTCGCAATTTCAAAAAATTCTCCAGCAAGGACCTGACGTTCAGCCCAGGCATTAATGTGATCCGCGGCGACAATGAAGCGGGCAAGTCGACAATCATGGCCGCGATTTTGGCAACCTTATTTACTGACGTAAACACCAAGTCCAAAAGTTTTTTCGATGGTGTCCTTAGCTGGAAAACCCAGTCGCGGGATATATACCTGGAGGCACATTTCGTTAACCCTACTGCCAGTCACACATTGGTGAGAGATTTTGCCCAACAGAAACAATATCTACTCAATCAATCCACCAATAAAAAACTGGAAGATTTCGTGCAGATCCAACAGGCACTCAGTAGAGAGCTCAATATTCCTGGGGACTCAGTGTTTAGGTCAACTTCATTTATTAGACAGGCTGAAATTGCTAATATACACTTTAGCAGTGATCTCAGATCCGCACTACAGAATATTTCAACTGTTAGTCCTGAGGGAGTGAATCTAGAGACCAACCTCAAGGAGCTAGATAGGGAGTTACAAGAGCTGCAGCTAGGCCTGAATCGCCCCAGCAAAACCCCTGGACTAATCAAAGCAAGTAATGCCGAATTACAGTTGAACTCAGAGAAACTCCAGCAACTAAAAGATGATTGGGAGCAAGCTCAACAGTCCAAGTTGGCTGGCGCCAGTTCAAATTCCAAACTAGAAGAAATAAACAGCAGGATTCAAGCAGTAGAAAAGCTGCTCGATTATCATAAAAAACTGGAGGAAGGGACGAAAAAATTAAAGTTAATTGACGAGCAGCTGCAAAGCATTACTGGGGTTTTGAATCAGTTCAATCAAGAGGCTTTAACCCTTAAGCAAATCAATGCCGGTTTAGCCATCTTCAAGCCCTTTGCCGCGCCTGGTACTGACTCAGATGCTGAGAGATTAGTGGCGATCAAACAGGAATTACAACTACTCAGCGAGAACAAAGCAGAGGCATTGGGGCAGCTCCAAGAATTGGAGGCAGCCAAGCAATCCAATTATCAGCAAGTTAGTGAAAAAGATACGCGCGGCAGTCTCATTGGTAACACAGGCTTTTTATTACTAGCTATTGGCACAATTATCGGCCTAGTAGGCTTGGTTTTATCAACTCAGAGTTTGCTGTTGTTGGCTGGTGGAATTGTATTTTCAGCTGCAATAATCATGTTGTATCTGTTGGTTAGTAAGGCCAATAAACCTAGTTTCCAGACTACTTTGCCTAATGAAAAGCGCGGCGAACAAAATATTATTGCTGCACAATTAGAAAAGATTGCCACCAGGCAGACAGCAGTGCAGACTGAACTTAGACAAATCTTAGCGCGCTATGGAGCCAGTGATTACAACGAGTTCTTTAGCCAGAAGGCAAAACTCGCAACGTTGCTAGACGAAAAGTTAAGAGTGGAAAGTAAGATGGAAGGCCAGATTGGTGACAAAGACTTATCAATTACACAAACACAGCAAAATGCTCTTGCCAAACAGAAGAAAGAACTAGAAGAGACTGAATTGACTGTTGAGGTCAGAGCAGCCACTCTTTCCCCAAACGATTATCTCAAACACAGACGAGAGCTGGACATGTTGTTGATTGAACAGAAGCGCTTGGAAAAGGATAGCACAATTAGTGACGTACGCAGCAGTGATAATCAAGTATCTCATATTGAGATCTTAGGATTGGAAGAAAAGGTAGAGTTGCTAACCCAGAGGGTTGCTAGCTTTGAAAAACGGGCTCAAGTAATTAGTCATACTTTGCGGCTGTTGAGAAGCGCCATCGCTAATACTAGTCAATCGGCCAGTGATGTTATTTCTAGTCAAGTTGAACAGTACCTGCCCAAGCTTACTTTGCAACGCTATCAGAACCTTAGATTAAATCATGAGTATGATTTGGAAGTTTTTAGTAATGAGCTTAATGACTGGATTAAGCCCTTGGGGCAGTTATCTCTAGGTACGGTTGATCAAATTTATTTTCTAGCTAGAGTTGGTTTAGCCAAGACTTTGTTAAATGGCAATCTGGACTATATCTTTTTAGACGATCCGTTCATTACCTTTGACCAGCAACGCCTTGAGCAAACCAAAGCCATATTGCTGGATCTGGTTGAGCATAGACCAGAGAAAAATCTCGCAGCTGCACAGATATTCCTATTCACTCATAACGACAATTACGACAGCTGGGGCAATTTGGTACAAATTTGATAGAGTATAGTAATGCCTAAATATTTTCTGCGCATACTAAAATCAGTGCGGCTTCCCAAGATATTCCTAGCGGGTCTCATAGGGCTGTATAGTCTAGTTACAGTGATCACCCCAGTCTGGGCACGCGGTATTAATGAGATTCAGTCTGAAATCTCTACCAAAAATCAGGAGCTAAATAGCTTGAAGGATAAACTGAAAGCAGCAGAATCTGAACTTAACTCCAAGAAATCCACCGAGACATCTGCTGCTAGTGAAGTCGATAAATTGCAAAGCCAGATTGCTAGGCTAGATTCTACGCTGAAATTGAAACAATTGCAGATTCAGGAAGTTGAGCAGGCTCGGAATCTAAAGAAGCTTGAGCAAGAAGAACAACACAAACTGCAAGATTTGCAGGTTAAAGATGCTTATATTGGCTGGAAGACAAATAGCTGGAGTGGAAGCCTGTTTAGCAATGGAGACCTTGTCAAAGAACAGATTTATGAACGCGCAGTTTACACAGAAAGCTATGGTGGCATACTGGAGATCGCTATCGAGCTAGAAAATCTAGAAAAACAATACAATGAGTCTCTAGAATCAACTAAGAGTCTGCAAACTGAGCTGACGGAATTGGATAAACAGAAACAAGTCGCTGCTGCAAAACTAGCCAGTCTGAAGCAAAATACAAGTGCTGCCAGCAGCTCTGTAACAGGCCTAAGAAAGCAGACTAGCCAATTACAAAGCCAAATCAGTTTCTTGAGCAAAGAAGAACAGAGTCTGTTGCAGCGTGAGCGTGACATCATCTTCGAGTCAGGGCATGCGGGTGGTGGCAAAGAAGCACTCGTACCTGGAGAAATCTATTTCGAGGGCAGAGGTAGTGATTTTGTCACCGGACATGGTATTGGACTCTCACAGGGCGGGGCATTGGGCGCAGCAGTCAACAACGGCTGGGATTATAAAAAGATTGTAGAGTTTTATTTCCCTGGGGCCAAAGTGCAGAAATTGAGTTCCTTGCCCGCCAATATTAATGTCACGGGCCGGGGGGTCATACCAATTGAAGATTACGTTGCTGGCCTAGGTGAAGTAGCTGATAAAGCCTGCGAAGACTTGGGCGTTGCCTTTAGCACAAATAATTATTGGACTTGCTGGCCACGCGAGACAATTAAGGCGCAAGCAGTTGTAGCTAGAACTTTTGCGGCCAGAAGATCAGGCGGGATCTGCCCTGATGACAGTTGCCAGGTATACAAAGGCGGACAGGCCAAACGTTGGGCTGCAGACGCCACTACAGCAGAAGTAGTGATTTGGAATGGAGGCCTCGCTGATGTTTACTATTCAGCCGATAATAATCAAGGCTTCGGTACAGCCGACAAAGAAACTGTCTGGGGTGGTTCACGTATACCCTATCTTACCAATGTTAACGACAATGCTTTTGCTCTAAAGCTATACTTTAAAGACTGTAAAATGTGGTGTGGTAATTGGACCTGGCGCACAAATTCATACAGCCCTAGTGAATTAAAAGCCTTCGTGGACTGGTCTAGTGCCAATGGCTACAGCAGCATGAACCCTTTAAAGACTGTGGGTACAATCCAAACAGTAACAGTGGGAAAGGACCCTTCACAAAGAGTCAATCTAGTGAAATTCAAAGGTACTGCGGGAGAAGCAAGTGTCTCAGGGCGGCGCTTTAAGTCTGCCTGGAATAGCTGGGTAGCAGCCACGAAAACTAAAGACAACAGAGATTTGATTTATTCCTTTACATTTTCCGTTAAACAATAGATACAAACTATTTGTTTAATATATAAGTACTGATATAATACAGACTAAATAATGGACGAAGAAATACCAATACCATCAGGCTTAATGTCAAGTTCGGACAGCAGTATGCTTGGCGATCTAAGTGTCGCACCAAGAGCGGCTAGCTTTGCTGGACAGGACCCTGGTGAAGTGGTCTACATTATCGCTAGGCGCGATATTATCACCACTCTTGGCTGGGTTGTACGAGTTGGAATTTTAATAATTTCCCCAATAATTTTAATTATTATTTTAAATAATTTTAATATTAACCTGAGCCCAATTATCCAAGGCAGGTTCAGCGTGTTAATCTTGCTGGCGTATTATGCATTTACCTTCACTTACATGGTAATTAATATTAATGACTGGTTTTTTAACGTATTTATCGTTACCAATCGCCGGATTCTAGACTTTGATTTCAAGCCATTGTCTTCATTCACAGTGGCAGAGGCCGAATTGACTGCAATTCAAGACGTTAGTGAGTCAGTAATTGGAGTGATTCCGTCTTTCTTTGATTATGGTGATTTGCAAATACAAACCGCCGGTGAGAAGATTAAATTTATTGTAAAACAGATTCCCAGGCCCACTTGGCTACGCAATATTTTAGTTGACCTTGCAAGGATCGCTAAAAATCCAGAACCATGATTAATCAAACTCAGATAGATCAAATCCTAGCAATCTCCATGCGGGCAGTGTTAATCACGGCCATGGTGGTCTACTTTGGGATCACTCTCATAGCATGGCGCAGGTCTGAAAATATGCACAAACAGATCACCACTGTCACTGGTACTTCTCTAAGATTGCTCAATCTAATTAATTTGGTCATCGCAATCATTCTACTAATTGCCTCTTTAATTCTGTCAATTATGACCTAAACTGGCTAAATAGCAAAGATACAGCTGTTTTAGTGTGGGCATATCTGTTAAAATTACCCCAAAGAATTAAATTAATTAAGCATTTTTATTTATGTCTAACAAACCTCACTTCAGCGAAGAACGTACACTATTCATAGTTAAACCAGATGGAGTGCAAAGGGGACTAGTCGGCGAGATTATTGGCAGATTTGAGCGCAAGGGATTGAAATTAGCGGCCCTTAAATTGATACAGCCTACTAAGAAACAGGCAGCCGAGCATTATTCATCTTTTGACGACACCTGGAGAGACAAAGTCGGCGGCTACGTGCAAGCTGCTTTTACAGCCAAGGGCGAGACATTTCCTTTTGCATCATTACAAGAAGCAGGCCGATCAGTGCAAAATAGCCTAGCGAATTATCTTTCCACAGGTCCAGTGGTAGCAATGGTATTACAAGGAGCACACGCAGTGGAGCATGTCCGTAAATTAATGGGCAGTACAGACCCTTCTAAGGCTGATATCGGTACCATCCGCGGAGATTTCACTATCGAATCTATCAACTTGGCCAACACTTACGACCGCACAGTGCGCAATCTAGCGCATGCTTCCGAAAGCGTCAGCGAGGCTGAAAGAGAGCTGAAAGTTTGGTTCAGCGAAAGTGAAGTTGCTAAGTACAATCTTGCCATTGACGAGATCCTTTACGATCCTCAGTGGGACAAGGTACGTGCAGAGATCATCTAACAATCGATTGCAAAGTCTATACTAGTTTGGCAATCATTTTGTTCATCAGTGCCCTCGTAGTTCAACGGGATAGAACAGCTCATTCCTAACGAGCCGATAGGGGTTCAAGTCCTCTCGAGAGCATATACTTCTCTTACTCTTAAGAATAGTATCCATTGAGATGTTAGTGTGGGTTCGAGAATTACTGACATATGTTTGGGGTCTATTCACTTTGGTGTTTTTTGCAAAATATTCGGTTGTCGCTATGGTGCAAGTCAGTAAATTAAATTCTAAATGAGTTTAAGTCTATCTCAATAGACGAGCAGCGTACAAAGCTCTTCAAGCAATTGCTAGAGCCTAAATACGACGGAACCCAATCGTGAAATACAGCAAAGTGTGTCCGAAATGGAGCACTAATGAGGGATTTTCGCAGGAAAATCTAAAAACAAGGTGGTACCGCGAGCAGCCTCGCCTAGCCATGCATGTTCCTGGTGGCGTGCTGGAACTGATGCCAATTTGCGATAACCAGCTGTATTACACGTTTAAATTTGTGAATTGTCATCCTAATAATCCTCAGATTGGTAAGCAGACAGTGGTGGCAACTGGGCAGTTATCTGAGATTAATACTGGCTATAAAGACTTGAATATAGGCTGCTTGTGTGGTATATTTCTCATCAAATGAACAAGGAGAGATATATCCAGTATGCAATGGTAGTCATAGACACGTTATTTCCGCGCAAGCTTTATTTGCCTCCTGAATATCCAGTCCGATCTACTGAATTTCTTGCTGAGTTGAACAACAGATTTCTAGAATCTCAGAACCTGCTTTGTGGCACAACTTTAGATTTATTGATGATTGCGATACTTGCTAAGAAATTCGAACCTGATGATCCCGGGACAAAGCTAATGAAAATCGAGGTAATTCCAGGTTCTGACACCGAGCACTTATATATACCCGATCCGTGGGATAGAGCTTATACTCCTTGGATACAGGGTTACGACTTTGCAATTCTAAAATCTGGGATTGGTACACCGCTAACTGGAATTGCTTACGTATCAGGTTTACCAGCTGTTTTTGTCGTACATAAACCCTATCCTCAGGAAAGCTATTTAGCAGTTGATAGAGTTCTTAATGCTAGGCCATTTAACCCAGAGTGTTTAACCAAATACACGAGCCTCTCAACTCCTGCAATAGGGCTGATTGCTAGAAAATTCGCCGGCACTTTATTGAGTATAGAGTTATTACCTTCTCTATTGGCAGATTACGGAGTTAACCTCCCCTTCGAAGACATTCCTTTTACAGTTTCTGCAGAAGTTTCTAATCTGATTGCTGCAAGTCATAATTCATAAGCAGTTAAAAAGGTTCCTATGAAAATGTTAGAATCATGCAATATGGAGATTAAGGGACTTACAGCTGCAGAAGTGGACGCCAAAATTGCTGCCAATAAAGTTAATCGCTTTAAAGACAATAGTCAACGCTCAATTCTGACTATTTTGCTCTCAAATCTGATCGATTTGCCCAACATTATTATCTTTATCGCCGTAATGTTTTTGCTACTTTACGGTCAAGGCCAGGACGCTATTATGATTAGCGGCGTGATCATTCTGAATAATTTGATCAGCATAGTGCAGGAACTCCAAGCTAGAAGATCTCTGCAAAGAATTACAGTAATCAATCGCGTTCCAGTGAAAGTAATCCGCGCTGGCAAAGTTCAGGAAATATTCCCGGAAGACATCGTCGAGGGCGAGTATCTACAAATCAGCTCAGGCAGTAATTTATTTGTGGACGGCAAATTACTCAATTCAAACAGTCTTCTGATTGATGAATCTATCCTCACTGGTGAGTCAGATTATCTAAAAAAAGAAGCCGGCGAAGAGGTGTTTTCTGGATCTTATGTAGTGGCTGGACAGGGCGTGTATATTGCCGAAAAAGTTGGTTCAGACAGCTTCGTCAACAAGATCACCGCTTCGGCTCGTAAATACATCAATTATTTATCTCCTTTGCAGGTACAGATCAATAGCCTGGTAAAAACCCTGACTATATTGGCTGTTATCACTATAGTGCTGTTATTTTCGATTAATTATTTGTTTATAAATATGTCTGAGGTGCAACTGCTTAAAGCTGTGGTTTCTATCGTTACTTCCACTGTGCCCCAAGGGATTGTCTTGACGCTGACTCTGGCATTTATGCTTGGTGTCATCCGCATGTATCGTCAAAAAATTCTGATTCAGAAGGCGAGCGCCGTGGAGACCTTGGCGGGAGTGAAAGTATTGTGTATGGACAAGACAGGCACGCTCACACAGAATAAATTGGTTGTACAAGAGCTGCTAGATTTAACTCCTGGACGACAATTTGCCACTCAGACAAGCCGGCAGCTATTGGAGTATTTCATCAAGCACACAATTGAGAAAAATAAAACCATCATCGCTATCGGCAATTATCTTCCGGGGCACTCCTCCGAGGGCCAAGCCAGCAGTGACCAGCTAACTGAGACAAGTGAGTTGATTGAATTGATAGAACAGGTGCCTTTTACATCTCGCAGTAAATTTAGTGGTCTGGAAGTAAAGATTGCTGACAATTATTATAGGTTAATGCTAGGCTCACCAGAAGTATTGGCACGCAACCTAAATCAAGTCCAAAGAACTCTGGTCGAGCAAAAGGAAGATGCTGGGGCCGATCTAGGCTGGCGCAATTTACTATTTATGATCGGTGAGAAGCGCACTAATTCCAAGCTAAGCATCGGGAGTGCAGTTGAAAAGGACACTTGGGTCGCTGCAGATATACAACCAGATTCAGATTTAGCGCAAGCAGAGTACAATTATTATCCAGCTGGATTTATTTCACTTGAGGACGAGCTTAGATTAGGCGCCAGCGAAGTGATCTCTGAGTTTATTGCGACTGGAGTCAAGCCCGTAATTATCTCTGGTGATGGTGCTAAAACTTTGCTCGCCATTTTAAAACAATTGCACATCACTGAATTAAATAAAGTGATCACTGGTGCACAATTAGCTAGTATGTCTTCCTTAAATAAAATGGAGGCAATTCTAGGCCACGATGTATTTGCTAGAGTTAGTCCCGAACAAAAAGTGGAAATAGTAGAGGTCTATCAGTCTGCATTCGGGCGCGTGGCAATGCTTGGCGATGGTGTAAACGACGCTCTGGCTATCAAGCAGGCAAATCTGGGAATTGCTATGGGAAGCGGTGCCAGTGTGACTCGCAATATCGCTGACGTAGTGCTTCTGGATGACGATTTGCAAAGACTGTTAGCAGTAATCGTCGAAGGTAAAGAAATTTTGTTCAATACTCTGCGTAGCGCTCAGCTTCTGCTGATCCGCAATTACTATGCTTTGGTAGTATTGATCACTTCGCTACTACTAGCCTTACCTTTTCCTTTCTCACCGAGAGGCCTATTCTTATTGTCACTATTCAACGGTACGCTGCCGATTATCGCGATCTTAGGTAGTCGCAATTCTAAATTGCCTAACATTCAGTTCCTAGCAGAGCTGAGAAGATTTGTGTTAATTGGGGGAACTTTAATTGCCGGTTTAAGCGTCATCATTCTAATTACACAACAAGATAGGCCATTGCTAGAATTACAGACTATCCTACTTGGTTTCTTAACCCTCTCAGGAGTGGTCAATTCTTTAATTGCATTAAACAAGAGTTACAATCCCATCAAAATGTTCTTTGGTAGTTGGCTATCATTGATTGCAGTATTCACAGTGGGGATGTTATTGGCTGCGATTTACATCGCACCCCTAGCCAGATTCTTTGAGCTGACGGCGTTGAACCAGGAGAGTGCTACCTATATGTTTGCAATGAGTTTTATTTACATGGTCAGTTTCTCTCTCATCAGTGCAAGCAAATTCGCACAGATCAAAACAGATCAAACCTGAGCAAGCGATTAACTGGCGGACTAATCTTACGGACTAATTAGGCCTTAGACTAATAGTGTAGATATTCTGATTTACTGTAGAGTCTAAGATCAACAAATATACCTCAGTAGCGCTGTTGTTAATCCCATATTGTCCTGCGTTAATGCCCAAGTCAGTCTCAGCAATTTTCAGCAAATTACTGCCATCGCGGTCACCAATATAAAGGCTGCTATCGTCTGCCAATACGATCACCTGAGTACCTGAGCCCGAGAAAGTCACCAGATTAGGATTAACTAACCTACTGATTGTGTTGAGTCTTACCTCCAATGCCCCAAATGCCTTGAGCTCATTGGCCACCATAACCGTCAGATCGCCACCCAAGGAACCTTGGAATACTGCAGCGCTGCCGTTACCGCTGATTGCCTGCAAAATAATATCTTTGGGCAGCTGGTATTGGAATTGTTTTTGGATATTGATGAAATATGTTTCGTTTCTGTCATTGGTATAATAAATGTTCTGCAGGTTGGCTTTGCCAACATATAGTTTTGTTAATTTCCCATTGAGGCTGAGTTTCCCTAAAATCAGTTCCTGCACAGTGCCGTTTTCGAAGAATTCAATTTTATCTCCAGCTTTATTGATCATATAAACACGGTTTTCCGAGACTTGATATTGGGGACGACTACTAGTGGAGTATTGCACAATCGTAGATTGGTTACGGTTCAAATCATATGCGCTGAGAAGGTTCTCAGTAAATACTAGTAATTGATCGCTATTACCTAACCATTCCGAGTCCAGCACGGCGAAGCCCAGTTTGGAGCTAAGTTTAGCTAGATCTGCAAAATCATTCAGACTGTCTGCATCAAGGATATATTGTTCCACAGTGGGTTTAGAAACAGTCAGCAGTAGTCTGCGATTGTCTGGACTGGGAAGCAATTTATACTCGCCTTTCTGTAAATTTTGAAAGATCTGACTACTTCCGTCTGTCAGACGCACCTTATCGGCGCTAAAAAGATTGAAAGGTGAAGATAGGGTGATTCGTTGACGCCAAATTCCTTGCTCTTCTATTTGACTAGCTTGTCGTACCACATAATATATATACTCGTCAGTTTGGGCGAATACCATATACTCTATATTGCTACGGGTAAACTGGGTTAGCTTACGATTCTTGGGGAACAGACGCACTGCCACTTCTTCTAGGAGTCCAGGATTAATAGTAATTTTCTTTTCCCATGGTACGTAGTTGTCTGCTGTGACTGTAAGGGTGTAATTGCCTGGAATCAGGCCGCTAACAATACCATTCACTAAACTGCGTTCCTCACCATTCAAAAATACCTGCACATTTGCTGGGTCTGGATTGACTCGCAAATTGCCGGTCTGCACAAACCCACTGTCACCTGGGCGTAAGCCATTAGCAAACAGAATAACTGCGGCACTAAGTGTCAGCAGAATAGTACTAGTAACCATGACAATACCAATAATCAATAAAGTAGGCTTTCGAGCCCGTGCACGCTTGACTGATTTGTTAACTAATTTTTGTGAACTCATGTTTTTAGGCTAGAATAGGTTAGTCTGTAACTAAATCATTTTAACAAATTCCATGGCGAAGAAGATTGCTATTGATCTAGGTACCGCAAATTCATTGGTCTTGATAAAGGGCAAGGGGATTGTTTTGTCTGAACCAACAGTAGTAGCGGTATCTTTGGATGATCGCAAAGTTCTGGCAATTGGCAGAGAAGCCAAAGAGATGTTGGGTAAGGTGCCAGGCAATATTGTGGCGCGTAGGCCATTGAAACAAGGTGTGATTGCCAGTTACAAACTGACCGAGGCTCTACTCAAGGCGCTGGTAAACAAAGCTCTAGGTCCTTCACGTTTGTTCAAACCAGAAATCTTGATCAGTGTCCCAGCTGGTCTAACTTCCGTGGAAGAAAGAGCGGTCATTGAGGCGGCTACTGCCGCCGGAGCTAGCAAGGTCTACCTAATACCTGAGCCAATTGCCGCAGCTATTGGTGCTGATCTACCTATTAGCACCTCTGCAGGCAATATGATCGTAAATATGGGTGGAGGTACTTCCGAGATTGCGGTCATTTCCTTAAATGGAATTGTGATTTCACAGTCAAGACGAGTAGCAGGAGACGCGATCAACGAGGCTCTGGTGTCCTACATCAAACGTAAATTTGGTATGTTAATTGGCGAGCAAATGGCAGAAAAAATCAAAATCTCTATCGGCTCGGCAATTATGACTGACAATCCTGCAGAGATGGAAATTCGCGGTCGTGACGCCAACTCATCTTTGCCTGCCGCCAAGGTTCTCAACTCCAATGAGATAGTTCCACCAATCCAGATGGTATTAAAGCAGATTATTGTGGGCATTCGCGAAGTCTTGGAAGCTACTCCACCTGAATTGGCCTCAGACATTATCGACCGAGGTATGGTGCTAAGCGGCGGCACAGCGGCCTTGAACAATATTGATGATTTATTTACAGCAGAAACTGGCGTGCCAGCACACGTAGTTGATGAGCCAATCCTTGCAGTGATTAAGGGGCTGGGCAAGACTTTAGATCACTTAGATGTACTAAGACGTTCCATGAAAGTCGCCTAAAGAATAGTGTACAATTGTTCATATGCACGATACTGCTCAGGAGGGTGCATCTACACCTGAATCACAACTAAAAACTGCCAGTAGGTATTTCATTGGAGATTCGCTGCCACACAAGTGGGCCAGTGTCTACAGCTATCGTCCTCAATCACCAGATATTTTTGCCACTAAGGGAGAAATATTTGCGGTAATCAGCTTATCTGCTTCCAAGGGTTTCAATTCCACTACTGCTGGCAATCTACTGATCGACCATTTTCACGAAGTTTATTTCGAGAGTAAAAAAGAATTAGTCACCGATGCTTTATCTCAGGCCATCAGCGCTGCGGGAGAACGCTTGAGCCAACTTCTGGACCATGAGGAGGACGTGGCAGCAGCAGGAGTGGATTTGAATATTGCCACTATTGTGATTCGCGGTGATGAAATTTATTTCGCCTCTCTTGGTAACAATAGAATCTTACTATTACCCAGTCTAGCAGCACCTGAATACATCGATATTGGACAGGCTTTGCGTGATCCTTTTGGCAAAGGACAGATTAAGATCGGTTCTAGCTTTGCTAGAACAGAACATACCCTGATAGTGGCCACTGCTAGTACTATACAGGATCTAGGTCAGCAAAAAACCTATGAATTATTACGTGAATTCGACGACAGCGATCTAAAGCAATTCAATTATAAACACCCTGAAGAAATTGCGATTTTAATGCTGGGCATTAACCTTTCAGATCAGCGTTTTGAGCATGTAACCACTGTGATTAATCCTGAAGTGGGAGCAAATCTAGATGCTGATTCTATTGCTGAGCAAGATCTGCCAAGAGCGGAGAGTTTCGAATCTGGACATGTAGAACTTAGTCCCTTAGAGCCCGGAATCACCGCTGGCGGTGATTATCGAATGGAAGCACTAATCCCCAATAGCCCTGAAACAACTCCTGAAGCTAGATTCACCCCAGATTTAGAGGCAGTAACTGACTTGGACACTATCCCTAAGCCCACTTTTGCGGAGCGCTTTCAGACTTTAAAGCTAAATCTAGCAAAGAGACTAGAGCTATTAAAAAAATCACGTCAAATCAAAACTCTGCAGACACAACGTTCTCAAGCAGCAGGGGCACCGCAGGGTGCTGAATCCACAGAATTTACAGGTAATGTCTTAGATAAAGACAAACAGGCGAACCAAAGCACTTGGCAGCATTTGCTTGAAAACTCCAAAAAACGCCTAAGCACTTGGAGAGATTATATTCTTTATGATCTACTGAAAGTAAACCAAAAAAAGTCCTTTGGCTTGGAAAAGGGTACTGATGGACAAAAGTATCTGGTAATCTTCGGTTTCAGCGTGAGCTTCAAAATCCTGGCAGTAGTGGGAGTTATTGTGGGAATTATTCTAATTCTCAATATTGTTAATGGAATTGGTGAAAGGCAAAATCGCGAACGTGCAATTCTAAGAGCGGTGGAACAATTGGACTTCATTAAGGCCAATGTAACTCGTCTAGAATCAGATCCTATTCTCAACCCTAAATCTACGCAAGACATCCCAGCGCGCGAAAAATTTATCACCGAAGTGAGCGCCTTGGAAGAAAGATTTACCCCAGAACTTAATGCTTTGCCTACCAAAGAAGTTGAAGATCAAAAAGGAAAATTATCTGAGTTACGCCAAAAAGCCTTGAAAGTCAAAACCCTGCAGGCCAGCATTGTTCTGGATGTAGCAAATGTGCACCAAGGGGCCATTACCGATCTAACTAAAGCCGGGGACAATCTCTATATTCTTGATAATGCTGGAGGGAAAATCTATAGACAACCAACAGCTGGTGGCAACAGCGAAGTGCTGATTGAAGGTCTAATCAACCCAACAGCGCTTGCCGCAGATGCCAATGGCGAACTACTAGTATATAGCAACGTGGAAGGAAGCGTTTTGTCATTGATCAATCCTGCCAGCAAGGCAATTAGTAGGCTTCCCAATGTCACTAGGCAAAACCTGCCGGTATCTAGACAACTGGCGGTGTACAGCACTACCAATTCACTTTACTCAATCAGCACGGGAGCAGCCGAAGTCAAACAATTAAACCGCAGTGGTCGTAATTACAACGCACCAACGACTAGGTTGAAGGGCGATAATTTATCTGATCTGCGCGATATTGAGATTATCGATGCCAGAGTGTCACTTTTGGCGGGTGGAGAAGGCTTGATCCGTGTGGGTCTGACCAACGCAACCATTGAGGCCTTTACAGATGTTGAAGAAGCGGTGGAAAATGCAGATGTTTTGGCAGCCGACGACGAATATATTTATATAGTGGACAATAATAGTAAGCGCTTGCTGGTATTTACTAAATCTAGAGGCAGCCAGTCAATTTCAGATTACGTGGCGCAAATACCTTTGCAGGATATGCAAGGACGGATCCTTGATGTGTTTGTGGATAAAGCTAAAAACGCTATTTTCCTAGCAACCGAGTCTCGGATTTACCTCATTAACCGCTCACAAGCCATAATCTGAGCTTAAGCTCAATACCAAGTGCTACAATCAATTACCATGAAATTAGTCGCTCAAAATCGTAAAGTTTTCTTTGATTACACCGTTCTAGATACAATTAGCACCGGCCTGGTGCTTAGGGGCTGGCAAGTTAAGTCTATTAAGGCTGGGCAAGTGAGTCTTCATGATGCTTACTGCTACATTGTTAATTCTGAGCTATTTCTACGCGGCCTGCAGATTACTCCTTGGAAAGGAATGTCAGACCTGGAACGCAAAAAAGCTGGGACGGACATTAAATTATTAGCTAGAAAAGGTGAGATCCTAAAATTGGCCGGGCAACTTGGCAAAAAAGGTGAAGGTGCTACTATTGTGCCCTCCAAAATAGCCCTGGATCATGGTTTAGTCAAGATTGAAATTAACCTGGTGAAAGGAAAACGGCAGTTCGATAAGCGCCAAAAGATCAAAGAGCGCGAGCAGGTTCGGGAGATTAAGCGTGATATTTCTCAGAAGAACTGGTAAATCATTTACAATTCCGTATATTGTTTCGTATAATTAGTCATGAACATGGACAAAGTTAAACAATTGGAATTAGCGGCTACCGACGTGCTGGTGGATACTTATGGTGGCTTTGATAAGATTGAACTCCCTGTCAATTTAGGCAAGATTATCGAGCGTTATCAACTCAAATTAGTCACTAGCGAATTCAATGACGAGAGAATCTCGGGGATCTATTCCAAACCAGAGCGTACTATCTATATCACGGAAGGTGGGATTAGCACCCGAAAAGCATTTACCATCGCTCATGAACTAGCGCATTTCTTTTTGCACAATCAGAAGCAAGCTGAAGTATTTTATCGCACGGATGGCTTGGTGCTAGATCAAGAGGCTTCAATTGTCGAGCGTGAGGCTAACGTGTTTGCGGCAGCATTGCTAATGCCTGAAGCTCTGGTCAAAAGTTATTGGTCTAGTTTCAAAAGCATTCACGTAATTACTCAGGCTTTCTATGTGACTTACAGCGCGGCCTATTTTAGGTTGCTCAATCTAGGAATTATTCAAGCTAAATAGTAACGAACGATGGCAGAATTACCAACAGAAAAACTAGGTGAACAAACTCCTTCCAAAGCAATGGAAATGGTAGGAAGCCTAGTAAATAGAGCTACCACACAAACTCAGAATGAAGCGCAGGATTATTATCCGGAATTCATCAACCCTGCCAATGTTTTTAGTGATCTTCAGCGTGAGGATATTACCTGGAAGGTGACGGCGCGGAAAAGATATGGCTTTGCAATGGTAGTGTTGTTATTTCTACAAAATTTCGTGGTATTTACTATCTTGCTTTATGCCTTATTCACTGGTCAATTACCTGAACTGCAAGTGATTTTCGGAATTATTGTGCCAGCAACTCTTGGTGAGACCGCGTTTATGGTCAAAATCATCATCGAGTGGCTATTTCGTGATATTGATTATCCTTACCCTGACTCTTAGGCAATAAATTGCTAGAATATGCCAATGGATACTACAAATTCTCAAACTAGCTCTCAAACTAATCCAGCTGCAGAACCTGCTGCTCCTTTAGCTGCAGCGCCATTGCAGCCTAGTCAGGAAGCAGTTGCGCAACCGGTTACTGCTACTACAAGCCCAGTCGAGGGCTCAGCCGGAGAGCTGGAGGGTACAACTGCACAATCACGAGGGGTACCTACAAATCAACGCCCTAACATTGCGCAGCCTGATAGTCAGGGCAGTAACGTGATTAGCGGTATCAAATTGCCACCGCTACCAGAAATTAAACCAGTAGGACCATCTTTTTTTGGGTATAAGCCCCCAAAGTGGGCTCATGATTTCGAGTATGTCCGCGCCCAAAAGGGTAAGGGCGCAGAATCAGATAGTAAGACTTGGTTACTCTACATGGTCGACCGCCTCCTAAAAATGCACTCCCGCTAGACTGATATGCATTTATGCTCTTAGCCGTTAGCTGTTAGCCTTTTGAACTGCTGCGCTTTAGTTAGTACCAACTGGCTCTGGCATAACTTCTTTTCCATAGTACTTAGCCAAGTTACTGAAATCTGTAACATTAATCAATTTATCTGCATTCACATCTAATAGACCAAATAATGAGTCAGTGGTAATAATATCTTCGCAGGTCTTACCAAAATTCTTAGATAGATAGTGATAGTCTGTATAATTTATCTTATTGTCAGCATTAACATCCAAAGCCCCACATACTAGTCTTGGTTGGGTTGTTGCACAAGATTTACCGATATTCGAGCTAAAGAGACTGAAGTCAGTGACATTAACTAGTCCATCATTATTAATATCAGCAGTACCACATTTACCTCTAGGTGCAACATTCTGGCAGGCTCTACCAAAGTTTTCACGGATACTAGAAAACTCTGCAATATCATAGAGACCATTATTATTAGTATCAATTGATTTACAGAATAAAGGTTGTAATTGTCTATCGATCACTGAGAAATATATACATTTGTCTCTATTATCGAGTCTTACCATCGCAGTATCTAGGTCATTCACATCGATACCTTCACTAAAATTGATGTCGCGGATACCACAAGTAGAGGTAACTTCTTTTGGTAAATATGACCTTGTGTCACATTTCTTTGACTCTAAAGCGAACAATAATTGCATCTCGTCAGAATCAACTTTGCCATTATTATCAATATCTACCGCGCCACAATTGGCCAATCCACTATCTTTGTAAATATAATTTTCTGGATTGTACTTTACGCTACTAGGTAGAATTTCATAAGCTTTAGGACTAGGTATTGGATCTTTACCGATGATTGGATTAACAATTGGGTTAGGAATTGGAGTAATAACTGGACTGTTGTCTTTGTATTCGTAAGGTAGTACTTCCACTTTCACTGTCTGCATAATTTTATCGCATGCAGCTGAGTCCCCTTGGCATTGGGCAACTAATGGTGATTTGCCCTCGTACTTAGCCTGACTTATAGCCCCAAGCCCGCAACGCTTGCCTACCAATACAGGCAAAGTTTCCCCTAACTTACCTCTGCTTGTATCATCACTTGCCTTACAGATCCTCAGCCCATTTGGATACTCCGTTGCATATTTATACAGATTTGAATAAACCTTATCATCTGGGAAAAGTACTCTAACGTATCTGAATAATCCAGTAAGATTATCGTTACTTATTGGCTGAATCTGTGTGTAACCATCTAATCCTTCTATTTCTAAGGGCACACCAAGGTAAAGATTAAAATCAGCCTTAGTGCCCTCGACGCTAATAGTTGCATCTCTGTCATTAACTACTTTGATATTGGCAGGGGCTTTGCCTGTCACTCTGACAGGATTAGTCTCCTCTACGACCTTCAGGATGAGGGAGAAATTTACGAGTTGGCTATCCTTTTGCGGAACTATAGTATCTGGGCTATCAATCTGTGGGGTGGTTACTAATACCGGGAGATCAGCTTGTTGATTGCTATCAGCGATGTTAAGTTCCTGGGCGTTTTGCAAGGCTTTTGTGATCAATTCAGCGTCAGTAGTGTTATTCTGATTGAGTGTGCCAGACAAGAATAAGACCCCAGCTGCAAGAATGCCGAGTATCATTAGACTTATACCACCCAGACCAATTAAGCGCATATTGCGCATCCCGAAGCTGCGAGGAGCATTGTCCGAACTCTGTTTAAGATTAATATCACCATCGACATGACTATCTAGTATCTGTTTAGTTTCAACTTGCTCCATTATTGTAGTAGCTAATAATTTATATTTATGAGTGTCAGACACATTTTTAGGTAAGTCTGATTCTTGCATAGTTAATACATTAATACATTTAGGTTAATAAAGTTCCATATACGATATTTACACATATATTTATCTAGTTTAATGTATATTATGGAAACTACACTGCCAGCAAAAGTTTATTTGGATTTTGCCACATCAAAACAAGCCTGGTCCCAAATTTATCTGCATTACTACGACAAAGTATTTCATTTTTTGCTACGTAATACTTGGCCAGATCGGGAATTAGCTTTGGACATTACTTCTGAGACCTTTCTCACTGCAATCACTAAGGCTTCTTTTTATAAGCACACAGATCCAAAGAGTTTCAGAAATTGGTTGTTCACCATTGCCATCAATACACTAAATCTGCATTATCGTAAACAAAATCGTTTTATATACATAGAGAACTCTGTGATCGACACAATTAGAGGTAGTGAGATACCTGCATCTGAACTTGAGGAGATTATCACTGACTATGAGCATAATCTTCTTTGGCAAACTATGTCAAGCATAATTGCTGAGTTGCCTCTGGAGGATAAGACGCTTTTAGACTTGAAGTACTTTGCAGAAATGTCCTTAATAGAGATCGCCGCTGCTATGAATCTAAACATAGGCACCGTCAAATCAAGACTCCACAGGTTGCATGAGAAGTTACGGCTTAGGTTTCCGCACTT
>Ga0105048_10002686_pt1 | contig 28954 bp, 30 predicted proteins | sample MAT05_FD_78382 | JGI IMG/M metagenome (GOLD analysis project Ga0105048, IMG submission 78382) | Freshwater microbial communities from Lake Fryxell liftoff mats and glacier meltwater in Antarctica - MAT-05 | ecosystem: Environmental > Aquatic > Freshwater > Ice > Liftoff microbial mat | place... | reverse complement strand
GTCAGCAACCCGGCGACATCGTGCGCTTTCCGCAGGTCGTAGTTAGCCGCCACTAAACCGTTCTGGAACAGCACGGCCCGCGTCGTGTCTTCAAAAATCGTGTTCGTCAGCGGGTAGCCTTTATCCCGTTTCTTGCGAATCTCGCTGTCGAGGTCGTCATTCGTGTCCTTCGCTTCCCAATAGCCACGGCGGAGGAAGTTGCCATCCTGAAGCGTGCCATCGGGGTAGATCGTCTTCGCGCCGACCTTCATGGCCTTCTTCGGGATGAGCGTCCAGCCGTGCGGCTTCGCGGTGATCGCGAGGAGGTGCGAGAACGCCGTCTCGGTAGCCCCTTCGTGCGACGCGCCATGGTCGGCATACTGCTGCAAGGTCGCGTGGTACGCGAGGATCGCAGGATCGGTCGCACGGACGTTCGTCAACATGCTCATCAAAAATATCCTCGGCGTGAGCCGAGTATCTTACCAGAAGTGCGAGCGGGAAGATAACTGCGTAAGGCTTCATCACGCATCGCCCACACAAAACTACAAAGTCAAAAAGTCTTTGGCGATTTGACGTAAGTCAGATTCGCGAGAGTGTCTCCAAAGTGTCGTCTGACGTCGCCTGAATGTCGTGTGATGTCGTGTGTCGGTCGCCTCAACGTCGTGTCAGTGTCGCTTAACGTCGCGAAAATGTCGCCACTTACGTCCAATTTCGAAACGATATTTTTCGACGTAACCCACGACGAGCATACAATATACGGCAAACCGTCGGGAGACGCATCCACAATTTGCGATCAAAAATTGCCATTTTGGCAGTCCAAAACCGGAAAAACACGCGAAAAACCGGTTTTGGAGCATGCACAATTCGGACTTACGTCAATTCTCTACCGCGGATTCGAGATCGAACCCGGCCCGGACGTAGTGTGTATAGGGGCGGTGCCGAGTTTGAACCTCATGTGATCGGCGACGATGACCGTCTCTGTTTTGTCGTTGTTGCAGCGCACTTTGACGTTGCCCGCGAGTTCGACTTCGCCAGTGCCGGGCAGCACGGTGAGTTGATCGCAGGTGCCTTCGCAACCGGGCGCGGAGAAGCGTACGCCGCCGGTCGCCTTCAACGGCGTCACGCCCTCGCCCTTCTCGATCGAACGTACATCGATCTTCTCGCAGGACGCTTTGAGCAGGACATTTTCGCCCGCTAACACTTCGAACTTCGGCTGCGCGTTCCCCAACCGCACCACGACGCGAACTGACGAAACGTCAGTCGTCGTTTCTTCAGGCTTCGCCGACGGCTTGCGGCTCGCAACGACGGCAGGCACATCCCGCACCACGGGAGGAATGAGAGTGGGAGCAGCGGGAATCAGATTCAGGGGAAGTTCGGGAATCGGCGCGGCCGGGATCGGGTTCGCGACCGTCATCGGCAACGGCAAGTCGATGACTTTATCCGCAACCGGCGTGAACGTCGGCAGGCTGATAGCCGGTGCCTTGACCGCATCGGGAATCGTAACGAGCGGCTGAATTTTGATCGGCTTCGATGCCGGCACGATCGGCACTGGCACGCTCAGCGTCGGCAGCGCCACGAGCATCGGCAACGTCAGGATGATTGGCGGTGCGGTTACGGCTTGGGCCGTTTCCTTCGCCACCACGGGAACGATCAGTGGCACGATCGAAACCGTCGGCGCGTAGTTCGCGCTTTGAACGGGCGGCGGGGCGGGGCGGCGCGACTGGAGCGGACTGTTGCCCGAACAGTGCGGGTCGGCCGAAGCCACCACCCCGGCAATCGAAATGCCGAGTACGCCAGCCAACAGTTTCCAACGCGTCAGGGTCATCTGCGGTTCTCCGTGCTCGATAGATTTCGTCAATCGACGGGCGTGATACCGCAAGGATTTTTCCGTGTCTGCGCCAATTTCGCTAAAGTTTCTCTGGCCCCGAATCGACACGAATTAGACACCACTCGACAGAAATTGACACTTTTTACGAGGGGAGAAACCTCTTGTTCTGATAGCCGCAGGCTAAATACCCAGCGGATTGAACATTGTAGCCTTATGCGTAACTCGTTGTCTAACTAACTAAGTAGGATGGATCGCATCCGATCGCCTTCGCCCCCCGTCGCCACGAATCCGCGCACCGGCTCGGGCAAGGCGTCGATCGGAAACGGTTGAAATGTCTCCTCATAATTGACGTAAGTCCGAATTGCGAAGGCTTCAAAATCGGTTTTTCGGGTGTTTTTCCGGTTTTGGACTGCCAAAATGGCAACATTTGATCGCAAATCGCTGATCCGTTCGCGGTCGGTTTGCCGTATCTTCAACAGATGTGGTGGTTTATGTCGAGAGTGGTCGATCTCGCATTCGCCGTAAGTACCGACATTTTAGCGACGTCAGGCAACATCCACACGACCGACACACGACATCGACACGACATCACACGACATTTTGGCGACGTCAGACGACACTTTGAGACACCTCTCGCGAATTTGACTTACGTCAAATCGCCTCCGATTTTTTGACTTTGCGGTTTCGTGTGGGTGATGACAAAACTTTACCCCGCGCTTCTCTACGCAAAGCTTATGCGGCGCGGCTGAACGCGGATAGAATGAACACCGCGCCCACCCAATAAGTGCCAACAGTCTATGACCGTGGAATCCTGACAATCAAGAAGTAGCGACTCTGCGTTTTGTTCTCGCACGCAATTACATATCTGTTACGCTACGGTCTCTGATTATTCGGCAATCCGAATTGTGGGAGCCTGCGCGATGACCAAGCCGTTCGATACGACGCTCAAGGATCTGTTGAACGTCTTCGCGATCGATTGGGCCGACTGGCTCGGGCCAGAAATCGGGCTATCTGCGAAAATCGAAGTCGAGCCACTCGACATCGATTTATCGACGGTGCAGATGTCGGCAGACAAAGTCTTTCGTCTGAAAGCGCCTGCGAAAGGAATCTTGCACATCGAACCGCAAGCCTCGCACGACAGCAGCTTTCCAGGACGATTATTGCAGTACAACGCACTGCTAGTGCCGCAACTCGGAATTGATCTACCACAATATTTGCGATAAATCCTCAGAAATCAAGGGAAATCGTTTGTTGTGAGTTACGGTTCGTGACACTAGACGCCCGTTATGGCAACCCCGTCTATTCGGTGGCACTGTTGTTGCGACCGGCTGCCGAACCGAGCGTTACTGGTGTCGTCAGTCGTAAACGCCACGAACCAGCCCGGCAACAGCAACGCCGGCCATGATTATGGCAACGTCGAATTCAGCCCCGACCAGCGCAAGGCGCTGATCGAGTATCTGAAGTCGTTGTAATCCGATCCTCCTGTGCTGCGCAAGTGAATCGGGAATTTCGTGAGGCTGCCTTCAGAATTATCTTGACAAGGCTGCTTCGGAGAGTTAATGGTAAATTTGAGATCTCCTCTCCATACTCTTCCTGTCTCAACTATTTTACTGGATCGATTCATAACTTGTTCGTGCGAAGCGGGAGAATCTATGCGTCAGTGGATATGCCTTATCGCGTTCTCGGCATGTATCGCAACTGTCACAGGCTGTGGCAATTCCGGGCCGAATCGCAATCCCGTCTCGGGTACCGTGTCGTTCAAGGGCGATCCCGTCAAATACGGCACCATCAGCTTTCGCTCGACCGATGGCAAGCATGTGGGCACGGGCGAGATCAACGCCGGGAAGTATTCGATACTGTCGGAAGTGGGATTAGTCGCCGGCGATTATGTCGTTGCGATCACGTACCCGGACCCTAAAGTACCCGCCCCACGCAGCGACGAACCGCCAGGGGTCTCCAAACCGATTCGTGAAATGTTACCGGCAAAGTACAACGATAAGTCGGAACTCAAAGCCACCATCAAAGATGGTTCGAATGATACCGTGAACTACGATCTCAAGTAGCTTGTCTCTTATACTCTCTCTTGAATCGAATCTCCCAATTCGTCGTATCTTTTCTTGTTCTTAACTGGAGGGTTTCCCATGAGGAAACGCCATGCGTTTACGTTGATCGAGTTGTTAGTGGTTATCGCGATCATCGCGATTCTCATCGGCCTGCTGTTACCCGCTGTACAGAAGGTCCGTGAAGCGGCGGCCCGTGCGAAATGCTCCAACAATATGAAGCAGCTCGGACTGGGCCATCACATGTATCACGATACGAACAACAACCTGATGCCGATGATGGGCCCGGGCGGTTGCTGCTGGGGTACGTGGACGGTCCTGATCATGCCGTTCGTCGAGCAAGACAACGTCTTCAAGCTCTATCAGAACTGGGGCGGCAACGATAGCGTCAACTCGAACTTCCCTGCCGGCGGCGTGGCCGGAACCTTCCCCCGTTATGGCGCCTCGCCTAACACCACAAACGTGACGGGTCGTCGATACTCGGTTCTGTCGTGTCCGAGTGATCAGGATAACACGCCAATCGGCGCGATCACCAACATCAACTACGTTGTGAGCGGCGGTAACGGCGGCACATACGGGTCGGCTGGCCCTGCCCCCCTGCCGACGGGTTACAGTCGGTTGCCCGGGATGTTCGATGGTGCAAACCTGACCCGGAAGACAAGACTGACCGACATTACCGATGGCCTGACCAATACGATCATGATGGGCGAAGTCCTCCAGGGCCAGGGTAGTGACCTTCGCGGCTTCGCCTGGTGGGGCGATGCCAGCGCATTCAGCACTTACTATCCGCCGAACACGAACGCGAACGACCTGATTTACACCGGTTTTTTTTGCAACAATCAGCCTTTGCGGAACTTGCCTTGCACCGGTGCGGGCGGCGCGCACTTTTCGTCGCGAAGTCGCCATACCGGTGGCGTAAACGTGACGCTGGGAGATGCCAGCGTTCGGTTCATTACCAACAGCGTCGATCCCGTGACGTGGAGCAACATGGGCCCCGGTTCGGACGGTGCCGTCATCAATCTGCAGTAATTTTTCATACGCGAAACAATCGTAGGCGACCGCCGGGAATATTCCCGGCGGTTTTGTTTTTGCTGTCGAAATTCCACCTCAACTGTAGAATGCGTCCATCTCTGATGTTCCCGGCGGAGATCCTTCCATGCGACGTTGGCAAACGATTCTGGTTCTGATTATGCTCGCCTACCTCGCGACGGGTATCGCGCAGATACGCCCCGAAGAGCGTGCGGTGGTGACGCGGTTTGGCCGCGTGGTGGCGCGTCCGGGTGCGGGGTTGTGGGTGGGGTTGCCGTGGGGGTTCGACCGCGTCGATCGTATCGCAATCCGCAATATCCAGCTCGATGTCGGCTACTCGCCCGATGCGGTCGACGACACCTCTGCCACGCCCGTGGGACAACTTTTAACGGGCGACCAAAACCTCGCGAACGTGAAGCTCGTTCTCGAATATGCGATCGACGAACGCGATGGCGAACTCGAACGCTACCTCGCGGGGCGCCACCGTGTCGATGCGATTCTGGGCCGCGAAGCCGAGACGGTAGCGGGCGAATGGGTCGGTGCCCGAACCGTCGATGAAGTCCTGCTAACGGGCCGCGCCGAGTTGCCGCGCTGGGCCATGGAACGCTTGCCGGAGCGGATCGAATTGCACCGTTTGGGCATCGTGGTCCAGCGGATCAGCGTCGATTTCCTCGGCGCGCCCGCCGAAGTGCGGGATGCGTTTGAGGCAGTCAATCAAGCACAAACGAGCATTCGTACGAAGGAAAATCAGGCGCAGCAAGAAGCCAGCCAACGCCTCCGCGAAGTGCAATCGTTGCAGTTCCGACTCGAACAACAATCGTCGTCGTACAAGCTCGAACGCGAAAGTTTGGCACTCGCCGATGCCGACGCGTTTCGCAAACGCTTCGAACAATACGAGCGATTAAAGGCGACGAACCTAGACATTCTCGCGGGCATCTGGTGGGAAGAAATGGGCCGCGTGCTACTCGGCATGAAGGGCCGGGGTCGCGTCGATGTGCTCGATTCGTTCCTCGGGAAAGACGGCCTCGACATCACGCAGTTCGTGCCGACGAAGCGCGAGAAGAAGTGACGAGTGGTGAGTGGTGAGTGACGCGAGAAGAAGTGACGAGTGGTGAGTGGTGAGTGACGCGAGAAGAAGTAACGAGTGACGCGAGTAGAAGTGAATACGGAGTCCCATCATGCCCCGGCTCGTCGTCGTCAAAGGTGCGGATCGCGGCAAGCAGTTCGATCTGTCGGGGCTAGTCATAGGTATCGGGCGGCATTCGTCGAATGCGATCCACTTGCACGATACGCGCATCTCGCGCAAGCACCTCGAACTGCGCAAATCCGGTTCGGGTTACCGCCTCGTCGACCTCGGCAGCGGCAACGGGACGCACCTCAACGAACGCCTCGTGCAATCGGCTGACTTGCGACCCGGCGACCGCATCGCACTCGGCGAAACCATCCTGCTTTTTGCCGATTCGCACACGCCGACCGAGAGCGACGACACCGCCGCAATTCGCCTGTCTTTCGAGCCAGATCGCGCATTTCAATCGAGTATCTTGCGGAGCATCCCCGCCGACGTCGGTACTGCGATCCTCAGCGACCCGACCCGCGCGAACACCGACTGGTTGCGGTCGCGGCTGGCGAACCTTGCGGTGATGTACGAGGCCGCGAACGCCGTCAGCAACATCCTCGATGTCGACGAACTACTCGAGCGGATCATGAGCCTGATTTTACACACCGCCGACGCCGATCAAGGTTGTTTCATGATCGTCGACGGCGAGACCGGCGTGGCGATGCCGAAGGCAGTGCGGGCGCGAGATGGCAGCATTCCGAAAACCTTCAGCGTCAGCCGGACTGTCGTCGAATATGTCATGCGCGAACGTAAGGGGATTCTCGTTTCCGATGCGGCAACCGACGATCGATTCCGCGGCGGTGAGAGCATCGCGAGGCATCACATCCGCGAGGTACTTTGCGTGCCGATGTGCGGCCGTCACGAGATGGTCGGCGCGCTGTTCCTCGATACGCACACCGGCGGATCGTCCACGCCGAAATTTACCGACGACCACCTGCAACTCGCCGTGGCGATCGCGCACCAGTCGGCGCTCGCGGTCGAAGAAACGCGATACTATCAGGCGCTGGTGAATGCCGAACGACTCGCCGCCGTCGGGCAGACCATCGCGGGAATGTCGCACCATATCAAGAACATTATGCAGGGCGTCCGCTTCGGTGCGAGCATGGTGCGAATGGGCCTCGATGGGGACCGCGAGCTTCTGACAAAGGGCTGGGCGCTGGTCGAGAAGAATCAGTCGCGGATCGACGAACTGATTCTCGACATGCTGAATTTCTCCAAAGAGCGCGAGCCGGGAATCCAGACGATCGATGCCGTGAAGTTGATCGAAGACGTTCTGGAGATCGTAAAAGGCCGCCTGAGCGAGCGAGGAATCACCCTCGCGTTCGTGCCACCGCTGTCGTTCCCGCCGGTGATGTGCGACCCCGAAGGCATTCACCGCGCTCTCCTGAACATTGTCGGAAACGCGATCGATGCGATCGAAGATCAACCGGTGGCACGGCTCGAAGTGTCGTTGCGATTATCCGAAGATGGGCAATGGGTCGAACTCGACGTGACCGACAACGGACCGGGCATACCGGTCGACAAAGTCGAAGAGATTTTCAAACCGTTCGTGAGCACGAAAGGCAACCGCGGGACCGGTCTCGGCCTGCCAATCAGCCGAAAAGTGTTGCGCGAACACGGCGGCGACCTGACCGCCGAAGGACTATCGGGCGGCAGCCGCTTCCGGTTACACCTGCCATTGCGTCGATGAGCCAGCGTACTTCATACCAACCCGCAAACCGTCCATTCCATCTCGGCAAAGCCTCTCCAGTCACTGCGATGCAGCAAGAAAGTCGAGTCAAATGATTGCCCGTACCTGAAAATGTGGCAGCTTGCTAATAGTGGCGGACGAAAATCGTGAGGCCCGCAAGAATCTTAAATTTATTGCGGACAATTGCATCGATTCCTCACTGACACATTGTCATGCCGTGTTCTACCTTTCTTTCGCCGGTTCGACCGGCCCCGCTACACGAACCCACGCACAACTCGCACGGGTTTCGATACGCCTAAAGCCGAGGATCGCCGCCGTGATTAGTGAAGCCCCACATGTGTGCCCGCACGTGGCCGACCTGTCGTTCCGCAACGAGCGGATCTTGTCGCACATGTCGATCGTGAAACAGGTCGTGGGCCGATTGGCGGCGATGTTGCCGCCCGAAGTTGATGTGGACAATCTGGAGTCGGCGGGCGTGCTCGGGCTGGTCGAAGCGGCGGGGAAATTCGACCCGTCGCGGAACGCGCAGTTCAAAACATTCGCGACCATCCGCATCCGCGGTTCGATTCTCGACGAACTTCGCCGCAATAGTCCGCTGCCCCAACACATGCTCGAACGTGTGACTGCACTTCGCAAAGCGCAACGCACGTTGACAGCCCCCGCGGCGATCGAGGATCTGGCGACTGCCACCGGGATGTCAGTCGATGAAGTCTCGGATACGTTGGCGGCGGATCGCTTCAACAAGATGATCTCGTGGGAGCAAACCGCACAGCCCGGCGGCTATGCCCCCGCGGGGAACGTCGCCCCACCGGAAGCGGGCATGGAGCGAAACGAAGCGGTCGCGCAACTCGCCGAATCGATCGAACAACTACCACCCCGCGAACGATTGGCCGTGACGCTGTACTACCGCGAGGAGCTTCGTTTGAAGGAAATGAGCATCGTCATGAAGCTATCGCCATCGCGCATCTCGCGACTGCTTAGCCAGGCCATGTTCACGTTGGGCGAACTGTTGCGCGTGAAAGGATTGACGACGTGCGAAGCGTTTGCACTGAGTTGAAGCGACACGATTTCCGTATACTAACTTCGAGTGGCTGTCGACGATTCGAGCCAGTGGATTCGGGGAATGCGAATGCCGGAGTCCGTCGGTGTGTATGCGATTCTGGCGGTGGCGGCATTTGTGGCGGGCGCGATGAATGCTGTGGCGGGTGGTGGAACGCTACTGACGTTTCCGGCACTCATGAGCATCGGCTTGCCCGCTACATTTGCGAACGCCACGAGTACCGTGGCGTTGTTGCCGGGTTCGTTTGCGGGGGCATGGGGTTACCGCAAGGAACTCCGCGAATCGCGCCGGTTCGCCCGCAGAATGTTGCCAGTCAGCCTCGTTGGTGGCACGTTCGGTGCGCTCTTAATTGTGATGTATCCGGATCAATTCCAATCGCTGGTGCCGTGGCTCATTCTTGTTGCGGCGATTCTGTTCCTGCTGCAAGTTCCCCTGCAACGATTGTTAAAACAGCAGCAGGGCCACACGATCGAACCGAGTGCGCAACTCGGCTTCGCGCTCATCGGCTTTCAGTTCCTTATTGCAACGTACGGTGGGTATTTTGGTGCGGGAATCGGCATCCTCATGCTCACCTCGCTCGGCTTCATGGGAATCGGCGATATTCACAAAGTGAACGCCGTCAAAACCTTCCTTGCGTCGGCGATCAATGCCGTCTCGGTGGTCGTGTTCCTATGGGAAAATCTCATCCGTTGGGACTGCGTAATGGCGATGGTCGTACCCGCAATTCTCGGTGGATACTACGGGGCACGGGTCGCCCGGAAACTACCGGCGGCGTACGTACGTTGGACGGTGATCGCGATTGGCTTCAGTATGGCCGGATATTATTTCACCCGCGCGTAAACGTTCAATATTCGCTCTCGAAGGCGAGCGATTCGTTCGTTGCGGCGAGCGTCACGGCTGCGATTAATAGTAGCGTGATGGGGATCCAGACTGCCGCCCAACGCCAGATCGGTCGCCATCGTTCGACGGCCGGAACGAACGCGACGAACGCCAGTAATGGGGCAACGCACGGTAGCACGAATGCGGTCGTCGGGACGAGACTTTCGGTTTCGTGAAAAGCCGCGAACAGCGTGCCCGTCAGCAAGATTGCGACGCCGGGCAACACCGCACCCACTTCGCCGCGCGTGAAACATACGACCGCGCTAATTCCGAAAAGTGCCATTGCGCCGAGTGTAGCGATGTCGAGCAGGCTCTTCGAGTGCGCGTAAATGGTCACCGTACCCGCAGTCATCAGGCACGCCGCGAGAATGAGTGGCGCGAGCGAGCCGGGTTGTCGCTGGCTCAGTTTCATCAGGCCGAAACCGATGATCGCCGTCAGCACCACGAACGCGGGTACCGCGACCATCGGCACCGTTTGATAGTCTTTCGGCACGACGCGAACGACGGCCATTGCCATCACGACGGCCCAAAGTGTGTAACCGATCGTAGCCGATTTCTGCTTTCGAATGAGCATTCCCGAGATCGCCGCCATCGCTGCGAGCCACGGCAACCAAGTGAGGCGGCGATCCGTCGGCAGCCAGCCGGAATGGATTTTCGCGAGATGATTGCCGATGGCCAGGCTCGCGATCAAGGCCACGACAGCCGCCACACTCGCCGACGAATTGCCGAATAGGAGCCGCGCGAGCAGCATCGTTACTACTGCGACAACGAACGGCGGGCCAACGGTTTCGCGAAGCGCTTCGAACAGGATTTCCGTCGGTGGCAGTGTCATGTCCGTCTCGTCGGTCAGGAATCGGTTTACCAAACACCGGCTCTTGGCAGTTCCTTCCTACTTATAGCAAGCTTCAGTGGGACCGGTTTGGATGCGCACTTCTGAAATTGTAAAGTGAGTCGATGAATGCGAACGACTCCCCACAACTCGTCGCGACGGCGTATCACGAGGCCGGTCATGCCGTGGTGGCGCTCGCGTTGGGGCGGGTCGTCCATCGCGTGAGTATTTTGCCGAACCGCGACACGTTGGGGCAGTGCGAGTTTCGCAAAGGCACGCGGAAAAAGTCGCACGACGAACTCGAAACCGAGATCCTGATCGCGTTGGCCGGGATGGCTGCGGAGGCCAAACACACGGGCACCTACGACCGCACCGCAGCCGGTCGCGATCTGCGGCACGTCCAGAAACTGTTACTGCAACGTGGCACCGAACGGAGCAAAGAGCGGCACGAAAGCCGCATGTTAAGCAAAGTCGAAAGCCTTTTGGACGACGATGCCCACTGGGCTGCCGTAACGAGCATCGCCGCCGAACTCCTCAAACTCGGCGTCATCAGCGGTCGAGCGGCCGTGCATTTCTACGAACAGGCGCAAACGGCGAGGGAGTGACCGTGCCGAAGCTGGCGTTGTACCGGGTCACGAGCCACCGGGTTTATCCCGGTGGGAGACTCCCGCTACGAAACTCCCACCGGGATTAACCCGGTGGCTCGTAGCTAGTCGTCGCCATGCGACGATTAGGCCGAGGGTGATGCTCGTCCAGCAGATCGCGGGGAGCCAGTCGCCGTTTTTGGCGTAGAAACTTTCGCGGGTGTCGAGGCGGATTTTGTCGGTGACGGTGCCACGGATTCGCTTCGATTCGCGTACGGTGTCGCCGGGGATCGCCTGGAGTCGACCTTCGGAATCGATGATCGCCGAGATGCCCATGTTGACGGCACGCACGATCGTGCGACGGGCTTCGATGGCGCGAAATTTGCAGATCGCCAAGTGTTGCTCGTGCTGTTCGGTGCCGCGGAACCAGCCGTCGTTCGAGATATTCACGAGGAAATCGACCGGTTTCTGGTCGCCCTTGGGCAAGTTATATTGTCGCGCCAAGTACGGGTCACTGTCTTCGTAGCAGATCAGGCAGCCGAAGGTGTATTGCTTTTCGCCGACCATCATGTCGAAGCGCGTGGCGGTTTCGCCGGGCTTGCACGAGTAATCGTGGTTGTAAGGAGTGAAGTGCCGCAGCCAAGGGAACGTCTGGCGGAACGGCACGTATTCGCCGAACGGCACGAGGTGCATTTTGTCGTAGCGGCCATCGATGCTACCGTCGGGCCTCGCGAGGATGGCCGAATTGTATTGCCAGCTTTTCTCGCCGTCCCACTCGACGAGGTTCGTCCCGAGTAGGACGTTCGTCTTCCAGCGTGACGCGGCGAATTTTTCGATGTCGGCATTGTCTTTCAGCCCGTCGATAATGTCCTTCGGTAAGTTGGTTTTCGGCACGCCGCGAGGGATGACCGTCCAGCCGGGCGGGAAGCACGTTTCCGGCCAAACGACGAGATCGGCCCGCAATACGACTTGTTCGCACAGCTCGTTGTACTCGCGCATCACCGATTTTCCCTGACCCATTTTCACGTCTTGCGGGATGTCCGCCTGAATCGCCGAGACGCGCGGCCCGAGCAGGAAGTCCGGGTGCTGCATCTGCGTGATGCCATAGGCGTACGAGATCATAATCAGCATCGTCACACCGGCGGTCGTCCACATTTCGCGAAAGAAACCGATGCGATATTCGGCAGGCCATCTCAACAACCGCCGCACGTTCTTGTTGCGCATCAGCCACTCGGCCAGCGCGCCGTTCGATGCCGCAACGAGGAACGAAATGAGGTAAACGCCGCCGAGGTCGGCAATCTGAATCAGCGTGAGATAATCGTGCTGCGTGTGACCGAGGAAGTACCAGGCGAAGCCGACGTACTGATGTCCGCCGATCGATTTCAGGAACGGGAAGCCAGTCGGGAAGTGGGCACGGACGTACTCCAGACCGACCCAGACGACCGGCAGCGTGAGCGCGAGTGGCGGCATCCCGAGGCGATCCAGCCGACGCAACATCGCCAGCGCGAGCGGAAAGATTCCCGAGTAGAAGATCGACAAGCCGAACCACGAAGCGTACATCGCCGGGTGTGCGACGCGAACCCACTGTAATGCGGGCACGAAAAACGCCAGCCCACCGATGTAAGCCGCGAAATAACGGCGACGTGCAGACACACCCGTGGCGCGAACGAGCGTGAGCCACGGCACCATTGCGAAGTAGGCCATGAAGCCGAGGTTGAGCGGGTAAAACGCCGTCCAGAGTAACAACCCAGAGAATATCGCAGGTGCGAAAACGCGCGGTGGCAAGGGGAGTCCTCTCCAGGGTTACGAAACCGAGATCACTTCGACGGGTTGGCCCGCAAGGTAGTTTACGGAGCCGGGCGGCAACACGATAAACGCATCGGCCTCAATAATGCCGCGAAGGTCCGGCGAACCGAACCACGGCAGCGCCCGCACCGCACCCGCTACGAGCTTCGCCGGGTGGTACGTCGGCCGGTTGTTGTTCGCGGCGAACGCCGCCACCAGTGGCAATGTCCGCGTGCCCATTTCGCCATCGGTATGCCCTGCCAATAACCGGAGTGCAGGCCGTACAAATAACTCGAACCCCACGTACGAACTCACCGGATTGCCCGGCAGCCCGAACACCAACGTGTCGCCCTTCGTGCCGAACAACAACGGCTTCCCCGGCTTCATTTTTACCTGGTGGAACAGGATCTTCACGCCCAAGTCCGCCAGCACTTTCGGCACGAGATCGAGCTTTCCCGCCGACACGCCACCCGCCAGAATCAGGACGTCGGACGTCAAGCCTTCTTCGATTTTCAACCGCAACGAGGCTTCCGTATCGCGGGCGATTCCGAGGTAGCGCGGGATTGCGCCCGCTCGTCGCGTTTGGGCGAAAAGCATCGGCCCGTTCGAGTTGCGAATCTGTCCCGGTCCGGGGGTTCGCGTCGGTTCGACGAGTTCGTCGCCAGTCGCGAGGATGTCGACATGCGGCGTCGGGATCGTCGAAAATTCCATCATGCCCACGCTGGCCAGTACGCCGAACGCGGCGGGTGTCAGCACGCTGCCACGCGGCAGTACGATATCGCCCGCACGCATCTCGGTGCCGCGCGGCAACACGTGCTGGCCGGGCTTCACGAGCGCATCGTCGATCCGCACGCGATCCGGCGATGGCGACTGCGTTTTCTCCACCATCACGACACTATCCGCGCCATCGGGCATCGGCGCGCCAGTGAAGATCCGCACCGCCTCGCCAACACCGACGCGCTTCGTCGGCACCGTACCCGCCGGTACCTCCTCGATCACGATCAGCTCCACGGGCGAAGCAGCATCGGCGGCGCGAATCGCATAGCCGTCCATCATCGACTTCGTGAACGGCGGCGAATCGATATCCGACCGCACATCGGCGGCCAGCACTTGCCCGAGCGCCGCCGACGTCAGCGTCGTCAACTCCGGCTTACGCGTTTCCGAATGGCGAACGACAATCTCAAGAGCCATCGCAACATCGAGCATGGGTGTTCCTCACATTGATGTGTTACGACCACAACCGCGGAACGGCCCATCTGATATACTTGTCACGCGGCTACCGATTCGTAATTTTGTGACACGATCCCCCGTTTCCGCTACCCGCGAGAAAGCTGTCATGTCCACGACCCGAGGCGAGATGTTTGCTGGCGTTACCGTTGCATTGGTCACGCCGTTTCGGAATGGCGACGTCGACTGGAACGACCTCGGTAAACTCGTCGATTGGCACGTCGAACAAGGCACCGATGGTCTCGTTCCCTGCGGTACCACGGGCGAATCGCCGACGCTCGATCACGACGAACACGAGAAGGTCGTCGCGTTCGTTTGCGAACGGGCACGCGGAAAACTGAAGATTCTCGCGGGCACGGGTTCGAACAACACGCGGGAAGCGGTGCGAATGACGAAGGCGGCGAAGAAGGCCGGCGCGAACGGCTCGTTGCAAGTCGGGCCTTACTACAACAAGCCGACGCAAGACGGTTACTTCGCCCACTTCTGCGCGATCGCCGACGCAACCGATCTGCCGATCGTACTGTACAACATCCCTGGCCGTACCGGTTCGAACATCGCACCCGAAACGATGGCGAAACTCGCCGAGAAGTGCCCGACAATTGTCGGCGTCAAGGAAGCGACTGGATCGCTAGATCAGGCTTCGCAGGTCGCTGCACTCACCAACCTGACGATTCTCAGCGGCGACGATAGCCTGACGCTACCGCTGATGAGCATCGGCGGCAAAGGCGTCGTCTCGGTGGTCGGGAACATCGTGCCGCGCGACATGATGGCGATGGTGAAGGCGTACGCATCGGGCCGGTTCGCCGAGGCACTCGCATTGCACCGCAAACTCTTCCCGCTCTGCCGCGACATGCTCAGCGTTGCCACGAATCCAATCCCACTCAAAACCGCAATGAAACTGCTCGGACGAGGCAACGGCGAACTCCGCCTCCCCATGGTCCCGATGGACGCCGCCGGCGAAGCCAAAGTGAAACAAACGCTCCTAAACTACGGACTTCTAGAAGCGTAGCGATCGCTAACAACAAACCACTTTTAACTCTTAACTACTCCTTTGTAACCGGGAATCGTTGCGAGTTATCTGTGGTTGGTTGTGACTTCCTCCTTCGCAAAATCGTAATCATCTTGTGCGAATGCGGTGCATAGGGTAGGTATTCCTATTGCAGTGAGAAAATCCGTTCGTGGGAGCCGTGGAATGGCACTTTTGGAAGTCCGGGGGCTGGTCAAGCGATTCGGTTCGCGGACGGTCGTGAACGGCGTTTCGTTCGAGGTGAACCCAGGCGAAGTCGTTGGGTTGCTCGGGCCGAACGGCGCGGGCAAGACCACGAGCTTTCGCATGTCCACGGGCCAAATTTCGCCCAACGATGGCAGCGTGTTCTTCGACGGCAAAGACGTCACGCACCTGCCGATGTTCCGCCGCGCTCGCCTCGGCATGGGCTATTTGTCCCAAGAACAAAGCATTTTTCGCAAATTGTCCGTGGAACAGAACCTCATCGCGATTCTCGAAGCCTTGCCCATCAGCCGTACGCTCGGCCGATCGCTGACGCGCAGCGAACGCTGGGAACGCACCGAGGAAGCACTGACGCGGTTCAACCTGTTGCACGTGCGAAAGAACAACGCCGCACGTTGTTCGGGCGGCGAGAAACGTCGGCTCGAAATTGCGCGGTGCCTCGTCTGCGAACCGTTGCTCATTCTCCTCGACGAACCGTTCGCCGCCGTCGATCCGCTCACCACCGAAGACATTCGTCACAACATTCGCGAACTGGCCAACCAAGGCATCGGCATTCTCCTCACCGACCACAACGTCCGCGAAGTGCTGAAAATTACCGACCGCAGTTACCTGATCAAAGATGGGAAAGTCGTCGCGCACGGTACGCCGGAAGAAGTCAAACGGAACCCGATTGCGATTCGCGAATACCTCGGCAACACGTTCGCGGACGACCCGATTCCGCTTTCGGTGCTGATGCCGAACGAAGTACCGACGCAGTATCGTTCGTCGGTACTGCCCGTGCCGGCGCGTATCGTGCCGCCCGCGCCGTCGCCGGAAATCGTGCCACCGAACGCAGTGTTCAGCTTGTATCTGCCATCGAACGCCGAAACCGATGGCGACGACGAACCGCCGAAGCCACCGACGCCGAACAGCGGTCTGCCAACAACCAGCAAGCCGACGACGATCCTGAACCCTCCTATGGTGAGTACAACGTTACACAGCCCGTTGGCAACGCCGATTCGCGATGAAGAGACCTCTGCCGGGCAGTTCAGTTCGAGCGCGCAGCAGATGATCGATTACGAAAAAATGCGCCGATTCGTCGACCAATTAAAGGACAAAGACAATTGGTCCGAGGCCTGGCACGAACTCGCGAAGCGCGGGCTGGACGCATTACCGGTGCTGCTCGATGCGCTCGAGCGGCGCGACCTCGATACCCGCCATTTCTCGTATCGTTTGCTCGAACAAATCACCGGCGAAACGTTGGCGTTCCAGGCCGATGCCCCGGAAGAAACCCGAATGCGGCAAGTCGCGTACCTGCGTGCAAAATGGGATCGGCGCAAGTCGGCGTAACCGGCACGTTGCGCCTACACGCACACTTCTAACTTCAAGAACTGATCGGGTTCGGTCGCATAGATTTTCGATGCCATGCGTAGTGTCTTGATGCGATCTTCGTGCCAGTGGTTTTCGAGTTTTGGTAGTGTCTCCATATATGGAAAATTCTCGAGCAAGTCGGCTTTAATCAGCATCGCTCGCACTTTACGAATTCGCTCCTCGCCGACGAGTTCGCAGGTGAGGAACAACGCATATTTTACGCGAATGACCGGTGCGCCCGCGTCGAGTTTCACTTGACCCGCAGCGAAATGCTCGGCGACGGCGTTCAGCACGAAGTTGAGTAAATACCAGCGGTCCGCCTTCGGTATCGGTAACATCGGGTTGTCGAGCGTCGTCTGCTTCGCCGCCGTCACCACTTTCTCGATGACGATATCGTTGAGGAAAACCTCCATCAGCGATTGTTCCATCACCGTGCGAATCTTTAAGGTGCCTTCATCGAAAATGTTAAGGCTAACAATCACGCGATTGAGGAACTCTTTGCGGTCCCATTCGCGGTTGGCGCGGTAGCGGCCCCAGTAGCGACCAACCAGGAACGTCGCGCCTGCAACGAGAATCGTGCCCGCGAGCTTTTTGCCATGATCGAGCAGATCCGCCAAAGGAATATCGTCGAAGAATGCCATGTGTCACCGGTTAGAGACATCATTTTTCGTTTCCATGTTCGTTACATTAGCAGTTCGCTGCGGACTCGTCCGCTTCCGCCGATCGGGTATGGTCGACCGAGGCGGTCGCAAATTTCGGAGTGCGGATCGATTCCCAGCATTTAGAACAGCGTCGCGACCACGTCCTTTGGCGAGAACGGCATTTCCGTAACATCGCTGGCGATGCGGTCCGTGCGGCCGACGACGCGCCTTTTTGCGAACCCCGCCCCGGCGAAGACCGCCGAGTAAGCCCGCGACCAGTTATCGCGCCCGCCGCCGGGTGTCTTTTGTACCGTCGGCGTGCGCCCGTGTTCGCTCATCAGCACCACGGCGGTATCGTCGAGCATTCCGCGGTCGGCGATGTCTTCCAGCAGCGTCGCGAAGGCGTTGTCCAATCCCGGCCCGAGTTCGTCTTTGAGTCGTGCCTTCATGTGAATGTGCGTGTCCCAGCCGGTGTTCACGAGGCCGTATTCGTCCCAACACACCGTGGCGAATTGGCCGCCGGCTTCGAGCACGCGCCGTGCGGCGAGGCACGACTGACCGAACAGCGTCATGCCGTAGCGTTCGCGTAATTTTGACGCCTCTTTCTGCACGTCCAGCGCATCGCGGAGTTTGCCCGATGTCAGCACCGAACGCGCCAGTGCATGATGCCGGTCGAAGTTGCCGTACGAATGCGCCGCATCGACTTTCCGGCGTGCCAAACGAACTGATCGAGCAACGACAGGCGACCGTTCATCCGGTCGATTGTCACTGTGGCATCGGGGGAGATCGTCTCGAACCGATCCTTGGGCAGAATCCCGATATACGGGTCGGCGACGGTCATTTGCTGCGAATTGGTGTCACCGGAATCGCGAAGCACTTCGCGAATGCCCTTCGCACGAAACTCGGCCCAGACGGTATCGTAAGCCGGGCCGAGAAAGCCACCGAACGGCCCGGAGCTAGAGGGGCCACGCTTCGAGCCGAAGCGGAATGATAGGCCGAAATTTCGCGGCACTGCAGGCGGTTTCGCATGGCCCGTTCGCCGAGATAATCGACGACTGAGCCGATGAACGGCCAGTGTCGCGAGTCGCGCGGGTTGCTTTCCATAGGGATGTCGGTCGATGGCACGCCACTGGTAGCAAAGGCGGTCCCGTGCACGGGGTAGGCATGGTGGAGCGAACGCAGCACCGTGACGCGATTCAGCAGTTGGGCGATACGCGGAAAGATCTCGCCGACACGCACGCCGGGAATGATGCTCGGGATCGAACCGAGTTCGCCGCGAACTTCGACCGGCGCATCGGGCTTCGGGTCGAAGGTATCCATCTGGCTCGGCGAACCCTACAAATACAGTAACAAACAGCGTTTCGCTTTGCCGAAACTACCCGTTTCATTTTCGGCGCAGACGCTTCGATCGGATTCGCGAGCGTCAGTCCGAATGGCGCGAGCGCGCCGATGTGCATGAGATCGCGTCGCGAAATCCCATCGCAAAAGCGTTTGTTCGAACCGAGTATGCGAAGCATGATTCGCTCTCGTGGCGGGCAGGTGCTTCGATGGTAATCGCGGTGCTCGGATATGTCAAACACGCGTTCCGAATGCCGCAGGGTAGGTGATCGGAGCGACGACGCAATCTTTATCCCTTCAGCCTTATTTTGGGTCAGCAGTAATGAACCATAGAAAGATATGTGTTTTTAGTAAAATCCTCATCGCCCTCAAACCCTTGTAATATGTCATCGGGTAGCGCGGCATCGAAATCATTCGGGACGGTGAACTCGCCTGCTGCAAGGCCGTACGGTCGACCGACAGGAGGGGGGCGTAATTCTGCGATCGGCTGTCCGCCATGGACGACGAGCAACGATTCTCCCGCCTGAGCTCGGCAAAGAATCGCGAGCGTGTCTCGCTGAAGATCTCGTAGGCTCACAGTATTCATGAGTGCATTGTATCCGCTCGTTGACACTCGAAGCATACATCATTTTCCACAACGCCATTACCCCTTCACCACCGCCTTGGCGGCGGAGTGGATGTAGTCGCGATTCAGGTCGGCGATGAACTCGGTAGAGATTTGCTTCGGGCAGGCGGCTTCGCATTCGCCGATGTTCGTGCAGTGGCCGAAGCCTTCGCGGTCGTGGGCGTTCACCATCGTTTTCACGCGTTCGGCTTGTTCGACCCGGCCCTGTGGCATCCGACCGAGGTGCCCGACTTTCGCGCTCATGAACAGCATTGCCGAGGCGTTCGGGCAGGCCGCCACGCAGGCTCCGCACCCGATGCATTCGGCGGCATCCATCGCGCGATCCGCATCGACCTTCGGGATCGGCAAGCAGTTACCGTCCGGCGCGCCGCCGGTGTTCGCGTTCACGTAGCCGCCACTTTGGATGATGCGGTCGAATGCGGAGCGATCGACGATGAGGTCTTTCAGCACGGGGAACGCTTTCGCACGCCACGGTTCGATGTAGATCGTGTCGCCATCGCGGAAACTCCGCATGTGCAACTGGCACGTCGTCGATCCGCGTTCGGGGCCGTGCGCGAGGCCGTTGATCATCATCGAGCACGACCCGCAGATGCCTTCGCGGCAATCGTGCTCGAACGCCACCGGCTCGACGCGGTCTTTAATCAGCTTCTCGTTGAGGATGTCGATCATCTCGAGGAACGACATATCCGGCTCGATGCCATCGACGGAATACGGCGTCATCTGCCCGCGCGCATTCGCCGAAGCCTGTCGCCAAACGTGGAGTGAAAATTTCATGGTTTTTCGCTTTCACCATCCGCTTTCGGCCAGAAGTATGGCTTTTGAAAGCTGCGTATTGTTAAATTCGCTGTGTTGTTACCGACAGTTTTATTTGCTGATCACTGACAACTGTTAGTTGTAAGCTTTTGGTTACTTGTAGCTTCGCACGCTCGGCTTCACTGCGTCCCATGTCAGTTCCTCTACGTTCCTCGTCGGTTCGGCTTCGGGGCCGTTGTAGGTCCACGCGGCGACGTGGCAGTATTTCTCGTCGTCGCGCTTCGCTTCGCCGTCGTCGTACTGATGCTCTTCGCGGAAGTGCCCGCCGCACGATTCCTCGCGCCGCAGCGCGTCGAGTGCGAGCAATTCGCCGAATTCGAGAAAGTCGTAAACGCGGTTGGCGCGTTCGAGGGCGGTGTTCAGGTCGTTCGCCGAACCCGGCACGCTGAGGTTGTCGAAATACTCGGATCGCAGTTGGCGAAACTTCTGGATCGCGTCTTCGCACGTCGCTTTCGTGCGGGACATGCCGACCTGTTCCCAGAGGATCTTCCCGGATTCGCGGTGATACTCGGTAGCGGTCTTCGTGCCCTTGGCGTCGAGCAGTTTTTTCAGGTGACCGGTCGTGCTCGCTTCGCTGCGTCTGAACTCGGCGTGGTCGGTCGGCAGCGTGCCGGGCTTCTCGTTTGCGAGCCAGTTCGTGATCGTGTATGGCAGCACGAAGTAGCCGTCGGCGAGGCCCTGCATCAGAGCGGAGGCACCGAGGCGATTCGCGCCGTGATCGGAGAAGTTCGCTTCGCCAATTACGAACAAACCGGGCACGTTCGACATCAACTCGTAGTTCACCCACAGTCCGCCCATCGTGTAGTGCAGCGCGGGGTAGATCCGCATCGGGCGCTCGTAGCCGTCCTCGCCGGTGATGCGCCGATACATGTCGAAGAGGTTGCCGTACTTCTCTTTGATCTTCGGCTGCCCCTGTTTCTCGATCGCCGCGCCGAAGTCGAGGTACACGCCGCGTCCGCCGGGGCCAACGCCCTTGCCTTCGTCGCAGGAACGCTTCGCTGCGCGGCTGGAAACATCGCGCGGTGCGAGGTTCCCGAAGCTCGGGTAAAGCCGTTCCAGAATGTAGTCGCGCTCGCCTTCGGCAATCTGCGACGGGTGCTTCGCGATGTCGCCGGTGTTCTTCGGCACCCAGATGCGGCCATCGTTCCGCAGCGATTCGCTCATCAGTGTCAGCTTCGACTGGTGATCGCCCGCCACGGGAATGCAGGTCGGGTGGATCTGCGTGTAGCACGGGTTGGCGAATGCCGCACCGCGACGGTGGGCACGGTATGTCGCGGTGACGTTGCAACCGATCGCGTTCGTGCTGAGGTAAAAGGCGTTCGAGTAACCGCCACTCGCGAGCACTACGGCGTCGGCGGCGTACGACTTGATCTCGCCGGTCTGCAAGTTGCGGACGACGATCCCCTTCGCGCGGCCATCGACCACAACGAGATCGAGCATCTCGGTTCGCGGGAACATCTTCACGTTCCCTTGCGAAATCTGCCGTGAAAGCGCTTGGTACGCCCCGAGGAGAAGCTGCTGGCCCGTCTGCCCGCGACAGTAGAACGTGCGCTGAAGTTGCGCGCCGCCGAAGCTGCGCGTATCGAGCATCCCGCCGTATTCGCGGGCAAACGGCACGCCCTGAGCCACGCATTGATCGATGATGTTTACCGACACTTCGGCGAGTCGGTGGACGTTCGATTCGCGTGAGCGGAAGTCGCCGCCCTTGACCGTGTCGTAAAAGAGTCGCCAGACGCTATCGCCATCGTTGCGGTAGTTTTTCGCGGCGTTAATGCCACCCTGTGCCGCGATACTGTGCGCACGGCGCGGGGAATCTTGGAAGCAAAATGTCTGGACGTTGTAGCCGAGTTCGGCAAGCGTCGCCGATGCACTTGCGCCCGCAAGGCCGGTGCCGACCACCAGCACAGTGTACTTCCGCTTGTTCGCGGGGTTGATCAGATTCATCTTCTTTTTGAAGTTCGTCCACTTTTCCGGCACCGGACCGGACGGGATTTTAGAATCGAGTGCGAGCATGGCGATAGTTTCCGGTTGGAGCAAAGTTCCCACGACTACGACAGACGACGTTACTTCACAGTGCCGGTCCAGATCGCGAGAACAATTGCGAGATTCCCGATGAGAACGGTTCCGGCGATGCCGTAACCAATCATCTTCACCACCTGGGTAAACCGGCGGTTGACCAGACCCAGCGTCTGGAACACACTCGGAATGCCGTGACTGAGATGCACGAACAACAGCACGTTCGCGATGAGGTAAATCGCGCTGATCCACCACGTACTAAACCCGGCGATCAACATACTGTAAACGTCGTGATAGCCCTTCGCGTCTCGTAACGTCAGGTAATTCACGGTCGAGCCATCGAGTGCGGTAACATCGTGAATGAGGGCGAACGTGTAATGTGCCAGGTGGAAAATCACGAACGCGCCAATCACGAGTCCGGTTTGCAACATCGTTTTGGATGCCGGGTTCGCCTGTGCGGATCGCTGGTAATGGTATCCGATCGGGCGAGCGGCATTCGTCTGATACTTTAACCGCAAGGCGAGTGTCAGGTGCAACGCGAAGATACCGAGTAATCCGGCGCGCGCGATCCAGATCAGCGCGCCGAGGTCGTGTTTGAGGAAGTTCGCGTAAGCATTAATGCTCTCGGGGCCGCTGAACAACTTCAGGTTCCCGATCATGTGGAACAACACGAACCCGACCAGGCCACTGCCGGTCAGGGCGACGAGCACCTTCTGCCCGACGGTCGTGTTGAGGTAAGTATCCGCCCATGCGGTCGCCCCCTTCCCAGCTTCGGAAACCGAGGGGCCTTTGGGGTTGATTGCAGAAGTTGACGACATATTCACGCTGGCAGTTAGACGCGGCGGGTAGTTAGTTTTATCATATGCGGTTTGCAGCAGTTCCGACCAGCGGAGAATGAAGGGCGAGCGAAATTTCGCTACCGACAATGAGGCAGTCGTAGGGATTCGATTGAGCACCCCACTCCCGTTTGCCACACTCTTTGAAACTTTATCAAATAATTCCGGAATTTTGGTTGAAGTGATTGGCGTAGTCCGTTACGATCTTCAAAAGTGAGACTTGCATTGTCTCCTGTTGACTACTGGAAGGATTCCCCAGATACCCTTCGCCTTACCACTCTCGGATTATTTCGTCGATAGTGCCTCGCCCGGAAGGAGTACCGCGATGACTGCCTTACTGTCGATGCCTCGTTCGCGAACTCAGACGGCTCTGAGTACAAGTTCGCAACCCGAATTGCGACAACTGAGCACCATCGAATCCGATGATGCCATTCACATTACCGGTCGCGTGTCGTGCTTCTACATGAAGCAAATGGCATTCGAAACGGTCAAGCACGTCAGCGGTGACTGCCGTGTGTATTGTTCGGTAGAGGTCGACGAGTGGCTCGTTTGACCGAAAGGATCGATTATTTTCTCGTCTCTTCGAATCGTCGTCATGAGCGTTGCCGCCGCAATCGCGTACGGCATTGCTCACAATCAAATCACCGTGCGCATCTGCCTCGAATATTTCACAATCGGCCACCCAAAAGTGTTCCCCACTGAGAACCCCACGATGCTGGCGATCGGCTGGGGGATTTTGGCCACATGGTGGGTTGGCGTGCTTCTCGGCGTGCCATTGGCGATCGTTGCGGGCGCGGGTTCGCGTCCGAAACGCACCATCGGTTCACTCGTGCGGCCCGTGGCATGGTTGCTCACAGTCATGGCCGTTTTTGCGACAATCGCCGGCGTTGCGGGTTGGTTTTTCGCGAGTAGCGGAATGGTGTTTCTCGTTGGGCCAATCGCCAGGGAACTCCCTGCGGATCGCCACGTACCGTTCCTGATCGATCTCTGGGCACACACAGCAAGTTACTTCATGGGACTCGTCGGCGGCGTAGTCGTTCTCATTCGCGTCTGGCGATCACGCAAAATGCCTGGGTAGGAATCATGAAACACAAGGTGTGAGGTCGATGTCGTATCAACTCTTTCGCTTTCGATTTACTCTCGGCCTTTCCAGATACTCGGATCGCGGCTGGTGTGAAAAACAGAAACACGCGAAAGGAAAATCAGATACAGCAGACTCAGGATATCGAGATGAACTTCTGCGTACATTTTGGGGTTCAAACAGATGTCATCGAAAACCATTTCCACTTCGATTAAGAATCGCTTTCCGAGGTTGCGTTAGCGACGCTCGTAAAATTCGTAGGACACGTCGAGTTCGGCTATCGCCTCTCTGCGAACGACTATGGGCGATTTCATCTGCGGCTCCGGGACAGTATCTCCGCTTTTACTTGTTCCCAAGGAATATCGCCATTGGGGTTCGCGCGAGAATCTGCAAGCCGGCGATGTAGTTCGGCCTTCAGTTCCTCGCTCAGTTCTGGCTTCGCTGCTTCGGTGCGGCTCATACCGGTTCTCCGTGCCAGCGCTGCAGTTTCAACCTCATCCCACGATACGCCTCCAATCGGATTGGCTTCGTATTTCGCCAACCGACGATCCAGTTCAGCTTTCAGCTCATCGCTCAGCTCTGACTTGGCTGTATCGTTCGCGATGCTGTGGAGGATCGTTTGCACCACTTCGATTCGCTCCGGTACGCTCAAGCACAGGATCGGTGCGAGGTCGATTGTCGATGTCATGGCTTCTCCTGTTCGTGTAAGTGCAAGTATATCACGCCACTTGTTCGGGGCCGAAATGGTAGCCGTCCTGAATGGGGTAGCCGCGCAGGAACTCGGAGGTCGTCATACGCTTCTTGCCGGCGGGTTGCAGTGCGAGAATTTCCAGCACGCTGTGTGCTTGCCCGCATAGTACGAAGAACGATTTGGGAAAGTTGTCGTCGGTGAATATCGTACCCGGCTGCGCGTCCGGAACCGAGCGAATCGGGAATGGCACCGTATCGCAGATCATGACGCGCATCGGCTCTTTGCCGCGACGATGGAAGAATGTGTATGCGGTGGGCCACGGTTGCATTGCGCGAATGTGACACGCGACTTCGTCGGCGGACTTCGCCCAGTCGATTGCCCCCATTTCCTTCGCCAGCTTCGGCGCTTTCGTTACGAGTGCGGCATCCTGTGGCGCACCCGTCACGGGTCCCGCTTTCAGTTGTTGCACCACACTCAGGCACAACTTCGCGCCGAGGGGCGCGAGTCGCGTTTCGAGTTCGCCTGCGGTTTCGTGCGGTTGAATTTTCAGCGATTCCTGCGCGAGCATCGCACCGGAATCGAGGCCCGGCGTGATGCGGATAATCGTCACGCCGCTGTGCGTTTCACCCTTCCAGATGGCGTATGCCACGGGGGCCGCGCCGCGATACTTCGGCAACAACGACGCATGAACGTTAATCATGCCGAGCGGCGGCGTGGCAATCACATCGGGCTTCAGAATCTGGCCGTAAGCTGCGACCACGACGAGATCGGGCGCGAGTGCCTGAAGTTCGGCGACGCCTTCTGGCGAGTTGAGATTCGCGGGTTGAATGACGGGGATACCGTGTGCGGCCGCGATCGTCGCCATGCCCTCGCCGACTTGCCGCGACGCGCCGGTGCGGCGGCCGGTCTCGCGATCCGGCTGCGTAACGAGACCGACGACAACTTCGCCGGCGGCAATCAGCGCCGCAAACGTCGGCTCCGCGAACGTGCCGGTGCCCATCATGACGATCTTCATCCGGTGAAATCCTCGAACTTAAAGGCGGGCTTCGAGGTCGGGGTACAGGCCTTTTTTCTTATCGTCGTCGAAGTCGGCGATGAAATCCTCGATATATCGCTTCGAACTCACCTTCGCGAGCAGGCCCATTTTGTCGATGAACACGGTGCCGTGCAGGTGGTCGATTTCATGTTGCCAGATGCGGGCAGACAGCTCCGAACAGGTCATCTCCCTGAGTTGCCCTTCGAGCGAGTAGTACTGCACCTTGACCGTTTTCGCGCGGCGAATGTCTTGGTACAGCCCTGGGAAACTGAGGCAGCCTTCGCGGTCCTTGTCGATACCTTTTTGTTCGACGATGACCGGGTTGATCGCCACGAGTTCCATTTCCTTGGTGGCGGCCTTCCCGGCAAAATTGATCACAATCATCTGATAATCGAGGGCGACTTGCGGCGCAGCCAACCCGAGTCCCTCGTGCCGATACATCAGTTCGAGCATCTGCCCTGCCGCCAGTTGCACGTCTTTGTCGATGCTCGTAACGGGCTTGCACTTGGTGCGCAACGCGGGGTGAGGATAGTTCACAATCTTCATCGGCACTTCCGGCGGAATGTTCTCGGTAACCCACAAAATGGATTATAGCGGAGTGCCCCCGAAAGACGCTGGCGAGCTATCGCGAGTCCCGGATCAACCGCCGCAACGTACCCCGAGCCACCTCGGCATGGTTCGGAACTGACAGGCTGACATTCGAACCATCGCGGACGAGGATGATGTGGTTGCCCGAACGGGCGACTTCCCAACCGAGGAGCCATCAGACCATCACCTCGATCTGGCGAGTCTCTACTGTCAAAGGCAATCCCCGTTCCGCACGAACCTCGAGACACGCCCGAATCGCGTCGAGGATGTTCGTCAGGGCCGCGTCATTGGTTTCCCCCTGGCTGACGCACCCCGGAATGGCGGGACACTCCACCACCCATGCCCCGTCTTCGTCCCGCTCGATGCTCACGAGAAATTTCGTGCTCAAACCCTCGGGGCAAACCCGAAAATGCACAGAACAAGGATGTTACCCGTAGTCGAAATGATACTAGGGATTCGGCTTCAAATGCAAACCCGCGTGGCACCCGGGTTTGAGTGCCACGCGGAATTGGCTCAGTCGCCGGAGTAGGGGAAGGTCGTCTCGGCGAGGAAGCCGAGTTGGAACTTTACCTTGGCCGCATCCCACACCGTTTGATTGAACGGCGCGACTGATGGCTTGTCGACTGGCGTGCGCGTTTCGACGTGGCCATCGACGAACGCGACGTTCGCCACGCGGCCCGCGTAGCGGAAGTGCGTCGCGGTCACCGCAAATGGCGAATAGGCGAACGTCGTGCCCGGTGTCACGAATGGCCCCGGTGGAACCGCGAGGTATGGCGAACCGAAGTAGCCGCCGAACGGTTCTTCGAGCGCACCGCTGGTTTTCAGCAACACCGTTTCCGTGAACATGAACGTCTGCGTCGTCGCGAAATGCAGAATCCGCTTGTCGGCAAGATGGCGGTTGTAGGCATAACCTGCGGTCAGGCCGTTATACACCTTGGTGATCGGGTACGTGTCGAACTTCGGGCAGGTCGTCACCTTCGTGTTGTTCTCGTAGTACGTCGTGAGCACGCCGTTCTGCGGGTCGGTCGAAAGGATGTTCCACGGGGCACTCGTATTGCTGACGGTGCTGCCGAACCAGTGACGGCCGTTCGGGTAAAACACCGTTGTGTCGGTGTGCGGCGGCAACTTCTGGAATGCCGACTCATAGTTCATCGCGGCCAGCGCGAGTTGCTTGAGGTTGTTTTGCCCCTGGGCGCGGGCGGCGGCTTCGCGCACCTTTTGCACAGCGGGGAGTAGCAGGCCGATCAGGATTGCGATGATCGCAATCACGACGAGCAGCTCGATGAGAGTAAACGCGCGACGGGGCTTCAGGAAGCGAGACACGAGAGAACCTTTCTGCCGGTGCCGGGCAAGAATTGGGGCGTCGACGACCCGGCAGCGGCAGACCCCGTGCGCACGAAGCGTACGGGAACTTGCCTGACCGGTAGCCTGAGTCCGAGGCCCCGAACCAACGCCACGACAGGCAGGTCTTCTGGCTTTCGGCTACGAGCGCGATCCGGATGGCCTTCCCGCTTGCGCAGTGGCATGTATCCGAACCGCTCGCCGATTACAGCAGCGGCCCTGCGCCGGATTCGCACCGGCTTCCCTTTTCATCCCGATGGCACAACGGCCACCGGGAACCTGTCGGGAAATAAGACGATACGGAAGTGAAGGCCACTGGCAACCGGATGCGCGAACTCAAGACGAGCGATCGGTCATCTCTGAAACGTATGCCTGTATACCGGCTTCGAGTGTAGTTACGGGGGTGGTGCAACCGGCGGCACGCAGTTTTGTCGTCGTGGCTTGCGTGAAGTTCTGATAGTGCTTTGCCAGGTCGGCTGGCATGTCGATGAACGAAATGTTCGGCTGACGGCCCATTGTCACAAACACCGTTATCGCGAGATCGTGGAACGAACGGGCCGCGCCGGTGCCGCTGTTATAAACGCCGCCGATGTGGTCGTGCTGCCAGAACCAGATCAGGTGGTTTACACAATCGTCGACGAACACGAAGTCGCGTAACTGGCCACCATCGGGGTAGTTCGCATCGGTCGAGCGAAACAGCTTCATGCCACCGGTGGCGACGATCTGCTTGTAAGTCTGGCGTGCCACGCTCGACATGCGGCCCTTGTGGTTCTCACGCGGGCCGTAGACGTTGAAGAATTTCAACCCCGCCCAACGTGGCGGAGCCGTTTCTTGCGTGAGCGCCCAGATGTCGAAGTCGTTCTTGCTTTTGCCGTAAAGATTGAGCGGTACCAGTTCCGTTGGCGGCGTGCGGTCGTCGAATCCCCGGGTGCCATCGCCGTAGGTGGCGGCACTCGATGCGTACAGAAACGGTACGCAGTGCGTCGTGGCCCACGTCCACAAATCGCGCGTGTAACCGATGTTGTTGCGGTCGAGGTAATCCCAGTTCGTTTCAGTGGTGGCACTGCACGCGCCGAGGTGGAAGATCGCCTCCGGTTGCCACTTCTTCGCCTGTAATTCTTGCAAAAACAGATCGTGCTCGACGAACGCGAACTGCTTCAGCCCGGCGAAGTTCATCGCCTTGGCTGCGGTCAGCGGATGATCGACGAGCAGCAAATCGTGCCCGTCTTTGCGGAGCCGATGCGCGAGATTCGAGCCGATAAATCCGGCTGCCCCGGTAATCGCAATCATGGTCTGGCTCCGT
>Ga0105048_10002685_pt1 | contig 28954 bp, 27 predicted proteins | sample MAT05_FD_78382 | JGI IMG/M metagenome (GOLD analysis project Ga0105048, IMG submission 78382) | Freshwater microbial communities from Lake Fryxell liftoff mats and glacier meltwater in Antarctica - MAT-05 | ecosystem: Environmental > Aquatic > Freshwater > Ice > Liftoff microbial mat | place... | reverse complement strand
TCAGGCGACACGACGGGCGCTGGCGACGTGGCAGCGCGACGAACGTCAGCGCGCCAGCGGCTATCTGACCGCCGACCAACTGCGCGAACTGCGGTCGCAGACCGGCGCCTGACTATACGACAATTGGCTCGGTGCACGGCACCGGGCCGTTTTCAACTGTGTGAACTGGCGGGATTTTGGTCGGAGCGAGAGGATTCGAACCTCCGACCCCCTGCTCCCGAAGCAGGTGCGCTACCAGACTGCGCTACGCTCCGACGTCTTTGGCGTGGGTTACCTTTCCCCGGCGCGGTTTGCAAGAGATGGTTTCACTCGCCCCCACGCCGTGCGCTGCGCCGGTCGAACAACCGCATCACAAGGCTGATCCGGGGGAAAGCGCCGGTATCCAACCGCGAGCGGTTTTCCAGCACCGGGCGGTTTTCCGACACCTGCGGCGTGCCTTCGCGCAGCACGATGTAGATGCCAGAGGCAATGATGACGGCCGTTCCGGCCACGGTGTAAAGGTCAAGGTTCTCGTTGAAGAACAGCCAGCCATAAAACCCCGCCCAGATGATCTGGCTGTATTGCATCGGGGCCACGATGATCGCCGGGGCGGTGCGGTAAGCGGCGATGCTAAGCATGCCGGCCACGATTCCCATCAGCGCCATCAGCGCCAGCAGCCCGAAATGGCCCACCGGCATCGGGACATAGACGAAGGGCAGCAGGCAGCCCATCAGGATGAAGTTGGCGACCATCGGATACAGCATCAGCAGGATCGGGCGTTCGTCATGCCCGATCTTGCGCACGATGACGCTGGTCAGCGCCCCCGTCACCGCCGCCGACAACGCGGCCAGATGCCCGAGGTTCAGATCGACAGCCCCGGGGCGCAGCACGATCAGCACGCCCAGCAGCCCCACCCCAATGGCGATACCCCGCCGCAAGCCGATCTTTTCCCCCAGAATCGGAATTGCCAGCAGGGTGATCAGGATCGGCATGGCAAACAGAATGGCATAGGTCTGCGCCAGCGGCAGCACCGAGAAGGCATAGAACCCGCCGATCCCCGTCAGCACCGCCGACACCGTGCGCAGCGCCGTCCACCACGGATGTTTGGGAATGAGGTTGCCGTCGGTGCGGTCGCCCATCAGCATCATCGTCACGATCGGAAATCCCAGAAGCCCCGAAAAGAAAATGATCTGGAATGCCGTATAGCTAGCGCCCAGAAACTTCACGACCACATCATGGGTGGCGTAAATGCCAAACGCGGCAAGCGCCAGCAGCGCGCCGCGCAGGTTGGATTGTGGAACGGGCATATCTGACTTCCGGCGAACGAGAGAGGGCGCGGCAGCCACCATTTTCGCCGCAAAGCCGGGCCTGTGCAAGGCCGGGCAGCCGCGCAAAAAATTCTCAGGCCGGTTTTGCCGTGGCGGGCGATGGGGGGCCCGCCAGGCAGGGTGACCCCGGCAACCCTGGCTTACAGGCTCGCGTCCAGTGCCGCGATCACGGCATCGCCCATCTGGCTGGTGGTCACCGGCTGGCCGCCCTCGGGGCCCATCAGGTCGGCGGTGCGCACGCCATCGGCCAGCACCTTTTCCACGGCCTGCTCGACCCGCGTCGCCTCGTCGCCCAGATCGAAGGAATAGCGCAGCGCCATCGCGAACGACAGGATGCAGGCAATCGGATTGGCGCGGCCCTGCCCCGCGATATCGGGGGCAGAACCGTGGACCGGTTCATACAGCGCCTTTGGCCGGCCGTTGGCCGCAGGCGCACCCAGACTGGCCGAGGGCAGCATCCCCAGCGAGCCGGTCAGCATGGCGGCCATGTCCGACAGCAGATCGCCGAACAGGTTGTCGGTGACGATCACGTCAAACTGCTTTGGCCAGCGGCACAACTGCATCGCCCCGGCATCGGCATACATGTGCGACAGTTGCACGTCGGGGTATTCCTTGTCGTGGATTTCCTGCACCACGTCGCGCCACAGGACGCCGGATTCCATCACGTTGGCCTTCTCCATCGAGCAGACCTTGTTGCTGCGCTTGCGGGCAAGTTCGAACGCCGACCGGGCCACGCGCGCAATCTCGGATTCGGTATAGCGTTGAGTGTTGACGCCCACCCGCTCGTTGCCCTCGACAAAGATGCCGCGCGGCTCGCCAAAATAGACGCCGCTCGTCAGTTCGCGCACGATGACGATATCCAGCCCCGCCACGACCTCTTTCTTCAGCGACGAGAAATCGGCGAGCGCGTCAAAGCACTGGGCCGGGCGAAGGTTCGAATACAGGTCCATCTCCTTGCGCAGGCGCAAAAGGCCCCGCTCTGGCTTGACGCTGAAATCCAGCTTGTCGTATTTCGGCCCGCCGACGGCCCCCAGCAACACGGCATCCGCTGCCTGCGCCTTTGCCATCGTCTCGTCGGTCAGCGGCACGCCATGCGCGTCATAGGCGCACCCGCCGACCAGATCCTCGGACACATCAAAGGCGATGCCGCGTTTGGCGTCGAACCAGGTGATGATCTTCTTGACCTCGGCCATGACTTCGGGACCGATGCCGTCACCGGCGAGGATTAGGATCGAGGGATTGGCCACGGGACGCTCCATGTCAGGGTTGCAGGTGGCCTAGCCAAAGGGGGCGCCAGGGTCAAGGCGACAGGGCGCGAAACCCGTCGGCCGGATGATCCGGCACGCGACGGATGCGGGGGGTCTGTTGCAGAACCGAGGGGGCCGTCAGCCACAGGCATGCGTTCGACGGCGGGGTCGGCATCTGCGACAGCGCGCTGCATGGCGCCGATGCCACAGCCGCGCCGACCAGCGACCCACAGTCCACCTGATCGTCGCGGCGCCGCTTGAAATCCCCACGCGTCCGTGGAAGGTCGAGTGCGCCTACATTTGCCCGCCTAGGGTTCGATGTCGACCCAGACCGGCCGGTGACGGCTGGCGGCCGACAGGGTGGCGGCCAAAGCATCGGTGTCGGGCGGCCAAATCACGCCCGACCCCGCAATGGCCAGATCGGCCGAAGGCAAGATCACCTCGACCCGCAGCCCGCCGATCCGATCATACAGCGCCGTGTCCAGCGCGGGATCGCCGCCCGGTTCGGTGCGGCCATGGCTGCCGCGCGGGGCGGGATCCTGCAGCGCGGAATGGCCAAGCAGGGCAAGCATCGCGCCCCGGCGGCCCTCGCCATCGACGGGGTCCAGATTGGACTGGCCAAGAATGACGAACGGGGTCTGCGGCGGCGGCGATGGCAGCGTGGCGTCCAGCAGCCGCAACCAGACGGCGGCTTCGTCATGGTTGCGGCGACCGTTGCGGTCTTCGGGGCCGTCAAACACCGGCGGGGTCGCATACCAGGCCAGCAGGCGCAGGGTCACACCGTTGATCTCGATGGGAATCTCGTAGTGGCCAGAGGTGGACAGCGGCAGAATCGCCCGCACCTGCGGTGTCAGATCGGGCGGCAGCAGGGCGCCGGGCAGATCCTGCCAGAGCATGCCCGTAAAGGTGCGGATGTCGTCGGCCACGATGGGGTATCGTGACAGAACGGCCATCCCCGCCGCCCCCGGAAACCGCCCGAACGCCAGGGCATCCCGCGCCTCGCTCCAACGGCCGTTGCCATCAAGGTCAAACCCCGAGGCGATGCCGGTATTGGGCCGCAAGGCCATGCGATGCGGATAGCCGATGCCCGCGACTGACAAGCGGTCGGCCAGCGCGCGCAGGCTTTCCTGCCCCAGGTCGTAGTCGATGCCCGTCAGCAGCAGAATGTCGGCGTCCAGCACCTGAATGACCTCGACCACGGCGGCGATCTGTGGGTCTTTGGTGCCCAGAATGTCGCGCAGCAGCAGCCCCGGCCCGGCGCGCGTCATTTCGACGTTATAGGTGGCGATCCGCACCGGCTCTGCCGACAGCAGACCGGCCCACCAGATCAGGCAGAGGCAAAGCGCCGCTCGTGCGCCAATTCGGATTCGCGCCGCTTGTCGCGGATCATCTCGGCGATGCGGCCCATGGCGATGCCGCGCATGAAAAGGCTGGCGGGAAGAAAGGCCCATGCCGTCATCGTCCAGATCAGGGTTTGCGGCGACGTCAGGGTTAACGGCTCGAAACCGGAGGAGGCGATCTTGACCACCGCCGGGGTCAAGAATGGCAGCAGAAACCCTAACGCGATGTTAACGCGGGCGTCCCTTTGCAGTCGCGCCACAACATCGCCGCCTGCTGTCGGATCGAACGTCGGCAGGTTGACCCAGACGTTGAAGGCCACATCGCGGTTGGGCCAACTGCCCGGACGCAGGGCGATCACAAACACCGCCAGCGAAATCAACGAGATAAGATAGGCAAGGCCCGCCGCACTGCGCACTGCCATCACCTGCGCCTGTGTCGCGTCGTCAGCCATCATCAGCGTCGCCAGCCGGACGGGGCTGTAGGGAAAGTCCATTGCGTGCCCAATCAGGGCGCCGATCGCGGTCACCAGTTCGGTCAGCGTCGTCGGGTGGCTGCGCCCGGCCTCGATCACCGAAAGCGCGAACACCGTGGCGAACAGCATCAGGAACCGCACGCGGTTGAACGGCGGGGCGTCGCGAAACTCGACAAGCCCCGGATAGACCGAATTGTATTCGACAAAGGTCAGCACACCGGCAAACAGCGCCACAAGCGCCACCATCTGCTGGGTGTCGGTCGTCACATCATGCAGAAAAACCGAAGGTGTGGTGAACAACAACATCACCAGGACCGCCCGCATCATTGCGCCTGTCAGCCGCGAAACCACTGCTCTGCCACCCTCATTGCGGACGAACCTGATGCGATGCCAGGCCCTTGTTCCGATGATTTCCCGCGCTTTATGGCGGACTGCCTCATTCTTGCCCAAATTGTGCCTTCTTTCGCCAAGCCCTGCAACGACTGGTTAAGAAGACTTAATGTTTAAGGCGCTTTCACGGAAATTGTGTCGCCGGATTGCATCAAGACCGCGTTCAAAAAAGGGCCGCCGGGTAGGACGGCCCCAGATCGTGTGGCTGGTGCTGCCTCAGGCCCAAGGTCGCAGGGTCTGCAGCTTTGCTTCGTAACTGTCGATGCTGGCTGCTTTTTCCAACGTCAGGCCGATATCGTCGAGACCGTTGAGCAGACAGTGCTTGCGGTGACTGTCGACGTCGAACGCGAACACCTGACCGTCCGATGTGTGGACGGTCTGCGCCGCAAGGTCGACGGTCTGCCGGGCATTGGCCCCACGCCGGGCGTCGGCCATCAGGATATCGACCACCTCTGCCGGCATCACGATGGGCAGGATGCCGTTCTTGAAGCAGTTGTTGTAAAAGATGTCGGCAAAGCTGGTGGCAATCACGCAGCGGATGCCGAAATCCAGCAGGGCCCAGGGCGCGTGTTCGCGGCTTGACCCGCAGCCGAAATTGTCGCCTGCGACAAGTATCTCGGTGTTGCGGTAGGCGGGCTGGTTCAGCACGAACTCGGGGATTTCGGCCCCGTCGAGCGTATAGCGCATCTCGTCGAACAGGTTCTTCCCCAGCCCGGTGCGGGCGATGGTTTTCAGGAACTGCTTGGGGATGATCATGTCGGTGTCGATGTTGACCAGCGGCATGGGGGCCGCAATGCCGGTCAGGGTGGTGAAGGGCTGCATTCGGGTTACCTCGCTGTGGCTGCGTGGCCGCGCGGAACCAATGCGGCCGAAATCGGGTTGAACAGGCATGTCAGCGCAGGAGAGACAGCATGGCGTTTCGAAACGGAACGAAAGTCGCGTGGGACTGGGGCACCGGCACCGCAACGGGCAAGATCGTCGAGGTCTATCGCGACAAGGTGACGCTGACGCTCAAGGGGGCGAAGGTCACCCGGAACGCGTCCAAAGACGAACCGGCCTTTCGCATCGAACAGGACGACGGCGACGAGGTGCTCAAGTCCGAGAGCGAGATCCGCAAGGCGTGAACCGGCGCGCATCAGACCGTCTCTCTCATCATCTCGCGCACGTCGGTCAAGTGGCCGGTGATCGCCGCCGCGGCTGCCATGGCGGGGCTGAGCAGGTGCGTTCGCCCCCCGCGCCCCTGCCGCCCTTCAAAGTTGCGGTTGGAGGTGGCCGCGCAACGCTCGCCCGGGGCCAGTTGATCCGGGTTCATCGCAAGGCACATCGAACACCCCGCCAGACGCCATTCGAAACCGGCGTCGATGAAGATTTGCGCCAGCCCCTCTTCCTCGGCCTGCGCGCGGACCAGACCCGAGCCGGGCACGACCATGGCCCGGATGCCGTCCTTTTTCTTGCGACCCTTCAGGATCGCCGCCGCCGCGCGCAGGTCTTCGATGCGGCCGTTGGTGCAGGACCCGATGAACACCGTGTCGATCGCGATGTCGGCCAGACGCTGACCCGGGGTCAGACCCATGTAGTCAAGCGCGCGCTGCACGGCCTCGACCTTGCCGCCGGTAAAGTCGGAGGGCGAAGGAACCGTGCCGGTGATCGGCAGCACGTCTTCGGGCGAGGTGCCCCAGGTGACAACGGGGGCGATGTCTTCGCCGCGCAGGGTCACGACCTTGTCCCACTGCGCGCCTTCATCGGAAAACAGGGTTTTCCAGTAGGCGACGGCGGCCTCCCAGCTTGCGCCTTTAGGCGCGTGGGGTCGGCCCATGCAGTAGGCGAACGTCGTCTGATCCGGGGCGATCAGACCGGCACGGGCGCCACCTTCGATGGCCATGTTGCACACGGTCATGCGGCCCTCCATCGAAAGTTCGCGGATCGCCTGACCGCAGTATTCGATGACATAGCCGGTGCCGCCGGCGGTGCCGGTTTCACCGATGACCGACAGGGTTATGTCCTTGGCCGTGACGCCGGGGCGCAACGACCCGGTAATCTCGACCTTCATGTTGCGGGCCTTGCGCTGGATCAGCGTCTGGGTCGCAAGGACGTGTTCCACCTCTGACGTCCCGATGCCATGGGCGAGCGAGCCGAACGCGCCATGCGTTGCCGTGTGACTGTCACCGCAGACCACCGTCATTCCGGGCAGGGTCCAGCCCTGTTCCGGCCCCACGATGTGCACGATACCCTGACGCACATCCGACACCGGGTAATAGTGGATGCCGAAGTCGCGGGCATTCTTGTCAAGCGCCTCGACCTGGATGCGGCTGTCTTCGGTCATCGTCGCGGCATTGGCGCGGTCCAGCGTGGTGGGCACGTTGTGATCGGGCACGGCAATGGTTTTTTGTGGCGCACGGACGCTGCGGCCCGTCATCCGCAGGCCTTCGAATGCCTGCGGGCTGGTCACTTCATGCACCAGATGACGGTCGATATACAGCAGGCAGGTGCCGTCGTCGGCCTGATGGACGACGTGATCGTCCCAGATCTTGTCATAGAGGGTCCGCGGAGCAGTCATGGCTCGGTCTCGCTTTTGGGAATGGCTGGCAGGCTGGGCGGGGTCAGTCGCAGATCAAAGCTGCGCAAGGACCGAGCGGGCGGCCCCGTAAAATCGCCACGGCATGCGGGCGCGGTCATCAATGTTGAAAAACCGGTTCATTCCCCGGTGATACCCGTTTGGAGGGCGGCTGGCAATATCCGGCATCGACCCGGAAACGGCCTACCGCTGCCACAATATCCGCTGAATACCATCGCAATGTCGGCTCTGCGGGCATGATCGGAGATTGAGATGCGGACGTTCTGGGTGCTGGTGCTGGGGTGGATGGTGATGGGCTGGCTGGTGTTGGTAAAGGGCGCCATGGCCGGGGAGGTGGTGCCGGGCGTGGTCATGTCAGGCATGGCTGGGGTCGAAACGCCGGCGGCGGGCCTGTGGCAGGACTCCGCGCCGGCTGTGCGGCAGATCGACTAGAACCCGACGAATTTGCCGCGCGCGATGTCGCGTTCGCGCCGCTCGAGGTCATAAAGGCTGACCGAGGCGTTCAGATACGCAAGTTCGGCCTCGTGGCGCGACGGGCGGCGCTGGAACAGATTGAAGAACAGATGCATGGTGTCACTCCGATGGTTGGCTCCCTCGGGTTCAATATGTTGCGCTGCGGCATGAGATTAAACCCATGCAGTCGGTGAATCAGCTATGCGTCAGGCGCATGGCTTGGGGCGACCTCCGGCAGATCGCCGGGCTGACAGTCCGGCAGGTCGTTGCGCGATCTGCTGGGGCCGTCGGTGTTCGATGCCATCGGCCCTTGCGCCGAGCCGGGCTAAGGCGTAGACACCCGCCTTCCCCGCGCCACGCGCCGTGCCCGTCATTGAGATTTGACCATAGCGATGTTAGGTTCGGGCTATGCCCTGCGCCGGGGCGGGATCGGCGCGTGATGTCTGGAGGACGATGTCCTGTCTCATTCTGACCCCGCGACCGGTCTGCCGGTCGGGCCGCGCAGCCCCCGCACGCTAGGCGCTGTTGTTTCTGCGGACTATACCGCCGATGATGTGCTGCAGGCCGTCCTTTCGTCATTGGAAGACGACAAGGCTGAACAGGTCGTGCAGATCGACCTGCGCGGCCGGTCGGACGTCGCCGATTACATGGTGATCTGCTCGGGCCGCTCGACCCGTCAGGTCGCCGCGATTTCGGAAAAGCTGGTGGACAAGCTGAAGCTGGATCTCAAGCTGATTTCCCGGATCGAGGGCAAGGACACCGGCGATTGGGTGCTGATCGACGCGGGCGATGTGATTGTCCATGTCTTCCGCCCCGAAGTCCGCGATTTTTATCAGCTGGAAAAGATGTGGCAGCCATCGAGCGCGCATCGCGGCACGGCGGACTGGGGTTCGTCAGACGGCACCATCGGCTGATGCGGGTGCATGTCTGCGCGGTGGGCCGGCTTCGGCCTGGCCCCGAGCGCAGTCTGTTCGACGATTATCAGACGCGGTTCGACAGGACGGGGCGGCCCTTGGGGCTTGGACCGCTGATCGAGCATGAGGTCGAGGACAAGCGCGGCGGCGGCATGGATGCCGAGGCCGATCTGCTGGTCCGCGCGGTGCCCGGCGGCGCGCTGCTGGCGGTGCTCGACGAGCGCGGGCGGATGTGGAGCAGTCCCGATTTTGCGGCGCAACTGGCGCGGTGGCGGGATGGGGGCCGGCAGGACGTGGCCTTTGTCATCGGCGGCGCGGACGGCATTGCGCCGATGTTGCGTGACCGGGCAGACCATTCCGTCAGCTTCGGGGCGATGGTCTGGCCGCATCTGCTGGTGCGGGTGATGCTGGCGGAACAACTGTATCGGGCAGCGACGATCCTGGGTGGCGGGCCCTATCACCGGGCCTGACGTGTTTGGCCCGAATCGTCGGGCGGGATTCAGAATCCATTCAAAGGATTCTGGCAAATTTCCTGGCAGGAAACTTGGGCCCGGCAGGCGGACGTTGCTCTGGTTCGGGCGGCGCGCTAGAAGCAGGCGTGCTTGGCGAAAGGCTGCAAGATGGCGACGAAACCCGTGGTTCTGTGCATCCTTGACGGCTGGGGACTGGGCGACAACCCGGCAGTCAGCGCCCCGGCACAGGCAAATGTGCCCACCTTCAACCGGCTGTGGTCCACCTGCCCGCATGCCACACTGACCACGCATGGCCCCGACGTCGGCCTGCCGACGGGGCAGATGGGCAATTCCGAGGTCGGCCACACCAACATCGGCGCGGGCCGGGTGGTGGCGATGGATCTGGGCGCGATTGATCTGGCGGTCGAAGACGGGTCGTTCGCGGTCAATCCCGAACTTCGGGCCTTTGTGGCGAAGGTGCAGGCAACCGGCGGGACGGCGCATCTGATCGGCGTGGTGTCCGATGGCGGGGTGCATGGGCATATCAGCCATGTGCTGGCAGCTTGCCGGGCGCTGACGGCCGCCGGCGTGCCGGTCGCCCTGCATGCCATCACCGACGGCCGGGATGTGGCCCCGAACTCGGCCGCGCGGTTTGTCGAGATGTTGCAGGCTGCGATGCCGGCGGGTGCGCGGATTGCCACGGTGATCGGGCGCTATTGGGCCATGGACCGGGACAACCGCTGGGACAGGGTGGCGCGGGCCTACAGCGCCATCGTGAATGGGCTTGGCGAGGTGGCGGCCGATGCCCGGGCCGCCGTTTCGGCCTCGTATGCCAAGGGCGAGATGGACGAGTTTCTGGCCCCCACGGTGATCGGCGATTATGCCGGGGCCCGGGACGGCGATGCGGTGTTCTGCCTGAACTTCCGCGCCGACAGGTCGCGCGAAATCCTGTCGGCGCTCGGGGCTCCGGTGTTCGACGACTTCGCCACCGGTCAGCGGCCGGTCTGGGCGGCGATGCTGGGGATGGTCGACTATTCAGACACCCATGCCATGTTCATGACCACCGCCTTTCCGAAACGGCATCTGGTCAACACCCTTGGCGAATGGGTGGCGAGCCATGGCCGCACCCAGTTCCGGCTGGCCGAAACCGAAAAGTATCCGCATGTCACCTTCTTTCTGAACGGCGGCCGCGAGACGCCCTTTACCGGCGAAGTGCGGGCAATGCCGCTGTCGCCAAAGGTCGCGACCTATGACCTGCAACCGGAAATGTCGTCGGTCGAGGTGGGCGACCGGCTGGTCGAGGGCATTGCGCATGGCTATGACCTGATCGTGGTGAATTTCGCCAATCCCGACATGGTGGGCCATACCGGCCTTCTTTCGGCGGCGATTGCGGCCTGCGAGGCGGTGGACCGCGCGCTTGGCCGGGCTTTGGCGGCGCTGCAGACGGCGGGCGGAGCAATGCTGGTGATCGCGGATCACGGCAATTGCGAACTGATGGTCGACCCCGTCAGCGGCGGACCGCATACCGCGCATACCACCAACCCGGTGCCGGTGATGCTGATCGGCGGGCCCGATGGGGCAGCCCTGCGACTCGGCGGCCGGCTGGCCGATGTCGCCCCGACCCTGCTTGCGCTGATGGGTCTGCCGCAACCGTCCGAGATGACCGGGCAAAGCCTGCTGCTGACATGATCCGCATCCTGGCCCTGCTGCTGGCGTTGGGCCAACCGGCCCTTGCGCAGTCGGTGAGCGAGCAGGCGCAGGCAGCCTCGTCCGAGTTGCAGAACGCCGTGGCGGCGCTGCAAGAGGCCGAAGGTGCCCGCGACCGGGTGTCGGCGCTGACGCGCACCATCAAGGCCTACGAGGCCGGGCTTGCCACACTGCGTCAGGCCCTGCGGCAGGTGTCGCTGCGCGAGACGCAACTGACGCTGCTGTTCGAGGCCAAGCGTGACCGGGTCGCCCAACTGATCGGCGTGCTGTCCGGCATGGACCCCGAACCCGGCCCGCTGTTGCTGCTGCACCCGGCGGGGCCATTGGGCACCGTGCGGTCGGGCATGCTGCTGGCCGATGTGACCCCGGCCCTGCAGGCCGAGGCCGAGGCCCTGCGCGCCGAACTGCAAGAACTGCGGTCCCTGCGCGATCTGCAGGTGGCGGCGGGCGAGACGCTGACAGGCGGCCTGCAGGCGGCGCAATCGGCGCGCACTGCGCTGTCACAGGCCATTTCCGACCGCACCACCCTGCCCAAGCGGTTCACCGAAGACCCAGAGGTTCTGCGCGGCCTGCTGGAAAGCGCCGACACGCTCGAGGCGTTTGTCAGCGGCCTTGCCCCCGACGCCGATTACGCCGCCGAATTCACCGATGCGATGGGAGCCCTGCCCCTGCCGGTTCTGGGACGGGTGCTGCTGCGCCCCGGCGAGACAGACGCCGCCGGGGTCGTCCGCCCCGGTCTGACGCTCGCCACCCGGTCGCAGGCGCTGGTCACGGCACCCTGGGCGGCCACGATCCGCTACATCGGCCCGCTGCTCGACTACGGAAACGTGATGATCCTTGAACCCGGCGGGGGCTATCTATTGATTTTCGCAGGGCTAGAGACTGTGTATGGCGAAGTGGGCGAAGTCATCGCCGCCGGTGCGCCGGTGGGAATGATGGGCGGGGCTGCCGCGATATCGACCGATCCCCAAGATGTCGGTGGCGCAGACGGCACGGAAACGCTTTACTTGGAACTGAGGCAAGGGACCGAGCCCGTGGACCCGCGCGACTGGTTTACCGGGCTTTGATGGTCTGAACTGAGGATTGAACAGGCATGAAGACGTATCTGATGGCCGCGGCTGGCGGCATTGTTGCAGGGGCGCTGATCACCACGCAGGTGGCCGGGCCGCTGATCGCCCAGGAGGCCGACAAGAACGCATCAGTCTATGAACAGCTTGACCTGTTCGGTGATATCTTTGAGCGGGTGCGCGGCCAATATGTCGAAGAGGTCGACAGCAAGGAACTGATCGAGGCTGCCATCAACGGCATGCTGACCTCGCTTGACCCGCACTCCAGCTTCATGGGGGCCGAAGATTTCGGCGACATGCAGGTGCAGACCCGTGGCGAATTCGGCGGTCTCGGCATCGAGGTGACCCAGGAAGAGGGGTTCATCAAGGTCGTCTCGCCGATGGACGACACCCCGGCGGATGCGGCGGGCGTCGAGGCGGGCGATTTCATCACGCATGTAAATGGCGAATCGGTTCTGGGCCTGCAGCTGGATGACGCTGTCGAACTGATGCGCGGGCCGGTCGGATCGGAAATCATCATCACCATCGTGCGCGAAGGTGTCGAAGAGCCCTTTGACATTTCGATCATCCGCGACACCATAAAGGTGACTGCGGTGCGCAGCCGGGTGGTCGGCGATACGGTCGTATTGCGGATCACGACGTTCAACGACCAGACCTTTCCGGGGCTGGAAACCGAACTTGCCAAATCAATCGAGGAACTGGGCGGCATCGACAACGTCAACGGCTTCATCCTCGACCTGCGCAACAACCCCGGCGGGCTGTTGAACCAGGCAATCAAGGTGTCCGATGCTTTTCTGGACAAGGGCGAAATCGTGTCGACCCGGGGCCGGCTGCCGCAGGACGGCGAGCGGTTCAACGCCGAACCCGGCGATCTGGCACAGGGCAAGCCGGTGGTGATGCTGATCAACGGCGGTTCGGCGTCGGCGTCGGAAATCGTGGCCGGGGCACTGCAGGACCATCGCCGCGCGATCGTCGTTGGCACCAGGTCATTTGGCAAGGGCTCGGTCCAGACTGTGATTCCGCTGCGCGGCGATGGTGCCATGCGGCTGACGACGGCCCGGTATTACACGCCCTCGGGCCGCTCGATTCAGGCACTCGGCGTGATGCCCGATATCGTGGTCAACCAGCCGCGCGTCGACCCAGAGGTCGAGGGCACCGAAGCGGCCGCAGCGGCAGAAGCCGAACAGAACCGCTCCGAGGCCGATCTGCGCGGTGCCATCACCAACGATTCGATGTCCGAGGACGAACGCAAGCTGCTGGAAGAAGACCGCGCCCTGACCGAAGAAACGGCCAAGCTGCGGGACGAGGACTATCAACTGGCCTATGCCGTCGACATCCTGCGCGGGCTGTCCGCCGTGGCACCGAAACCATAAGGAAAGGGGGGCGGCCCAGGCCGCCCCGCAGTCCATGACCGCATCCCTGCCCTACCGTCCCTGTGTCGGCGTGATGCTGATCAACGCCAGCGGCCTCATCTTCGCCGGACAGCGGCTCGACACCCAGTCCCCTGCCTGGCAGATGCCGCAGGGCGGCATCGACGACGGCGAAAAGCCTAGGGCCGCCGCCGTGCGAGAACTCGATGAAGAGACCGGCATCACCACTGACCTGGTCGCGCCGCTCGACAAGCTCAAGGGTTGGCTGACCTATGACCTGCCGCCGGACCTTCTCGGCAAGGCCTGGGGCGGCAGGTATCGCGGACAGAAACAGAAATGGTTCCTGTATCGCTACCTTGGCCGCGATGACCAGATCAACATCGCCACACCGCACCCCGAATTCGGCGCCTGGAAATGGGTGCAGGCCAACGACATGCTGGCAGCCATCGTGCCGTTCAAACGGGCGGTTTATGCCGACGTGGTCAGCGGGTTTCGCGCCTACCTGGCCTGACGCCCCTCCCCTTTGCCCAAATATCCTCGGGGGGGTGAGGCGGCACGCCGAGGGGGGCCGACAGCCCCCCTTCTCCTTCGCAGAGAAATCGTGCTACGCCGCTGCATCGCGGCTCAGGATGTCCTGCACCATCGGGATGACCTTTTCGCCATAAAGCGAAATCCCCTCGACCAGCCGCCCGTGATCCATCGCACCAGTCGCGTATTTCATGTCGAACCGTTGCACCCGCAGATCGCGCACAGCCGCCGCGATCTTGCGCGCGACCGTTTCGGGAGACCCGACATACAGCGAGCCGCGCTCCACCTCGTCCAGATAGCGGTCCTTCGTCACTGGCGGCCAACCGCGCTCGCGGCCCAGACGTCCGAACATCTCGCGGTAATGCGGCCACAGATCCTCGCGGGCCTGCTCGTCCGTCGCCGCGACATAGCCGGGCGAATGGATGCCGATCGGGCGCGCGGCCCGGCCAAGCTGGGCCACGGCCCGGTGATACAGCTCCACATAGGGCACGAACCGGCGCGGGTCGCCGCCGATGATCGCCAGCATCAGCTGCAGATCCTGCCGCACCACCCGCACCACCGATTCCGGGCTGCCGCCGACACCGACCCAGGTCGTCAGCCCCTGCGGGCCAAGCGGCGGATAGACGCGCTGGTTCGTCAGTGCGGTCCGGTGCCGGCCCTCCCAGGTAAGTGCCGGCTCTCGCACCAGTTTGGCAAAGATATCCAGCTTTTCCTCGAACAGCATTTCATAATCGTCGAGCGCATAACCGAACAACGGATAGCTTTCGGTAAACGACCCCCGGCCCAGAATGACCTCTGCCCGCCCGTTGGACATGGCGTTGAGGGTCGAGAACCGCTGGAACACCCGGATCGGATCATCCGATGACAGCACCGTCACCGCCGACCCCAGCCGCAGCTTCGTCGTGCGCGCGGCAATCGCCGCCAGCACGATCTCGGGTGCCGAAATGGCAAAGTCGGCGCGGTGGTGTTCGCCCAGCCCCAGAAAATGCACGCCCGCCTGATCGGCGACCACGCCCTCTTCGACAACATCCCGCAAGACCTGATCGTGCCGTTTGGGCTGGCCGTCGGCCCCCAGCGTCACATCGCCGAACGTATCAAGACCAAGTTCGATCATCGCCGTTCTCCAAATCGCTTGCCGATAACTTAGGAAGCGCGCGCCCCGTGCAAAAGGTGCATCGGCGCCCAGCGGCTGTTTGCGTCAGGCGACATCGCGGGCCAGCAATTGCCCGCCCGGCCCCGGCTTCACCTCGAACCGGCTGATCTTGCGGACCAGATCCGACAGTTTTGCCGCACCATACGTGCGGGTGTCGAAATCGGGATTGGCCTGAGTAATATACTGGCCCACCTGCCCCATCGAATACCACTCGCCTTCCGGGTCAATCGCGCGCATCGCCGCGATGATCAGCGGAATGGCCTTGGCCGGAGCCTCTTTCGACCCTGGTTTGGCGGCGGGTTCGGGTTCGGTCAGGTCGGGCTTGGCCGGCTTAATCTCTTCGGGCACGCCAAGGTTTTCGACATAGATGAACCGCTTGCACGCCATGCGGAACGCTTCGGGGGTCTTTTTCTCGCCAATGCCATAAACATCCAGCCCCTGCTCGCGTATCCGCGCCGCCAGCCGGGTGAAATCGCTGTCGGACGACACCAGAACAAAGCCGTCAAACAGCCCGGAATGCAGGAAATCCATCGCGGCGATCACCAGCCCGATGTCGCTGGCATTCTTGCCCTTGGTATTCGAAAACTGCTGATCCGCGACAAGCCCGAGGTTCGCCACCTTCTTTGCCCAGGCGTTCAGCCGGGTCGCCGACCAATCGCCGTAGATGCGACGCACCGAAGCCTCGCCCAACGCCGCGATCTCTTCGAAAATCGCTTCGGCATAGCCGGCGGGCACGTTGTCGGCGTCGATCAGGACGGCAAGTCTTGGGGCGCGGCGGTCTGGCATGGGCGGGCCTTTGATTGTGCTGGCCTTTCATGCCTGAAACGGCGTCCGCAGGAAAGTGCCGGTGCGCATCCGATTGTTCGACAAGGGTCGATCTTGGACATCAACGTCGCGGCCGGGTCAAGACATTCGTCCGGAGATGGTGAGCGGGGGGGGATTCGAACCCCCGACCCCATGATTAAAAGTCACGTGCTCTAACCAACTGAGCTACCCGCCCTCACCTCTCCGACGCATACGGCATCATGGCGCCGCATTCATCTGTCCCGAACCCGTTTCTCCATGGGAGGCAAGCACTTGCAGGTTTCCCGGTTTCAGGGTGGCCGTAGGCGCTGCACGACAGGCGCAAGGCCCAGGACAGGGCCGCTGATTAGGGACGTTACCGGCAGGGGTCAAGGGCAAAAGCACAGGATGCCGAAAATCACCCCGCTCCGGGCAGGGTCTGGCAAAAACCCCTAACCCGGCGTATAGCGCCGCCTATGGAACAGGATGCAACCACTGGCCTGCGGTTTCGCAAGATGCATGGGGCGGGCAATGATTTTGTCATCATCGACTCGCGCGGGCGCGGGGCGGTGGTGACGGCCGGGCTGGCCCGGGCCTTGGGGGATCGTCACCGGGGCGTGGGGTTTGACCAGCTGGCAGAGTTGCGCGATGCCGAGGGCGCGGATTTCATGCTCGATTTCTGGAACAGCGACGGCACGATGGCCGGGGCCTGCGGCAATGCCACCCGCTGCGTCTGCGATCTGGTGATGACCGAAACCGGCAAGTCGTCGCTGACCCTTATCACCGGGCGGGGCGTGCTGCGGGCGGTGCGCAGGGCGGACGGGCTGGTGTCGGTGAACATGGGGCAGCCGCAGCGCGACTGGGCCGAGGTGCCACTGGCGCGGGCGGTGGACGTGCTGCACCTGCCCTTGCCCGGCGATCCGGTGGGCGTCGGCATGGGCAACCCGCACTGCGTGATCTTTGTGGCCGATGCCGATGCGGTTGACCTGACCGGTCTGGGGCCGGTCTACGAGCATGATCCGCTGTTTCCGCAGCGCGCCAACGTCGAGTTTGCCAGTCTGACCGGGCCAGATGAACTGCGGATGCGGGTGTGGGAACGGGGGGCGGGCGTGACCCTTGCCTGCGGGTCGGGGGCCTGTGCGACGGCGGTGGCAGCACATTTGCGCGGGCTGACGGGGCGGCAGGTCCGGTTGCAGATGGATGGCGGCATCCTTGACGTCGACTGGCGCGAGGATGGTGTCTGGTTGACCGGGCCTGTGGCGCATGTGTTTGACGGTGTCCTTTCTGACTCCTACCTGCGGGCCTGCGCATGAACGCGCCGGTGTTTGCCACGCATGGTTGTCGGTTGAACGCCTACGAATCCGAGGTGATGAAAGAACTGGCGACGGCGGCCGGGTTGACCGACGCGGTCATTGTGAACACTTGTGCGGTAACGGCCGAGGCGGTGCGCAAGGCCAAGCAGGATATTCGCCGGCTGGCACGCGACAACCCGGGTCGGCAGGTGATCGTCACCGGCTGCGCGGCCCAGACAGAACCCGAGACCTTTGCAGCAATGCCCGAGGTGACCCGGGTCATCGGTAATTCGGAAAAGATGCTGGCCGCAACCTGGGCCGGGCTCGCGGCCCCCGATCTGATCGGCGAGACAGAGCGTGTCCAGGTAGACGACATCATGTCGGTGCGCGAAACGGCCGGGCATCTGATTGACGGATTTGGCCGTCACCGGGCCTATGTGCAGGTCCAGAATGGCTGCGATCATCGCTGCACTTTCTGTATCATCCCGTTTGGACGGGGAAATTCCCGGTCGGTTCCGGCCGGTGTCGTGGTGGACCAGATCCGGCGACTGGTGGACAAGGGCTTTCACGAAGTGGTGCTGACCGGGGTCGATCTGACGTCGTGGGGGGCCGATCTGCCAGCCGAACCGCGGCTTGGGGATCTGGTTCTGCGCCTCCTGCGGCTGGTGCCCGATCTGGCGCGCCTGCGGATTTCGTCGATCGACAGCATCGAGGTTGACCCCGCGCTGATGGAGGCCATCGCAACCGAAAAGCGCCTGATGCCGCATCTGCACCTTTCGCTGCAGGCGGGCGATGACCTGACGCTGAAGCGGATGAAACGGCGGCATCTGCGGGATGACGCCATCCGGTTTTGCGAAGAGGCCCGGCGTCTGCGCTGTGATATGGTGTTCGGCGCAGACATCATTGCCGGGTTTCCCACGGAAAATGAACAGATGTTCACAAATTCGCTGGCCCTGATCAAGGATTGTGACCTGACGTTCCTGCATGTCTTTCCCTACAGTCCGCGCAAGGGCACACCCGCCGCGCGGATGCCGCAGGTTCCCGGCGCGGTGATCAAGGAACGTGCCCTTCGGTTGCGGATGGCGGGACATGAGGCGTTGATGCGCCATCTGGCCGCGCAGGTCGGCAGGTCGCATCGAGTCTTGACCGAAGGACAGCGCATGGGCCGGACCGAGGGGTTTGCCGAGGTGCAGTTCGACCGTGACCAGCCCGAAGGAAAGATTCTCGACGCGCGCATCACCGGTGTCAGTGGGGGCCGCCTGACTGCCTAGCGGATCGTGCCGCCCGGCTGCAACGTCGGTAACAGCTCGATCACTTCGCTGCCGGACCGTTTGCCAGCGATGATCTCTGCGGACTTGCGGCCGATTTCCAGACGGCAGGCATCCATCGTCGCCAGTTTGCGTGAAAGCCCGTCCAGCAGTTCGACACCGTTGAAGCCCGCAAGCCCGATCTTGCCGGGCACGTCAAGGCCCGCATCCAGACAGTGCAGCAGCCCACCAGCCCCGATCATGTCATTGGAATAATATAGAAAATCAATATCCGGCGTCCGGCCGAGAACATGGGACGTCATCTCGCGGCCCTTGAGCAGCGCCGATCCGCCCGAGTAGTATTCCCGGTCGGCCAAGGTCAAGCCCGCCTTGGCCAGCGCCTCTTCGAACCCTTCGAGCCGCTTGCGAGCGCGGTGGTCGTTGGGCATCTGGGTGCCGCAAAACGCAATCCGGCGATATCCGGCGGCGATAATCGCCTCGGCCATCTGCCGCCCGGCGCGGCGGTGCGAGATCCCGACGGCGCTGTCGACCGGCGTGCCGTCGATGTCCATGATCTCGACAATCGGAATCCCGGCCTGCGCCAGCATGGCCCGGGACGCATCGCTATGCTCCAGCCCTGCGAGGATCAGGCCAGACGGCCGCCACGACAGCATTTCGTAGATCACCTGTTCTTCGCGTTCGGGCAGGTAATTGGTAACGCCGACAACAGGTTGCAGCCCGGTATCGTCCAGCGTCTCGGAAATGCCGGTCATCACCTCGGGGAACACCATGTTCGACAGCGACGGGATGATGACCCCAACCAGGTTGACCCGGCTGCTGGCCAAGGCGCCGGCGATCTTGTTTGGAACATAGCCCAGACGGCGGGCCGCCTCGAGCACGCGTTCGCGGGTGGCCGCCGATACATCTCCGCGCAGTCGCAGCACCCGGCTGACGGTCATTTCACTGACTCCCGAGGCTTCGGACACGTCGCGCAGGGTCAGCGGGCGTCGGGGATCAGCGGATGGGGGTTTGGTCAAGGGTCAGCCTTCGTCTGGTGCAGACCCTAGTTTGCGGTAAAACTTGGGCTTGTCCAAGGGGGCATTCGCACGTATGTTACCGCTAACAGCCGCACCAAGTGCTGACGATATCCGGCGCGTTCCGGGGCCCTGGCTTCGACGCAGCGGACCTTGGGGGAGTGGTGGGCCAAAAGTCACTCCCCCGGACTTCCCCTGCATCCCCGATTGCAAGCCCCGCCGTTTCGTCGCATTCAAGGCGCGTGGCTCCGTAGCTCAGCCGGATAGAGCGACGGTTTCCTAAACCGTAGGCCGCGTGTTCGAATCACGCCGGAGTCACCACATCAGGTATCCAGATGCTCGACATTCAGCGCATTGGCCTGAATGAATTCGCGCCTCGGTTCCACCACATCGCCCATCAGCTTGGTAAAGATATCGTCGGCGTCGATCATGTCATCGACCTTGACCTGCAACAGCGTGCGCGCCTCGGGGTCCAGCGTGGTTTCCCACAACTGTTCGGCGTTCATCTCGCCCAGACCCTTGTAGCGTTGCAGCGACAAGCCCTTTTCCCCCTCGGCCAGCACGGCCTTGAGCAGGTCGATCGGCCCATGCACCATCTGTTCGCGGTCCTTGCGCATCAGGCGGGCCGGGTCGCGGTAGATATCGCGGGTCTGCCCGGCAATCTGCGACAGCCGCCGCGCCTCGCCCGACCGCAGAACGGCACCGTCGAGCGTGCGCAGTTCCTCGACCCCGCGAAGGATGCGCGACAGCCGAATGCCGTGGTCCTGGGTGATCCGCCCGAACCAGCCGCGTTCGTATTCCAGCGCGATCAGGTCCAGCCGTTTGGCAACAGTATCGGCCACCAGTTGCAGGTCGGCATCGGCGCGTCCGGGGTCAAAGGCCCCTGACAGCGCAGCCTGTTCCAGAATCCCACGGGGGTAATGCGTTGGAAACGCATCAAGAATCCGTCGAAAGGCCCTGGCGCCGTCAATCACGCGAGCAAGATCGGCCCCAGCAATCTCTTCGCCCGACGGCAGACGCAGAACAGCGCCTTCGGTGCCCATCTCAACCAGATAATCGTCCAGTGCGGGCTGGTCCTTGAGGTAAACCTCGGACTTGCCACGCGCGACCTTGTAGAGCGGCGGCTGCGCAATATAAAGAAAGCCGCCCTCGATCAGTGCCGGCATCTGCCGGAAGAAGAAGGTCAGCAGCAGGGTGCGGATATGCGCGCCGTCGACATCGGCGTCGGTCATGATGACGATCTTGTGGTAGCGCAGTTTCTTTACATCAAACTCGTCGCGGCCAATACCGGTGCCAAGCGCGGTGATGAGCGTCCCGATCTCCTGGCTGCCCAGCATCCGGTCAAACCGGGCCCGTTCGACGTTAAGGATCTTGCCGCGAAGCGGCAGCACGGCCTGATTGGCGCGGCTGCGGCCCTGCTTGGCCGAGCCCCCTGCCGAATCGCCCTCGACCAGGAACAGTTCGGCCTTGGAGGCATCCTTTTCCTGGCAGTCGGCCAACTTGCCGGGCAAGTTCGATACATCCAGCGCCGATTTGCGCCGTGTCAGCTCGCGGGCCTTGCGGGCAGCCTCGCGCGCCAAGGCCGCCTCGATGATCTTGCCGACAATGATGCGGGCTGGGCCGGGATGCTCTTCGAACCATTCCGAAAGCTTTTCGTTCACCAGATTTTCGACTGCCGGACGGACTTCGGACGATACCAGCTTGTCTTTGGTCTGGCTCGAAAACTTCGGGTCCGGAACCTTGACCGACAACACGCACGTCAGCCCTTCACGGGCGTCGTCACCGGTGAAGTCGATCTTTTCCTTCTTGGCGATGCCGGATGACTGGGCATAGCCGTTGATGCAGCGGGTCAGCGCACCCCGAAATCCGGCCAGATGCGTGCCACCGTCCCGCTGCGGAATGTTGTTTGTGAACGGCAATACGGTTTCATGGTAGCTGTCGTTCCACCACATCGCGACTTCGACGGAAATGCCCGCACGGTCGCCAAGGATATAGATTGGCTCGGCCATAACCGGCGACTTTGAGCGATCCAGATACTTGACGTATTCCTTGACGCCGCCTTCATAGAACAGCTCGGTGCGCAGGGGGTCTGCCGGGCGCTCGTCCTCGATGATGATACGGACTCCCGAATTCAGGAACGCCAGTTCACGCAGACGGTTTTCAAGCGTCTTGAACTGATAGTCGAGGTTCGAAAACGTGCCCTCGGGGATATTGGACCTGGCCGACGCCAGAAACCGCACCTCGGTGCCCCGCATCCCGGGCGCGGGGCCCACGGGGTAGACATGCACGACGCAATCGCCATGCTCGAACCGCGCGCGGTATTCCGTGTCATTGCGCCAGACCGTCAGCTCCAGCCATTCCGACAGCGCGTTCACAACTGAGACTCCGACCCCGTGCAGACCGCCCGAGACCTTGTAGGCGTTGCCGGATTCGTCGGTGTTGTTGAACTTCCCCCCGGCGTGCAACTGGGTCATGATGACCTCGGCTGCCGAAACACCCTCTTCCTGATGGATGTCAACCGGAATGCCACGGCCGTTGTCGCGCACCGAAACCGAGCTGTCGGCGTGGATTTTCACGCTCACCGCGGTGGCGTGCCCGGCCAGCGCCTCGTCAATGCCGTTGTCCACAACTTCGTAGACCATGTGATGCAGGCCAGAGCCGTCATCGGTGTCGCCGATATACATGCCGGGACGCTTGCGAACTGCCTCCAACCCCTTGAGAACCTTAATGGAATCTGCCCCATATTCCTGGGGTTTCAGCGGAGTTTCGGTCATACGGTCAGGCCCCTTGTCTTATCGGCGATTTATAGCGGTCGAGGCGGGGAATGTCACGCGCATGACACAAGATATTGGGTCAGGTCGGCGCAATCACCACCCCGACGCCAATCAGCAGAACCCCCGAGATCAGGTTGATCCGGCCAAGGCTATCGGGCGAGGACAACAGCCGGCGGGCGCGGTCCAGAAACAGCGCCAGCGCCAGATTGCCGATCATCGGGACGGCCATCGAGATCAGCAGGATCGCCGCAATATCCCCCCCGGTCACGCGGCTGAGGTCAAAGAAGCCGGGCAGGACGCCCATGTAGAACAGAATGGCCTTGGGGTTGCCGATCACCGCTGCAACTCCGGTCGCCAGCCCAGCCCAAGGTCCGGGTCTGGTCAGCCGGCTGTCAGCGTTCAAGGGGCCGGCCTGCTTGCGGATAAGCAGCACGCCCATGATGACAAAGGTCGCCGCCGCCACCCACCGCATCAGGCTGAGGAAATCGCCATAGATCGACAGGATCCAGGTCACGCCGAAAATGGCTGCCAAGGGCCAGATGACATCGCCAAGGGCTACGCCGATGGCCAGCGGCCAGGCCGCGGCAAACCCGCCCGACAAGGCGCGCGCCGTCAGCGCCACCCAGACTGGCCCCGGCACCACCCAAAGCAGCGCCATGCCCCCGGCATACAACAGAAGTTGGTGTATAGAAACGGTCATTCACGAATCCAGAGGTCAAGGTCGGCGGCGGGATCGTCCGTGGAAAAAGCAATGTGAACGATCATATTTCAATCCTCGACAACCCCTGATCTTCGCTGACGTCAACCTGCTGACCCCGCTGGCCGAGGCTGGCAAACAGGACGTCCTCGGTTCCCGTCATCAACGCCTGCGCCCCAAGCGCGCAGATTTCGTCGAATAGCGCCGCCCGGCGAGCGGCATCCAGATGCGCGGCCACTTCATCAAGCAGCAGGATGGGCGCCCGCCCAAGGTCGGCGGCCAAAGCCCGCGCCGCAGCGAGGATCAGGCTGATCAGCAACGCCTTTTGCTCGCCGGTCGAGCATTGGTCGGCTGGTGTCGCCCTGGCCGCATAAAGCGCCGTCAGATCGGTGCGATGCGGGCCGATCAGTGTTCGCCCTGCCGCAAGATCGCGGCGGCGACCTTCGGCCAGCAGCGGCGCCAGATCGCCGGTCTCGACAAATCCCCCCTCGGGCCCGGTCAACGCCAGATCCGCGCGGGGGAACGTCGTGTCGCTGCCCTTCTGCGCCTGTGCAAGCCGGGCGACGGCCGCCCTACGATTTGCGGTCAGGACGGCTCCGAACTGCGCCATCTGTGCTTCGAGCGCGCCATACCAATGCGGATCGGTGACCTGATCTCGCAACAACCGGTTGCGGTCCCGCATCGCCTTTTCATACCCTAGGGCGGCTTCGGCATGGTCGGGCGAAAAGCCTAAGGTCAGACGGTCCAGAAACCGCCGCCGCCCCTCGGCTGCCTCGATCCAGAGACGATCCATCGCAGGCACCAGCCACAGCACCCGCAAGATGCGGCCCAAGGCCGTCTGCGGTGCCGCCTTGCCGTCAATGCGAACCTGTCGCCCGTCGCCGCCATCGGCCCAGGTTTCAACGCTGTGGTCCGCGGCCAGCCCCCGCACCTCGGCCGTCACTTTCCAGCCCAGGGAATCGGGCTTGCGAGAGATTTCATCGGCAGCGGCGCGGCGCAGACCCCGGCCGGGCGACAGCAGCGAAATGGCCTCAAGGATGTTGGTCTTGCCCGCGCCGTTCGGCCCGATAATCGCCACGGGCCGCCCGTCAAACACCAACCGTGACGCCCGGTGGCTGCGAAAATGCGACAGGGTCAGCGCGGTGATGGCAAGGCCGCTCACATGGCCTGCTTAGACGCGCATCGGCATCACGACATAGACCGCCGAGGTGTCATTGCCCTCGCGCATCAACGTCGGATCGCCGGATGAGTTGAACAGAAACACCGCATTCTCACGGTCGACCTGGCTGGCGATTTCCAGCAAGTATTTGGCATTGAACCCGATTTCCAGCCGCTCATCAGAATAGGCGACGGCAAGCTCTTCTTCGGCATTGCCCGAATCGGGAGCGTTGACCGAAAGAACCAGGCGGTCCTCGTCAAGCGACAGCTTCACCGCGCGGCTGCGTTCCGATGACACCGTCGCCACGCGATCCACCGCCTTGGCGAATTCGGCGGCGTCGACTTCAAGCCGGCGGGTGTTCCCCATCGGGATCACGCGGGTGTAGTCGGGGAACGTGCCGTCGATCACCTTCGAGGTCAGGCTGATCAGCGGGGTGGCAAAGCGAACCTTGGTTTCCGAGACCGAGACCGCGATATCGGCCTCGTCATCGTCCAGCAGTTTGCGAAGTTCGTTGACGGTCTTGCGGGGCACGATGACCCCCGCCATGCCCTGCGCCCCGTTGGGCAGCGGCGCATCGATCCGGGCAAGGCGGTGCCCGTCGGTGGCGACACAACGCAGCACGGGGCCCAAATCGCCCGAGGACACATGCATGTAGACGCCATTCAGATAATAGCGCGTCTCTTCGGTCGAGATGGCAAATTTCGCCTTGTCGAACAGACGCCGAAGGACCGGGGCCTTGGCGGTGAAATTGGTGGCATATTCCGCGCTGGCCATGATTGGAAAATCCTCGCGCGGCAGTGTCGCGAGGCTGAAGGTCGAGCGGCCGGCAGCGATGGTCAGCCGGCCGGCCGCCCCGTCTTCGGTCAGGTTGACCAAGGATCCATCCGGCAGTTTTCGAATGATTTCATGCAGCATCACCGCGGATACGGTGGTTGCTCCCCCGCGTTCCACCATGGCTGGGGCACGGTCGACGACTTCGATATCAAGATCGGTGGCGCGAAAGCTGACCTGATTGCCGTCCGCCTCGATCAGCACGTTGGCCAGGATCGGGATGGTATTGCGGCGCTCGACCACGGATTGGGCCTGGGCCAGGGCCTTGAGCAGCGTGCCGCGTTCGATGCTGAGCTTCATGGGTCCATCCTTTTGGCCCCAACGTCCGGGGAGGCCGAAATTAGCGGTTTTGTGTGGTTTCACAAGGGCTTTGCGGCGGGAGTTCCCCATGATCCGAAATTTTGGCCCAAATCCTTGAGAACACGGGCTAAATCCTTGGATTTTGCGCCAGAATCTGCGTCGGGCATCCGGTGGCCGCAGCGCGCGTCGGCCACCGTCACGAATCAGCCCTGCAACAGGCGCCGCAGCAGTTGCAGGTCGTCGGAAAGCTGCGAATCGGTGGTCATCAGCTCTTCGATCTTGCGCACGCCGTGCATGATCGTGGTGTGATCCCGCCCCCCGAACCGCCGCCCGATATCTGGCAGGCTGCGCAGGGTCAACTGCTTGGACAGATACATCGCAATCTGCCTGGGCCGCGCGATGTTGCGCACCCGCTTGGGGCCGATCATGTCGGACAGGCGAATGTTGTAATGCTCGGCCACCTTGCGCTGTATTTCCTCGATCGTCAGTTTGCGGTCGCTGGCGCGCAGAATGTCGGCCAGACAGTCTTGCGCCAGATCGAGCGTGATTTCGCGGCCCACGAGGCTGGCAAAGGCAAACAGACGGGTCAACGCGCCTTCGAGGACGCGCACGTTCGTGGTGATGCGGTGCGCCAGAAATTCCAGAACGCCATTTGCCAGCACCAGCCCACGATACTGCTGACGATAGTAGTCGACCTTCTGCTGGAGGATACCTAACCGCAGTTCATAATCGGTCGGGTGCAGGTCAACCACCAGTCCGCACTGCATGCGCGATTTGATGCGGTCCTCAAGATCCTTGATCTCTCCGGGCGCGCGGTCGGCCGAGATCACGATCTGCTTGCTCTGGTCCACCAGCGCGTTGAAGGTGTGAAAGAACTCTTCCTGCGTCGAATCCTTGCCGGCGAAGAACTGCACATCGTCAACCATCAGCACGTCAACCGAGCGGAACAGCTCTTTGAACCCCATGATCTGATGCTCGCGCAGCGCCTGAACAAAGCGATACATGAACTGTTCCGCCGAGAGATACAGCACCCGCAATTCCGGGTGCCGCGCCTGCAATTCGTGGGCAATGGCATGCATCAGATGGGTCTTGCCGAGCCCGACACCGCCATAGAGGAACAGCGGATTGAAGCTGACGGGGCCACCGGCGGCAACCCGGCGGGCGGCGGCATGGGCAAGCTCGTTGGGCTTGCCGACGACAAAGCTGTCGAATGTGAACCGGGAGTCGAGCGTCGAGCCGGGCAGGTCGTCTTCTGGCAGACGCGGACGCGCAAGCGCCTTGGCAGCCGGTTTGGCGGCCGTCTTGCCGGGTGCGGCGACGCTGAATTCAACGCGGTCCACCGCCTGACCACATTCCGACATCTGCGCCATGATGTGGTCCGAAAAGTTGCGCGCAACCCAGTCGCCAAAGAAGATCGTCGGCACTTCGAACCGTGCCACCCCGTTGTCCAGCGCCGCCAGTTTCAGCGGCTCGATCCACGTCGCATGGTTGTTCTTGCCCACCCTCTTGACCAACTCGCCACTGACGCGCCCCCAGGTTTCTTGTATCATCTCGTCTTTCCACCCCGAGCCGCCTCATGCCGCAGAACAATCTGGCACGGCCCTAAAACTTCAACTTCTCACGACACAAAAACAGCCCGCAGCACGGAATAGCTTCGGCCACGGTGTGCGGCAGCCACCGAACCCGTTCCCAAGCTATCGGACATAAAAAAGAGTATCCCCGCGTGCGTTACCACGTGGTGAAAACCAACGGCACACCTTCGCCCCAAATGCGGAATGAAGGCGTAACCACTTAATCGCAAACCATTTATATCAGGTTGTCGCAGAAAAGCCTGGCAGCACCCGCCCTGATTGCTGGTTCGCGATTCCCCATGTCCCCCAAGTCGTCGTGAATCGTTGGATGACGCTAGCAAGCCGGGCGGTGCGTCTGCAACCGAACTTCACTGTTGACATGACTTTGCTTTGGCGAATCCCGGCGCCTGTGCAAATCCGCAACGCCCGTCTAAAATGCAATGAAATGTCATCAGAAATGCAAAAAACGCGCTCCTTGCAGAGCGCGCCCAGGCCATGTTTCGGTTGCCGTCAGGTCAGGCTGTGGCGGCCATGCCAAGAGCTTTGACGCGCGACGACAGGCGCGACATCTTGCGGGCAACGGTGTTCTTGTGAAGCACGCCCTTGGTGATGCCGCGGGCCAGTTCGGGCTGAGCCGACCTGAGCGCCAGAGCGGCGGCATCCTGATTGCCGGCGGCAAGCGCCTCTTCGACCTTGCGCAGGAAGGTGCGGATCCGCGAACGGCGCGCCTTGTTCACATCTTGGCGCGCTTCTGACTGGCGGGCGCGCTTTTTGGATTGGGCGGTATTTGCCATAGGGTTCGGATTCCGGTTTGCTGGTCTGATCGTATTCTGAAGTCGGGTCTTTAGGACCGAGTCGGGCCCATGTCAACCGGCGACTGTCGCATTGGCGTCATTTGTCTTTGAACCGGGCGGGCCGTTTTTCAAGAAAGGCTGTCATGCCCTCGGTCTGGTCCTCGGTTGCGAACATGGCATGAAACAGGCGGCGTTCATGCAGCAGCCCCTCACGGAGGGTGGTTTCGGCGGCGCGGTTGACCGATTCCTTGATCGCGAGGACAGCAAGCTGCGATTTCTGCGCGATCGTGGCGGCGGTTCTCAGCGCGTCGTCGATCAGGTCGGCGGTGGGCACGATGCGGGCGACCAGACCACTGCGCTCGGCCTCGGTCGCGTCCATCAGGCGCCCGGTCAGGTTCATCTCCATCGCCTTGGCCTTGCCGATGGCGCGGGTCAGGCGTTGGGTGCCGCCCATGCCGGCGACGATGCCAAGGTTGACCTCGGGCTGACCGAATTTCGCGGTGTCAGCGCACAGGATGATGTCGCAGATCATCGCCAGTTCGCAGCCCCCGCCCAGGCAATACCCGGCAACAGCGGCGATCACCGGTTTGCGGATGCGGGCAATGGCCTCGGCCTGCGGGCCGAACAGGTCGGTCGTGAACACTTCGGCAAAGCTGGCATTGGCCATCTGTTTCACATCCGCCCCGGCGGCAAAGGCCCGGTCAGACCCGGTCAGGATCAGGCACCGCACGCCGGGATCGGCGTCGGCGGCCGTCATCGCCTGTGCCAGTTCGGTCATCAGCTGGTCGTTCAACGCGTTCAGCGCCTGCGGCCGGTTGAGGCGGATCAGGGTGACGGGGCCGTGGGTTTCAATCAGCAGGGTTTCATACATGGGGGTCCCTCAGCGTTGGCAGGTGGGGCAATGAAAGGTCGAGCGGCCCGATTGCACAAGGCGGGCGATGGGGGTCTGGCAGACCGGGCAGGGCTCTGCCTCCCGGTCATAGACCTGAAACCGGTGCTGAAAATAGCCCAACGCGCCATCGGTCTGCCGAAAGTCGCGCAAGGACGAGCCGCCCGATTCGATCGCCTCGCGCAGCACCGCGCGGATCGCCGGCACAAGGCGGGCAACCTGATCGGGCGTGATCGCGCGGGCAAGGGTTTGCGGGGCGATGGCCGTGCGAAAAAGCGTCTCGCAGACATAAATGTTCCCCAGACCCGCGACAATGTGCTGATCGAGAAGCGCAGACTTGATCGGCGTGGCGCGCCCATGAAGCCTGGCCGCCAGATAAGCCTCGTCGAACGCGTTACCCAAAGGCTCGGGGCCAAGACGGGCCAGCAGCGGGTGCTGATCGACCTTGGCGGTTGCCATCAGATCCATTGCGCCGAACCTGCGGGCGTCGTTGAAGGTGATCCGCGCGCCGGTCTCCATCTGCAGCACCACATGGTCATGTTTCAGTGGCGCGGGGTGATCGTGGTGGAACACGCCCAGGGCTTGTCCGGAAATCAGCATCCGGCCC
>Ga0105048_10002684_pt1 | contig 28962 bp, 21 predicted proteins | sample MAT05_FD_78382 | JGI IMG/M metagenome (GOLD analysis project Ga0105048, IMG submission 78382) | Freshwater microbial communities from Lake Fryxell liftoff mats and glacier meltwater in Antarctica - MAT-05 | ecosystem: Environmental > Aquatic > Freshwater > Ice > Liftoff microbial mat | place... | reverse complement strand
TTGAATTTGATGGTGAAAATGGAATAACTGCTACTTTTGATGGAAATTATTTAATATCAGGCTATTTAGGGGTGCCAAATCAAATTCGCTGCTCTATTATTAAAGTAGATGGAGCTGGTAATGTATTGTGGAGTAAAAAATATGATGATGGTAGTGGAGAGTTATGGTGGGCAAAGGAGAGGTTTGATGGAACAATTGTGGCAGCCGAAAGTTCTGATGATAATTTCGTAAACAAAGATGATGGGTACATAGTAAAAACCGATAGTGCCGGAAATTTAGTTTGGGATCGATTATTTAATTACAATGGAGATCATAGTTATTTCCGCGATTTTGATTTCACCTCTGATGGAGGCTACATTTGTGCTGGCTTTGTGTTTAGTGGTGCCAGTGGTACACAAGATGCATGGCTAGTAAAACTAGATAGTAATGGATGCGATAGTTTGGGCTGCGCCAGTTATGTTGGCTTGTTTGAAAATTCAAATGTTCATCAAGAAGAAGTAAAACTTTGGCCCAACCCTGCCATAGATGCCATCACTATTTCCTTTAATTATACCTACGCCGGATATTTATCATGGAATCTATACAACACAGAAGGCAAAATCATCAAAACAGGTAAGGAATTTTTCCAAAAAAGTTTTATCCTCAACACCATCGAACTCCAACCCGGCATCTACCTACTCCAACTGGAAACCGATGGCGGAAGAATTACTAAGAAATTTATTAAGCAGTAGTTTTGTTTTTTGAAAAGTTAAAAATTCGACCTTGTAATTATTTTTTAAACGCTCCACATAGATACTAGATTCTCGATACTCGAAAAATCCATTATCCATTATCGAGTATCGAAAATCCGCACGTGATGATTACTGAAACAAACTCTTCCCACCCATCATAAATCCATTTCCTACAAACAATACCTTGAAATAGGCCGATTTTGATTAGATTTGTGCTTCGAAAACCGAATTGATAATTACATAATTGCTTCAAAAATAATTTATTATGTCTATTTCTAAAATTAAAGAATTGTTAGGATCTGATGCAGATTCGCTACTAAACCATACTTGCAAGACAATTTCTAAAGAGCATATTCACCTTCCGGGAAGTGACTTTACGGATCGCATTTTCATGAATACCAATCGCTCGAATCAGGTTTTACGTAGTATTCAAAGTATTTACGGACATGGTCGCTTAGCAAATACCGGCTATGTGAGTATTCTTCCTGTCGATCAAGGAATCGAACATAGTGCAGGTGCTTCTTTCGCTCCGAATCCTATTTTTTTTGATCCCGAAAATATTGTGAAGTTGGCGATTGAAGGCGGTTGTAATGCCGTGGCTTCTACCTTTGGCGTGCTTGCTTCTGTATCGAGAAAATACGCGCATAAAATTCCCTTCATTGTAAAAATTAATCATAACGAATTCCTGTCTTACCCCAATAAATTCGATCAAATCATGTTCGGCTCGGTGGATGAAGCTTGGAATTTAGGAGCTACTGCTGTTGGTGCCACCATTTATTTTGGCTCGGAGGAATCATCTCGCCAAATCGTAGAAGTAGCACAAGCTTTTGAACGTGCGCATGAGTTGGGAATGGCAACAATTTTATGGTGCTACACTCGTAACAATGCTTTTAAAGTGGACGGTGTAGATTACTCTACTTCCGCTGATTTGACAGGACAAGCCAATCACCTAGGCGTAACCATTCAGGCGGATATCATCAAACAGAAATTACCAACCAATAATGGCGGATATAACGCAGTGAAATTCGGAAAGACGCATAAAAAAGTTTACGATGAATTGACCACGAATCACCCGATTGATCTTTGCCGTTACCAAGTGGCAAATTGTTACATGGGACGCATGGGATTGATCAATTCAGGAGGAGAAAGTAAAGGAGCCAGCGATATGGCAGAAGCAGTAACAACGGCTGTAATTAACAAACGGGCCGGTGGACAAGGATTAATCTCCGGTCGCAAAGCCTTCCAAAAACCTTTCAACGAAGGAATTCAAATGTTGAATGCGATTCAGGAGGTGTATTTATCCAATGAAGTAACCATTGCTTAGTCAATAATTGTTTTATTTAATTTCCTTTTTCTTAAATTCGTAAAAGATGAGTTGGTTTAAAAGAATTAAAGAAGGTATAACTACGGCCTCCCATGAGAAGAAGGAAACCCCTGAAGGCTTATGGTATAAATGCCCTTCCTGTAAATCCATCATTCCCTCACAGGAGCACGAAGACAATATGTGGGTTTGTGTGAAATGCGATTATCACGAACGCATTGGCTCCGAAAAATATTTCGCTATTCTTTTTGATAACAACGAATTTGTAGAGTTGAATGCGAATATGTCGAGTGCTGATCCCTTGAAATTTGTTGATACAAAAGATTACGCTTCCCGTCTTGTAGAAACACAAAAGAAAACCGGGTTAGTAGATGCCATTCGCACCGCTTCCGGAAAAATTAACGGCTTCCCAATGACCATTGCCTGCATGGATTTTAAATTCATTGGTGGCTCGATGGGATCTGTGATGGGAGAGAAAATTGCACGTGCTATTGATTATTCCATCCAACATAAAACCCCATTTATGATTATTTCTAAATCGGGCGGCGCAAGAATGATGGAAGCAGCTTATTCCTTAATGCAAATGGCAAAAACATCGGCAAAGTTGACCCAATTATCAGCTGCCGGATTGCCTTATATTTCCTTCATTACCGATCCTACCACAGGAGGCGTTACCGCATCCTTTGCTATGTTAGGCGATTTGAACATTGCCGAGCCGGGCGCATTAATCGGATTTGCAGGTCCGAGGGTAGTAAAAGAAACTATCGGTAAAGACCTCCCCAAAGGCTTCCAAACCTCCGAGTTTTTATTGGAAAAAGGTTTTTTAGATTTCATCGTCAAACGCACCGAATTGAAAAAGAAAATGACTGAATTGCTGGGTTATTTGGCGCACTAATTTTTTATGCTGGTGGCTTATAGGGTATAATATTTCCTTATTGTTTTTTCCATTAAAATAGTTTCCTTCTAGGATTGGTGAATTGGTGAATTGGTGGGTGAAGGTCTGATAGCTATCGGGATTTGCGTGAAAATGAGTTTATATTAAAGTCAATATTTGTTCATTTCGAAAAAAAATGCTGACGAAAGCATAAATTTTAATCCTCTTTTCCTGAATCAAAACGAATTATAATTTGAATGCATTTATTTAATCGTATCATTATTAAGCTTTGAACTGCGTTTCCGCTCCCTATAGAAATCGGGATCCTCGTGAATAAAAGAAAATAGCTTTTTTATTCACTCTTTAACTTCGTGAGATTGAAACTCGATTTTAAGATATCAATGTATAAAATTGTTGGTGATGTTTTATGTCGAAAAAATATATGTCAATTATTGACTTGCTTATTTTATTTTTCTTGCAGAATTGAAAATTCGAAGTATGTAAATGTTTCCTCTATAAAGGCGATAAAACAATCTATAATTACCTTCAATTAATTATCGAATGCTGGGATCTTCTTTTTCCGGAACAATTCGACCTGAATCGGGAAAATTGATTAATTGTTCAACTCTATTAATAATTTTATTGATAAAGCGAATTGCATATATTTTCGAATCCAAAGCAATAAACTCGTAGATGGATTTTAAATCATTCAAGGATCTTTGGGTCCAAATTATTTTAGCCATTTAGCAATCTTCTTTTTTGCTTCATCATGTCTAACAATTTTACCTTCCTTGATGTCCTTTAAACCTTCGTCAATTTTTTCAATTACAATTAATCTTTCTAAAAGCTCTTCTAATTCAAATTCTTTAGGCATATCATTAATAGTATTCAGAGCGGTAGCCCTTTTCATATTTCAAATATATCAACTATTATCGATATTTTAAACGGTATGAGCGTAAAAAATATTGACAAATTGCTGGGTAATGGACCTCGACTTTGTATGCGCCCGCTAGCTATCGGGCTACAGCCCGAGGAATTGGTGGATTTTTATTTGAATTGTTTTTCATGTGGTAGAATTTTAAATATAACTATACCATTGGGTGCAAAGAAATCATTAGCTTTATAAGTAACTCCTTTTTTACCACTAAGGCACAAAGGAAACACAGAGTTTCACAGAGGCTAGCGCTACATTTTACTAATTATTAAATCAGCGAAAATCCGTTAAATCCGTCAAATCCGTGTTCAAAATGTTATTCTTAATTTTGGAGTAGGATTAATGTTGATGATATTATGGATTTGGTTCTTTTAAAGCACTTTATTCTTTTAAAATGAATTTAGAAACAATGTCATTTTATAATTTGATCCATATAAAGCCAATTCATTAACTTTTAAATCGTTTATTTGCAACGAATTACAATTATCAACGAGAAACAATGATTTGTTAAAAACATTGAAAAAAACCTTGTTGGTACAGAATAGCTTTCCTATCTTTGCCCTCCTTGAATTAAAACCGCGGAAATTATTATGTTATTAAACGCTGAATCGAAGAAAGCAATCTTCAAAAAACACGGTAACTCAGAAACCAATACCGGTTATTCTGAATCACAAATCGCTATGTTCACAGAGCGTATCAACCACCTAACGGAGCATTTGAAAGTGAAGAAGAAAGATTTTTCAACACAACGCTCATTAATTATGCTAGTTGGTAAGCGTCGTAGCTTGTTGGATTACCTACACAAAACTGATATTACACGTTACAGAGCAATCATTAGCGAGCTCGGTCTACGTAAATAATAGCCTCGAGCAGGCAACTCATAAAAAGGCAATCTTCGAATTGCCTTTTTTTATTTTTAGCCTTTAAAGAAGACCATAAAACATTCATATAGTTTTTTTGTTCTCATTTAAAGATTCTCATTTCAAATCCTTCTTTTTCAAGAAGGGAATCCTATTAAGATCTATATATATACTATAAATAATTAAAGCTGTCAAAAAAATGCAACCAAAAGCAATTATCGTCTCCTCTCCCCTACCTGGTGGCAGAGAGATCACTATCGAAACCGGCCGTCTGGCCAAACAGGCACATGGCTCTGTTGTTGTCCGTCAGGGCAATTGTATGTTACTCGCTACTGTTGTGTCCTCACAGGACGCTAAAGATGGCGTTGATTTCCTTCCTCTCACTGTCGACTATCAAGAAAAATTTGCTTCTGCAGGTCGAATCCCCGGATCTTTCTTCCGTCGTGAAGCACGTCCAACCGAGCAAGAAATATTAATTTGTCGTTTGATCGATCGCGCGATGCGCCCGATTTTCCCTTCCGATTACCACGCCGATATTCAAATCGCAGTGACCTTGATCTCTGCCGATATGGAGATTTCTCCCGATAGCCTCGCTTGTTTAGCGGCATCTGCAGCAGTTTCTGTTTCCGATATTCCTTTCAATGGTCCCGTTTCTGAAGTGCGCGTTTGTCGCATCAACGGAAAATTCGAAATCAATCCAAGCATCACCGATGCAAAAGAAGCAGATATCGATTTGATCGTTGCCGGTACTGCCAAAGATATTTTGATGGTAGAAGGTGAGTGTAAAGAAGTGGATGAGAAGGATATGGCAGAAGCAATTAAAGTAGCACAAGAAGCTATTTTAATTCAATGTAAAGCACAGGAAGATTTAGTTGCTAAAATGGGTGGTGTTACGAAGCGCGAATACAACCATGAGAACAACGACGAAGAATTACGTGCCCGTGTAAATAAGGCTTGTTACGATGGCGTTTATGCAGCGGCTCGTCAGTGCAACCCAAATAAGAATGAGCGTAAAGTAGCGTTCAAAAAAGTATTGGAAGATTTTCTTGCAACCGTTTCTGAGGAAGAGCGTGCAGCGAAGGAAAAATTGATTAAAAAATATTATCACGATGTGGAGTATGACGCGATGCGTGATATGATTTTGAAAGAGCGTATTCGTTTAGATGGTCGTGGTCTTACCGACATTCGTCCTATCTGGAGTGAAATCGGTTACCTGCCTTCTGCGCATGGATCAGCGTTATTTACTCGCGGAGAAACTCAGTCATTGACATCAGTAACTTTAGGAACTAAATTGGACGAGCAAATGATCGATCAAGCGATGTTCAAAGGCAACAGTAATTTTATGTTGCATTATAATTTTCCCGGTTTCAGTACCGGCGAAGTAAAGCCTAATCGCGGAACTAGTCGTCGTGAAATTGGTCATGGTAATTTAGCTCATCGTTCTATCCGTCAGGTATTGCCTGATCCGGAAAACAATCCATATACTATTCGTATCGTTTCTGATATTTTAGAGTCGAACGGTTCTTCTTCTATGGCTACGGTTTGCGCAGCAAGTCAATCTTTAATGGATGCGGGTATTAAGATGAAGGCCGCCATCTCAGGAATTGCAATGGGACTTATCACCGACGGAAAAGGAAACTTCGCTGTGTTGAGTGATATCTTAGGCGATGAAGATCATTTAGGCGATATGGATTTCAAAGTTACAGGTACTGAAAAAGGTATTTGTGCTTGTCAGATGGATTTAAAGGTAGATGGTCTTCCGTATGAAATATTAATGGAAGCTTTGAATCAAGCGCGTGCCGGACGTTTACATATCCTTGGCGAAATGAACAAGACGATCGCTGCTCCTGCTGATGATTACAAACCACATGCACCGCGTATTGTTAAGTTACGTGTAGCGAAAGAATACATTGGAGCTATCATTGGACCTGGAGGAAAAATCATTCAGGAAATTCAACGTATGACAGGTACTACCATCACCATTGAAGAAGTGAATAACGAAGGATTGGTAGAAATTGCATCTCCTGATAAAGCTTGTATCGAAGCAGCTTTAGCGCGTATCAAGGGAATTGTTACCGAGCCTGAAGTAGGTGAAGTGTACGAGGGAAAAGTAAAAACCATTACTACATTCGGAGCATTCGTAGAATTCATGCCGGGTAAAGATGGCTTGTTACACATCTCCGAAATTTCTAATGATCGCTTGGCTTCTATGGATGGAGTTTTCAAAGAAGGCGAATCAGTTCAAGTGAAATTAATTGAGATCGATAAGAAAACAGGCAAGTATCGCTTGTCACGTAAGGTTTTGACTGCAAATCGTGCAGAAAGAGTAGCTCCTGGTGCTGAGTAGGCATAAGTTTAAATTCTATTAATATACTGAAATCCTGTCATTTATGGCAGGATTTCTTTTTTTAGATGCTTTTTTTTGAGATGTAATGAAAACAATTTATTTTCAATTTTTTGAAACTATTTTAATGCGAATGCGAATTGTTCCCCATACCTTACACCCATATCACAAGACGAATAAATGCATTTGCAACCTGCTCTTTGAAGCTTTCGTTACGAAGCCATAATCATTTAAAGAAACAATGAGACAACTCAAAATTACCAAGCAGGTAACGAATCGTGAAACGGCATCACTCGACAAATATTTACAAGAGATCGGAAAAGTAGAATTACTGAAGCCGGAGGAAGAAGTAGATTTAGCGCGTCGTATTAAAGAAGGCGATCGCACTGCTTTGGAACGTTTAACGAAAGCAAATTTACGTTTTGTAGTATCAGTAGCGAAGCAATATCAAAATCAGGGATTGACTTTAGGTGATTTGATTAATGAAGGCAATTTAGGATTGATAAAAGCAGCGCAACGTTTTGATGAAACCCGTGGATTCAAATTCATTTCCTACGCTGTTTGGTGGATTCGTCAGAGCATCTTACAAGCTTTGGCAGAGCAAGCAAGAATTGTTCGATTGCCATTGAATAAAATCGGTTTTATCAATAAAATCAATCGTGCTTTTGCCAAATTAGAGCAGGAGTTCGAACGTGAGCCTACCAATGAGGAATTGTCTACTGTTCTCAATATTTCTGTAGATGATGTGATGGATACGATGCGTTCCTCCGGCCGACATGTGTCGATGGATGCACCGCTTATTCAGGGTGAAGATGGTACCCTCATGGATTTAATGCCGGGAGAAGATGTTGCACCTTCACCGGAAAATAATTTAATCACGGAATCATTGCGCAGAGAGATCGAGCGAGCTCTCTACACATTAACGCCACGCGAAGCCGATGTAATTCGTTTGTACTTCGGATTAAACGACTCCCCCATGACATTAGAAGAGATTGGCGAGCGTTTCGAATTAACTCGCGAAAGAGTTCGACAAATTAAAGAAAAAGCAATACGTCGTTTAAAACATACGTCAAGAAGCAAAATTCTCAGAACGTATCTGGGATAGCCAACATATACGCATTTTGGGTTTATTAAAAGGTCCCTGTGAAGCAATTCACAGGGATTTTTGTTTTGAGGGCTATTCTAAAGTTGGTTATTATTGAACACGGATTTGACAGATTCTACAGGTAAATGCGGATTATGTAAATCAAATAAAGAAATTATTCCAGTACATTTAAACTGAATTTTACCACTGAGAACCCAAAAAATAACAGTGGACATTTGTTTCTATTTGAAATAAAAAAGGCAACATTAGAAATGTTGAATATCTCTGTGAACTTTATGAAAAAACTTAGTGCTCTCTGTGGTAAAAAATAAATTATAGCTGTCTTCAACTTTACAAATCAAATTCTCGCATTTTTTCCCGAAATTTGCCTTAAAGCCCTTCTACAAATGTCCGTACTAATTGCCCCATCCGTTCTTTCTGCTGATTTTGGAAATCTGGAAAGAGATATTAAAATGATCAATGACAGCAAAGCCGATTGGTTTCATGTGGATGTGATGGATGGCGTATTTGTTCCCAATATTTCATTTGGTTTTCCGGTGCTAAAAGCTGTAAAAAAGCACGCACGCAAACCTTTGGATGTGCATTTGATGATTGTGAATCCGGATATTTATCTGTCAGCATTTGCTGATGCCGGAGCTAATATTATTTCGGTGCATTACGAAGCCTGCACACATTTGCATCGTACCATTCAAAAAATGCGACAATTAGGAATTTTAGCAGGTGTAGCCATTAATCCACATACTCCCGTTTCAGTTTTATCGGAAGTAATTGCATCCATTGATGTAGTGGTTTTAATGTCGGTGAATCCAGGTTTTGGCGGACAAAGTTTTATTCGCAACACCTACAGCAAAATCGCCGATCTTAAAAACCTTATCATCCAGAAAAACTCTGGTGCTAAAATCGAAATTGATGGTGGTGTTGATTTAAACAACGCTTCCGAACTCGTTCGTGCCGGCGCCGATATTTTAGTAGCAGGCAATGCCGTCTTCAGCTCCACCTCCCCTTCCAACACTATCACCATCCTTAAGGAAGCCGCTTCACAGGAAGCTTAGTGCTTTAAAAATAACACTTAGATTTTGCTACAGCATTCTCTGTGTTTTTAATTTCGACTTACTAGAATATTTATTCAAATGTTTTACGAAGATCCCGATTTCGATCAGGAGCAAAGGTATTGTATGAATAATCAAAACGCTTAGATGGAAAAAAAATAATTAAATGAAAAAGGGCGATAGCTTAATTTCGAGCTTTATGAGTGTTTTTATTTTTTAATTTCAATCAATTTGAAAAATGTTTAAACAACGTCTCTGCTCCCGATAGAAATTGCACTGGCGTGAAATTAAAAAAGCTTAATTCATCGAGAAACTATTAAAGCATGTCTGAAATTTTTCTTTTGCAATCAATCCGCTACATAATCTTTCAAATACTCAAAATGCGGCATCAATTTGCCGTCTTTAGCGATGCTTGCTCTTTCGATGAGTCCATCATCTTCACCCACTAAAAATGGGACAACTCTTTCGAGCAAATGTTTTCCAAATCCATCCGATGCATCGCGGGGTAATTCACAAGGTAAATTATCGATAGACATCACCGTAATCGTACTTGGAGCAAAGGCTTCTTCAATTTGTTCGCTATTGGGATTGTAGCCGTAAAACTTATCTTCAATGGTGGTTGCTTTAATAGTAGATGGAATACTTCCATTCAAATCGCAAGTCACATCAGCAATAACACTCGTTTTAAATTTTGGATTCCGCATTTGTGCTACCGTAAAAAGCACCGGCGCTTTCGGATCCCAAAAAGTACAATGAATCAGTAAATCACAAAAGCTCGCAAAAGAATTCCCGGAAGCAAAATAGCAATCGAAATTTTCGGGATGCTTATAAAAATCCGATTTTTTAAACTCCGATCCATCCTTCGGTTTGTAATAATCTTCAGAATGCAATTGTACGTACACCGGCTCTCTGAACGAATAATTTAAAAACTCAAAAGCGGTTACTTTTCTTACGCCCAATACACCCAAAGTTTCCATGGCACCATTGGCCACTCTGCCGCCGCCTGTCACAACAATTTTTATATTGGGAATATTAATTCGCTCTAACTCTTTAAAAACTTCTTTTTTATCGTGACAAAGGTGCGCTGGTTTAATTTTGAATAATCCATATTTCAATCCATACGCCATGATGCCGTTATACGCTCCTACAATTCCGGCAAAACGTCCAAATCCTATCACTCTATTCTCGTTTGTATCAACCAAACATTCATAATCGATGAGTTGAATTTTCTTTTCTAAAACAGCTCTTAGTAAATTGCGATTATGCTTTTGCTTTTTGATGGTATGCGAAAAGAACATGTATTTTTTTCCTGCGATTAAATGATCCACCGGAACTTCTTTCACTCCTAATAACACATCACAATCGCTCAAATCTTCCGCCATCGGAATGGCATGCATTTTATATTCTTCATTCGTAAAGGATCGATAATCACTGGGCTGCACCACCACTTTAACATCCGGAAAATCATTTAAAATTTGTTTGCACTGCAAAGGCGTTAAAGCAACACGCTTATCGTGAGGTACTTTCTCTTCTCTGATAATTCCAATTTTCATGCAACAAATGTATGTTATTTTAGTACGCTATAAGGATTCTTGTTAAACTAAGATTTTTTGTACGCAATAAAGTATCGGATGCTCGATGCTGGATTTTCTGAACTTGCCTAAATTTACTTGACACTTTTCTTATCAAAGTTTCAAAGTGACACTTGTACAAAAAAATACAGAATCGAGAATCGAGTATCTAGCATCAAAAAAGAATCAGGACAAAATCTTCCTCCTATTCAACTCCTTCTGAAACTTCCGAGCATTAATTAAATGCTGAATATAATTTTTTGCAAAACTGTGGTAGCCTGAAAAATCTTCTCGCGCACAGAAAAACATGTACTCGTGTTTTTGATAATTTAAAACTGCATCTACCGAGGAAATCGCAGGCATGCAAATGGGTCCGGGTGGAAGGCCCGTGTAGAGATAGGTGTTATATGGCGAGTCAATATCTTTATGCACATTAAGGACTCTTCGTATTGTAAAATCACCGGAAGCATAAACCAAAGTCGGATCGGCTTCGAGTTTCCATCCTTTTAAATAACGATTCATGTACACACCGGCAATGATGGATTTTTCATCGTTTCTGCGAGTTTCTTTGTCGACGATGGAGGCTAATACACAAACTTCAGATTGTGTTAGACCGATGTTTTTCGCTTTGGCTTTTCTCGATTCACTCCAAAACTTTTTGTATTCGACACTCATCCTTTGAAAAAATTCTTCTGCGGATGTGTTCCACTTGAATTCATATGTATTCGGAATCATCAAACATAAACTGTTGTAGGTGTTTAATCCGTAATTTTCTAAATACTCTTTTTCCTTAAAAAGAAATGCGATAGATGCTGAATCGGCTTCAATCTTTCCTCCTACCGCTCCTGCCAAATCGTAAATGGTGCGTATATTACTAAAAGTTAATTTAATGGGAACTTGTTTTCCGCTTCTCAATAATCCAATCAACTCTTTATTGCTCATCCCCTTTTTTAATTGGTATTTTCCAGGTTTTACATGAAGGGTATAATTCATTTTTTCAGCAACCCATAAAAAAGATGCTTCATTTATCAGGAGATGTTCTTCTTCCAAAATCTGAATTACATCTTCAATTGTTGAGCCCGTTGGAATGAAAATAATTTGATCTTTTTTGTTGTCACTAATATTAGGAGCATAAATTTTATTGTAATAAGACCATCCAAAAAATAGAGCAATGAAAAATAAAGCCGCGCCGAATAATGTTATCAGGCGCTTAAATCCTCTGCTCATTTTAGTTTTTTTCTTCGCCATGAGTGATTAATTGATTTGTTGATACAAGGCTTTTGCTTGTGGATGAGTGGGATTAATTTTCAATATTCGCTTCAAATAAGGTTTGGCTTCTCTCCTTTGATTTTCTACCATAAAAGCACTCACTTTATTCAATAAAGCTAGTTCGTAATCGGGATCCAATGCCAATGCCTTATCGAGGTAACGATGAGCCAATGGAATATTTCCTTCTTTAGACAAAACTAAAAATCCCAAATTACAATACGCAGGTGCAAAATAAGGATGCTCCACAATGAGATTTTCAAACAGAGATTTTGCCTGTGCATTGGCTCCACTAATCGCCAATGCGTTTGCATATTTATTTCCAAATTCAGCTGATAAAGGCGCTAAATCATAGGCTTTTTTAAACCATAACATTGCTTTTTTCGTATCACCCATTTTTTGCAAGATCTCTCCTACCCTATACGATGTCCAAGCGTCTTTATTGTCCAGAGATTTGCGTTTTAAATCATCCAACAAATTGGGATATTGATTTAAATAATTCTGAATTGTTGAAGCATCCTCTTTCAAATAAGCGATTTGAATCAAGGGATGTATGTTTTTCTTTACATCAGCATCCGAACTAAAGGAGATATATTTCAATGCCGAATCCAACAATGCTTTATCTAATCCGAATTTCTCCACATAATTTATATAGGCCTGTGCTTTGGAAATATCCGGCGACTTAGAATTATTAATGCAAGCGATACCTACAAATTCTTTGATTTGCGAAACATTTTGCTCGGTCAAAGAATGAATACCAATTCGGTGATCGTGCACACTCACATGTGGAATATCAGATGCTCCATGTTGCGGCATGTGACAGGAAATGCAATTGTCGTTTTTCAATGCTCGCACTGATAATTTTTCTTTGCACAGCACATCTTTATTCGTTTGATGGCAATTAATACATGCACCATTAAAAATGGATTGATCAGTTTTCTTGACAGAAAGATGCGGGTTATGGCAGGTAATACAAGTAAGACCGTTTTTATATGGATGTAAGGAATTTACCTTCCCTTCTTTTTCGATACGTGCAGAAGTCACTAAAAAGCATTTACTCATTTTCAAACGCTCGGCATGCGAAGCCATGATGTGCTGTTCCTCGTTATTTTTATAAATTGGCATAAATACATTCATCACCGACGACAAAGACATTCCCGGCTTGAAATCGAAAAATGATTTGCCTTCGTTTAATACCACATTGCCTTGTATGTGGCAGCGCTGACACACATCAAACTGTAAATCGATGGGCAACTTTGAAGGATTCACGATGGAATAATCAATCGAAATGGATGTATCTACCAAAATTCCTTTCGATTTTTCCTGTACATGAATACTGCCGGGACCATGACAACGCTCACAATCGATTCCGTTTTTGATGAGTGTAAATTTGTTTTCAGAACCTTCCACAAATTCCGGATATGCATTGTGACAAGACATGCACTCTAATCCAATTTTTCGATTGAATCTAGTATTATTTCCGTCTTCAAATCCTGGAGGTAAATCCCATTTCCCTTTTTGGGTATAGAATGTTATTGGAGCTTGAAACAAATATCCATTGCTCTCCCAAATATGCGAATTGGTATGTTGGCCGGAGCCTACGATGTATTTTATTTTTTCCTCTCTGGAGAAAACGGTGTCTTTACCATTTATTCGATATTCTTTAAAAAATAATTCTTCTCCCTTCCAATAAGGCAAATAAGACAAATTTTTCAAAGGATCATTTACATAGGGATGATTAGAAAAATTTGCAGCGCTTTTTGATTTACTTGCAGTATCAAAAGACAATCCCATGCCCGTATGTTTAAAATTTTCATGCACGCCGCTATGACATCCTGAACAAGTGGCCATGCCAACATACTTTGCCGAATCGCTTAAACTCGCATATTCATTTCCGGTTGAATAAATTTTGGGACTCGGATTTCCACAATACAAATTGACCATCACCACCGGAAAAAGTAGCAACATCAACATGCCTACATTACGGATTGATTTCAAGAGTGTACAATTACACTAGGTCGAATAAGCTGTAATACGGAAACGTTATGCCAAGCACCATCATAGGCAATCCAGTCACGCATGACACCACAAGTTCTAAATCCTTTCTTCGAAAACAAGCGTAGACTCACATCATTTCTACTATCAATATGACAATAGAGCTGATGTAAATTCAATGTATTGAAACTGTACTTTACTAAAAGAGAAAGTGCTTCAGTAGCGTATCCTTTTCTTCGGTGATCTTTTTCGCCAATAAGAATCCCAACACCTGCTCTGCGATGCAAATGATCAAACTCAAACAAATCAATATAACCAATGGTCACATCGGCATTTGGAACTTCGGAGATGATATCTATAGCCAAGCGCAGTTGTCGAGCGGCAAAAATATCCTGAGTAGCATTCGCATAGTATTGTTCGATGGTATATTTAGAATAAGGTGTAATGGTTCCACTCACTGGCCATACTTCCGGATCATTTTCAAAAATCATCATTAAATCGACATCTTTTGGCTCTAGCGCTCTCAATAATATACTAATTCCTCTTATCATAAATTTATGTATCCTTCAAAAACAAAAGTAGCCGGGCCTATCAAGTGAATATTTTCAAAAACCTTATGATTTCTTTCAAAACTCACTTTTAATTTCCCACCTGGTGTTATTATATTTATTAATTCTGATTTGTTTTTTTTCAAATGAAAAATATCTGCACTCACCAAGGCCACAGCAGTGACACCGGTTCCGCAACTTAGGGTTTCGTCTTCTACACCACGTTCATAGGTACGAACGCTTATTCCATCTTCCTCAGGTTGCACAAAATTAACATTAGTTCCCTTTACAGAAAATTCACCATTATAACGAATTTTTCGGGCTTCATCAACAACGGCAAATTTTTCAATTCCATTGACTGCAATAATATAATGAGGCGATCCTGTATTTAAATAGAAATCATTATCACGTTTTTCAAAATTATCTACATTGCCCATTTTCAACGAAACATGGGCATCTTCTAATATTTCTGCTTCATGCATTCCATCGGTGGCTAAAAACCGAGTTTTCTTTGATATATACTTTTTTGTAAAAGCGTATTGAACAATACAGCGAGAACCATTGCCACACATAGAACCCGGTAAACCATCAGAATTAAAATAAATCATTTCAAAATCTGCATCCACACATTTCTTAATTATCATCAATCCATCTGCACCAACTCCAAAATTACGATCGCAACAAAACTTAATTTGAGCTTCGCTTAATTCTATATTTGAATTCCAGGCATCGAGAATAATAAAATCATTTCCTGTTCCCTGGTATTTGCTGAAGGATAATTGCATCGATGTAAAGTTAATAAAATTTTATTTCCTGAATAATCTCACGAATTATTATTACTTTAAGTTTTAGACAGTTAAAAACCTGTTAAATTCATTTTGGTTTCATTTTCCGTAAAATAATTTTGTTCCTCTCTCGTATTAATATTAAACATAAAATACTGTATTATGAAATCTAATATAAAAGGTGTGCTATTTATTGCCCTTGCTCTTGCTGCCGGCATGTCGGGCGCCGGGATCATGAATTATTATAATTCGGAAAAAATTGCAAATCATGCTAATCGAATTGATCCGAATACTTCTTTTCAAAAAGTGAACTTTAGCGGGCCTTTATCGGCACCCACTGATTTTATTGCTCCTGCGGAATTGTCGGTACCCACTGTAGTTCACGTTACAAGTACGTATTCAGGACAAAATAATTACGGCAATAAGACGATTGACCCATTTAATTTTTTCTGGGGAAATCCAAATCCCCGCGAAATGCCTAAGCAACAAAGTACAGGATCAGGTGTTATCATTTCTGAAGATGGGTACATCGTCACCAATAATCATGTTGTTGAAAATGCGGAAGAAGTCAATATTGTATTAGATGATAAATCTTCTTATACGGCCAAAGTGATCGGTACGGATCCCTCTACCGATTTGGCGCTTTTAAAAGTAGAAGCGAAAAATCTACTTTTTGCCACATGGGGTAATTCCGATGATGTAAGGGTAGGCGAATGGGTTTTAGCAGTAGGCAATCCATTTAATTTAACCTCAACAGTAACGGCAGGAATCATCTCCGCAAAGGCAAGAAATATTCATATTTTGCCCAATCAGAAATTCCCAATTGAATCCTTTATTCAAACCGACGCAGCAGTGAATCCCGGAAATTCAGGAGGTGCTTTGGTAAATACAAGAGGAGAATTGATTGGAATTAATGCAGCTATTGCTTCCAACACAGGTTCCTATTCTGGTTATTCATTCGCTATACCCGTAAATATTGTTAAAAAGGTAGTGGGCGATATAATGGAATACGGTGCGGTTCAACGCGGCTTTATAGGTGTAAGCATTCGTGATTTGGATGCACAATTTGCTAAAGAAAAGGAAATTAAATCATTAAAAGGAGTGTATGTGAATGGTCTTACTGAAGATGGGGCGGCCGAAGTTGCCGGGATTAAGGAAGGTGATATTATTACCTCTATCAATGGAAGTATCATTAAAAGCTCGCCGGAATTGCAGGAACAAGTGGGTCGTTATCGTCCGGGTGATAAAATTGAAGTGACAGTAATGCGCGAAGGAAAGGAAAAAAATCTAGCTGTAACACTTCGCAATAAAGACGGGAATACAAAAGTCATTAAAAATGAAAGCAACTCTATGCTAGGTGCTACTTTAGAAATTCCTTCCGAAACAGAAATGGAACAACTCGGATTAAAGTTTGGCGTAAAAATTAAAGATTTGCAAAGCGGGAAATTAAAAAGTTCAGGAATTAAAGAAGGGTTTATTATCACTTCGGTTGATAATCTGCCGGTTAAAAGTGCGAGTGATTTGACTGATTATCTTAATACGAAAAAAGGTGGAATTCTCATTGAGGGAATTTATCCGAATGGAATGAGAGCCTATTATGGCTTCGGCATGTAATTTGAGGCCGAAAAATAAAAAAGGGGCATTTAACAATGTCCCTTTTTTATTTTCAAGGATTTTGTTTTTGCTGATTTATTTCTACTATATTTGTTTTACACAGCAGCCACTACATTTTCAGATTTAAAAGCAATTCATATGCGACAACTGAAAATTAGTAAATCCATCACCAATCGGGAGAGTGCATCCCTCGAAAAGTATTTAGCCGATATCAGTAAAGAGCCGATGATTCCTGCAGAGGAAGAAGTTCGACTGGCACGCTTGATTCGGGAAGGTGATGAACTTGCTTTTGATAAATTAACTAGAGCCAATTTGCGTTTTGTGGTATCGGTTGCAAAGCAATATCAAAATCAAGGATTGAGTTTACCCGACTTAATCAATGAAGGAAATCTTGGTTTGATAAAATCCGCAAAAAGATTTGATGAAACACGGGGATTTAAATTTATCTCGTATGCAGTATGGTGGATTCGACAAAGTATTTTGCAAGCTATCGCTGAACAATCTCGAATTGTTAGATTGCCTCTCAATCAAATTGGATCCTTAAGTAGAATTAGTAAGGCTTTCAGTAAACTCGAGCAGGAATTTGAAAGAGAACCTTCGTACGAAGAAATTGCACATCTCACCGATTTGCCTATCGATAAAATAACAGATGCTCTTCGCATTTCAGGACGACATGTTTCTATGGACGCTCCTTTTGTTCAAGGAGAAGAAAATACACTTTTGGATGTGATTGAAAACAATGAATCTCCAAGAGCAGATATACAACTCATTAATGATTCATTGCGTAAAGAAATTGAACGTTCCTTAAGTGTTTTATCGGAACGTGAATGTGAAGTCGTAAAATTATTTTTTGGCATTGGCATCGGACATGGATTAACGTTGGAAGAAATCGGCGATAAATTTGGAATCACTAGAGAGCGGGTCCGACAAATAAAGGAAAAAGCATTACGCCGACTTCGACAGAAAAGTAGAAGTCATATTTTAAAATCCTATTTGGGCGATTAAATGTAAAGATTCTTTAATCACATCTCTATAAAAAAAGGCCATTTTTATAAAAAGCCCTTTTTCATACTTCTGTTTTGAGAATCTCAAAAATCATTTGCGAAACTAAATAACGTACTTGTATTAATATATTTTTATATTCATAAATTTTTTACTCTGAAGTAAGAATTTTATTCTTTTGATTTCATTTTTATATAGATAAATAATTTGCGTCCGATAGCTATCGGCCTTTGCATCTTAGTAACTTAGCTTGAAAATCAGAATTGATTAGACTAAACTCTTTTTTCATAAGTCATAACATCAAGTATTCAATGAAATAAATTGCAATAGGTATCAAAACTCTTTAGCACATCTAAAAACAAAAATGGCCATCCTAAAGGACAGCCATTTTCTGATAAAATCAATATTTTAATAGTAAGTGAAACGAATTACATCAGCCAAATATTTCGCAAAACGAATTACTTGTCGGCTATACCCATATTCGTTATCGTACCATATATACAACACCATGCTTTTTTGATCCTTTGATACTATGGTAGCCGGTGAATCAACAATCGATGCACATGGATTTCCAATCAAATCCGAAGAAACCAATTCGTTCGAAATGGAATATTGAATTTGCTCAACTAAGTTTCCACGCAGGGCACCATCTTTCAAAATGTCATTTACTTCCTCTTTACTTACACCTTTCTTCATGGTTAAATTTAAGATAGCCAATGAAACATCAGGTGTAGGAACACGAACAGCATTACCTGTCAATTTACCTGCTAAAACAGGAAGTACTTTTGCTACCGCTTTATCGGCGCCGGTTTCTGTAATTACCATATTCATCGCAGCAGAACGACCACGACGGTATTTACTATGATAGTTGTCCAATAAATTTTGGTCGTTAGTATACGAGTGAATAGTTTCGATATGACCACGCTCAATTCCTAATTCTCTTTCAATAACTGATAAAACAGGAACGATTGCATTGGTAGTACAGGAAGCTGCAGAAAATATTTTTTCATCGGCATCGTGATTCTTTTCATTCACGCCATAAACTACATTTGGAATATCACCTTTACCGGGAGCTGTTAACAATACTTTATCAACTCCTTTTGCTTTCAAATGTTTTCCTAAACCATCACGATCACGAGAAACACCGGTATTGTCGATTAACAATGCATTATTAATTCCTAATGCTGTATAATCTACATCTTCCGGATTCTTGGCATCAATAACATAAATGGTATGTCCGTTAACAATCAAAGCATTCTTTTCATTGTCTTCGATCACTGTTCCCGGGAAAGGTCCATGCACAGAATCATTTCTTAATAGCTCGGCACGTTTACTTAAATCGTCATCCGAACGCTTTCTAACTACGATGGCACGTAAACGTAATTGCTCACCCTTGCCGGCTTGACCTACTAACTCACGCGCTAAAATTCTACCGATACGACCAAAGCCATAAAGAATTACATCTCTAGCCACCATTTTACGACGATCTTTTCCAATGAAATCACCAATTTTTCCGGTGAGGAAAGCTTTTACATCATCACTATAATCCGCTTTTTCCGCTAACCACTCGGCAGTTAATCGACCAATATCTAAACGAGATGGAGCTAAATCCATTTCATTAATGGCACGTGCAAGCATCAAAGTATCAATGATGGAAATTGGTTTTTTAACAATATCAATTGCATATTGGTGCAAATTTAAAATCTGACTCGCACTTCTATCTACCAATTGATTTCTGAAAATTATAAGCTCAACAGATTTGTTAAACCAAAGTGCGCCGGTAATATGGATCAATTCAATCGCTGCTTTTTCCAATTCGATCCAATCAGTTAATTGGCGTTCATAATTTTCCTGACCGATAGGTTGATTTAAAGTTGTGGACATATTATATTTTTTATAAATTTTATTTGAGGTTACAAAGATAATTCTCCGCCTTGTAAATACTAGATTAATTTTTACAATCTAATAAACAGATTAGCGTTTAGGCGAAACAATGATATGTCTAAAGATAAACAAATTGAGGTAATTCAAATAGCAGCTTCAAAAACAAATAGATATAATAAAACCGGAATCAATAAAGATTCCGGTTAGGGTGAATGAGGGGTCTCGAACCCCCGACCTCTAGATCCACAAACTAGCGCTCTAACCACCTGAGCTACATCCACCATTTTGAAGGCTGCAAATGTAGTTAACTAGAACAATGCTGCCAAAATCAATTTCAATTTTATTCAATTCATTATTGCTTACTAACTTTACAGCATGGCAGAAAAGATTCAGCTTTCAGTTTCAGGAATGACATGTGCAAGTTGTGCCCAAAGTATTAGCAGGAAATTAGAATCAAGCGGTTTGCATGATGTTTTAGTGGATTTTCAAAACGGAGAAGTTGAATTTGAATTGGTTGAAGGAATTTCAATTGAAAAGACTATCCGAGATATAAATAGTATAGGCTACACTGCCAACACCAAAAAGGAAGAAGATGACTCGAGAAAGCAAACTTTTAAATGGAATAGTTTAGAAGCGTACTTTTTTATAAGTGCATTTTTCACAATTCCTCTCATAGCACATATGTTTTTAAAATTTCCACTATTGCATCAACCTGCATTTCAGTGTTTAATGTCTATTCCTGTTATGTTTATCGGAATCAAACATTTTGGCAAAAGTGCTTGGGGATCCATCAAATCCGGACATCTAAATATGGATGTATTAATAAGCATAGGATCTTTATCAGCATTTGCTTATTCCTGTTTGGCATGGATCATTCATAAAAATGCTGAACACATCGGGAATTTTTTGTTTTTTGAAACCGCAGCCACCATAATCACTTTGGTTTTACTGGGTAACATCATTGAAAAAAGAAGTTTGCGAAAAACTCAATTTGCGCTCACCCATCTCACGAAAATACAACCTTTAAAAGCATTTCGAATTGAAAATCCTTTAAGTGAAAAAGAAACTACCAATGAAATTTTAGCAAAGGAACTTAAGTTAAATGATTTGATTTTAGTGAATACCGGCGATAAAATTCCTGCCGATGGTATGATTTACGAGGGAATTGTTGAAATTGATGAGTCCATGATGACCGGTGAAAGTTTACCAATACATAAAACTATTAATGATTCAGTTTTAAGTGGAACCATAGTTATGAGTGGTTATATTAAAGTGATCGTAAAGGAATCAGGAGATCAAACGGTGTTAAGTAAAATGATTGACATCGTAAAAAGTTCATCGTTAAGAAAACCAAATATTCAGCGATTGGGCGATGTGGTTAGTTCGTGGTTTGTGCCGATTGTTATACTGATTTCTATTTTAACATTTCTGCTTTCCTATTTTTATTTCAATATAAATACTACTGACTCTTTATTAAGAAGCATAGCAGTATTAGTGATTTCTTGTCCATGTGCGATGGGTTTAGCTACTCCTACTGCTGTGGCGGTTGGAATTGGTAGAGCTGCACGAAGTGGTGTATTGGTAAAAGGAGGAGATACATTAGAACGCTTTGCAGGTGTGAAACATATTATTTTTGATAAAACTGGGACTTTAACAGAAGGAAAGATAAGCTTAAAAACTATCAAATATTTAGGAGATGAATCGATGGTAGACTTTTTACTTGGATCGCTTGAACGCTATTCCAATCATCCTTATGCAAAATTATTGACAGTGAAATTTTCCGAGTCCAATTCATTTCCCATTCTCTTTTCTGATATTAAAGAACTTCCGGGAGAAGGAATAATTGCCAGCGACAAAGAAGGAAGTCTTTACAGGATTGGGTCTGAAAAATTTGCAGGCATGGGTTCCCCTTTATCCGGACATCAGGTGTATGTTTCTAAAAACGATCAGGTGCTTGCTTATATCGATTTTGAAGATTCGATTCGGGAAGATGCTAAAGCATTGATAAGCTATTTTGCAACAAAAGGAATCCGTACAATTTTACTTAGTGGGGACAAAAAATCTATTTGCGATTATGTAGGAAGTGCACTTGGTATAGATGAAATATATTCCGAACAATTGCCTCAAAATAAAGTTGAAATCATTGAAGAATTTCAGCGTTTAGGTTCAACAGCAATGGTAGGTGATGGCATAAATGATGCGCCGGCTTTGGCCATTGCGGAAGTGGGTATTGCGGTGAATTCAGGAACTCAGATTGCTATTCAATCCGCAGATATTATTCTATTAAGTAAGCGTGAATTAAATGGCTTAGCACTCGCCTACTCTATTTCAGGTGAAACGATGCAGACCATACGTCAAAATTTATTTTGGGCATTAGCTTATAACGTGGTGGCTATACCCTTGGCGGCGATGGGATATTTAAATCCAATGCTGGCTGCTTTTTCTATGGCTTTTTCAGATGTGGTTGTTATCGGAAATTCCCTTCGTATTCATCTAAAAAAACTTCCTGAACTCAAGTGACAAATATAAAATTCAATTTCAAAAACTCGGGAATTACAAAAGGCTTTCAAGCTTTTCAGATTCTTCGATTTGCTGCGGTGTTTTCTGCAGGAATATTGTTGTCAAAAGGCAAAGTTTCAATAGCAGATATTGGCTCCTACGAGAGTTTGATTTTTATAAGCGGTGCATTTAGTTTTTTCTGGGTAACAGGAATACTAAATAGTTTATTGAGTACATATTCTCTAGATTTTAACGCTGGCAAAAAAGGAATTTTTTATAATACAACAGTTTTGTTGATTGCATTAAACACCTTGCTAGTGCTAATTCTGATGGTACTCAAAAACGCTATTATTGGTTTGCTGCCGGCAGGAAGTGAGCAAATCTTCCCCCTCCTTTTAGTTTATATGTTTTTTAATAACCCAGGTTACTTAATAGAACATATCTTTTTATTAAAGCAAAAAACAAAACAATTATGGATCTTCGGCAGTGCCCAATTACTATATTATTTAGTACTCTTTTCAATTCCATTTTTTACAGCATTTGATATTTTCTTTTGTTTATATGGATTAATTTTATTGGCATTTTTAAAGGTTCTATATTTGATTTTTCTAATTAAAAAAGAATGCGAATTTTCATTTAACAAATCGATGATTTACGAGCAATTGAGCTTCGCTTCACCATTAATAATAAGTTTTCTATTGGCCGGATCTGCTGAATATATTGATGGGCTTTTAGTAAGTACTCATTTTGGAAGCGATCAATTTGCTATATTTCGTTATGGAGCTCGCGAACTGCCCTTAGCTGTTTTGTTATCTAGTTCACTTAGTGCAGCATTTATTCCGCGACTCAGCACACCTTCAAATTTATCTTTAGAATTGAATGCATTGAAAAAGGAATCATTAAAATTAATGCACCTTCTTTTTCCTATTACTATTGCATTGGTTTTTTTCAGCTCTTATTTATATCCATTAATTTTCAGACCTGAATTTATTTCCAGTGCAGCAATCTTTAATACCTATCTTCTACTTCTAATTAGCAGAGTTGCATTTCCACAAACAATTATTTTGGCTCATGGAAGAAATAAAACCATTCTCAAAATTGCACTCATTGAATTGTTCGTGAATTTTACTTTCAGTTATTTATTCATGTTGCAATTCGGACTCATAGGAATTGCATTAGGCACCCTTGTGGCATTTTTTACAGAAAAACTGATTTTGATGTTTTATGTTAAGAAATTATACCGAATAACAATTTCACAATATTTATCTACTAAAACCTGGAGTTTTTATAGTTTATTATTATTGGTGGCTTATTATATTTCATTCAGACTTTAATCAATCTCTTTATTTTCCTAGTATTCAGGTACTTAAAAAGTGTGTTACAAGAATATTTTGAATTGTGATATAAAAAAAGTATATTATTGGAGGACATAAATCAGCCAAAAATTTTACATTTGTGAAAAGATGTAAATAATTATGACATGAATCCCATTAAAAAATATATTAAAGTGTTTATCTTTACATCCACAAAACGCCAAATTAAACCAATAAACTAAAATTAAAATTAATTAAATGATGAAAAAACTACAAATTCTCCAAAAGGGAAGTATCAGTAAAATGTTACTCCTCACATTAACTGCAGGTTTATTATCTGTAGGAGCAGATGCTCAATCCAGAATCAATGGTACAGGAACAAAGGTTAAAGCAGTGAAAAATTTTCACTTGCCTGTTGAACCTAGTACTTCTGTTAGTGGTAAAAATAAAGCTGCTCAAATTCAGCACCCGACTCCATATGCAAACTCATCTGCTAAAGCGATGGTAGTTGGCAAGAGTGATATTGCTACTTCAGCTAACATTTATGGTTCTTTACTATCTGAAAGTACTATTTTAGATTATAATGTAGCTTTAGATATAGTATCTTACTCGAATAGAAAAGCAATTGGTATTCTTCCTCCAGTAAACAATAGTGGAGTTCTTCAAAATCATGTTAGTTATAATAAAGGTACTACTTGGGATACTACTTTAGTATTAACACAAAATGCTTTAAATATAGGCGACTCAGTAGTAAATCGTTATCCAAATGGTGTTGTATGCAACCCGGTAGGAAATACTATTCCAAATAATGCTTATGCAGTTGTTGCGGCTCCTATGTTAAATCCCGCTTCAGCTTGGGATGGTGGTACTTTTGCTTCTATGCGTTTAGACGGAGCAAACGGTTCTTCACTTAACATCTTAAATGCGACGGCTACTCAACCTCAGTGGATGCCTAGAATTGGAATGTGTGCCGGTACTAATGGTAATGTTTATGTAGCAGGTGCGAATTATGATTTCGAAGCTGTTGATCCAATTCCATTTAATGGAGTTGTTGTAAACCGTGGTGTATTTAATAGTGTAAACAATAATTTTGATTGGACTCAAACTAACGTCTACCATGCTTTTAGTCGTGATCCTTCAGATAATTCTCAGAATAATTCTACTTTGGGAAATATGACTTTCTCTGCTGATGGTATGACAGGTTACATAGTACTAATTGGTCGTGATTCGATTAATGACTATATGTCACCAATGCCAATTATTTATCGTTCTACTGATGCAGGTACAACTTGGTCTTTGTATGCAGTAAATGACTTCTCTTCAATTTTCACGGGAACTCTTCCAAATAACGATCAAGGATTTTTGCGTGCTTTCTGGTATTTAAATAATTCAATGGATCTTTCTGTTGACGCTTATGGTAAATTACACATTCTTTGCGAAGTTGGTATTGCCTCTTCTAATCACCCTGATTCATTAAACTTCTTAAATGCTTTCGGAACTTTATTTGATGTTTACGAAGCAGCCAATGGTACTTGGAATCAATTATTGGTAGGTCAATTATTTACTGATCCAGATCCAGCTCCAGCAGGAGGTACAAATACTTTCGGATGGACAGTTGGTTTTGACGGTCGTGCGCAAATCTGTCGTTCAGCAAATGGATATAAAATGTCTTATTTCTGGATGGATACTGACACTATTTTCGGAGCTTTAAATTTATACCCGAATATCAAAGGATCTTCTGCTGACTTCTCTACCTTGATGGCTACTGATGAAGTTAACTTTACTGAAGGTGGTAGTTATGATGCTAGTAACTATTGGATGAGTGTTTCAGGTCAAGGTTATGATGATTTGACTGGTGGTACTACTGCTCCTATTGTAACAAGCCGTTTATTAAACGTTTCTGGTGTTCCAAATGCAGATGATTCAACGAACCCTTGGATGCATGAATTTGTAAGTGGTATTTCTTTCAATGGTACTGATTATGTAAATGCATTTACTGTTGGTATTGCTGAATTGCCTGAGATTGCTAGTTCAATTTCGGTTTATCCAAATCCAGCGAAGAACTTAACTAATTTAAATCTTGATTTGAAAGCTAAGGCTACTGTCAATATTTCGATCGTTAATAACCTTGGACAAACAGTAAAATCTGTTACTTTAGGTAATGCGAATGCTGGTTTAAATACATATCAGTTAGATATTACAAATCTTTCTAACGGTATCTATGTTATCCAAATGAATATTTCTGGTCAAGTTGCTACTCGTTTATTGAGTATTCAGAACTAATCCAAATTAATTAAATAAAAAGAGGCTGTCTCCAACGAGACAGCCTCTTTTATTTTTTCTATTTAAACTTTCAGGGTATTTTACACCTTTTCATCCTATTCCATTTAATTTCGGTTCGGAACTATTTTATTTGAAAGAATGAATCCAAGCCTAATGTTCTTTCTACTGTAAAACCTTCGGCATATTTAAAATTAGCAGGTCTACCCATTTCAATGGCTCTCCCATAAAGATACTCTAAAAATGCTTTGGATGAAATGGCAGTTTCCGGTTCCGAAGATTCAGAATCGAAAAATTGACTCTTGAATTGTAAAATTGCATTCATTTTGTCTTCCATAAAATCACTAATATCAATGACAAAATCCGGACTTAATCTTCGATCTTGAATATAATGATAAACAGCTTTCGGGCGCCACTCACTTTGTTTCACTCCATCCCATTCACTTTCTATTTTTCGCAAGCCACTTAAAAAACATGCAACGGATACCAATTCACTTCCCTTCGCATGATCCGGATGACGATCGGCAATAGCATTACACAGAATAATTTCGGGCCTGTATTTTCGGATTTGTTTAAGTAAAGCGAGTTGATGGGTTTCATCATTGTTAAAAAAACCATCCTTAAATCCCATATTCATTCGAAATTCAATACCCATCAGCTTCGCACTTTGAGTAGCCTCCTGATCACGTAATTGAGCGGAACCTCGTGTTCCGAGTTCCCCGTGCGTCAAATCAATTATTCCTACTTTTCTGCCGCCCGCAATTTCTTTACAGATGGATCCACCTGCACCTAATTCAACATCATCCGGATGTGCGCCAATTGCTAAAATGTCTAATTTCATGTTTTATAGAAAGCTAATCATTTACTATTTTCATTCAAAGATATACGAAAGGATTAATTTGGGGGCTTCAAATTGTTTGCAAGCTCTCTAAGTTCTGAATAGGTATGTTTGTAAAAAAAAATATTTTCTTTTAATTTTTAGATCTCAAAATCTTCCGTGAAGAAACATAAAAAGAAATTCTACTATCTTTCAGCATGCAAAAAAGCACGCTATTATTTGGATTTCTGCTACTGATTTTTAACTATTGCCCAGCGCAAGAGCGGCTAGTAAATGGAATTGTGCGATCTGCCGATGACGGAAGTACTTTGCCGGGGGCGAATGTTATCGTTTTGGGTAGCAGCTTGGGTACCGTCACTGATTTGAATGGGAAATTTACTCTCACCGTTCCCATTTCATTTGACACCCTACTTTTTTCATACCTTGGAATGGAACCCCAAAAAATTGCACTTCTTGATAAAAGTTTCTTTGAAATAAACTTGAATTCAGATAAGAAAAACATCAAGGAAGTTGTCATTACCGCTTTAGGTATGGAGCGAGAAAAGAAAGCTCTTGGTTATGCTGTTCAGGAGATAAAAGGAATTGAATTGCAAACTGCGAAAGATGCCAGCTTTATCAATCAACTATCAGGAAAGGTGGCAGGACTCAATATTACATCTACCACAGGTGGTCCCGGTTCATCAAGTCGTATAGTTTTAAGAGGAGTTACTTCCCTATCCGGCTCTAATCAAGCTTTGATTGTGGTAGACGGGGTGCCCATAGAAAATAATACTTCTAATAATACCACGCAATGGGGAGGACGTGATTACGGGAATGGAATAAGCGATATTAATCCAGATGATATTGCCAGTGTTACCGTGTTGAAAGGACCTAATGCTGCTGCTCTTTATGGATCATTGGCAGCCAATGGAGTGATTGTAATTAGTACAAAGAAAGGTCGAGCTTCTGATGGAATTGGTATTGATTTCAATAGTTCCACTACAATAGAATCTGCGAATATTCAGATGAAATTTCAGGATACTTACGGCGCGGGCAGAAACGGAAAATTTGAAGGGCCCTGGGTTTTGCAGAATGGAATATACACTTACAATTCTGCCAATGCAACTGCTTTTGGAAGTTGGGGTCCAAAGATGCAAGGGCAAACTATTCGTGATTGGGATGGAAAAATAAGGACTTTCGATGCCCAACCAAACAATTACAAATCTTATTTCCAAACCGGTATTACTGCTGTTAATAGTATTTCTCTCGACGGAGGTAGCGACAAAGTAAATTACCGTCTTTCTGCTACCAACTTTAATACGAAGGACATTGTTCCGAATACCACATTAAAAAGGAACAGTTTCACAGCTCGCACCAACGCTGCACTTTCTAAACAAATTAGCATAGACATATCCGTTACCTACAGCAATCAGGTGGCAGAAAATCGCCTCGGATTAGCGAATAGTTTCAGTGCTCCCAGAAACTATGTTATGATGCCTCGAAACATCAGTGCAGAGTCATTGGAAAATTCCATGATGGATGCTACCGGAAAAGAAATGACCTGGTTCAGCAATTGGAACTGGATGACTAATCCCTATTGGCATCGTAAATTTGAATTAAATTCGGATACCCGCGACCGTTTGATCGGCATCGCATCCGTAAGTTATCAATTGGACGAGCATTTAAGAGCCATTATTCGATCCAATGCAGATTTTAATTTTACACGAAGTAATGAACGCGAAGCCAGCTATGGAATTTCTAATTCACAGGGTTCCTATAGCAGTAACTGGTCGACTTACAAACAGTATCAAGGCGATTTTTTATTAAGCTATGAGAACGTCTTAAATCAAAACATCAGCTATGTACTCAACTTAGGAGGAAGTTCATTGCAAAAACGAAATGAACAAACCCAAGAACGTACCGATGGCGGACTGGCCATACCCTACTTTTATAATATTGAAAACTCGGTCAATCGTCCATCGATCAATACATATTTAAATGAAACAAGAACCAATGCTCTTTATTCGTTTGCGCAATTAGCTTACAAGACCTGGCTCTATTTGGATATTACTGCTCGCAATGATTGGAGCAGCACTTTGCCAAAATCCAATCGATCATATTTTTATCCTTCATTGAGTTCCGGATTTATTTTTACGGAGGCTTTTGATGT
>Ga0105048_10002682_pt1 | contig 28970 bp, 21 predicted proteins | sample MAT05_FD_78382 | JGI IMG/M metagenome (GOLD analysis project Ga0105048, IMG submission 78382) | Freshwater microbial communities from Lake Fryxell liftoff mats and glacier meltwater in Antarctica - MAT-05 | ecosystem: Environmental > Aquatic > Freshwater > Ice > Liftoff microbial mat | place... | reverse complement strand
CGCCTGAATTCGACAGCTGCGACGACGGCAACGGCGTTCATCGCAGAACGGCACCGCGATGAGCGCCGTTGCCGTTGCAGTTGTGCCAGCTGACTCGAGCGCAGATCAGGAGCCGAGGCCTTGGACGAGTGAGATGCTGCGGCCCGGGTTGCAGGTGAAGGCCTGCACGCGCCTGGTCGCATCGGCGAGGCGCTCGTCGGGGAGGGTGTCGGCCCGCAGCGTGCCGGTCCGCGGCGTGCGGACGCCCTCGCCGCGGATCGGCTGGGAACCCGGCGCGGCGCGGAGGGTCGTCGCGCCGACGAGCACCACCACGCGTAGCGCCCCGAGGGCGCGCGCTGTCCGCACAGCTGTTGCGACCGCCATGGTTGCGAAAGCTCAGGTCGCGAGTCGGGCTGGTACGCCCGGCGGCCCGGGCCAACGGAGACGGCGACCGGCCCGGACCGACAGTGCGAATCCCCACGACAAAAGCAGAACAATCGATCCTGCACGATCACTCTCAATTGTAACGGAGAGGGCGTCCGCCAGTCGCTGGGCGCCGAGTCGGCGAACTGCCGGTGCTTGCCGACCACGCCCGATCGTCTCCCCGCTTAGTTTTCATCTGATCCGCCGACTTCGCCGTTCGACCTTCCGGGGTTGCGTGGGCTCGCCAGCGTTTCCTTCACACCACTCCCGCCATATGGCCACGCAGACCGAACCGGTCACCCGCTCGAGCGCCCACGGGCTTGCTGAGCAGGGTCTTGCGCCCTCCGCTGCTTTGCACTGGAACCTCGTCGCCGCCGAACTGGTGCAAGCCGCCGTCCGCCGGGACGAGGGCCAGCTCGCCGACATGGGGCCGTTCGTCGCCCTCACCGCGCCGCATACCGGCCGCTCGCCCAAGGACAAGTTCATCGTCCGTGAGCCGGGCTCGGAGGCGAACGTGGACTGGGGTGCCGTGAACATGCCGATCGAGGAGGCGCACTTCGATGCACTTCTCGCCGACGTGCGCGAGTACCTGAACGGCCAGGGCGAACTCTTCATTCAGGACCTCTATTGCGGCGCGCACCCGGCCCACCGGCTCAGCGTGCGGTATGTGACGCCGAATGCCTGGCATGCGCACTTCGTCCGCAACATGTTCATCCGGCCGGAGCTGCATGAACTGGCGCAGTTTGCGCCGAACTTCAGTGTGTTGCACGCGCCGGAGTTTCAGGCCACGCCCGCCAGGCACGGCACGCGCACCGGCACGTTCATCGTGGTGCACATCGCGCGCCGGATGATCGTCATCGGCGGCACCCGCTACGCCGGCGAACTGAAGAAGAGCATGTTCTCGATCATGAACTACCTCATGCCGACGCAGAACGTGCTCCCCATGCACTGCTCGGCCAACGTCGGGGCGGCGGGTGACTGCGCCCTCTTCTTCGGGCTCTCGGGTACCGGCAAGACGACGCTCTCGGCCGATCCCGACCGCTCGCTCATCGGTGATGACGAGCATGGCTGGGCGGCCGACGGCGTGTTCAACTTCGAGGGCGGCTGCTACGCGAAGGCGATCAACCTGAGCCCCGAACAGGAGCCCGACATCTACGCCACCACGCAGATGTTCGGCACGGTGTTGGAGAACGTCGTGCTCGACGACCAGCGTCGCGTGCAGTTCGCGGACCAGAGCATCACCGAGAACACGCGCGCATCGTACCCGCTGCACTACATCAAGAACCACGTGCCGAGTGGTCGCGGCGGGCATCCGAGGCACGTCGTGTTCCTGACGGCCGATGCGTTCGGTGTGCTGCCGCCGATCGCGCGCCTCTCGCCCGAGCAGGCGATGTACTACTTCCTTTCAGGCTACACGGCAAAGGTCGCGGGCACGGAGACGGGCGTGAACGAGCCGCAGGCCACGTTCAGCGCCTGCTTCGGTGCGGTGTTCATGGTCTGGCATCCCACCCGGTACGCCGAAATGCTGGGCGAGCTGTTGCGCCAGCACGATGCGACGGTGTGGCTGGTGAACACCGGCTGGAGCGGTGGGGCGTACGGCACGGGCACGCGCATGAAGCTGTCGTACACCCGCGCGATGGTGCGTGCGGCGTTGGCCGGTGCGCTCGATGACACCGCCGTGACGACTGACGCCATCTTCGGGCTGGCGGTGCCCGAGTCCGTGCCCGATGTCCCTTCTGCGGTGCTCGATGCGCGCGGAACCTGGCCCGACGCAGCGGCCTATGATGCGCAGGCGGAGAAGCTCGCCGGCATGTTCCGTGACAACTTTGCGAAGTTCGGCGATACGGTGCCGGCAGGGATCGCCAGTGCAGGTCCGCAGGGCTGACGGCCTCGGCACCGCTGGTATCTTTCGCGAGGGCGTCCGGCATCCGGGCGCCCTCGTCGTCTTTCCCCGGTGTCCCCTCGTGAAAGTCATTCGCGACCCGCTCTGGAACAACATCCGCCTCGACCCGGTGGCGCTGGCGCTCGTGGACACGCCGGCGATGCAGCGCCTGCGGTATGTCCGTCAGCTCGGCTACGCGTTTCTCGTGTATCCCGGTGCGACGCACTCGCGGTTCGAGCACGCGCTGGGAGCACACCACATGGCGCGCCGCACGCTCACGCTCCTCGCCGAGCGCGGCGAACTGGCACGGGTGGACCAGCGCGAATGTGATCTCACGGCGGCGGCGATGCTGCTCCACGATGTCGGCCACTACCCGTTCAGCCACGCACTGGAGGAGATCGGGGCGTTGAACCACGAGAGTGCTGCCGCGCCTCGCATCACGACGGGGGCGGTGGCGTCCGTGCTGACCGACGCGTTCGGCGAAGATGCGCCGGCCCGGGTGCTGGCGATGATGCACGGCACCGACACCGGACCGCTGCAGGGACTCGTGTCGGGCTCCATCGATCTGGACAAGCTCGACTACCTGAAACGCGATGCGATGATGTGTGGCGTGCCATACGGTGAGGTGGACGTCGATCGCCTGCTCGACAGCGTGATGATCGTGCCCGATCCCGCCACCGGCAGGCTGGGGGTCGGCATCATGGAGAAGGGGCTCAGTGCGCTCGAGTCGTTGCTGTTCGCGAAGTACCAGATGTACCGCAACATCTACTGGCACCACGCGGTGCGCAGCGCCACGGCGATGTACAAGCGCCTCGTGGACGACGCGCTCACGAGCGGAGCGCTCCCCTTCGACGGGCTTGCCGACTGGACCGACGAAGGCCTGTTGCATGCCCTGCTTCCCTCCGCGCCGCCGCTGCTCATGGCCCTGCGCGAACGCCGCCTGTACAAGCGTGTCGCACAGTGGTCTGCGGCCGAACTCGGAGAGGAGGCTGGCGAGTGGATCGCCTCCGACCGCGCGCTGGCGGTCCGGGTGGAAGACCAGCTCGCCCGCGACCTCGGCCTCTCGCCCGGTGAGCTCCTGCTCGATTATCCTGCCAAGACGCAGATGCTGGGCGTGGACCTGCCGGTCGTCCGCCGCGGAGGGGCCGTCGAGCACCTCACGAGCGCCGGGCTGGCGGGGGCGCTGAACCTCCCGGCCCTGAGCCAGCAGCTGTACCACTCCGCACGCTGGCTTCGCGTCTTCGCGGCACGGCGCATGCCGGTGGATGTATCGCGTCTCTGGTCCATCGTCACGGCTGATGCCGCCATGCTGCGCGCGTCGCTCGACGAAGGTCGCTCGCTTCTTTCCTGAGTCATGCCGACCCACGCTGCTCGCATTGCCCTGATCGGGATCACCACGCTCGCGCTCGCCGCATGTGGTCGCGCCTTTTCGGCGGGCCCGGTGGAGCGGGTAGGCTACCTCCGCGAACTGGTGCGCGTCCGCATGATCTCGGGCGACACGGTGCCGATCGACGGCTGCTCCACCGACCGTTTCATGGAAGGTGTTCCCGCTTGGCGGGACTCGCTGTTGACTGCGGAGCGAAGCATCATCGCCGACACGTCACCCTGCCCCAGCGCCGACGACTCGGTCCGCACGGTGCGCGGACGATTCGTGCTGACCTCCTGGTACCGCAACTGGAGCGGTGAATACGTGATCCGTGGCGCCACCGTCGCCTTCGACCAGGGCTATCGCTTCTCCGACGGCGTGTTCGTCGGTCACGAGAAGATCGAGGGCGAACGGTACTCCACCGGGATTGCCCCCCCCGCTGCGGCACGTCCGGATTCGGCGCGTGTCGACTCACTCACGCGCGACTCCGCCCGCGCAGCCGGCCCCCCCGGCGACACCGCGATCGACACGCGCCCCGACAGCGCCAGACCAGGGCCGGCTGGCTCACGACGGCGCACGTCGGGCCGGCCGGGGCAACGTCCGGGAGACGCAAAAGATGGTCGGGCCGCCGGCAGCAGCGCGCGCACCGATCGGCGCGACTAGTGCGCCCCGCCTGACTGCGGACTGCGATCAGCTGGTCGCGGGCGCGTCAGGGGTGCTGTCGGCCGTGCGCATCCGCAAGCGCGCGCCCGATGCCACGATAAAACGCGGCATCGTCCACCCTCGCCTCATCCTCGAGCGAGAGTGCCGCCCGTTCCAGCGCGAAGAGAATGTTGCCGAGGTACAACTCGGCAATTTCCCCGACACGCATCGGGGGGTCGAGCGGCTGCGGCGGTCCCGCCTGTTCATCTGACATGGCGCCCTGCGTCAGCGCGCGGTCGCGATCTGGACGATGACCGCCGTGATGTTGTCCACGCCACCGGCACGATTCGCGTCCCAGAGCAGCGCATCCACCATCGGGCCCGGCGACTTCCGCGCGGTGAGGATCTTGAGGAGGTTCTTGTCCTCGATCATGCCGGTGAGCCCGTCGGTGGCGAGGAGATACAGGTCGCCATCCTCCAGTGCTCCTTCGTAGATCGTCGGCTCGACATCGGTGGCGACGCCGACGCAGCGCGTGATGACGTTGCTGAACGGATGGTAGCGCGCCTGTTCCGGCGTCAGATAGCCGGCGTCCACCTGCTCCTGCACGTAGGAATGGTCGACGGTGATCTGTTCCAGCACGCCGTCGCGCAGCCGGTAGACGCGACTGTCGCCGACGTGGGCGATCATGTAGCGCCCCTCGCCGACCACCATCGTGGTGAGCGTCGTTCCCATGCCATGCTTGTCCGGCTCCTCGATCGTGCGGGTGAAGATCCGCCGGTTCGCCGAGAGCACGGCATCGGCCGCGACGATCCGCAGCTCAGCCAGAGACTTCCGCGAGGTGCGCATCGCATCGCTCATGATCTCCACGGCCATCGCACTTGCGACCTCGCCGGCCGCATGCCCCCCCATCCCATCCGCCACGATGTAGATGCCACGATCCGGCGTCGCTTCCGCGAGGTACGCGTCCTCATTGCCGGTCCGGACCATGCCAACGTGCGTGTTCGCGGCGTGGATCAGCTGCATGTCACCGCAGAGAGCATGAATTCCGGAGGTTTCCCCGGCGCGCGCAAGCAGGCGCTGCCACAGGGAACGAAAGAGGTGTGGGCCATCATGGGATGGGAGAAACTAGGCTCGGTCGCTGGGCCCGGCAAGCGCTACGGACGGGCCCGGCAGACTCTCGTCGTCGCCACCGCTCGCCAGACCAACCTGCAACTGCCACAGGCGCTGATAGAGCGCCTTCTGGTCGAGCAATCCGGCGTGTGTTCCGCGCTCGGCGACCACGCCGTGGTGCATCACGAGAATCTCGTCGGCATCGACGATGGTGCTGAGTCGGTGCGCCACCGCGATCGTGGTCCGGCCCTGCATCAGCGCGCCGAGCGCGTCCTGGATCTCGGCCTCGCGCTCGCTGTCCACGGCGCTGGTGGCCTCGTCCAGCAGCAGGAGATCGGGATCGCTCGCGAGCGCGCGGGCAAAGCTCAGCAGCTGACGTTCGCCGACCGACAGCGTCGCCCCGCGTTCGCCAAGGAGCTGCGCATAGCCGTGCGGGAGCCGGTCGATCACGCGGTCCGCCCCCACCCGCGCCGCCGCGGCACGCACGGCCTCGGCATCGAGCGGATTCGAGAGACGGATGTTCGACGTGACGTCGCCCGCAAACAGAAAGATGTCCTGCTGCACGTAGCCGATCCGCGCCCGCAGCGCATCCAGCGGCATGGTGCGGATGTCGCGGCCGTCGAAGAGGATGCGCCCGCGCTGCGGATCGTAGAAGCGGAGGAGCAGGCTCACCACCGTCGTCTTGCCGGCACCGGTGTGCCCCACCAGCGCGAGGGTCTCGCCTGGGCGCACGGTGAACGAGACGCCGCGGAGCACCCAGTGCGTGCCGGCATCGTCGGCGGCCACACCGGTCGCCGTGTCGTACGCGAACCAGACATCCTCGAAGGTGACCGTGACGCCTCGGTGCGCGTGCACGGAAGCCGCGGCGGTGGTGGTCTCCACGTCTGGCACGGTGGCAGTGGTGTCGAGCAGCGTGAAGATGCGCTCGGACGCGGCCATCGCCTGCTGCAGCGTGTTGAACTTGTCGCTCAGGTCCTGCAGCGGCTGGAAGAAGCGCCGCACCAGTTGCAGGAACGCGGCCACCGTGCCGACGGTGAGCACGCCGGCGTTCACACGATGCGTGGCCGACACGATCAGTACCGCCAGCGCCGTGGTGGTGAGAATCTCGATCGCGGGAAAGTACGCGGCGTAATACTTGATCGATCGGATGTTGACGTCGCGGTGTTCGCGGTTGAGCCCGTCGAACCGTCGCTCCTCGTCGGGCTCACGGCTGAAGAGCTGCACGACGCGGACGCCGGTGATGCGCTCCTGCGCAAAGGCATTGATGCGGGCCAGCTTGCCGCGAATCTCACGATAGGCGACACGGACCTTCTTCTGGAAGATCCGGCTCACCAGCCACACGAACGGCACGACGGCAAAGGCGGACAGTGAGAGCTTCCAGTCGATCACGAGCATCATCACCGCCATGGCGGCGAGCGCGAACAGGTCACCCAGACCAGCCACGACACCGGCGGTGAACAGTTCGTTGAGCGACTCCACGTCACTGGTGACGCGGGTGATGAGCCTGCCGGCGGGGTTGCGGTCGAAGAAGCTGATGCTGAGCTGCTGCAGCTTCGCAAACAGCTCCGTCCGCAGGTCGCGCATGACACGCTGCCCGAGGAGGCCGGTGAGGATCGTCTCGCCGTAGCTGCAGAGGAACTGCACCAGGAGTGATGCGGCGAGTGCAATGGCAGCGAGCCGGATGAAGCCGAGGTCGCGCTGCGGAATGGCCTGATCGATGACACGCCGGGTGAGCCACGGCCCGACGACGGCGGTGGCGCCCTCGAGCGCGAGCAGCAGGACCGCGCCGGCCACGAGCGCCATGTACGGGCGCACGTACTGCAGCAGGCGCCGGACCAGTCGGCGGTCCAGGACCGGCCGTACCGTGTCGTCGTCTGTCGGAATGGCGGGAGCAGTCATCGTCTGCGTTAACGCTACGCGATCCGCATCCGTGTCGTGAGGGCCGGCACCGACTATTGTTCCAGCGTGATCGACCGCATCACCATCCGTGGAGCACGGCAGCACAATCTCAAGGGCATCGACCTCGACCTGCCGCGTCGCGCGATCACCGTGATCACGGGGCCGAGTGGTTCCGGCAAGTCGTCGCTGGCCTTCGACACGATTTATGCCGAGGGACAGCGTCGCTACGTCGAGAGCCTGTCCGCGTATGCGCGTCAGTTCCTCGAGCGGATGGAGAAGCCGCGGGTGGACCGCATCGAGGGCCTGTCGCCTGCAGTGGCCATCGAGCAGAAGAATCCGACGCGATCCGCTCGCAGCACGGTGGGTACGGCGACGGAGATCTACGATTACCTGCGCCTGCTGTGGGCGCGTGTCGGGCACACGTTCTGCGGCACCTGCGGTCGCGAGCTGCGCCCCGACACGCCACAGAGCATTGCCGACGCGGTGCGGACGCTGCCGGAGGGAACGCGCTTTGCCGTTGCCTTCCCGCTGACGCATGCGGCAGCGCTGGGCGCCGCGGCGCTGGGCGAGGCGCTGCGGGTGAAGGGCTTCGTGCGGGTCGCGCTCGATGGCGAGATCGTGCACGTGGACGACCTGGTGGCCGAGGGCCGCAGCATTGCCGGCGTGACGCGCATCGACGTGGTGACGGACCGTCTCACCGTGAACGCCGAGGTGGGCGGTCGTGTGGCCGACGCGGTGAGCACGGCATTCGCCGAGGGTGATGGCGACTGTGTGCTGCTGTTCCCCACTCCGATGTCGCTGCCGGTCGGACACGAGCCGCGGACACGCGTGGGCTATACGGAGCGATTCGCCTGTCCGGACGATGGCACGCTGGCGCCGACGCCGTCGCCGCAGCTGTTCAGCTTCAACAATCCGCGCGGTGCCTGCGCCACCTGCAACGGATTCGGCGCCACGCTCGAGTACGACGAGTCGCTGATCGTGCCGTACCCCGAGCGGTCGCTGCGCGATGGCGCGATCCATCCGTGGACGATGCCGCGCTACGAGGAACCGCGCCGCAAGTTGTACGACATCGCGAAACGCGACGGCATCTCGTGGACCGCACCGTGGCAGTCGTTGCCGGCCGACCAGCGCCGCTTCCTGCTTTCGGGCAAGACGAAGTTCTATACGGGCATCTTCCCGTTTCTGAAGGCGCTCGAGGAGAAGCGGTACAAGCAGTACATCCGCGTCTTCCTGCGGCAGTACCAGGCAGCGGCCACCTGCGGCACGTGCGGCGGCAGTCGCATCACGCGCGATGCGCTGAACGTTCGCATCGACGGGCTCAGCATCGCCACCGTGAGTGCGATGTCGGTGGATGCGCTGGCGACGTGGATGGAGACGCTGACGCTGTCGGCGTTCGAGACGCAGGTCTCGGAGACGGTGCTCCGCGAGGCAACGGCGCGTGTGCGCTTCCTGCGCGACGTGGGGCTGGGCTACCTGTCGATGGACCGCGCCGCCCGCACGCTCTCGGGTGGCGAGGCGCAGCGCATCGCGCTCGCCAATTCGCTCGGTGCGCAGCTGGTGGACACGCTCTACGTGCTCGACGAGCCAAGCATCGGGCTGCACCCTCGCGACATGGACCGGCTGCTCGGCCTGCTGCGTCGGCTGCGCGATGGCGGCAACACCGTGATCGTCGTGGAGCACGACCTCGAGGCCGTCCGGATGGCCGATTGGATGGTGGAGATCGGGCCCGGCAGCGGCGAGAAAGGCGGCAACGTCGTGTTCAGTGGTCCGCTCTCCGACGCGGCGCAGAGTCCGTTGACGGGGCAGTACCTGACGGGCGCCATGTCGATCCCGCTGCCGGAGGAGCGGCGGACGGCGGGGCCGCGGTACCTCACGATGACCGGGGTGACGGCGCACACGCTGAAGGGTGTGACGGTGAAGATTCCTGTCGGCTGCTTCGTGGCGGTGACCGGCGTGAGCGGCAGCGGCAAGAGCACGCTGGTGCACGACGTGCTGTATCGCACACTCGAACAGAAGCTGACCGGTGAGCATTCGGCCAAGCAGCATCTGGGCGAGATCGTGGGGGGCGTGAGTTCACTGACGGGTGCCGAGCACTTCGACGACGTGGTGCTCATCGATCAGGAGCCGATCGGCCGGTCGCCGCGATCGAATCCCGTCACATACGTGAAGGCGTGGGACGAGATCCGCCGCATCTTTTCGCAGACGCCGCTCTCGAAGCAGCGTGGCTACGCGCCGGCGACCTTCAGCTTCAACATGACGGGCGGTCGCTGCGAGACGTGCGAAGGCGCCGGTTACGTGGAAGTGGAAATGGTGTTCATGGCCGACGTGCTGGTGCCCTGCGAGACCTGCAGCGGCAAGCGCTTCAAGCCGGATGTGCTCGAGGTGCGGGTGTGGGGGAAGAACATCGCCGACGTGCTGGGGATGACCGTGGATGCGGCGACCCGCGTGTTTCCCGGCGAGGACAAGCTGGCGGCCGCGCTCTGGCATCTGCAGCAGGTGGGGCTGGGCTACCTCCAGCTCGGGCAGCCCGCGACGACGCTCAGCGGCGGCGAAGCGCAACGCATCAAGATCGCGCGTGAGCTGTCGCAGTCATCGAAGACGGCGGGGCGGAAGCTCTACATCATGGACGAGCCCACGACCGGATTGCACCTCGAAGACATCCGGAAGCTGGCGCGGGTGCTGCAGCGGCTGGTGGATCAGGGGCATACGCTGGTGGTGATCGAGCACAACCTGGACGTGATCAAGCTGGCCGACTGGGTGATCGACATGGGCCCGGAGGGGGGCATTGGTGGCGGCAGTGTCGTGACGACTGGGACGCCGGAGCAGGTGGCGGCGCACGCGACGTCGCACACGGGTCGCTGGCTGCGGACGGTGCTGCCGGGGTATGTGGCGGTGGACGGCGAGTTCGTGAAAGCGACGGCGGCGCGGAAGCGTGCAGTGAAGGCGAAGCCGTAGGTTTCTCCGTTGACGGCGCGGACGGCGCGGACGGCTCGAACGCCGCGCGCTCTCGCAGCCGTGAGGCAACGCGGTGCGAAGGGCCGGACGGGCGAGTAGTCGCGGGTCAGGGGGTCGCCGGGTCATCAGGTCATCAGGTCATTGGGTCAGGCCATGCGGCGACGGTCGGCCCGGTGGTGCAAACGAAGAAGGCGACCGCGTGAGCGGTCGCCTTCTTCGTTGCGCGGAGCGACGTCAGGTCAGACGGCGCGACGGCGGCGGGCTACGATGGCCAGTCCGGCGAGTCCGAGGCCCATGAGCGCGATGCTGGCCGGCTCCGGAGTCGTGGTGATCGGCACGTCAGGCAGCGAGCGGGCGATACCACCGAGGTCCTTGCTGGATCCGAGTTCCGACTTGGTCGAACCAACGGTGTAGAAGAGCTGGTTCTCGGCCGACTTCAGGTCACTGCCGCGGAGGGCATAGAAGCTGGCACCGGCGAGGCCGGCAAAGCCCATGATCGAAGCGCGCCCCATGCCGGAGCTGAAGAAGCCCGCCTTGCGGTCATCGGCGTTTGCATCGGCATCGCTGTCGTCGTGCAGGGCGATGACACCCCAGGCATCGACAGGCATCATCGACTCGGTGATGATGTCAGCGGTGGTCGACTTCGCTTCCTCGGCGATCGCCGGCGTGCTGCGGGCGATGTCGACCGAAGCGAGGAGCTGCTGTGTGGTGGTTGCGAACCGGGACGGCACAATACGGCCGAGTTCGGTGCGAGTGAAGGCGTAGGTCTGCGCCTCGGTCACGGTAGACACCGTGGAGGCAACCAGCACCGCGGCAAGCAGGCGGGTACGGGTGGGGATCATCGGCAATTCCTCTGCGAGGTGGGAAAGTGGACCCGCGAGACAGCTGGGTACACCAGTCGAGCGGTCGGAGCCGGCGGATCAAGAGTGAGACACTTTGGGGAGAAGCATCGTCTTGTCCCTTGGGCGTAATCCGTCGGGTCAATACCTATGCAGGTTTCGTTCCACTGTTCCCTGGCTGACCCAGCGGTGAGAAGCGAGGCTGTGAGGCCAACTGCGACCTTGGTCGAGGTTCTTCGATCACGAATGGTCGTGCCCGCTCGGAGCAACGGTCTGTTGTATCAGTCCATCGCTCCCGTCGTCAGCCGGCAGGTTTGGTCGACCTGGCGGGCGTGACGTGACGTGGCTGGGTGGCCGGCGGGCTGCGGTGGCGTCGGGGGTGGGTTGCGCGTCGTGCGTTGGGTTGACCGTGCGCGTGGGTTGGCTAGGTTTCGGGGTTGGCTGGACACGTTGTCGTGATCCCGAGTAGCTCAGCTGGTTAGAGCAGCTGACTGTTAATCAGCGGGTCGGGGGTTCGAGTCCCTCCTCGGGAGTTTGGGAAGTCGTTGTTTCACAATGAGTTACAGAAAACGCCCCGCCGAATTTGGACGGGGCGTTTTCGTGTTGGGGCCCGCAGTTCACGGCGAGGTCATCGAAGGCGTTCGACCAGTCCGATCGGATCCGCTTCGGAGCTGCGCGACCGCTTCGCCAGAACGCCTGCAGCCCGTCTTCATTGCGCGGGTGCATGTCACGCATTCGGCATTCATGAGCCCCCGCATCGGAAAACTCGTGTGCACGCACCACCCGTCACAGGGTGTCGCGACCGCGCGCGACCGCGCCTCCACACTTCCGCCAGCGACCCAGCCGATTCCTCTCTCCCGTTCGCTCAACACGCTGCGCCGGATCGCCAGCGGCATGGCCGTACCGCTGCTCCTGGGCACTTCCGTCGCGGCGCAATCACCACCAGCGCCCCTGCGCGAGCACCTCGACCCCAGCCGCATGCGCGCTGGCATCGACTCCTTCGTCGTCCTGATGCGTAACGAGGCGAAGGGATGGCAGCATGTGGGTCCTGGGTGACGCCCTCACGATCCCGGGCATGGTCGCGCAATCGAGCCGCATCCGCCTCGACGTGGGCGTCGCCGAACAGGCGCTGCGGCAGGAGGGCACGATGATGAGCAAGCCGATGCGGATCACACCCGACTGGCAGGGAGGTCGAGTCGCCGGCAGCGCACTCGCGCCGAGTGATCCGGCAGGGGAAGTCGCGATCGACGTGGCGCAGGTGCCGGGTCTGGTGGACGACGACGTGGTCACGCCCCTGCTGCCGTTCGAGCGCTGGCGTGAGGGGCTCGACTTTTCGTTTCCGGTCCTCTCGAGCGGCAAGGGCACGGTCTCAGCGTATGCCCTGCGTGTGCTCGATTCCGAGCGTGTGACGGTGCCGGCGGGAAAATTCGACACATGGCGCGTGCAGCTCACGATGGATCGTGCACGCATGGTCGCAAACGTGACGCAGTCCGCGCCCTATCGCGTGGTCCGGATGAGCAACGGGCCGGCGTTCGAAATGCAATTGGTCAGGTGGCGCATCGCGGCACCAGCGTTCGCCACACCTTTCCCATCCCCGTCAGCCGCGCCGTGAACCGTACGACCCCCTCCCACAGAGACGCAGCTGCACAGTCGATTCCCCGATGCACTGGTTTCGCCAGCACGCGCAGCCTGGCGGTTCGGTGACGACGATGCGTGCACAGCGTGCGGGCTGCCGCGTCACTTCCAGATGGAATCCATGCCGGACACCGTCGCATACCGCAGGCGCACCGGCGATCCTTTCACTACCAGCCGCATCGCCGTGAAGTCCTGCGACGGGAACGCGATGTCGGTCAATACGGAAGCGCCTCCATCGGCGAACAGCTCGATCGACGCCCGATCGACGTAGATGTGCATACGCACCACCGAGTCGGCCATGATCCGGGGTGCGTAGTGCACGGCCGTCGCGAACTTCTCGGAGAATTTCTTCGGCAGCGCGGTGCGATCGCTGTAGAAGCGTCGCGTGACCGCATCGTAGCCCACGCGCATGACCTCACCGGCGGGGTTCGAGAGCTCGAGGGCGATATCGGACTTCGTGCCCGATGGGGCGAGGAATTCGAGGTCCAGCTCCGATGAACTCGCCGACGCGCCGCGCGGCATGCTGATCGGCATCGCGTCGACACGAGTGCTCTGGATGGTGGTCGTCTCGCCGCGGAGGAGCCGCAGCTCGCTGACGGGCGCCGAGAAGAGGCGCAACCCAGCCGGCGTACGATGCAGCGACAACGATCGCGGCACGGTCATCGCGCTGCGCCACGCCACGGTGGGTACGACGGTGGCGTAGTCCCAGTTGCTCATCCAGCCGATGAAGAGGCGACGACCATCGTCCTTCGGCACGTCGGACCAGGTGACACCGGCGTAATTGTCGCGCCCGTGATCGACCCAGATACCGCGTGTCGGTTCCGTGCCGGCCGATCCGCCCCCCCGCGCGAACGCGGAATCGAGCGTGAACGTCGTGCCGTCGAAGGTGCCCACGAAGTATTGCGTGGCCGAGCCGCCGTTGGGGCCGCCGGGATTCATGCTGACCAGCATCACCCAGCGCTGCTCGTCGCTGCCCTCGATCCTGAGCGGGAAGAGATCGGGGCATTCCCACACGCCACCGTGCGCGCCGTAGGTGGCGCCGAACTCGCTGGCGGGGGTCCACTGCGTGAGGTTCGGCGAGGTATAGAGCCGCACGCGGTCTGCCGCGGCGAGGAGCATCACCCAGCGGTGGGATGCTTCGTGCCAGAAGACTTTCGTATCCCTGAAGTCCTTGATGCCCGGATTGGGGATGACGGGATTGCCAGCGTACTTCGTCCAGGTACGGCCGCGGTCCGTGCTGAACGCGAGGCCCTGCGTCTGAAACGTGATCGAGCCCGCCGTCTCGGCCGCCATGTCGTGGTACGTGAACATCGCGATGAGCGGCGGCTTGCCGTTGACGCCGAACCCGCTGGTGTTGTTCCAGTCCACGACGGCGCTACCGGAGAAGATCAGGCCATGCTCGTCGGGGAAAAGCGCGATGGGCAGGTGCTGCCAGTGCACGAGATCCGTGCTGATGGCGTGGCCCCAGTGCATCGGGCCCCAGACCGTGCCGTCGGGATGGTACTGATAGAAGAGGTGATACTCGCCCTCGTAGTAGACCATCCCGTTCGGGTCGTTCATCCACTTCGCGGGAGGCGTGAAGTGGTAGCGGGGGCGGTGGGGTTCGTCGTATGCTGCGCCGATCGGCGTCGGCCCAGCGGCGGACGACGCCGCCGGGGACGGGGCGGGCGCCGGCGACGCACAGGCGGCGACGAGCAGCAGCATGATGACGAACGAAGACTTGAGCATCATGGGTCCGTAGGAAGCGCCAGTCGTGCCGAATGATCCGTCTACGGACGCTGACGGCGGACCGCGTCAGCTGATCGGCGGCTTCGGCTTGATGAACACACTCGGAATCCCGAGCTTCTGCAACATGTCGTTGAACTGCCGGATGTCCTCGGCCTCGATGCGGTCGAGGGTACGGAGCTGCGTGTCGAGCTTCGTCGAGAGATCGGTGAAGATCTCGCCGTGCTGCTGCGTGGGCGGGTAGGCGCCGGTCTGCACCTGCGCGTTGAGCGTGATGAAGAAGTTGTAGAGGCGCACCGGTTGGTCCAGCGTGCACTGGTCCACGTGACAGGCCGTCTCGTAGAGCGCACTGCGCACCACCTCCAGCTTGGCGCGGGCGGCCTTGGCCGCATCGGCGACCTGTGCGGCGTAGGCCTCGCCGCGCACCTGCTTCACGCGGGCATCGAGCTGCGACTGCAGATCCTCGAGTCGCTCGACGCGCTCGACCAGTTCGTTGATCCGTGCGCGAACGCGCATCGCAGCATCGAACTGCGCGGTGAGTTCTGCCGTGGTGGCGGTGGCGCGCGGATCCGCCACGACGGCAAAGGTGCGCGCGCTCGTGTCGTGCCCGACGATCAGGCGCACCGTGTAGGTGCCGGGCGGCACCTTCGGTCCGCTGAGGAAGCCTTCGTCGATCACCGTGTTCGGCATCTCCTTCGCATCAGGGTAGCGCAGATCCCAGAAGAACCGATTGGTGCCGGGCTTGAGGCGCGGGATGGAATCGGCGGCGTAGTACGACGCGCTGTCGGTGACGATCACGCGGGCTACCACCGTATCCTTCGCCGTGGCCACGGAATCGCGGACGTTGGCGGCGATGAAGCTCCGGATCGTCGCGCCCTTCGCATCGAGGAACTGCACCGTGACTGCGGTGCCAGCGGCGGGCGTCTCCTTCAGCCAGTAGTCGACGAGGGCGCCTGGCGGTGGGTTCTCGCCGGCCCGCCCGCCGCGCTGCCAGCCGGAGCCATCCCAGCGGATCGTCGTCGCAGGCTGAAAGAGATGCACAGGCTTCTGCATCACGGCGGCCGAGAGCTCGCGCAACGGAGAGACGTCATCGATCACCCAGAAGGCGCGACCATGCGTGGCGACGATCAGGTCATTGCCATGCACCGTCAGGTCGCGCACGCTCACACGCGGGAGGTTGAGCTGCAGCGGTTGCCAGGTGGCGCCATCATCCATGCTGACCCACATGCCGATCTCGGTGCCTGCGTAGAGCAGCCCTCGTCGCACGGGATCCTCACGCACGACGCGCGTGAATGCCGTGGCCGGAATGCCGGCCACGATCTTCGTCCAGGTCTTCCCGTAATCGGCGCTCTTCCAGAGGTAGGGCGCCATGTCATCCTGCTGGTACCGGTTGGCCGCGACGTAGACCACCGCCGGATCGTGCGGCGAGGCATCGATGTGCGACGTGCGCGTGAACTTGCCGTACCCGGGTGGCGTGACATTCTCCCACGTGGTGCCGCCGTTGCGGGACAGGTGAATCAGCCCGTCGTCCGATCCCGCCCACAGCACACCCTGCTGCTTCGGCGACTCGGCCAGCGCGTAGATCGTCGCGTACCACTCGGCACCCGTCATCTCGCCGTGGATCGGGCCGCCGGTACGCGTGAGCGTCTTCGGGTCGTGCACGGTGAGGTCGGGGGAGATGCGCTCCCAACTGGCGCCCTCGGTGCGTGAGCGCCAGACATGCTGCGACGTGACGTAGAGCGTCTTGGGGTCGTGCGGCGAGATCAGGACCGGGAACGTCCACTGGAACCGCTCGGGTACATCGGCGGCGGCGTAGCCGTCGTAGTTGCGCAGCGTGACGGAGATGTCGCGCTCCTGCCGGCGGCCGTGGTCGTAGCGCGAGAGCGCCCCCATGTAGCAGCCGCCGTAGGTGATGAGCGGATCGCGCGGATCGACGGCGACGGTGGCGTTCTCGCAGCCGGCCACGCTGTAGTAGTCGCGCTCACCGATCGCGCCGTCATCAGAGCGGCTGGCGATGGAGATGGCGGAGTTGTCCTGCTGGGCGCCGTAGATGCGATACGGGAACTGATTGTCGGTCGTGACGTGATAGAACTGTGCCGTGGGCTGGTTGTAGATGCTGGACCAGGTGGCGCCGGCATCGAAGCTGATGGTGCCGCCACCATCATTCGAGTTGATCATCCGTCGCGAATTCGTCGGGTCGATCCACATCGCATGCGTGTCACCGTGCGGCACGCGGACGCGCGTGAACGACTTGCCGCCGTCGATGGAGCGCATGACCTGCAGGTTCATGACGTAGACGGTGTTCTCGTCCTTCGGATCGGCGGTGACCTGCGAGTAGTACCAGGCACGCACCCAGAAGCGCGGGTCGGTGTTCATGCGCTGCCACGACTCACCGGCATCATCGGAGCGGAAGATGCCGCCGCTCGAGTCGGGCGCCTCGATGCTGGCGTAGAGGCGACGCGGATTGGCGGGGGAGACGTCGATGCCGATCTTGCCAAGTGGTGTGGCCGGGATGCCGGGGCGGAAGGTGAGCTCGGCCCAGGTGTCGCCGCCGTCGACGGTCTTCCAGATCCCGCTGCGCCCGCCGCCGGAGATCATCGACCACGGGGTCCGCTGGAACTTGTACATGGACGCGTAGAGGATGCGCGGGTTGGACGGATCGATCGTCAGGTCGTTGGCACCGGTGGAATCGTTGATGAAGAGCACCTTCGTCCACGTCTTCCCACCATCGCTCGTGCGGAAGACGCCGCGCTCGGCGTTGGGGCCGAAGGCGTGACCCATTGCGGCGACCCAGGCGCGATCGGGATCTCTGGGATCGACGACGATGTCGGCCACCTGATGCGAGTCGGTGAGTCCGAGCCGCGTCCACGTGTCACCGGCGTCGGTGGAGCGATAGACGCCGGTGCCGTGCGTGAGATCTTCACGCAGTTGCGATTCGCCGGTGCCGACCCAGATCACGTTCGGGTCGGATGGGGCGATGGCGAGGGCGCCGACGGAGGAGATGTCGGTCTTGCCGTCGGTGATGTTGCTCCACGTCTGGCCGCCGTTGGTGGTGCGCCAGATGCCGCCGTTCACGCCGCCGAAGTAGAACGTGAACGGCTTGACCGGGTCGCCGACGACGGCATTGGCACGACCACCGCGCGTCGGGCCCACGTTGCGCCACCGCATGGCCTTGAACGCGGCGGGGGTCGCGGTCGCGGCGCTGTAGAGCAGCGGATCGTACGCGGCGGCCGTTGTGCGCGAGGGCGCGGTGCGCTGGGCGCCGGCAGGAACGGCGGCGAGCGCCGCGATGGCGACGAGCATCGTCGCGGGGAGGGCACGGACGAGCCGCATCTGGGTGTCCCGGGGAGTGGAGTGCAGGGGGAGCATGCCGAAAGATCCCACAATCACTGCCGATGCGCGAGGCACCGGCCTCCCCTGGCCTCGGCTACTGCCCCAGGAAGCCCCCGGTCCAGCGGATCGCGCGTTCGGAGTACTCGGCGACGAAGAAGTAGCCGAGCGGCCGCCGTGATGGCGTGGTGCTGTTCTCGATGTTGCCGCGGAGGTTGGTGGCCGGCACACCGAACGGCGAGCCGTTGTTCTGCGTCTGCGACGACAGGATGGCATAGTACCGGTACAACTGCTCGGGGATCGAGATCTGCCGCACGGCGACCAGTTGGCCGACGCGGACGGTGATGCCGCCGAAGGGCTGGAACTCCCGGACTTCCGAGCCGTTCAGCAGCTCGTCCGGGATGGCGAATCGCGTGAACGAGGCGCTGTCGTTGGAGATCTGGCGCACGCCGTCGAGCCACTGGTCCCAGAGGTACCAGTTCTTCGTGTTACCGGGATCGCGGAAGTTGATCGTGGCCCGCGGACCCGACGGCGCACCGGGAAAGCGACTGCCTTCGGTGACGTAGAGCGAATCGATCGGCACGCCGGCGAGCATCCGCTCGGTCGCACGGTAGCCGTCGCCCTGCCAGGTGACGTGCAGCGTGTACGGCCAGCCGGTGCGCAGTCGCATCGCGCTGGCGAGATAGACACCGGGTTCCGTGACCGATTCGACGAAGAGCGTGACCGTCCCGGTGCTGTCCGACACGCGGACCGTGGCGCCACGCACTGGTGGTGCGGCTCCGGTGCTGAAGACATCCTCAGTCGTGGAGAGGCGGATGCGCTGGTTGCCGGTGGCGCGGCCGATGCTGCGTTCGAGCCGAGCCTCGACCACGAGGCGTGGCTCACTCGTGGGCGCGGTGACGCGCACCACGCGCTCGCAGCCAGCGACGCCGACGCCCAGCGCCAGCACGAACAATGCGACGCCGCGGGCTCGCCGGCCGGGCTCAGAAACGGAAGGCATAGGAGATGCTCGGGACGATGCCGAAGATCGAGGTCTGCACGGCCTCGGTCACCCGTGGATTGTCCACCTGCTGGCGGAAGGTGAGCGACTGGGCGTTGAAGCGATTGTAGGCGTTGAGCAGGCCAAACTGCAGCTCACCGCGCGTGAAGCGGCGTGTGGCGCTCAGGTCGAGCCGGTGATACAGCGGGAGGCGTGCACCGTTGCGCGGACCGTACTCGGTGACGAGCAGGCCATCGATCGTGTAGCGGGCCGTGGGGAACGTGGTCGGCAAGCCGCTGGCGAGGAGGAACGTGCTGCCGATGGTCCACGTGGCGCCGAGCGGGCGCATGGCAACGATGGCGAGGTTGTGCGTCTTGTCGAACGGACTCACGTACCAGTTCCCATCGTTGATGCCACCGCGGGATGCTCCCGCGGCGGTGGGCGCGGCGAAGCGCAGCTCCGAGCGACCGAGCGTGTAGCTGATCCAGCCAGTGAGCGTGCCGGCAGTGCGACGCGCGAGCAGTTCGAGGCCGTAGGCACGTCCCTGCCCTTGCACCATCTGCGTCTCGATCCGCGGATTGAGCAGGATGTCGGCGCCATCGATGAAGTCCACGGCGCGCTCGATGCGCTTCCAGTAGCCCTCCACCGACCATTCGACGCCGCCGCGCGTGGTGCTGTACCCGAGGGCGTACTGGTCGGCGGACTGCGGCTTGACCCACGGGCCGGCTGGCTCCCAGACGTCGAGGGGACTGATCGAGTTGGTATTGGAAACGAGCAGCAGGAACTGCTGCATGCGCGCGAAGCTCGCCTTGATGCTGGTGGCATCGCCGAGCATCATGCGTCCCGAGATGCGTGGCTCGAACCCACCGCCGGACGAGATGGTGGCGCCGCTGCCCTGCACCGTGCTGTCACGCACCACGCCAGGCTCGTACCGAGCGAGTACGGTGTTGAAGGTGACCGGTGCGTCGCCCACGTATTGATACACGGTGCCGGGCCCGCGGCGCAGGTAGCCGGCGTACCGCAGGCCGTACCGGAGGGCGAAGCGCGATCCGACCTGCAGTTCCTGGCCGACGTACGCAGCGGGCAGCAGTGTGTTGCGCGCCTCGATCTCGCGCGCATTGAAGGTCCCGAGCGCAGTCGGCGTGAGGTCACCGGGGCGGATGTTCTGATCGGTGAGCTGCACGCCGAACTCGATCGTGTTCTCCTGCGACACATACAGGGTCTGGTCCAGCTTCAGGTCGAGGCTGCGGACGCGCGACGTCCAGCGCAGCGAGTCTGCGGCACCGACGACGAGGTCGAGCCGATAGTCGTAGGTCCCGTAGGCGGCGGTGGCCTTGGAGAAGAGCCGCCCGCCGAACGCCTGATTCCAGCGGACGGTTGCGGCGCGGTTGCCCCAGCCGACACCAAACTCCGTACCGCCGGCGAAGCGGTCACGACCGAGGTAGGCCGAAAAGAGCAACGCGCCGTCGTTCCCGAGGCGGATGTTGGTCTTGGCGTTGAGGTCGTAGAAATACGCCGTCGTGTTGCGGATCGCCGTGTCGGAGGCGAAGGCGGTGAAGAGGTCTGCATACGACCGTCGAGCCGCGATCATGTACGAGCCGGCCTTCTTTGGCAGCGGGCCCTCCAGCGTGCCGCGGCTGGCCAGCAATCCAATGGAGGCCGAGCCGGCGAACTCGTTGGCATTGCCTTCACGCTGCCGCACGTCGACGACCGATGAGAGCCGTCCACCGAACTTCGACGGGATGGCGCCCTTGTAGAGCGTGATGTCATCGACCGCGTCGGCGTTGAAGGTGCTGAGGAAGCCGAGGATGTGGCTCGGGTTGTAGACGGTCGCCTCGTCCAGCAGGAAGAGGTTCTGGTCGGCGGCACCGCCGCGCACGCTGAACGCAGTCGACGCATCGCTGGAGAGCGAGACACCGGGGAGCAGCGTGAGGCTGCGAATCGGGTCGGGCTCGCCGAGCACGGTCGGGAGAACCTTCACTGCCGCCATGTCCAGCCGGACCACGCTCATGTCGGGCGTGCGCGGATCGAGGTCGGGACGATCACCCTTGGAATCGGCCTGCACGGTGACGGCGGCGAGTGAGACCTTGCGAGTCTCGAGGAGGAAGTCGCGCGTGAGGTTGCCGGTCAGCGTGACCGACGCATCGAGCGGCGCGAAGCCGATGGCGCGGATACGCAATCGATGTGGGCCCGGTGTGAGCAGCATCGAGTAGAAGCCTTCCTCGTTGCCTTCGGCGCGGACCTGGTCGTCATCCGCGCTGAGCTGGGCGCGACGCACCACCTCACCGCTGGCGAGGCTGCGCACGTACCCGCTGACGCGCACACGCGTCGCAGGCGCACGTGGTGCGCTTCGCTTGGGTGCTGGCACCTGTGCCGTGAGCGACGGGGCAACGCACAGCAGGAGCAACGGAAGGCGCAAGAGGCGCACGGGGTCTCTGTCGGTTGCCGGGGAGTCTGGGGCGGGCCCGCCGACTGCTGTGCACGGCGGGCCTGCGTGGCACTGTACCGACCAAAGGAAGCCATGTTCCATCGCGGACCGCGGGGTGCACTGGCGCAGTCTACAGCATCCGGATACCACTGTCACATCGCGATCGTCCCTGCCACCTGTTTCGCGAGCGCATGCAGGAAATCGAGCCCCTGGTGACACGATCGCGTGCGCAGCTTCTCGTCGCGACCGTAAGCATTGCTTTCGCCCGGCTGCGAGACGATGCCGCTCACACCGGTGGTCGGAATACCGACAGCTCGAAGGAAACAACCGTCCGTCGCACCGGTGCTCAGCGTCGGGAAGACGGGGAGAGTGCCCCAGATCGGCGGCGCCTGGCGGCGGCATCTGGCGCAGTCTGCTGCTGCCGCTCCGGTGGCGACGACATCACGGGCGTCAGCGTCAGCGTCCGATGTTCGCGTTGATCCATTCCAGACGTTGGGCCAGCCAGAGGTGCAGCGCGGTCGCCTCGCCCGTGTACGAGCCGGTGACGACCCGGTTGGGCCAGACCCAGGTGCCGAGAATCGGCCAGCGCTCGAAATTCTGCACCTGCACGATACTCAGGTAGTTCGCCCGCGAATAGACGATCCGCTGCAGCGAGTCGAGCGTGCCGGCGGCCTGCATTTCGCGCCAGCGTGCCTGCACGCGCGACTTGAAGGCAGGATCCTGGAAGAGCCGCGTGAACCACTGCGCATTGCGCGAGTACCAGCCGTCGGTCCGGTCGGCGCCGTAATAGTTGACGTTGCCCATGGCGAGATCGAAATCCCAGACGGGTCCGAAGGTGAGCTTGCCACCGCGCGGCTTGAACATGAAGCCGCCGAAGCGGAGGTCGCCGTCGACGTTCTTCACCGTCTCCTGCAGGATGTAGTAGTTCACCGCGGATTCGACATCGATGAAGCTGGCGTAGCCGACGTCCGGATCGGTGAAACGACTGCCCATGATCGACGTGTCGGTGCGCGCGATGTAGTTCGTGATGTAGGCGCGCTGCTTCGTCCGCGCCACGTCACGCAGGGACTCGGGATCGCCGACGCACCAGACCATCCTCGTCATGGTGGAGTTGAAGCAGAAATCCTCGCCGCGCCGCTCGTCCACCTCCAGCATGTATCCGCCCGTGATGGCTGCGGCGGTGGTGTCACTGGCCCTGATGGCGGTGATGTTCACCCGGTCGCTGCCGATGCGGATGTGCTCCACCAGCTGGTAGACGCCCGCGTACTGATTGTTGAGCTGCACGTCCACGAAGCGCGCGCGCGGCGTCCACGCCATCCCCATCATCCGCGACAACTCGAAGGTGATGTCGTTGCGCAGCATGGTCTTGTCGGAGTAGTTCGCGAGCAGCACCCAGTGCCGGTTGGCCGGCATGCCGAGCAGACTGGCGCTGGTGCCGAACCTGAGGCGGTAGGGCTTCTTGGGGAACAGGTCCCACGTCGAGTTGCCGCGCCCCCGGATCTCGAGGGTGCCCAGCGGCGTGGTCACGTCGTTCGAGTCGGTGACCGACGCGGAACCGGTGATGTAGACGAGCTTCGACAGCACGGGCGCCAGCCCGTCGGTGACGATGTTCAGCCGCGGGAGCCGCTTCGTCGCGGCCTGCACGGCGATCACCGGTGGCGGCGTGACCACGGCCGTCGGCGCCTCGGTGCTCGGTCCGCAGGCGGCGACGATCGCAATCATCGCGCAGACGAGCACGTGGCGCGGAGACCGAGCGGGCATGGCATGGGTGACGGGGGCAACTGACGACATCGGGATGGAAAGCTATCCCCGGCATCAGCCAACACAGGCCACACCAGCCCACGCCAGCCCACGCCAGCCCACGCCAGCCCACGCCAGCCCACACCAGCCCACACCAGCCCACACCAGCCCACGGCAGCCCACGGAGCGAACCGGATCGCTGCAGGTGCACCCTCACGTGCCGACGCGCATATTCTCGATCGCGGCCGGCGCCGCCGCCCCGCCCTTGCCACCCACCTGCCCGCCCCGCCATGACCACGCGCCGCCAGTTCGTCGCCGCCTCGTCCGTCGCGCTCACTGGTGCCGCCCTCGGTGCGCGCCCGCTCGGGGGCCAGCCGCTCCCGTTGCAGTCCGACGGACTCGCCCTCCCCGAGTCGATCCGGGCACTCCGCCCGATGATGGCCGGCGTCGTGCCGATCAGTGTGGCCGAGCGGCGGGCCCGTCTCGAGCGGGCGAAGCGCCTGATGCGCGACGCGAGAATCGATGCGCTGGTGCTCACCGGTGGCACGTCGATGGAGTACTTCACCGGAATCCGCTGGGGCGTCAGCGAGCGGTTGCTGGCCGCGATCGTCCCGGTGCGTGGAGGCGCCTTCCTGGTCACGCCGAAGTTCGAGGAGGAGCGTGCGATGGAGCAGGCGCACGAGGGACCGCTCGGTGCCGATGCGCAGGTGTATGCGTGGGAGGAGGACGAGGATCCGTTTCTGCTGGTCGCCAGGGGATTGCGTGACCGTGGGTTGGCCACCGCCACGGTCGGCGCGGAGGAGACGACGCGGTTCGTCTTCGGTGAAGGCATGGAGAAGGCGCTGCCGGGTGGGCGCTTCACGAGTGGCACCCCGATCACCGCCGGCTGCAGGATGGTGAAGGATGCGCATGAGATCGAGCTGATGCAGCATGCCAGCACCGTCACCATCGCTGCCTATGAAGCGGCCTACAAGGGACTCACCGACGGCATGACGCAGACGCAGTTCCAGGAGCTGATCCGCGCCGCGCACCGCCAGCTCGGCTTCGATGGCAGCGCCAGCGTGCAGGTGGGGGAGTTCTCGGCACTGCCGCACGGCTCGGCCAAGCCGCAGGTGGTGCGCGAGGGGACGATCGTGCTGATCGACGGCGGCTGCAAGGTCGAGGGCTACGTCTCCGACATCTCGCGGACCTTCGTGCTCGGTCGCGCGACGCAGCGCATGAAGGATGTGTTCGAGATCGAGTTCCGGGCGCAGTCGGCGGCTCTCGCGGCGGCGAAGCCCGGTGTGCCGTGCGAAGCGGTCGATGCGGCGGCGCGCACGGTGATCGTGGACGCCGGTTTCGGGCCCGGCTACAAGTACTTCACGCACCGCGTCGGCCACGGCATGGGCATGGACGGGCACGAGTGGCCATATCTCGTGAAGGGGAACATGCTGCCGCTGCAGGCGGGCATGGTGTTCTCGGACGAGCCGGGCATTTACATCCCCGGCGAATTCGGTATCCGGCTCGAGGACGACATGGTGATCACCGACACCGGTGCGCGCCTGCTCACGCCGCAGTCGCGCAGCCTCGAGCAGCCGTTCGCGGTGGCATGAGCGCGACGGCGGGGGGTGAGGGCCGTCGCGGCCGTCACACCCCGCCCTGCTGGACCAACGTGCAGACCGCCTATCCGCCGCGCTGCGCCAGCAGGGCGATGCGGTCGCGTGTGGACACCACCACACCACCCGCCGGCTCGACGGTGATCGCGAACATCACCGCATCGCCGACCGGCACGCGCGCATCGATCGGCACCAGGATCTCGCGCTGCCCCGCCGGGATGTCGAAGACGCCGCCATCCACCGGGTACTTCTGGTCGCGCGTCCGGTCGAAGATCCAGAGCTGATACTGCCAGCGTCGCCGGTCGTTGGGCTGCAGGCCAGCGATGCGCATCACGCCACGCTGTGCGCTGCCACTCCACACCACGTCGCCACTGGCGGTGGTGGCGGACGAGTCCGTCGTTGCCGTCCACGGAATGGCCACTGCGGGCGTGGCGCCTGCCAGCAGCGAGTCGCGCAACAGGGCTGCGCCATCGCGCACGGGCGCCGCCACCACGGCGGCCGGGGTCTGCGGTGCCGACGACGGGCGAGGCACGGCGATCCAGAGCACGAGCGCCGCCGCGGCGGCCATCCATCCCCCCCAGGTCGCGACGACACTGCGACGTGGACCCACGCTCACGGTCAGCGCCGGCACGGACACCGGCGACACCTGCGGCTGCGCACGCACGATCGCTTCACCAGTGCCGATCACCTGCGCCGCCAGCGACGACGGCATCGGCTCCTGCATCGCCGGATCAGCCGACGCACACGCCGCCGCGAGTTCCGCCGCCGCCTGCTCCCAGCGGGCGGCCTCGCCACTCGGCATCCGCGCCAGCGCGACCGCCAGCGCGTCGGCCTCCGGCGCGCTCAGCGCCCCGGTCACCCGCTGCATCAGCAACTCACCCACGCGCTCGTCCCCCAGCTCGTTCTGCATCACGACTCTCCCTCATCCCGGGTCCGCGAAGCCAGCAGGTCGCGCGCGCGCTGCAATCCGCGGCGGATGTGCGACTTCACGGTGCCCAGCGGTGTTTCGGTCTCCCGTGCGATCTCGTCGTGCGTCTTGCCGTGCACCAGCGACAGCTCCAGCATCCGCCGCTGCGCGGGCGGCAGTTCACCCAACACCGCGCGCGCCTGCTCGGCGCGCCACTCGCGGTCGAGGTCACGCTCCGATTCACTTGCGACATCGAGGTCGTCCGGCAGCGACTCGAGCGCCGGCAGCCGCTCGCGCTTTCGCGCCCGGTCGATGAGGCGACGGCGCGCGATCATCGCCACCCACCCCGCCTCGGTCGTGCGCGCCATGTCATAGCGTGCCGCGGTGCGCCAGACGTCGATGAAGATCTCCTGCACCGCGTCCTCGGCATCGTCAGGCGACCAGCGTCGCGCCAGCGACCAGACCAGCGCCCCGTAGCGAGCCACGACCTGGCGCACGGCACCTTCGTCCCCGACCGCGACGCGCGGCAGCAGCGGCTCGGGGAGGGCACCACTGGCCGTCACCCGATCGGCCACCAGGGCCAGATGTGCGCGCGCACCATCACCGCCGGGTGGTCGGCTCATGTCATCCATGGGTGCGGGTCGGGCCGATGCCATTGCTGCTCCACGTTCGCCTCGTCAGTGCCTGAATCATGAAGATGTTCGACGCCGTGACGGTTTCGGATGCACCCGATCTGGCGCTGCATCCGCCGCGCACCGCGCGACGAATGGCTCCCCGTCCACCACGAGGTACCCCGTCACACCATCGCACACCGGAACCCGCCATGCAAATCACTGCCCTGCTCGCGACCGTCGCCGTCGCCGCCACGATCGCCCTGCCCGTCCGCGCACAGCACCCCGCCTCCGGCCCGTCCATCCCGCAGGTCGCGAAGACGGCAGGACAGTTCACCACGCTCCTCGCCGCCGTCGATGCCGCCGGACTCACCGAGACCCTGCTCGGGCGTGGCCCATTCACGCTGCTCGCTCCGACCGACGAGGCATTTGCCAGACTCCCCAACGGCGCCGTCGGCGACCTGCTCAAGCCCGAGAACCGTGAGACGCTGCGCACGATCCTCACCTACCACGTGCTCGCGGGCCGCGTCACGGCTGCGCAGGTCCGGAATCTCACGTCAGCCACCACCGTCGCCGGCCAGGATGTGCGCATCAGCACCGGCAATGAGCTGCGCATCAACGACGCCGTCGTGCGAATCGCCGATATCCCCGCCAGCAACGGCATCATCCACGTCATCGACCGCGTGCTGATGCCGACCGGGACACGCAGCGCCGGCATGGGCAGCGCGCTTGAACTGCTCGACCTCGCGATCGAGCGCGGCGTGCCGCTGTTCAACGATGGCCAACCGGAATCGACCGTCGCGATCTACGAAGTGGCGAGCCGAGCCCTGCTCGCACTTGGCACCACGGTCCCCGATGACGGTCGGCGTGCCCTGCGGACGGCGCTCGGTCGCACCGGCGGAAGCATTCGCGATCGCGCATTCACCCTGCGTGGCGGGCTCGATGAGGCGCGCCGCGCACTGACGGGCCGGATGGCGATGCGCGTCAGCCGCTGAGTCAGCCCAGCGCCGCACTGCGCCGCGATCGACGGCAGTCACCGACGTGATGCCGTGCGCGGCGGGAGCCACGGCACACGTTCCGATTGCGCTTCGACGCGAGCCCACGAGCCCACGAGCCCACGAGGACACGAGGAGCGAAACCCGTCCTCACGACGGGGCAATCACATCCCCACCCTTCACGCTGCTGGTGCGCATCTCCATACCAGGACCGCGAAGCGGTTCGCCCGATCGACGGTAGAAGTAGCCGGCGATCGCCAGCAACGTGATGATCAGAACCAGCAGCGCGTATTGTCCACGTCGAGGCCGGTCGACGCCGGGTCGCAGCTCGTCATGCATCCACACCTCCGGGTGTACTTCCGATCGTCTTGCATGACACGTACCGCTCATGATACGCTCGCGCTTGCGTTGCGAGACCGACGTCGACGTGACGGGGCCGTGACGACACGCCAGACGTCCAAGGCCCACCGCGGCAAGCCCGATCACTGCGGCCGAGTCGCGATCCGCAGCGGCTCTCCACAGCGCCCCTTCTCCAGCGCCGCGTTCGGCAGCGCGGTGGCACGGACTCGCCACGAGCGTGGTCAATGCGGCAGAAGCCCCGGCAGTTGTGCCGCGCTTCGGATTCGCCAGGACGACAGGCATTTTTCCTGCGTATACGAATTCTTGCCGAACGGGATGCGATCGTGGACTCGTCGTCTCAGAACCACGATCTCATGCTGCCGTGTCGCTTCGAGCACCGGAGCGCGTCGACCTCGAGCATCGCCATTCGGTACGCGTTGACGGGGTCAGCAATTCCGGTCGGTATCTTCTCGCACCTTCTGGCGGAAAAAGAGCATGGGATCGTTCACTGACAGGATTGCACTCGTCACCGGCGGCGGATCGGGACTCGGTGAAGCCATCGGCACATTGCTGGCGGCCAAGGGCGCGAAGGTCGTGCTCACCGACATCGACCTCGAGAGCGCCGAGCGCGTCGCGAAGCAAATTACGGATGCGGGAGGTGTGGCGAGTGCAATTGCCCAGGACGTATCCAAGCCGGAGCAGTCGGAGAACGTCGTGCGATACGCCGTGTCTACGTACGGTGCCCTGCACTACGCGGTCAACAATGCCGGCATCGCCGGCGCACAGGCTCCCGTCGGAGAAACGGATCTCGTGGAGTGGGATCGCGTAATCAGCATCAATCTGAACGGCGTACTCTACGGCATGCGATACCAGATTCCCGCGATGCTCGCGGCCGGCGCCGCGCACTGTGCGATCGTCAACCTGGCATCCATTCATGGGACGGTGGCAGCGACCGGCAATGCCGCATACACCGCGGCCAAGCACGGCGTCGTCGGGTTGACGAAGAACGCGGCGGCGGAATACGGTGCGCAGGGCCTGCGCATCAACTGCGTCGGTCCGGCGTACATCAAGACGCCGCTGCTGGAGGAATTGCCTGAAGAGCTTCTCGGCGCGCTGATCGCCCGTCATCCGCTCGGACGCCTCGGCCGGCCCGACGAGGTGGCGCCCCTCGTCGCGTTCCTGCTGTCGGACGAAGCGTCGTTCATGACTGGCGGGTACTACCTCATCGATGGCGGCTATACGTCCGACTGAACGTACGACGCGCAGGCGCGGCATGAGCCGACGTGGCATAGCCGGGATGCTTCGCCATGGCTCATTCGATCACCGCCCCGGGAGGTCTGCAATCAGCGGCGCGACGTCCGACTGCGTGGCGTTCTTTCCGATCGCGGCGCGCATCGTCGCGCGTCACTCCGCGCCTGTCGAAGCCGGCCGCGCCAGGGCGAAGATTGTTTCGCTGTCCTCACGGCTGGGGCTTCCGTGCGCTGACGGAACCGAAACCGGAAATCCAGGCACTGGCACTCAGAGCGCCGCCATCTCGCCTCCACGGCTGCCCTCACTCACACCGGCCGCAACCGCATCAACCCTTCCTGCG
>Ga0105048_10002680_pt1 | contig 28987 bp, 29 predicted proteins | sample MAT05_FD_78382 | JGI IMG/M metagenome (GOLD analysis project Ga0105048, IMG submission 78382) | Freshwater microbial communities from Lake Fryxell liftoff mats and glacier meltwater in Antarctica - MAT-05 | ecosystem: Environmental > Aquatic > Freshwater > Ice > Liftoff microbial mat | place... | reverse complement strand
TGGTCGGGATTTTTTTGTTGATGATGGTTTTTGGCTTGGTGGATTTCGGGCGCGCCATTCTGATTCGGCAGATACTAGCCGGTGTGAGCCGGGAAGGGGCGAATCTGGCGTCGCGCGGTGAGTCACTGGCTACAACGATCACGGCGGTCAATGCCTCCGCCAATCCGCTGAATATGACAGCCAACGGTTACGTGATCGTCACGGCTGTGCGCCGCGCCGCCAATGGCACCCTGACCGTCACCGGCCAGCAAAAAGCCGGCGGGGTGGTAAAAACGAGTTCGGTGGGCAACGCCGTTGGTGGCGCCGCAACGCTCCCTGCGACCGCAGTCGAGGTGCCGCCCCGGAATCGAACGCTGTATGTCGTGGAAGTTTTTCACCGGTACACGCCCGTGACACCGATCGGCATGCTGTTGGGCGCCGCGTTACCGACGACGTTACGCGATGTCGCCTATTTCTAACCGAACCCAACAGGAAAAGAGTTTATGAAAAACTGGTTCACACGTCCCGTCGGCCAACGCGGACAAACGCTGCCCATGATGGTTTTGATGGTGATCGTGTTGTTTGCCTTTGTTGGCTTGGGGATTGATGCGGGGTTTGCGTATCTCACGCGCGCCTCCCTGTCAAAAGCAGTGGATGCCGCCTGCATGATTGGCATTCGTAATTTGGCGCAAGGCCAACCAACGGCGCTACTGATTGCCCGTAGCACGTTTGACATGAATTATAACAACTCGGGCAGTCCTGGCCGGCAGGTGACACCGCCGGTCGTGACTTCGGGATTTACTACCACGGCCAACGGTAACGTGCAGTTGGATATGAACGCCGTTGTACCGATCAACACGTTTTTCCTGCGCGTGTTTCCCCAGTGGAAAGTGCTCAACGTGCGCGCGACCGGCCAAGCGCGGCGAGCGAAGGTGGTCATGAGTTTGGTGCTCGACCGGTCGGGTTCGATGAACGGCAACAACGGAGCGACCGCCTTGCCACCGGCTGTCGGAGCGTTTATTGATTCGTTCGACGAAACCGTGGATCGGGCTGGGATGTCGAGTTTCGCTTCCCACGCGACAGTCAATGTCAACCCCATCGCCTCGCCATTCAAGACCGCGATTAAGAATGCCGCGAATGCGCTGCCGTTTGTCGGCGGCACGTTTTCCCAAGGCGGTCTGACGAACGGTTACGCACAAATCCAAGCATTCCCTGTCGTCCCGGGCGAGGACATCGTCAAGGTGTGTGTGTTTTTCACGGACGGGTTGGCGAACATTATTCAACACACGTTGAATTGCGGCGGCACGCCGACTTTGATGAACTTCGGTGGATATGATTCTGGCGCCACCGTCGCATTTTTTAATCCCGCAACCGGTGTCCAACTGTCGTGTGACGTATCCGGCGGCACCCCGCCTTGCTGCACCGGCGTGACGACATTTCGCTCGGCGATTGATGGCACCCAAAAAGCATTTTTACGTGCGAATGTGACGGCGGAGGCGGAGTTCCGTGCTGTGCAGGTTGCTCAGGAAATGCGCGCCAATGGAATCATCGTTTACGCCGTCGGGTTGGGTAACAGCATCAATCAGACATTCCTGCGGCAGATTGCCAATGACCCCACGCTGCCGGGTCACGTGCCCACGTTCTACGATGGCGAAGCGTTGTTTGCCCCGTCGTCAGCGCAGTTGGGGCAGGTGTTTGAGGTGTTGGCCAACAAGATCGTCTTGCGGCTAACGCAGTAGCGGCTTATCGGGCGAAGAGATTCTCCGCCGCGCTGATGTCTTCCTTCGTGAACAGCACGCCCACGTGCTTGGTCGTGCGCAACTCTTGCAGTACGGCCCCGATGCGCTTGATTGCCTTGGCGGAGTAGAACTTCACCAAGCCGACGGTCGTTTGCCGGCCGAAGATTGTAATCAAGACCACATCGTCATCCACGGCGCTGATGAGGATGTGGGAGTTTGTGCCTTGTTGATAGAGGGCCGCGCAATCGGATTCGCCGACGCGCAATGCCAGCTCCCGGGTAGCAGCGAAGCTGCCTGCGGAGAGTGCCGCCACAATGTCGGGATCCGCGTTGTCCGGCAATTCACCTTGCTGACTGAGAATCATGCCGCCGCGATCAATGATCATCGCGTAGTCGGCTTCCGCCTTTTCCAAGAAGTCCTCGAGCGCATTCAGCAGGCGCTCGGCGGCCTGGATGGTCATGATGGGCATCTGGTTCATGGTCGTGCTCTCGTACGGGGTTGCGAGTTAGCGACGGTTCGCGGCAATGCCCGACAGGGCAGTGTTGGGCGTTGGCGCTGGCCGTTGGTGTTTGGTGACTGTCTCCTCGGCTTCGCGGGCAAACTTTTGCAGGAGCAGCCGGGAGATGGCGTTCAGTGTGGTAAACACTCCCTGGCCGTTTGTGGCGACGGCCACAAAGCTGTTTGCGCGCCGGGTACGGTTGTTCAACAGGTATTCCAGATAATGTACTGGCGCGACGTTGGGCATGTCGCGTTTGTTGTATTGCAGGACATAGGGGACGCTGTCGAGATTTGTGCCTTGCCGAGCGAGGTTGTCCTGGAGGTTTTTGAAACTCTCCACGTTCTCCTCCATCTTGTCCCACTGCGAATCCGCGACGAACACCACGCCGTCCACGCTACGCAACACGAGTTGCCGGGTGGCGTTGTAGATGACTTGGCCGGGCACGGTGTAGAGTTGAAACTTCGTCTTGAAACCTTTGATGGTCACCGCATTCAGTGGCAGGAAGTCGAAGAACAATGTGCGATCCGCCGCCGTGGCCAGCGACACCAACTCACCTTTGTTCGTATCATCCACTTGATTGTGGATGTGGGCCAGATTGGTTGTCTTGCCGCACAGGGCGGGACCGTAATAGACGATCTTGAATTGAATCTCTTTATTCGCGTAGTTGATGATGGACATGGTGTTCGACGCTCCTTAAACGACGGCCCGCTGACGGCAGAGGCGGGCAAGTTCTTCACTGATTCGGGTCAGCCGGCGCAACAACGCTTTGCTGAAACGTTGCGCGTCATGCACGACGATCAAATAGATGGCGCCTGCCTGGAAAATACTGACGGGTTGCTCGTCGGTGAACAACGAGATGCGGTTCACATTCCCCACGCTCAACTCCCGCGCATAGCGGCCAACCTTCTTGAACAGTTGCGGGGCAAACACGCTCAGCCGGTTTTCATCGAGATGAGCGGGCAGGTGACCGGTCAGGAATAGCCCGTCGGCCGCCGTCAAAATGCAGCCATCGATTCCCGGCAGAGCGGCAGTCAGGCGAACGATCTCTTGCAGGGTCAATTCTTGATCGTGCTCAACGCCGAGAAGCCGATTCAGCGTTTCCGGCGAAGCGCCGGCGATGGCGCGGAAGGTCTTGCGTCCGATGCCGGGGATCTGCCGTAATTCAGCGAGCGAGCTGATGTGACCATGAGCGTCACGGAAACTGATAATCCGCTTGGCGAGGGCCGGGCCGACGCCGTCGAGCTTGGTGAGATCTTCCACCGTACAGCGATTGAGGTTGATGAGGAACCGACGTTCATCCAAGGCCGGCTCGGCAGCGGGAGTGGTGGTGGACGCGGCGGGCGGTTCCACCGGCACCTCCACCGCATGGGTAATGGCCAGCGGTTCGACAACGTGCGGCGGCTCGGCCGGTGTGACCACCGGCGTCTCTACCAGCGCCACGGGTGCCGGGAGGGGTTCTGGTTCCTCGACGACCGGCGTCTTCTCTGTGAAAATGTCAGCCTCGTCGTCTGCAAGCGATTCCTCGGCGAGGTGAACTGGTTCTGCTTCCTCGACAACCGGTGCAGGAACTGTCGCGACAAACGGAGCCGGTTCCGCTTCGGGGATGAGGGCCGGGGTGGCGGATCGTTCGCGGAACGGATTGGCGTCGTCGCTCTCTTCGATTGCTGGTGCCGAATGTTGTTGGTGACCACTGACCGCAAAGAGGCTGGGTGGCAGTTGGCTGATCACCTCCGCCAATGGTAGTGGAATGGATTCATCGGTTTCGGGGAGATCGTTCGCGAGCAGTGCCGGGGGAATCGCGCGAACCGCCAGCGCGAGGCGAATCCGAACGCGGCCGGTGCTCAACAGCGGCAGGATTTGCTCGACGGGCAGGGGGACTTTCGTTTCGGGATCGGCCTGTTGCCAGAGATTTTCGCGGGAGGTGGCAAACACGTTATCCGGCATAACCGCCACCAGGCTGCGAAGCCGGACAAAAATATGAGTCGGTAAACCCTCAATCACTTCACTCGCGGCAGCCGGTGTTGGCGCGGCTGCTGGCGCGGGAACGGGGAGCGGTTGTGGCAGGACCGGTGCAGCAGCCACCACAGCCGGCGTAATCACGGCTGCCGGTTTGGGCACCACGGCGGCGACCGGCTCAGGCTGCGGCTGTTTTTCCACGAAGACAGGCAAGTCGTCTGGCACGACCTCAGCCGGTTTGGAATCGGTTTTTTCGGCAAGGGTGTCGTCGAAGAGCTTCGGCAGTTTGGCGAATTCCGGAGCGTTCAGATCAATAGGCGCTTCGCCGTGAACCGCGAAGGCGTCGGATGGAATGGACGCTACAATTTCACCAATCGGGAGATTGACCGTGTGTTGATCCATCCCGGGAGGGAGGGCGGTTGCGACGATGTGTTTGGGGAGGTGAGCGATCAGTTCTCCGACGGTGATGATGACTTTGCCCTTGGCTAGCTGAGGCAGCAACAGGTCAGAGGGTAAATCCACCGTGATACTGTCGAACTGTTTGTCGGCACCGGCGGCAAACAATTCCGGCGGGAGCTGGGTGGCGAAGGAGGCGAGGGAAAGGGAGATGGTGGCGGACTGGGTGACGGGGGTTGGCGGCTCCGTCACGGAAATCATCTGCGTTTTCTTGAGTGTGGCGTTCGCTGATTCACTCGGATTACTGACCGGCCGGGGCGGAGTGTTCAGGACGCGCGTGGAGGATTCGTCTTCGGTTTTTGTATTTTTGAAAAAAGGCCATTTCATGATGTCACTCTTGCAAGCGGATGATGGATTTTAAGCACGGTGTATGCCACGGCTGCTGAGCGGGAAACAGTAGGCGCGGACGCGGTTGGTGATGATTTGTTGACGTACCAAACTTGAGAGAAACCAGAACATTGCTGTTCTTGTTCATTCTCGTCCGGTGACACGCAATACTTCGTCTACGGAGGTGATGCCTTGTTTGGCCTTGTCAATGCCGGCGAGACGCAATGGGCGCATACCCTCTTTCATGGCGATTTCCCGCAACACTTTGGCGCTGGCGTTGTGGAGCACCTGCTCCCGAATCGCGTCCGAGATGCTCATCACTTCGTGAATGGCCGTCCGACCGAGATACCCGGTTTCTTTGCAGCGGGAGCAGCCGTGACCGCGATAGAAGGTCGCGCCGTCCATGTCCGCGGCGGTCAGGGATGCTTGACGGATGGATTCCGCCGGCAGGGTGTACTCCTCTTTGCAGTGTGGGCAGATTTTGCGAACGAGTCGTTGCGCGCAGACCAGCAGCAGTGACGAACTCACGAGGAAAGGTTCGATGCCCATGTCCACCATACGGGCAACCGCGCCGGGTGCGTCGTTGGTGTGTAGCGTGGAGAGCACCAAGTGACCCGTGAGTGCGGCTTTGACGGCGATGTCCGCCGTTTCGGAATCGCGGATTTCACCGACCATGACGATGTCGGGGTCTTGACGCAAAATCGAACGCAACCCGCCGGCAAACGTCAGGCCGATGTCGGTCTTCACCTGCACTTGGTTGACACCCGTCATCTGGTATTCGACCGGGTCCTCGACTGTCACGATGTTGACATCGACGGTATTGAGGTGGGTGAGGACGGCGTAGAGCGTGGAGGTTTTACCTGAACCAGTTGGCCCGGTCATCAGCATCATGCCGTGCGGCGCATCAATCGCAACCTTGAACTTCTCCAAGTTCACGGCATCCATGCCGATCGTCTCCAGTTTCGTATTGAGCGCGCCTTTATCGAGCACACGCATCACGATTTTTTCGCCGTGGACAGTGGGGAGAATCGAAACGCGCAAATCCACATCGCGACCGGCGACCTTGATGCGAAACCGGCCGTCTTGCGGCAGCCGGCGCTCGGCAATGTCGAGGTGCGCCAAGATTTTGATACGGGAAGAGATGGCGGATTGAAGTGACTTCGGCGGCGCGGCGGAATCATACAAGACGCCGTCCACGCGGTAACGCAGCCGAACATTCTTCTCAAACGGTTCAATGTGAATGTCGCTAGCCCGGTCTTTGACCGCTTGCACGAGTACGAGATTGACGAGCTTGATGACCGGGCCTTCTTCGCTGCTCTCGACGAGCCGGTCGAGGTTGATTTGCTCGTGCTGTTCCTTGGCGATTTCCACGTCCGGCATGTCCACGTCTTTGAGGATGTCTTCCATCCCGGTCGTGCTGGTGGAACTCGTGGCATTCAGGAAATCAACGACCGCCTTTTCAGTCGTGATTAACGTGATGATTTCGGTGTTGGGCCGGACGCGGCGAAGTTCATCAAGGGCGAGGACGTTGAGCGGATCGGCCATGGCGATGAAAAGCTTGTTGCCCAGCCGGGCGACGGCGGCCATTTTGTAGCTCAGTGCCATGTCCTTCGGGATCAAGTCCACGATGTCTTGCGGGACATGCATCTTGGCGAGGTTGAGCGGCGGTGTGTCGAGGCACCGGCCCATGCTGGACATCATGTCTTGCTCGGTCACGTGACCACGTTCGAGCAAGAGTTTGAGCAGCCGGCCGCCCTGTTTCTTTTGGAAGGCGAGGACTTCGTCCAATTGGGCGGTGGTCAACAGACCATCGTCAATCAACGCGTCGGCAATTCGTTCACCAAAGGTTTTCATATCTGGTTAGCGCAGAGTCGGTTGTTTGGCGTCCAGGCCGTGCACATGGCGCAGCGCACTGATGATTTCCGCAGGGGGCGAGATGTACCAGAAGACGTTATAGTCGAGCATGGTGCGGACGCGGTCACGGGTGGTTTCGTCGAACGGGTTGGCAGTCGCGATCAGCACCGACCGGCTGATGAGGTCAAAGGGGATGATGCAACTTTCGAAACAGACATCGCGCGGCAGCAGCAATGCGGTGTCGCGATCCACATCATAGAAGGATAGCGGCAGGTAAGGCTTGGCGCTTTTCGTCACCACAATGCTGAGCAAGTCATCGAGCTTGCAGATTTGCTGTTCGACGAGCAGTTGCAAGAGCGTCAACGGTTGCCCTTTCGTCGCCGCGGCCTGACGACCCGTTTTCAACTGGTCCAGCAAGGGCTGAACCGACTGCCGGGTCAGCACCTTTTCGGAAATCAACAAATCAGCCAATGCATGTTCGCCATCGAGATCCTGTTTGGCGGAACCGGTCTGTTTGGGCGTGCCCTTGGTGACATCGGCCGGGCTGGTCGCTTGGGATGGGGAGTTGCTACCGGTCGCCGTGCCCCCTGCGCCGGGGCGGGAGCGAAACTGTTGGGTTTTCGCCTCCAACTCACCCAGCGCACCGCGCGCTTGTTCGTCGCCGGGTGATTTTTGAAGGATGCCTTCGTACTCCAAAATAGCTTGGGAAACTTGCCCGACTTGCGCGTAGGCTTGCGCGAGTCGGATCGAAGTCCGCCGCACATCGTCTTGCTTGCCGAGTTTGGTGAACGCCTCCTTGAGGATTTCGAGGGATTGATAGTCATCCGCCTGCGACTCCGTGATGGCCTCGAACATCTCCACGGTGCGCTGCAGTTGATTGATCTCCTCCGGCGTCAGCCGAGTGGTGGCGCTGATTGGCTCTGACTCCACGCTCATATACCGCTTTCATTAGCAGTGGATATGCCACGCGAGATACGTGGCCAAGAAATTGGCTGCCCGGCCTGGACTTGAACCAGGAAATACGGCTCCAAAGGCCGCTGTGTTACCAATTACACTACCGGGCAAACCCTTCCGACTTCAACTTTCGCAGGTCGGCGAAATTCGGCACACTTGTGTCCACATGCTGGGGCCGAATTGTGCGCGCACCTGCTGCGCCACTTGTTCCGCCGCCGGCTGACTCGCAAAGAGTCCGAACACCGTCGCGCCACTGCCACTCATCATGGCGCCCACTGCGCCACCGCGCCGCAGCGCGTCCTTCAACAACTGCAGCACGGGAAACTTGCCGACCGATGGTGCTTCGAGCGAGTTGAACAACGCCCGGCTGACCCCGTCCAGATCGTTGGTCGCCAATGACTGCGCGAGGAGACTAATCGCAGGCGGCTTCGTCGTCAACCCTGCGGCGGCCTTGGCCCAACTTTCGTACGCCAATTTGGTGGCGATCCCAAACCCGGGATTGATCAGCAACACCGTCGCGTCGAGACGGCACGGGATGGGTTCCACCTGTTCGCCGCGACCGCGACAGATGGCGGCGCCGCCCCGTAAAAAAAAGTTTATATCCGAACCCATCGCGGCGGCGAGCGGATCCAACTGCGCCGGTGTCGCATTGATTTGCCACAGCCGGTTGAGACCGGTCAGAACGGTTGCGCAATTGCTGCTGCCGCCGGCCAGCCCGGCGGCGAGCGGGATGCGTTTCTGAAGTTGGATTTTGACGCCCTTCTCTGGCGCAAATTTCTGCGCCAGCACGCGCGCGGCGCGGAGCGCCAAGTTGCTATCATCAGTGGGCAGATTGGGGTTGTCACATTCGAGGACGGTGCTGGTCTTGCGCAGTTGCAGCGTGATGGTATCGCCGAAATCCAACGGCACCATGATCGTTTCCAGCGCGTGATAACCGTCGGGTCGTTTACCCAGAATATGGAGGAATAAATTGATCTTCGCGGGCGACAACAGGGTCAACTGCGACACGCTGCGCCCGCGTGGCGCTTGTGTTGTCACGTTGGTTTCCCTAACATGCGCCCCGCATGAAATCAAAGATTATCGTGGCGCTGGATGTGGACTCGCTGGCCGAAGCGACCCGGCTGGTGCAGGAATTGCGGCCGATTGTGGAGATTTTCAAGGTCGGCAGCCAACTCTTCACCCAATGCGGCCCCCGCATCATCGAAGTGATCCACGAACAGCAGCGCGAAGTGTTTCTGGACCTGAAATTTCACGACATCCCCAACACCGTCGCCAAGGCGGTCGGGGCCGCCGCGCGTTGGAAAGTTCGGATGCTGACGGTTCACACGGCCGGCGGACTGGAAATGTTGCGCGCGGCGGCGCAAGTGCCGGAGCGACCGGCGTTGCTGGGGGTGACCGTTTTGACAAGCCAAGGGGGCGATGTGGCCGCCGAAGTCGTGCGCCGGGCACGGTTGGCGCAGGAAGCCGGGTTGGATGGTGTGGTGGCGTCCGCGCACGAAATCGTGCCATTGCGGAACGAATTAGGTACGGAGTTCCTGATTGTCACACCGGGTATTCGGCCGACAGGGGCAGCGGTGGGTGACCAACAACGGGTCATGACGCCACGCGAAGCTGTCGCCGCCGGGGCGAGCTTTTTAGTGATTGGCCGGCCCATCGTGGCGGCGGAAAATCCGCTCGCGGCGGCGCAACAGATTGCGGCGGAAATCGGTGCGTGATGTTCAAAATTGATGCGGCACAAGGGGTGCTAAAAATGCAGTGGAATGTATCTCGATTACTACAGCCTGCGCGAGCCGCCGTTTAATATCACGCCGGATCCGCGTTTCTTGTTCTTCAGCGGGAAACATCAGGAAGCATTCAACCATCTGCTGTTTGGCGTTCACCAGCGCAAAGGATTTATTGCGCTGACCGGCGAGGTGGGGGCGGGGAAGACGACGGTTTGCCGGAAGCTGCTGGAAGAATTGGGGCCGCGCTACAAGACGGCGTTGATCCTCAACCCGTGCCTCGATACCGATTTGCTGTTGCGCGCGATTTGCACCGAGCTGGATGTGCAGGCGTACGGTCACGACCGGCTCTCCTATTTGCAGGCTTTGAATCATTTCGTCCTCGAACAAGCCAATGCCGGCCATGATGTGGTGTTGATCATTGATGAGGCGCAGGATCTTTCCAACGAATTGCTGGAGCAAGTCCGGCTCTTGTCGAATCTCGAAACCGACGACCAAAAGTTGATCCAGATCATCTTGATGGGCCAACCGGAATTGCGGGACAAACTCCAACAACCCGAACTCCGCCAACTCCGCCAGCGGATTACGGTGCGCTACCATCTCGGTCCACTCGACATCGCGGAAACCGCGCATTACATCCATCACCGACTCACGCTCGCCGGCGCCAATGGTCGCCCTCGGTTCGATGCCGGCGCCGTGAAACAAGTTTACAAATACTCCGGCGGCGTGCCGCGGCTCATCAACGCCGTCTGCGATAAAGCGCTCCTCGCCGGCTTTGTTACCCAGACGGATTTGATCAGCAAGAAACTCATCCGACTGGCGATTGAAGAACTCGAAGGGGTGTTCGCGTGAGCCTGATCAACGAAGCTCTGAAACGCACCCGCGACGCGTCGTTCCAAGCCGGGCAGTCCCCGACCAACCGGCCGGCCGCGTATCAGATCTCCCAGCCAGCCGCCCGACCCGGCGTGGATCTCCAAACCATTCTGATCGGCGCCGCGATTGTCGTTGCGGTGGTGATCGTGATTGCCGGTTCCTTTTTCATGCGCGCTGGCCCGGAACCAGTGAATCCCGTGGCCGTGTCGCTGCCTGTCCCGGCCAAGCCCCCCGTAAGCGAAGAACAACTCGTGTCCCGGCTCATGGAGAAACTCCAAGCTGAACAAGCCAAACTGCCACCGGCGCCTCCGCCGCCACCGGTCATCCCGCCGGCTGCTTTGCCGAAGTTGACGTTGCAAGGCATCATGCGGGCCGGCGCCAACTCAGAAGCGATGATCAATGGCTATACGTACCGGGTGGGAGATACGGTGGAAGGCGCACGCTTGGTCGCCATTGAAGATGGCGTCGTCCGGTTGAACCACGCCGGGCAGGAAGTCGTTCTGCGGCTGCGTTGAACCGTCAGTTTCACTCGCCAACCGCTGGCGCGTTGCTATCATGCCGGCCATGAGTTCGTATCGGCGAGCAACGGATGAGTTCTACCGGCGGGAGCGACGACAGCCACGCGGTCCCAACCGCATGATGTTGGTTGGTCTGGGCGTCTTTGCTTTGGCCGCCGTGATTCTGTTGTCGGTGGTGGGCCGGCCGTACCTTTATTTGCGCGATGCGTCGGCGTTCATGGACCGGATGGACGATTTGACACCGGTCGAAGTGAAACGCCAGCTCACGGAGATCGCCCGTGGTCTGCAGGATCGCAACACGATGGTGCGGCAGGCGGCCGTGGCGGCGATGCGTGTGGCCACGCGCAAAGACCTCGGCAACAATCCAGAAGTCTGGCGGGTGTGGTGGCGGCAGAATCGCGAGACGTGGGAGTATCAGCCCTCGGCGGCGGAGCCGAAGTCGAAATGAAGCTTTTCCACTGGGGACTGCTGCTGCGTTATCTGGTGTACGGCGTCGTGCCGTTGATCCTGCTTTTTATCGTTGTGGAACGGTTCGTGGGTGCCGGCGTAGCAGGCTCCTTCTTCTTGATTCTGGCTATGCTGCTGCCGTTTGTCGCCATCGGCTGGCTCGGCTACCAGCATTGGCGCCACCGCAAGTGACCAGCGACCGGCGGCTGTGCTATGCTGCCGGCCGATGTCGTTTCAACTCGTCAGCCCCTATCAGCCGTGTGGTGATCAACCGCAGGCCATCGCGACGTTGATGGACTCGATCCGGGCCGGTAACCGCTATCAAACGTTGCTCGGTGTGACCGGCAGCGGCAAGACGTTTACGATGGCGAACGTGATCCAGCAGCTCGACCGGCCGACACTGGTCATTTCCCACAATAAGACACTCGCGGCGCAGTTGTTCTCGGAATTCAAACAGTTTTTCCCGCACAACGCGGTCGAGTACTTCGTCAGTTACTACGATTACTATCAGCCGGAGGCGTACATTCCGCAGACGGACACGTACATCGAGAAAGACGCCAGCATCAACGAGCAGATCGAGAAGCTGCGACTGGCGGCGACGAGTTCGTTGTTGTCCCGGCGCGACGTGATTGTGGTGGCGAGCGTGTCGTGCATCTACGGGTTGGGTTCGCCGAAAGATTATTTCGAGATGATGGCGCAGTTGGCGGTGGGGCAGGCGTTGGAACGGGATGAGTTGCTGCGCAAGCTGGTGGATATGCAATACAACCGCAACGATGTCGAGTTCACGCGCGGCACGTTTCGGGTGCGGGGCGACACGGTGGAGGTGTGCCCCAGCTACACGGAAGATGCCGTGCGGGTCGAATTTTTTGGGGAACGGATCGAGACGTTGACGCGGTTTGATCCGTTGACGGGGAAGAAGATTGAGGGGGTGGACAAGTTTTCGATTTATCCGGCTAAACACTGGGTGATGCCGTACAACAAAATCGTGCGGGCGATTGACGCGATCAAAGCCGAGATGGTGGTGCGGGTGGCGGGTTTGGAAAAGCAGAACAGACTCGTCGAAGCTCAGCGGCTTCATTCCCGAGTGACGTACGACATGGAAATGATGAAGGAAATGGGATTTTGTCCCGGGATTGAAAATTACTCGCGCCACCTCAGTCAACGCCGGGAGGGCGAGCGACCGTTTACGTTGTTGGATTTCTTTCCGAAAGATTATCTGCTGGTGATTGATGAGTCGCACGTCACGGTGCCGCAAATCGGCGGCATGTACGCCGGCGACCGTTCCCGCAAGACCACGCTGGTGGAACACGGATTCCGTTTGCCATCAGCGCTGGACAACCGGCCGTTGAACTTTGCGGAGTTTGAAATGTTGGTTCGGCAGGCAGTCTTTGTTTCCGCGACGCCGAGTCATTTCGAGCAGGAACACAGCGTGGTCGTGGCCGAGCAGATTATTCGGCCGACCGGCTTGGTGGATCCACGGGTTATCATCAAACCGCTGCAGGGACAGATTGACGATTTGCTGGAGGAATGCCGGAAGCGGGCCGCCCTGCAAGAGCGCATTCTTGTCACCACGCTGACGAAACGCACCGCCGAGGAACTGACCGACTACCTGCGCGATCTCGGTGTGCGCGTCCAGTATCTGCACAGTGACATTGATACGATTGAACGCGTCGAGATTCTACGGGGGTTGCGCGCCGCGGATTTTGATGTGTTGGTCGGGATTAATCTCTTGCGGGAAGGCCTCGATTTGCCGGAAGTATCGCTCGTGGCGATTCTGGATGCGGACAAGGAAGGTTTTCTGCGCAGCGCCACCTCGCTGATCCAAACCGCCGGTCGCGCCGCCCGTCATATCAACGCTGAAGTCATCCTGTACGCGGATGTCATGACCGATTCGATCAAGAAGTTTATCGCCACGACGGACTACCGGCGGGAGAAACAGTTGGCGTACAACAAGGAGCATGGCATCACACCGAAGTCGGTGAAGCGTGAGTTGCAACTGAGTCTGGACAAATTGACGCGGAGCAAGGAAGTCGAGGCCGCGGTGGTGCGGGAAGCGCCGGGCGGCTACCGGAAGGCTGAGCTGTTGCGCGAACTCGAGCAGGAGATGATCGAAGCCGCCGAGGAACTGCAATTTGAGAAGGCGGCCATCTTGCGCGATCAGATTGAGGAGTTGAAGAAGGCGGACACTCCGGCCACTGCGCCGCGTCGCGAAGTAAAATACGACCGCAAGTTGAAGACCAACGTGGTCAAGAAGCCGCGTCGTGCCAGGAAGTAGCGGTTGAATCATTCACCGCGAGGAGGCTCGCGGCTGCAGGAAGGATTGTGGTAACCTGGAGGCGATGAACTCGTTGCCGGTTGAATACATCCAGCATCTCGTCCGCACCGCTCTCGCGGAAGATGTCGGCGCGGGGGATATCACGACGGAAGCAACGGTGCCGGCGGAGACGCGGGCGCAAGCCGTGATCGTGGCAAAGGAACCCGCTGTGGTCGCCGGCTTGCCACTGGCGGTGAGCGTGTTTGCGGAGCTGGATCGGCAGTTGCGCGTGGAACAGTTGGTTGCGGAGGGGACGCACGTGGGAGCGAACACGGAGGTTTTGCGGCTGACCGGGTCGGCGCGCGCGATCCTGACGGGGGAGCGCACCGCATTGAACTTTATCCAGCGGCTCAGTGGGATTGCGACGGTGACGCGCGAGTTCGTGAAAGGCGTTGCCGGCACGAACGCCGTCATCCTTGATACGCGCAAAACGACACCCACGCTGCGAACGTTGGAAAAGTATGCCGTCGCCGTCGGCGGTGGGACGAACCACCGGATGGGATTGTTCGATGCCATGATGGTGAAAGATAATCACCGCGCGGTGCTGGCCCGGCTGGGTGACCAGGCGTTGGCGCAGGCGATTGCGGAGGTGCGTCGTAATTACCCCGTCGCACCGATTATCGTGGAAGCCGATTCCCTGACGGATGTGGCCGCCGCGCTGGCGGCCGGGGCGCAGCATATTTTGTTGGATAACATGACCAACGACGAACTCCGTGAAGCGGTTCAGTTGGTGGCCGGGCGCGCCAAAACGGAGGCGAGCGGCGGCGTTCGACTCGATACGGTGGCGGAGATCGCGGCGACGGGTGTGGATTATATTTCGGTGGGGGGCCTCACGCATTCGGCGCGGGCCATGGATTTTTCGTTGGAGGTGCGCCATGACTAAAGTGATTCGCGCCTATCGCGACCAACTCCGTCAGGTAGCGACCTTGTTGGACGCCTACCGTGAGTTTTACAAACAGCCGGCGGATCATCAGGGCGTGAAGGCGTTTCTCCAGGAACGATTCGCCCGGGCGGAGACCGTGATTTTTCTCGCGCTTGTGGACGATGAGCCGGTGGGGTTTGTGCAGTTGTATCCATCGTACGATACGATAACGTTAAAGCAGATATGGATCCTCCACGATTTGTTTGTGATCCCATCGGCGCGGCAGAAAGGCATCGCGAAGTCGCTGCTCGAACGGGCGCGCCGGCTGGCCGAAGAAACCCACGCGAAGGGCTTGATCCTGGAAACAGCGGTGAGCAATGACGCTGCACAAAAGTTGTACGAAAAACTCGGTTGGAAGCGGGAGTCGGATTATTACCGTTACTATCTCCACCTGTAGCCTGCACCGGCTATTGGCTATTTTACTTTGGTTCCTCACCGGCGCGCTCACCGTGCGAGCGGCGGATTGGCAGAAGTTCCCAGACTGCCGGCTGATTGAAAATGTCAGTAATGATGGTGACAGCTTTCACGTCCGCACGGCGGGGCGGGAACTATTGGTGCGGCTCTATTTCGTGGATTGTCCTGAAACGTCTGCCGCCTCCGATGTGGATGCGAAACGTGTGCGTGAACAGTCCCGGTATTTCGGTCTCGTGGAGATGGCGCGCGTGGTCCATTACGGGAAAGAGGCGCAACGTTTCACGGCAGAAGTGTTGAAGGAACCGTTCACGGTTCACAGCACGCTTGCCACAGCACCGGGTCGGTCGGCGATGCCGCGCATGTATTGCATGGTCACGACGGCTGCCGGTAAAGATTTGGGAACGTTGTTGGTGGAGCGCGGTTTGGCGCGGGTGTACGGCGTCAAACGCAGCACTCCGGACGGCCGAACCGGTGACGAAATGGCGCGACAGCTTCAGAATCGCGAGACCGGCACCATGTTACAGCGCGTCGGCATCTGGTCGGAAACAGATGCGACGCTGATCGTGCAGATGCGCGCCGAACAGGAGCGGGATCAAGCCGAATTGCAGCAGTTACGCCGGCAAATCCAGGAAGGTGATGCGTCGCCGAACCCGGTGGATATCAATACCGGCTCCAGCCGTGATCTCCAATCGGTCAGTGGGATCGGGCCGACGCTGGCCGCCCGCATCATCGCCGGTCGCCCCTACAAAAGCGTGGATGATCTGCTCCGTATTTCGGGGATCAGCACCAAGTTGCTCAGCCGTGTGCGGGAGCATTTGGTGGTTGGCAAGCCGCCTCAACCGTAGCCGCCGCGTTGCTTGCTCTGGTGGCGACCTTCCGATAAGGTGCTCTCCCGTGACAGTGACCCGGCAAATGTTAACCCTGTTTCATCGCGCCGTCGGGCAATTTGTGCCACTTGACGAATTTCGACGCGTGCTGGATTCCCCCAAAGCCAGTGTGGCCAAGGAACTCGCCGAGTTGGAGAAACTAGGGTTCGAAATCGAAGCGCACCCGCACTGGGGTTTCCGTCTGCTGCAGACGCCGGATCGGTTGATGGCGGACGACTTGCAAGCGCGGTTTCAACCGCAGACGATCGGTCATCAAATCCTCGTCTTTGAAGAAACGGCATCCACAAACGACGTAGTCGAACATCTCGCGCTGAAAGATTCGACCGAGGGGGCTGTCGTCTTCGCGGAAACGCAGACGCGCGGACGTGGCCGGCACGGTCGGGTTTGGACTTCGCCGCGCGGCAAGGGATTGTGGTTCTCCGTGTTGCTGCGCCCCCGGTTCCCGCCACCGCGGATTACCATTGCCGCCAGCGTGGCCGTGGTGCGGGCGGTGCGCGACTGGTGCGGGGTGGAGTGCCGGATCAAATGGCCAAACGATGTGATTGTGGCCGGCAAGAAGCTGGCCGGTATTTTAACGGAAGCGCGCGGCGCCACAGCCGTGCTGGGGCTGGGAGTAAACGTGAATTGTCAGCCCACGGACTTCCCCACCGATTTGCAGACGGTCGCGACCTCATTGGAAATTCTCACCGGCCGCCGTCACGACCGGCCGGCGTTGGCGGCGCGGTTGCTGAAAGAACTGGATCGGTATTACCTGCAAGCCGCGCAAAACTTTGACGCGCTCAGCGAGGAGTGGGCCGGCTTGAGCACCACACTCGGCAAACAATTGGTGCTCACGATTGGCACGCGCCGGATTGAGGGCCAGGCTTTCGCGCTGGATGGCAATGGCGCGCTAATCTTGCGGCGTGACAACGGCCAGACGGAGCGGATCGTCGGCGCCGACGTGACGGTGGAACGATGAGTCGCGTCCCGCGGTGTTTGCTCGTGGATGTCGGCAACACCAACACCAGTTTTGCCCTGGCCACGCCGGCGCGGATTCTCCGCCATCGCGAGGTTCCCACGACGCGAAATCTCACCGTGCCGTTCCGACCGGGCGAATACGAAGCGGCCGTCATCGCGTCAGTGGTGCCGGCGGTGACGAAGTCGCTGGTCCGGGCGGTGGGAAGTCAGTCAATCGTCGTGAATGCTTTTGCGGATTTGGGGATTGGGGTGAATTACCCGAACAAGAAACAGATCGGTGCGGATCGTTTGGCGAACGCGGTGGCGGTCGCGCAACTGTACGGCGCGCCGGCAATCGTCGTGGATTTTGGCACGGCGGTGACGTTCGACATCGTCAACGCGCGCCGGGAATACGTGGGCGGTGTGATTGCGCCGGGACTGTCGGCAATGACGGATTATTTGTACCAACGCACGGCGTTGCTGCCGCATCTCACGTTGCGCGAACCGCGGTCGGTGATCGGGAAGAGCACGGTCGGGGCGATGGAAGTGGGATCGGTGATTGGCTACCGGGGATTGGTGAAAGAGATTCTGGGAGCCTTGCAGCGCGAGCCGGGGCTGCGGCAGGCGGTCGTGGTGGCGACGGGCGGATACGGACAACTTCTCGCCCGCAAAATTTCGGCCATTGACCATGTGAATCCATTATTGACCCTCGAAGGTCTGCGGTTAATCTACGTGCGGAATTTTTCTCATGAACCGAATTGACGCCACGTTTGACGCCTTGCGCGCGCAGCAGAAGAAAGCGTTCATCGCCTACATTTGTGCGGGTGATCCGAGCCTGCCGGCTACGGCGGCGTTGGCGTGGGAGTTGGCGGGGGTGGGGGTGGATGTGTTGGAGTTGGGGGTGCCGTTTAGCGATCCGCTCGCGGATGGCGTGGTGAACCAACTAGCGTCCGAGCGCGCATTGCGCGCCGGCACGACGTTGCGCGGCGTTCTCGCGATGGTCGCCGGCTTGCGCCGGGAGGGCTGTCAAATCCCGATCGTGTTTTACATCTACTACAACTTGGTTCATCAACACGGTCTCCCGCAGTTCGCCCGTGACGCGGCGGCGGCCGGGGTGGACGGCGTGTTGTCGCTCGATTTGCCGCCCGAAGAATCGGCGGGCTACGAAAAGGAATTGAAACGCGCCGGGTTGCACGCGATTTATCTGATCGCGCCGACGACGCCGGAAGAGCGGATTCGCGAGATCAGCCGGCATGCGGGTGGATTCATTTACTACGTGTCGCGCGAAGGGGTGACCGGCATGCAAAAGTCGGTGGCGACTTCGATGGCGGCACGGGTGGCGACGATCCGCCGGTATGCGGAGGTGCCGGTCGCGATTGGCTTTGGCGTGTCCACACCGGCGCAGGCGCAAGAGGTGGCGGCGGCCGGCGATGGGGTGGTGGTGGGCAGCGTGATTGTGAATCAGATTGCTCAACACGGAAACGATCAACAACTGGCGGCGCGCGTGGCGCGGTTTGTCGCGCCGTTGGTGAAAGCGGTGAAAGCGATATGAATTGGTTAGTGATTATGGCCGGCGGGTCCGGGGAACGGTTTTGGCCGATGAGCCGGCGAACGAAACCGAAACAGTTGCAACCCATCGTCGGGAAAGATTCGATGATCCAGCAAACCGTGGCGCGGTTGCGTCCGCTGTTTGACCCGGCGCGGATCGTGGTGGTGACAAACCGCGTGCAGGCCCCGCAGGTGCGGCGACAGTTGCCCGGCGTGAAACACGTGTTGGCCGAGCCGGTGGGCCGCAACACGGCGCCGTGTATCGGTTGGGCGGCGGAGGTGATTCGCCGGCGTGACCCGGGCGCGGTGATGGCGGTGGTGCCGGCGGATTCGTGGATTGGCGATGTGGACCGGTACCGGCAAGTGGTGCGGGACGCATTGGCGTTGGCGGCGGAGCGGGAGGTGTTGATTACCATCGGCATCAAACCGACATCGCCGCAGACCGGGTATGGGTACGTGCGGTTGGGGAAGCGGTTGAATCAGCGATTTTTTCAGGCTCGGGAGTTTGTGGAGAAGCCGGATTTGGCGACGGCGCGCCGGTATGTGAAGAGTGGGGAGTACCGCTGGAATGCCGGGATGTTTGTGTGGTCGGCGGCGACAATCACGGCGGCGTTTCAGCAGCATCAGCCGGCGATGGCGACGCAACTGGCGCAAATCAAGGATGCGCGGTCGTTGGCGCGGATTTATCCGAAGCTGGAAAAGATTTCGGTGGATTACGCGATCATGGAGCCGGCGGATAATGTGGTGGTCGCGAATGGCGATTTCCCGTGGGACGACGTGGGTGACTGGCCGGCGATTGAACGGCATTTTGCGAAGGATGCGGCTGGGAACGTGGCGCGCGGGGCGTTTATGGGCGTGGATGCGCAGGGGTGCGTGGTGGTGAGCGACGCCGGGCATTTTGTGGGTTTGATTGGGGTGACGGATTTGGTGGTGGTGCACACGGCGGATGCGACGTTGGTTTGTCGGAAGCAGGATGCGCAGCGGGTGAAGGAGTTGGTGGTGAAACTGGGAGCGGAACCTCGGTTCGCGCAGTTGCTCTGATGCGTATTCTGGGTGTTGATTACGGGCAGAAGCGGATCGGGTTGGCCATCAGCGACGAGACGGGGACGATTGCGTTGCCGTTGCAATACGTGACCGGCTTGGCGGGAGTGGTGGAGTTGGCAACGCAGCGGGGGGCGAAGAAAATTGTGGTGGGCGTGCCGGTGCGGTTGGATGGGCAGCCGACGCAGCAGACGGCGTTGACGTTGCAGTTTATCGAGAAGCTTCGCGCCGCGACGACGGTGCCGATTGCGAAGTGGGATGAGCGGTTGACGAGCGCGCAGGCGAACCGGGTGTTGATCGAGGGCAACGTGAGCCGGCGCGAGCGTAAAGAGAACGTGGATAAGTTAGCCGCGCAGTTGATGCTGCAAAGTTTTCTCGATGCGACCAACCTTCCGACCAGCGGCGATGAAGCACCTTAAGTTGACGATCGGCTACGACGGTACGGCATATGGCGGGTGGCAGTTGCAGCCGAATCGAACTTCCGTGCAGGGATTGGTGGAAGCCGCGCTCGCCGAGTTGGCCGGTCAGCGGGTGGTGCTGCACGGGTCGGGACGAACCGATGCCGGGGTGCATGCGCGCGCGCAGGTTGCGAGTTGCGCGGCGCCGTTGTCGCTGAAGCCGGCCACGGTGCGGCGGGCGCTCAATGCGCATTTGCCGGTGGAAATCCGGATTTTGCGGGTGCAGGAGGTGGACGCGGCGTTTCACGCGCGGTTCTCCGCCAGGGGGAAAGAGTACCGGTATCAGATTGATGTGGGGGCGGTGGCGGATCCGTTTTTGTGTCGGTACGCCTGGCATCATCCGCGACCGTTGGATGTGCCGGCGATGCGCCGGGCAGCGCGGTTGTTGCAGGGGCGTCATGATTTTGCGGCGTTGTCAGCGAAACCGATGCGGCCGGTCGAATCCACGGTGCGGACAATTAGCCGGCTGGCGATCACGCGGGCGGGGCAGTTACTGGTGATTTCGATTCAGGCGGATGGGTTTCTTTATAAGATGGTGCGTACCATCGTGGGGGCGCTCGTAAAAGTGGGCGAGGGGAAGTTGACGGGTGACGAGATGAGAGAACTGCTGCGGGCCGGCAAACGCGTTCCCTTGGTGGTGACGGCGCCGGCCCACGGACTGTTTTTGTGGCGAGCAATTTACAAGAGGTAACGATCTATGGTTCGGCATGACACGGTGAATGATGAGACGATGGTGGCGAAGCGCCGATCGGCCGGCGAGATTTTCCGCCGGGTTTTTGGTTACGTGCGGTTGTATCCGTGGTTTGCCGTGGCGACGCTGGCGTGCGCCGTCATTACGACGCTGGCCGGGCTGGCGTTTCCCAAGTTGACGCAGGTGTTGATTGACGATGTGATCGCGCCGCGCCGGGCTGATTTGGTTTGGGTAGTGGGGTTGAGTTTGCTGGCCGCCTGTTTCTTGCGGGACTTTTTCAATTTTCTGCGGATTCAATTGAACAATCGGTTTGAGCAGCAGGTGATTTTTGATATGCGCCGGGACTTGTACGACAAGCTGCAACGGCTTTCGGTCCGCTATTTCGACCAACGCGCGACGGGCGATTTGATGACCCGGGTGATTGATGATGTGAACTCGGTGGAGCGGGTGTTGATTGATGGAATCGAGCAGGGGACGGTGGCGATTCTCGGGATCGTGGGCGTGGGTTATATGATGTTTACGTTTGATGCCACACTGGCGGCGTGGGCGCTGGTGCCGATTCCGTTGTTGGTGGCTGGGGCGTTGATTTACACCACCACCGCGCACAACCGCTACCGGCTGGTGCGACAGGCGAGTTCGGCGATGAACTCGTTGCTCAACGATAATTTGCAGGGGATCCGGCAGATCAAGGGGTACGGGCGGGAAACGCATGAGTCGGGCCGGTTCCAGGCGAAGGCGGACGAGTTGCGCGGGGCGACGTTGAAAGTGATGGGCGCGTGGTCGGTGTATGGGCCGGCCATGGAGTTTAGTGCGTGGATTGGGTATGTGGTAGTTTTTTGGTTGGGCGGCCGGGCGGTGTTGAATGAGGAGATGACGCTGGGCAAGTTGGTGGGGTTCTTGGCGTACGTGGGGATGTTTTATGGCCCGGTGCGGCAGTTGCATGGATTGAATCAGATATTTCAGGCGGGCCGGGCGGCGGGGGAACGAGTCTTCGATATCATGGATGCGCCGATTGAAGTGGGCGAGCAGCCACAAGCGGCGGTGTTGCCGGCGCGGGTTCGGGGCGAGGTGACGTATCGCGGCGTGGGGTTCGAGTATCGCAGCGGGTTGAGTGTGTTGCGCGATGTGAGCATCCAGGCGCGGCCGGGTGAGACGATTGCGCTGGTGGGGCCGACGGGCGCGGGGAAGAGCACGATCGTGAATTTGTTGGCGCGATTCTACGATGTGACGCAGGGGCAGATTTTGTTGGATGGGCAAGATATCCGGTCGGTGACGCTGGATTCGTTGCGCCGGCAGATCGGGATGGTGTCGCAGGAGGCGTTTTTGTTTAACGGGACGATCCGCGAGAATATTTTGTATGGCCGGTTGGAGGCGACGGATGCCGAGATCATCGCGGCGGCGCAGGCCGCCAATTGTCATGAGTTCATCATGCGGTTGCCGGAGCAGTATGATTCGCGCGTCGGCGAGCGCGGGGTGAAGTTGAGCGTGGGGGAAAAGCAACGGGTGAGCATCGCGCGGGCGTTGTTGAAGGATCCGCCCTTGTTGATTTTAGATGAAGCGACCGCCAGCGTGGACACCGGGACGGAGAAGCTGATTCAGGAAGCGTTGGACCGATTGATGGCGCATCGAACGAGTTTCGTGATCGCGCACCGGCTTTCGACGGTGCGGCGGGCGGATCAGATTTTGGTGCTGAAGGGCGGGCAGATCATCGAGCGGGGGACGCACGAGGAGTTGATGCAGCAGGCAGGATTGTATGCGCAATTGTGCCGGGTGCAGTCCACGGCGTTGACGATTGAGGAGCAGATCGAGTCGGCGGAGATGCCGGTCGGTTAATTGTGCGACGGGACAAGTGCCAAGTCGTCGGCAAGCGCAAGCCGGCGCAGGACGGCGGCACGCAGTGCGGTGGAGATCGCGCTGGCGGCGAGACATTCGTCGGCCCGGTGCATGGCCACAGGATTATCGGTCACGGCGATGAGCGGAGTGGTGCGCAGCGCGGCGGATGCTTTGATTTGTTGCAGCCCGGCCGACGCGGTGGGATGCCGACCGTCGAGGACGATCAGATCCGGCGCGCCGCGCTCGGTAGCGGAACACGCTTCTGCGGCGACGGTGCTGAGGGCGCAGAGTAGTTGGGGATGGGATAGGGGTGCGGCGAGCGAATTGGCGCCCATGATGTTGTGGCTGACGATGCTGACTTTCTTGAGGCCGCAGTCGGCGCGAATCTGCTGGACGATGTCTTGGAGTGACGCGGAACCCTTGGAATAGAACTGTCGCGCCCCGAGCGAGAGAGCGTGCTCCACATCCGCCGGCCAAGCCCGATTGGAGAGCATGAAGACCGGCACGGTGCGGAGGTCGGTGCTACGTTGAAATTCCTGCAAGACTTCAAAGCCATTCAGCTTGGGCAGCATGATGTCGAGCAGCACGACATCGGGATGGGTGGAGACGGCGGTGGCAACGCCTTGTTCACCGTCGGCGGCGGTGGTGACGTCAAACCCCTCGCGGCGAAACTTCTCACTGTAGATCCGGCGGATTTGCTCGTTATCTTCGATGAGGAGGAGTTTGGGCATCGCTCACATCATCTGTGTTTAGACGTGGTTGGGACCGGCCAATTGGTGGTGGTCCAGCTCTTCCTGAAGATCGAGCGTGCCTTCGAATAGTTCGGAAAAGCCGGCGACGGCGGTGGAGATTTGCGGGGCTTTTTCGAGACAGAGCTGGCTGAGTTTGGCGCATTGAGCGGGGTTGCGTTGGCTCAATTCGGCCATGGCCATGATGACGGCGACGTTGTTGTTGATGGCATGGCGGACAGTGCGCAAGTTGTGAAACAGCGTTTCCAACTGTTGTTGGCGTTGCTGGCTGTGTTTATCGTGCTGGTTCATCAAGTCTCGTTCGAGTGCGGTGGCGTTTTCCATGTTACCCTTTGTCCCTTCTTGTTGGTTCGGTTGAGGCGCTCAATGTCTTGCCTCACGGACACCTTTCAAGCAGAGGGTATGCCATGGGGTTTGGTGATTTTCGTTGGGAATGACTTTGGTTTGTGGTTAACCTGCTCCCCTGCAATGACGAAGCGATTCATCCAGATCGGGGGCGCCCGCGAGCATAACCTCAAGAATATCAGCGTCCAGATTCCCCGGGATTGCCTGACGGTGATCACCGGCTTGAGCGGGTCTGGGAAATCGAGCCTCGCTTTCGATACCATTTATGCGGAGGGCCAGCGGAAGTATGTTGAGAGCCTGTCCGTTTACGCGCGTCAGTTCTTGGAACAGTTGCAGAAGCCGGAAGTGGATTTTATCGAAGGGCTGTCGCCGGCCATCGCGATTCAACAGCGAGTTGGCGGCTCCAATCCGCGATCCACCATCGCCACGGTGACGGAAATCTATGAGTATCTCCGCTTGCTCTTCGCCAATATCGGTAAACCGCATTGTCATCTGTGCGGCAAACCGATCCGCTCGCAGACAGTCAGTCAGATCGTCGAGCAGATTGCCGACATGGGAGAGGGGACGCAATTGCAGTTATTGGCCCCGTTGGTTCGCGGGCGGAAAGGGGAGTTCCGCGATGTTTTGGCGCGGATCAAGACGGAAGGTTTTGTCCGCGTCCGCGTGAATGGGGAAGTTCGCGATGTGACCGACCCGATCAAGCTAGATAAGAAACGGTCGCACACCATCGAACTGGTCGTGGACCGACTGACGGTCAGTGAGAAAAGTCGCTCGCGGCTGGCGGACTCCGTTGAAACTTCGCTGAAGTGGGGGACTGGATTGATGCAAGTTCTCCATCGTCCGGCGACGGCAGCCGGGACGACACCGTGGGAGGAGCGGTTGTTCAGCAGCCAAAACGCGTGTCCCGATTGCGGCGTCAGCTATGGTGAACTAACCCCCCGTCATTTCTCATTCAACTCACCGTACGGCGCCTGCAAAACGTGTTCCGGACTCGGCACGAAACTGGTGTTCGACCCGGATTTGCTGGTGCCGGACAAACAAAAATCCATCACCGACGGCGCCATCGTGGCCTGGCGGCGCGGGGGCCGGCGATTGCTGATTTATTACAAGATGCTCCTGCGCGGGTTGGCCAAACATTATGAGGTGGATCTGGACCTGCCGTTCGCGAAACTGCCAGAAAAGGTACAGCACGTCTTGCTGTACGGTTCGGGGGGCGAGGAACTCGACTTTACGTATTGGCGCAAAGGCGCGTGGCGGAAGTTGCAGAAGGCGTTTGAAGGCGTCATTCCCAATCTTGAACGGTTGCACGCGGAAACCGATAGCGAGTTTACCAAAGTCCGTCTCTTGCAATATATGCTGGGACTGCCTTGCCCGGACTGCAAAGGTTCCCGGCTCCGACCGGAGAGCTTGGCTGTCACGGTTGGCGGCAAGTCCATCGTGGCCGTGACACAATCGAGCGTCACCGACGCGATTGGATTTTTTCAGTCGCTCACCCTGTCGGAATTTGAGCGGCAGGTGGCGACGGAAGTTCTCAAGGAAATCGTGACGCGGCTCGGATTTTTGCGGAACGTCGGACTCGGCTATCTCACGCTCGACCGGCCGAGTGACACCCTCTCCGGCGGCGAAGCCCAGCGGATCCGGCTGGCGACGCAAGTGGGTGCCGGTTTAGTCGGGGTGCTTTATGTCCTCGACGAACCCAGCATCGGACTCCACCAACGCGATAATGCCCGGCTGCTGGAGACCTTGAAGAATCTGCGCGATCTTGGCAACACCGTGATTGTGGTGGAGCATGACGAGGATACGATTCGGGCTGCGGATTATATTGTGGATCTCGGCCCCGGTGCCGGGTTGCATGGTGGAGAAATCGTGGCCGAGGGGCCGTTAGCCACGATTCTCGAAACGCCGCGCTCACTCACCGGTAAGTATTTGCGAGGCGAATTGCAGATTCCTATTCCTCGGACCCGGCGGACGGCGGATCGCGGGTGGCTCACGATTGTCGGCGCGCGCGAGAACAATCTGAAAAACATCAATGTCCGCTTCCCGATTGGACTACTCACCTGTGTGACCGGCGTGAGCGGCTCCGGCAAGAGTTCGTTGGTGGATGAAATTCTCCGCAAGGCGCTGTTTCGCCGGTTCTACCGGGCCAAAGATCGTCCGGGCGTGCATGACAAAATCACGGGCTTGGAAGAACTCGACAAGGTCGTCGTCATTGACCAGTCGCCGATTGGTCGGACGCCTCGATCGAATCCCGCCACGTACACGGGGGCGTTCGACCACATTCGGAAGATGTTTGCGCAGTTGCCGGCGGCGCGGGTGCGAGGGTACGGCCCGGGTCGCTTTAGTTTCAATGTGAAGGGCGGCCGCTGCGAAGCATGCGGGGGCGATGGGATTCGGCAGATTGAGATGCATTTTCTGCCGGATGTGTATGTCACCTGCGAGCAGTGCGCTGGTCGGCGCTACAGCCGGGAGACGCTGGAGATTGCGCACAAGGGACGCAACATCGCGGATGTGCTGGAGATGAGTGTGGATGAAGCTGAGGAGTTTTTTCGCGCGATACCCAAGTTGCGCGCCATTTTGCAGACCCTGCAGGCTGTCGGACTTGGCTATGTCAAACTGGGTCAGCAAGCGACGACGTTGAGCGGTGGCGAAGCGCAACGAGTGAAGCTCGCCGGCGAACTGGCCAAGCAGGCGACCGGGCGCACCCTATACATATTGGATGAGCCGACGAGTGGATTGCATTTTGCGGATATCGCCAAACTCCTCGAAGTGCTCACGAAACTGCGCGACGCCGGTAACACGGTGCTGATCATTGAGCACAATTTGGATGTGGTGAAGAGCGCGGACTGGGTGATTGATTTGGGTCCCGAAGGCGGGAATGCGGGCGGTCAGATCGTGGCGGAAGGCACACCCGAGCAAATCTGCCAAGTCAACGAATCGTACACCGGCCATTTTTTGCGGCCGGTGTTGGCGAAGGGGACGGCGCGTTAAAGCTCCGCTTCTTCGATGGCGCGAATGAACGACTCCCGGTCGGGAGCGTCCAGAAGCCGTGCGCGCACATCGTCCTGTCGCAGTAGCCGGGCCAGGTTGCCCACCACACGCAGGTAATCGGTCACCATCTGTTTCGGTGTGCCGATCAGGAAAATGAGGCGGACCGGTTGATCGTCTTTGGCTTCGAACGGAATCCCCTCGGCGCTTCTACCGACGGCGATGAGGATTTCGGAACACTGCTCCGTGCGCGCGTGGGGGATGGCGACATCATGGCCGAGAGCGGTATTGCTGACGCGCTCTCTTTCGAGGATTTCTCGAAAGAACGCCTCGAAATCGGTCACACACCCTCCGCTGGCCAGCAAGGAAGCAACTTCTCGCAGGGCTGCGGATTTCTGGTGTGCGGAAATGTTGAGATTGATCCGCTCAACCGTTAGCAGCGCCGCAATTTTCGATGTGGCTGGTTTCATAGGCTCAAACGTTGCAACCGCTCCATTTTAATTTCTGTCTCAGCACTTCAAAAAACGAATGTCCCTGTGGCGTCATCAAGCGCACGGGTTTCGCCGTGCGTTTCACTTCAATCTCGTCGCCCACTTGCATATGCACCTGCACCTGACCATCCACCGTCAACAACAACTCACCGGCGGCGCTCGCAACCGAACACCGCGCCACGGAATCTCGGCCCGCAATCACGGACCGGTCGCTCAACGCATGGGGACAAATCGGCGTCACCACAAACGCACGGGTACTCGGCAACAAAATCGGTCCACCGGCACTGAGCGAGTAGGCCGTTGATCCTGTGGCCGTGGCGAAAATCATGCCGTCGCAAACGTATTCTGTCAATAACTCACCATCAAGCTCGATGCGGAGTCGGACGATGCGGGAGAAGGTGCTCCGCGAAATGACCGCGTCGTTCAGCGCCCGGTGCGTCTGGAGTTTCCGGCCGGCGCGCACCAGCGTGGCCTCGATCATGTGCCGCTCGCTGATCTGATATCGGCCCGCGAGAATCTCGTGGATCGAGGCCGTCATTTCCTCGCACCGGACGCTGGTGAGAAAGCCCAAGTTGCCAAGGTTGACCCCCAGGATCGGCGCCGCCGTGCCGGCTAGCTCGCGAACGACCCGCAAAATCGTGCCGTCTCCGCCGAGCACCACCACCAAATCGGCGCGCCGGCCAATCGTGGCCAACGGTTGCGCCGCATTCGGCCGGCCAACGATGTTGGCCGCTTCCAGATCCAAGGCGACGGCAATGCGCCGTCGCTTCAGCAACTTCAGCAAATCAAGCAGCCGCGCGCGTGATTCCGGTTTGTCGCCGTTTGCCGCGATGCCGATGAGTTTGGGTGGGCTGTTTTTCAAGGTTTGCGCAGGACGATCAGGAACTCTTTGTTGCCGGCGGGACCAAGTAATGGTGATTCGATCAGTCCGATCAATTCCAGACCGAGCGAAACGGTGGCGAAAGTGGTGATGGAAGCTTTCACTTGTTCGTGCACGTGGGAGTCTCGCACAACTCCACCCTTTTTCACAAACTGTTTCCCGGCCTCAAACTGCGGCTTGATCAGCGCGACCAATTGGCCGCCGGGTCTCAGCAAATGGACGACCGCCGGCAAAAGTTTCGTGAGGGAAATAAACGACGCATCCATCGTCACTAAGTCGGCAACGGTGCCGATGTCAGTTAGTTGAATGTGCCGGGCATTCAACTCATCGTGGACGACGACACGGGCATCTTGCCGTAGTCGCCAGTCGAGTTGGCCCTTGCCCACATCCACCGCGTGCACGCACCGGGCACCGTGTTGCAGGAGGCAATCGGTAAACCCGCCGGTAGAAGCTCCAATGTCCACGCACACGCCATCTCGGCAGGGGAGAGCGAAGGCATCGAACGCGGCTTCGAGCTTGTAACCGCCCCGGCTGACAAACCTCTCGGCAGCCGCCACCTCCAACGCGGCGTTCTCGTCCACGAGGTCGCTGGCTTTGTGCGCCAGTTGGCCGTTGACCCGGACGGCTCCCGCCAAAATCAGCCGTTTGGCTTTTTCGCGGCTCTCCGCAAGTCCCAACTCGGCGAGCCGGACATCAAGCCGGGCGCGCATTCGCGGTGGCGGCGCCGAGCACGCGAAACTGTTGCGGGCTGGTTGTACCGGCCGCGACTTCGGCCAGCAGTTCGCGGGTTTTGGTCAAGCCGGCAGCGGTGCTGAGACCGTACTTGTCTTGGATTTCCTTGTTCGTGCTGGCGTGCTCCATGAACTTGTCGGCGTAACCGACCCGCGCCACGGGGATCGTGATGTTGAGGTCGTGTAATGTTTCCAAGACCGCGCTGCCGAAACCGCCCATCAACACATGCTCCTCGATGGTGCAAATGACTTTGGAGATCCGGCCGTATTTCTCAACAGTTGCGACATCAATGGGTTTGCAGAAACGCGCATTGATCAGCGCCACCGACAGTCCATCGGCCTGCAATGCCGCCACCGTTTCCTTCGCGATCTTGCTGACCGCGCCGTAGAAAAACACGGCCACGTCCGTGCCATGTTGCAACACTTCGGCTTTGCCAAC
>Ga0105048_10002679_pt1 | contig 28987 bp, 26 predicted proteins | sample MAT05_FD_78382 | JGI IMG/M metagenome (GOLD analysis project Ga0105048, IMG submission 78382) | Freshwater microbial communities from Lake Fryxell liftoff mats and glacier meltwater in Antarctica - MAT-05 | ecosystem: Environmental > Aquatic > Freshwater > Ice > Liftoff microbial mat | place... | reverse complement strand
GTAGGGCTGCACGGTACGGTGATCGACGTGCACGCGGGCGCGAATGAAATCATCGCCGACTTCCAGACACTCGATGCCCAGGTGGGACACCGCGCAGTTGGCGTTGTTCGCCGATAACGATTCGACAGAGATGGCCTGTTTCCAGATACGCATGGGTAATTCGAATAAAGGGATCAAGTGCAAAAGTGCAATATACCCACTATCGGCTCGTAACCCACAAAGCCTGGGTATATTGAGCGGCTCGCGTCCTCGTGCGCCACGACTTGAGCTTGCCGACATGACTCAACAAGACCACACCCCATGGCAGCTGCACGCCGCTGGCTGGCCGCCATTGAACTTGCGGTGGTGACTTGCGAACTGCTGGGTACGGTGCGGGTGAGCTTGGTGCCCTCCGATGCGATATTGGCCCAGCGCCTTGCTGCCGCGCCAGGGGATGCAAGCGGTGTCGGGGTCAGCGTGAGTGCTGAAGAGAGCTCAGCAGTGATCCCGAACGCCCACAGCAAAAATCAAAGCTGGTCGTTTCAACCGGGTTTTTGACGCCGCCATTCATCAAGCTGACCGCCTACAGTGAAACCACCACTTTCCCGGCTGTACTGCCTTGGTATCTGATCGACGCTAGACCGCATGGTTAGCCGAGTAAATGTACCGTGACGCGAGCACGCCGCTGGCTGGCTGTCTTTAGCGTTTTCGGCATCTTGCTGGTGCTGGTGACTTTTCAGTAGTCATAGCGGTATTTTTGTGGTTGCCTGATGAAAAGCAACTAGTCAGGGATGCGGAGCTGGAGCTGGAGTCTGCACTCGGCGTCAAGGTCAGTGTGGCGGCGATGCGTTGGCAATTGCTGCCTCTGCCGGCCATCATGCTGAGCGACGTGGCCACTGATCAAACACCGCCCGTCAGCTTTAAAAAGCTGACCCTGTACCCCAATTTTAGCGTTGTACACGCGCATCCTGTCCTTTGATCTGGCAGAGCTTGAAGGCGCAGTGGTGCCGCAAGTGTCGCTGCGCGACCTTGGGCGCAGCTCTGACCGTGAAAGCCTGCCCGGTGGTTTGGCGCTGGCGGCCATCCCGTTAGAGCGCTTTGTCTTTCGAGGCGTGACCTGGATCACGCGGCGCGGCATTCCTGTGGTGTACGACGGCGAATTGGACTTTGACGAACGCTGGCGACCACGCACAGCGCAGCTGCGCCGGCCAGACTACCAACCCCTGACAGAAGCCGACCTGACGCGCGTCGGGCTGCAAGAGCAATGGCGCGTCGATATCCGGCTCGGTGGCGGCACGTTGAATGGTGACTTGCAGCTAAAGACTGCACCCAACGGCCAGCTGCGACTTGACGGAAAGCTCAAGCCACAGGCGGTCGAGGTGGCCAGCGCACTGGAGGCGTTTAACCGCAGGCCGGTACTGGCTGGCAAGGCAACTGGCAACACAGTCCTCAGCGCTAGTGGGGCCGACTTTGTAGATCTGGTGCAGTCACTGCGGACCCAGACCACATTTGCCATGGCCCCAGCCACCCTGCTGCGTTTTGACATGGGCAAGGCCGTGCGCAGTGCTGGTGAAGACCACACCGGGCAAACCGCGCTTGACAGCGTCAGCGGCGCGATGAACACGCAAAACACGCCGCAAGGCATGGTGGTGAATTTCAAGGACATCAAGGCGCGCTCGGGCGCGCTCAGCGCATCGGGCGATGCAACTCTGGCTAACCGCCGCATTCAAGCCGAGTTTGCCGTTGACCTGATCGACGGCATCGTTGGCGTACCACTGATCATCACGGGGCCGACCGATAAGGTGGTGGTCAGTGTCCCGGCTGGGGCTGTAGCCGGCGCCGTGGTCGGCACGGCCGTGTTGCCTGTTGTCGGAACGGCGATAGGCGCACGTGTGGGTGCAGCGATTGGCAAACTGTTTGGCGCATCACCCGCGCTACCTGCCAGCTCTGCACGCAGAGCCAGGCCCTAGGGTTCTGAGCGCGCCGGTCCGGAGCTCAAACTTGCAGCAACCTGGGCCGCGCTGGTCCAGGCCACAGAACAACTCGCTTGAGGACAGGTGACGTTCTGACCTCAGGACGCGACATTTTTACCCCTGCAAAGCGGTCATTGGCGGTATATTTTGGGCGGGCAGGTTGCATTTGCGCTGCCTTCATCACCAAGCCTTGACATGACCAAAAGCCAACCATCTTCTCTTATTTCGAACCCTTCAGCGCGACCGCTGGTTAAAGCTCTCAATCAAAACGACTCCGTCAAGGAAACCGTCAAGCAATCGGCCGACGAATTGCTGGTCATCAATGCCGTACTCAAACATGGCATCCCCGAGCAGGCGCAAACCGGTGATGTCGCTCAGGCACTGGAAAAAACCGAAGCGATTGAGGACAAAATCCAGACTTCGGCCGAAGATCTTGCTGCCGTCAACAAGCTGTTAGAGCATGAGATAGATGAGCGGATCAACATCGAGCGAGAACTGCTGGCTACCAAAGCTGCTCTGGCGCGAGAAAAAGCCAAACCCTGAAAGCCTGGGCTGCCAAGGGCAAGCGGCAGATTGCCGGCAAAGCGCTGTTGCGGGTCAAAAACAGGGCTATCCAACCATTCACTCTGTTTTTCGGCGGCATACGAGGAAATGGTTGTTGGTTTGGCGCATTCACCCGCTTGTACAATCCGTAACTTTTCGTAAAATAGGCCTCTTTCTTGTATGGGGAGGCAATGTTTCCCGTCTTTAACCGCGCAGGGCCTTTATCAGCGACAAGTCGCCCTCTGGGCTGGCTGGCCTCGTTCTGGGCGATTTTCCTGTTCTCCACTGCGGCACACGCCCAGCTTTTTCTTAACGTCAACAAGTCGTTTAACCCGATCAATCCCGGCGTGGGGCAAACTGCGTCGATGGTGGTGACCTTTGCCAACACCAACCCGACAGTGTCGGCCACCAGCGTTGCAGGCACTGACACATTGCCTTCGGGGCTGGCGCTCGTCAATGCAGGCTCAGGCACCTGCGGTTTAGTCACCTCCGTCAGCGCCACCTACACAGGCGGCGCCACGCTGAACTGGGCCTCGGGCATCATCCCGCCCAACTCTACCTGCACCCTCACGGCCGTTGTCACGCCGTTTTCAGCTGGCACCTGGGTCAACACGATTCCGCCTAATAACGTGTCAGGCTTTATTGGCACATCGACGATTTCAGCGTTTTCAACGGCTAGCGCGACCGTCACGGCGGGTGGTTCGTTTGCGCCCATTACCGGGGTCAAAACAGCCTCAAGCAACGTAATTCATGGTGGCGGCACGCAAAGCTACACCATTGCGTTGATCAATCCGAACGCCTTGCCGCTGACGGGCGTTGGCTACACCGATACCTTTCCAACACCGATAGTGTTTGCCGTACCCGGCGGCATCACGGCCAATACCTGCGGCGGCACGATCGTGGACACCACCTCGGCGGCCATTAGTGACGGGGATCTGGGTTTCCGGCTCAATGGTGGCGCGCTTGGCCCAAATGCCAGTTGCACCATCACGGTAGTGGTACGCACATCCAACAGCACCACGCCACAATTCCAGAACGGTATTAACAACGCGATTGCGGCCGGCGCAGTGACGACGACGCAAGCCATCACCAACAGTGCGTTTAATTTCAATATCCGGGTAGAGCGTGGCGCGGAAGTGCTCAAAAACTTTGCGCCCGGAACCATCCTGGCTGGCGGCACGTCCACCTTGACGATTCAGCTACGCAACTACAACCTGGCCACCATCCCGAATGCCAGCGTGACCGACACCTTTCCCGCCGGCATCACGGGGGTGTCATTTGGCGCTGCAACAGGCTGTGGCGTTGCGCCAACAGTCAATGTGACGCCGGCCAGTGTGGTCATCAGCAATGCCACGTTGGCCGTGGCGCCCAACGCCAATGCCAACGGCCCGAGCAGTTGCAATATCACCGTGGTTGTCACAGCGCCAGCGGCTGGCGCCTTCAACAATACTATCCCTGCGGGTACGATGACTGGGGGCTTTACCTACGCCGCAGCGAATGCCACGCTGACGGTGAACAACCCGCCCAACGCGGTGACTGGCACCAAAGGCTTTAGCCCCGGTTCCACGCCGCAAGACGGCACATCGCTGCTCACCATCACGCTCAGCAACTCGGCCGTGGTCTCGGCCACCAACACCGCGTTTACCGACAACCTGCTGACCACCATGGGCGTCAGCGTCAGCATTGCCATCACTCCAGCGCCGACCAACAGCTGCGGCGGCGTGCTCACGGCCACCCCGGGCGCTACCAGCTTCAACCTTGCAGGCGGGGTGATCGGCCCGACCGGCAGCTGTGTGATTAGCGTGCCCGTTGTTGTGGCGTCCAATGCATTGCCGGGCCTGCGGGTCAATACCATTCCTGCCGGCGCTATATCTACCAGTCTGGGTACCAACACGGTTGCCATTTCGGGAAACCTGACGATTTCAGCCGATATCAGCGTCAGCAAGGCTTTCAGCCCCGCCGCGGGGGTGCCGCAAACCGGCAGCTCATTGCTCAGCATCACGCTGACCAACGCGGTGGGCGGGCCGAACGCCGCCATCACTTCGTTTACCGATCTCCTCAGCACCATGGGGACAGGCATCAGCATCCGGGCCGCGCCAGCGCCTACCAACACCTGCGGCGGCGCGCTCAGTGCGGTGGCGGGCAGCACCACCATTTCACTCACCGGCGGCACCATCACAGCGGGTGGCAATTGCGTCATCACGGTTCCCGTGGCCATTTCGCCCACGGCTGTAGCTGGGGCACGCACCAACACCATCCCTGCGGGTGCGCTGGTCACCGATCAGGGCAACAACCCAGCCGCTGCGACTGCCAATCTGACGCTGGTCAATGCATTGACGCTGACCAAGGCCTACTCACCGACCACCATCGGCCCTTCGCAAGTGAGCCGCCTGACGGTGACTTTCGCCCACGCCAACGGCGCTTTAGCTTTTACGGGCATGGGCGTCACCGACGTGTTACCCGCAGGCCATACCGTGGCTACGCCGCCGAATGTCTTTAACAACTGCGGCGGAACGACGGTTGCCAATGCCACCAGTGGTAGCTTTTCCATCTCGGGCGCAGGCCTGCCAGTGGGTCCCACCAGTTGTATCTATGCCGTCGATATCCAGTCGCCAGCAGGCACAGGCACCGTCGCTAACACCATCGCTAGCGGCAGCGTCACGACCGCCCAGGGCGTGACCAATAATGCGGCTGCTACGGCCAGCCTGACCCGCGCGGCTGGCTTACCCGTCACGCTGAACAAAAACTTTACGCCCACCAATATCAGCGGCGGCGCCAGTTCGGTGCTGTCGGTACTGATCACCAATCCAAACGCTTTTCCTTTGACCAGCGTTGCCTTGCGCGATGCCATGCCTGCCGGCATGTCGGTGTTCACCGTACCCAACCCCAGCACCACCTGCGCGGGGGGTGTGGTAACCGCCACGCCAGGCTCCAGCTCGTTTGCGGTGACAGGCGCCACCGTGCCAGCCAGTGGCAACTGCACTTTTCAAGCCAATGTCACCAGCGTGGTGGGCGGTAACTCAATCAACACGATTCCGGTGGGGACGCTGACCAGCGCCCAAAGCGTGACCAACAACAACAGCCCGTCAGCCACCTTGCAGGTCCTGTTCAATATCAACGTCGGCAAAGAGTTCCAGCCCGTTATCACCCAGGCAGGGCAGACCAGTCTGTTGGTCGTGACCATCTATAACTCCAACACCACCACAATAGCGGGCTTTGTGACTGCAACTATGGTTGACACTTTGCCTGCCGGGCTGGAAATTGCGTCAGCAACCTCCTCAACCACCTGCGGCGGAACAGTGGCCGACAACGCTGGTGGCCCACTGGGCGCAGGGGATGCCGGTTTTCGCCTCAATGGTGGCTCATTCGGGGCTTCTTCCCAATGCTCGGTTCGCGTCCAGGTCAGAACCAACCCGGCGAACGCAACCGGAACTTACGTCAACACCATCGGCGCCAGCACGCTCCAGACCGTGGGCGGTGCAACCAACCCGACGCCTGCGTCGGCGAGCGTAACGTTTTTAGCCAACCCTGACATTATCAAAAGCTTCAATCCCACATCTATCGCGGCTGGCAGTGTCAGCACCCTGACATTCACCCTCGTCAATCCGAATTCGGCAGCCCAGATACCTGGCGGCCTGACCAATGCCCGGTTTACCGACACGCTGCCCGCTGGGCTGAGCACGCTGGCTCCCGGCCCCGCCAGCGGCACCTGTGTGGGTGCAGGTGGCAATAACTTCAGTGCCAGCCAAACCGTGCTGCCCTTCACCGGGCTGACGGTGCCGCCCGCCAGTAGCTGCACCGTGGTGGTTGTGGTCACTGCGCCGTCTGCCAGTATTCTGGTCAACACCGTGACCGGTCTTGTGAGCACCCAGACGGTGATTCCGACCACCGTGGTCAGCACCGCGACGCTGACCGTGCTGATCGAGCCCAGCATCAGCAAGTCTTTCAGCCCATCGTTTATTCAGTCCGGCGGTACGGGTACGTCGGTCTTGACGATTGTGCTCACCAACCCCAACACCACTGCGCTCAGTCTGGCAACACCCGGCGCGCTGGACATCTTCCCGACGAGCCCGGGCGCCATGGTGGCGTCAAACCCGCTCACAACATCTACCAGCTGTGTGGGCGCCATACTGCAAAACAGCGCAGCCGGCACGCTGGTATCTGGCAACCCGGGCATAAGGCTTAACGGCGGAACCATCCCTGCCAGCGGCAGTTGTACAGTGCGGGTTTCAGTGGCAATGCCGCTGGCTGGCACTTACCTTAACACCAGTGCCGCAGTGACCAGCACCAATGCCGGGCCCAGTGGCGCAGGCGCCACGGCCACCGTCAGCATCAGCCAGGTGGCCACCTTGACGGTCAGCAAGGACAACGGCATTACCAACATCGCAGCGGGCGCCACGTCCAGCTACACCATCACTTTCAGCAATCTCGGTCCGGCAGATGCGACAGGTGCCAATGTGCGGGATGTGCCGTCAGCCGGGCTCAGCTGCACCACGCTCGGTTGCAATGCCACGGGCGGTGCAAGCTGCCCGTCCCTGAGCCTGCCGCTGTTCTTTGGTGCCGGTTTGAGCCTGCCCACTTTCCCGAGTGGCGGCCAGGTGGTGTTCACTCTGGGCTGTGGGGTGACCGCGACCGGGCTTTAGCTTTGTGTTTTAAGGCTTGCGATTCAGCAACGCATACAGCAAGATGGCCCCAAACGTTGCGGTGCCAATGCCGCCGAGAGCAAACTGGCCAAACTGCAAGGTGAAGTCCCCCGTACCCAGCACCAGGGTAATGGCGGCTACCAGCAGGTTTTTGTTGTCTGTAAAGTCAACCTTGTTGTCGACCCAAATCTTGGCACCAGCCACAGCAATCAGGCCAAACACCACAATGCTCACGCCGCCCATCACGGGCAACGGGATGGCTTGAATCAGCGCACCAAACTTGGGGCTGAAACCCAGCACCACAGCGAGCAATGCCGCGACGACAAACACGGCTGTCGAGTAAATTTTGGTCGCCGCCATCACGCCAATGTTTTCCGCGTAGGTCGTCACCCCGGTGCCGCCCGCGCTACCGGACACCATGGTGGCTATGCCATCGCCAATGAAGGCGCGGCCCATGTAGGGGTCCAGGTTTTTGCCGGTCATGGCTGTCACGGCCTTGATATGCCCCAGGTTTTCAGCCACCAGAATAATGGCTACGGGGGCGATAAGCAGCATCGCGTTGGCACTGAAAACAGGCGCGGTAAAGCCCGGCATACCAACCCACGCAGCATTCATGATGCCCGACAGATCTATCGGCTTGCCCATGCCCAGCCCGTTGGTCAGCAGCGCGTAAATCACACTCGCTACCAGCAGTCCGACCAAAATCAACAGCCGTTGCAGCATGCCGCGCGTCATCACCGCAACCAGCGCCACGCTGACAAACGTCACCAGCTGCATCCATGAGTCAAAGTTGCTGGCCGCCATGTTTTTAATCGGTATACCGGCCAGGTTCAGGCCAATCACCGCCACCACCGAGCCGGTAACTACGGGCGGCATGAAGCGTTCTATCCAGCCTGTGCCAACAGCCTGCACGACAAAGCCAATCAGCGTGTACAGCACGCCGCAGGCCACAATGCCACCGAGCGCCACGCCTAAATTGGCATTTGGCCCCTTGCCCGCATAGGCGCTAGCCGCTATCACCACACCAATGAAGGCAAAGCTGGAGCCCAGGTAGCTGGGCACCTTGCCACCCGTGATGACAAAGAAAATCAGCGTGCCGATACCGCTCATCAAAATCGCGATGTTCGGATCAAAGCCCATCAATATTGGCGCCAGCACAGTCGCGCCAAACATGGCAATCACGTGCTGTACACCCATCACCGCCGTTTGTGGCCAGGGTAGCCGTTCATCCGGGCCGATCACGCCACCCTGGCTTAACACCGCGCTGCTTTTTTCTGTCCAGTCGAACAACCCCATTTCTAGCTCCTTTAATTTGGTGCGCCATCCTAGGGACAAACCGCAGCTTGCACAAGCAAAATTTGCACCCGCCTCAGGTTAAGCTAAAGCCCATGAGCGCCCCCCATATTCCCCAGATTCGCCTGTATCAACAATGGTTAAAGTCCAACCGTGGCCTGCAGTTTGAAAGCTACGCTGCGCTGCACCAATGGTCAGTGACAGACTTGAGTACTTTTTGGCAAAGTATCTGGGATTATTTTGATCTGCAATCGCCGACGCCGCACCAGTTTGTTGTTGCAGGCCGAATGCCTGCGGCCAAATGGTTTGCAGGGGCACAGGTCAACTATGCGGCCCAGGTGTTTCGCCACGTTGAGGCGGCACACGCTGCCGGGTTGCCAGCCATCATCAGCCACAACGAAGCCAGCCTGAACCATGGCGACGCAGCGTTTGAGATCAGTTGGCCTGAATTAAAAAACCAGGTTGCAGCACTCGCGCTGCATCTCAAAGCCCAGGGCGTTGTGCCGGGTGACCGGGTCGCCGCCTACTTGCCCAACATTCCCGAAGCCATCATTGCCTTTTTGGCCACCGCCAGCATTGGCGGCGTGTGGAGCATTTGCGCCCCCGACATGGGCACCGCCGCTGTGCTGGACCGCTTCAAGCAGATCGAGCCCAAGGTACTGATAGCTTGCGCCAGTGTGACCTACGGCGGCAAGCAGATCGACCGCAGCGCCGTGATTGACGAGCTCTGCGCAGGGCTTGCCAGCGTGCAGCATGTGATCATTCACGGCGATTCAAATGCTATGAATTCAGGAGCCGTTTGCACCCGTATTCATTGGTCAAAAGCCATAAATGCCACCCAAAATGATGCTAAAAATGAAGAATTGGCGCGTTTTGAGCCGCTCTGGCTGCCTTTTGACCACCCGCTGTGGATTGTCTATTCCAGCGGTACCACCGGCCTGCCCAAACCCATCGTGCATGGCCATGGCGGCACCGTTATCGTCGCGCTGGCGCTCAAGGTGCTGCATAACGACATCGGTTGCAGTTATCACCCCAACAGCTTTGGCGAGCGCTACCACTGGTACAGCTCGACTGGCTGGGTGATGTGGAACGCGCAGGTCAGCGGCTTGCTCAATGGCACGACCTGTGTGATTTTTGCTGGCAATCCAGGTGGCACGACATTGGACGGCGTCGTGGGTGGCCGAACGTTGCCCGACTGGACCACGCTATGGCGCTTTGCTGCCAACACGCGTGTGACTTTTTTCGGCGCGGGCGCCGCTTTTTATGCCAACTGCATGAAGGCCGGTGTCGATTTATCCACCTGCGGCGACTTGAGTCAGGTGCGGGCCCTGGGTTCAACCGGTTCGCCCTTGTCGATTGAAGCCCAGCGGTGGGGCACGGATCAGTTTGCAGCGATGGGCATATCCGACATCTGGTTTTGCAACATCTCGGGCGGCACTGATTTTGCAGGCGCCTTCATTGGCGGCAACCGTGAGCTGCCGCAAGTGCCCGGCGAGATGCAATGCCGCTTGCTCGGCTGCGCTGTTGAAGCCTGGAACGAAGCTGGCGAACCTGTCACAGGCGACGTTGGCGAGCTGGTTTGCTCGCAACCCATCCCCTCAATGCCGCTCTACTTTTGGGGTGACAAAGCCAACGCCAGGTACTTGTCCAGCTATTTCGACATGTACCCGAATGTCTGGCGGCATGGCGACTGGCTCAAAGTCACCGAGTCGGGCAGTTGCATCATTTACGGCCGCAGCGACGCTACCATCAACCGCCACGGCTTGCGCATGGGCACCAGCGAGCTGTACAGCGCCATAGAGGTTTTGCCTGAGGTGCTGGATTCGATGGTCGTTGACCTCGAATACCTGGGCAAGAGCAGTTACATGCCGCTGTTTGTGGTGCTGCGCTCAGGCATCGCCCTGGATGATGCGATGAAAGCCAGGCTGAACAACGCGATCAAAACCGCCTTGTCACCGCGCTTTGTACCCAATGATATTTTTGCAGTACCCGAAATCCCGCGTACCCTGTCGGGCAAAAAGCAGGAGTTGCCGATCAAAAAGCTGCTGCTCGGCCAGCCGATTGACAAGGTCGTTAACCGCGACGCAATGGCGAACCCGGCGTGTCTGGATTGGTTTGTAGCGTTTGCCCAGCAACGCCAGGCCTGAAGAAAAACGTCCGACTCAGGACGCCGCAGCCAGCGACTCAACCGCCGCGCGCACCCCGCCGCTGCCGGTTGACATATTCAGCACCAGCATGGCGGCCTCCACACCGCCCAGGCAGCCCAGAATCATGGCCGGGTTCATGTCACCCAAATGGCCGATACGAAACGCCCGGCCCGCCAGCGGCCCCAGGCCACCCGCCATCGCGACCTGAAAACGCTCACGCGCCAACGTGCGCAGGGCCTCCGGGTCAATGCCGGCGCTGACTTCAACCGTGGTGACTGACACCGACCGCGCGGCCGGGTCTTTGACAAACAGTTTGACTGCGCCGCCTTCTGCCCAGGCGTTGACGGCCGCGTGTACCGCATTGGCGATCATCTGGTGCCGCGCATGAACCTGCGCAAGGCCTTCTTTGACAATCAGGCCAAGTGCGGCTTCCAGCCCCATCAGCAGATTCAGGGGTGGCGTGCCGCAGAACTTGCGGTAGCTCAGGGGGCTTTGCCGGCGCGTCCAGTCCCAGTAATAACGCGGTGCCGGGTTGCGGCTAGAGACCTGCATGGCCAGCGCATCCACCGCCACAAAACCCAGACCGGGCGGTACCATCAGGCCTTTTTGTGAGGCGCCCAGCACCACGTTGGCACCCAGCGCATCCATGTTGAATGGCGCGGCGGCCAGCGATGCCACCACATCAACCACCAGCAAGGCCGGGTGGCCAGTGGCTGTGATGGCCTGCCGCACGGCCTGCATGTCACTGGTGGCGCTGCTGGCGGTGTCGGTATGCACGGCGAAAACGGCAACAATCCTGTGCCCGGTATCGGTAGCCAGCGATTCTTCAATCGCGGCAATATCGAGCGGCCAGCCTTCGTGCCATGGCGTGCGAACAACGTTCACACCCATGGCTTCGGCCTGGAGCGCCCATGATTCAGAAAAATGACCGGTGCCCGCCACCAGCACGCTCTGGCCGGGCGCGGCAAGGTTGGCAATCACTGCCTCCCAGACGCCGTGGCCGTTGGCGGCATACAAAAAAACGTCAGCGCTGGTGGTTTGCAGCAGCGCCTTCAGACCGTGTTCACAACTGGCAATCAGCGCATCAACACGTGGGTCAGCCAGGTCCATCGGCTGCCTGCGCATGGCGTCCATCACTTCGTCAGGTACACGGGTTGGCCCGGGTGAATGCAGAAAACGGTGGCCTGGAATGCGTTGGGGTGTTGTCATGGTGAAAATTATGCAGGTTTACGGTTGACCAGCACAATGCCCACCGCGACAGCGCCCAGTGCCGCCAGCAAGCCCGGTGTGACGCTCTCCTACAACCCCCGCCACCCCGAGCGCACCCTGCTGTACCGCACGGTAGCTGAACACTTCGAGGCATGGTTTGAGCTGGCCAGCGCCGGTCAGTTCGACGCCCAGTGACCTTCGTGAATTTGCAGCAATTTGCAAAGGATTGCGACGACTGCGTCGGGGTAGGGCTGTGTTCTTCGGCAGCCCGATGTGCGGTTTGCGGTGATCGGGCGCAAATTCTTGGGGATTCGGACTGTCATTTCAGTGGAAACCCGTTTTATCAGGACGGTTTACGGTGAGATACTTGGCTTCATGCGGTTGAATTACCTATCCTTCGGCGGTAGTGGCGCAGCAGACGATGTCGGCCATTTGCGCCGCCGAAGGCAAGTCTTGCACTGCAACGGTTGGCAGACCTTCCAGCGCCAGGCTTTCGGGCAGCGCGGGCGCCGCTGCGGCGTTGCAGCCCCAGACAGCCACTTACTGCAGCCCCGGCCGCAAGGCGAAGTGGGCGCGTGCCATCCACGGTGCCAGCCCACCCGTACCCACCAGCAGCAGGCGGCGCGCGTCAGGCCGCGCAAGGTGCCGGGCGGCCAACGCCGAGACAACCGCAGTGCGGAGCAGCGTCACGGCTTCCCCGTCCATGCAGGCCAGCGGCGTGCCGGTGCTGCGGTCCAGCACCAGCAGCGTTGCTTGAACGGTGTGTGCGGCTGCGGGCATTACGGTCACGAGCTTGGTGACGATGAGTGTGTCGTTCCACGCCGGCATCAGCAGCAAGCTGTCGCTGGGGGAAAGCGCACGGGTGTCGCGCAGTGGCACCTGCGCACCGGCACGGTAGCTGCGTTCAAGCGCTTCGGCCAGCACATTCCAGGGCCGGCGGGCGTGAACATCGGCGGCTGAATAGACTTGCATCATGCAAAGCAGTGTAGTGATCGTCGGCGGTGGGGTGATGGGCGCTGCCACGGCCTGCTTCCTGGCGCGCGACCATGGCATACACGCAACCGTTGTCGAGCGCGACATGCTCTACACGCGGGCTTCCAGCAGTTTGTCGGCCAGTTCGATCCGGCAGCAGTTCAGCCAGCCGGTCAATATGGCGCTGTCGCGCTGGAGCCTGCAGTTTCTGCGCCGGGTTGGCGCTGAACTGGCCGTTGGCGACGATCAACCCGCGCTGGGCCTGGTCGAGCCAGGCTACCTGTATCTGGCGGATGCGGCACAAGGCGCCACCACGCTGCGCCGACTGCACAGCCTGCAATGCGCACAGGGCGCCGAGGTGGCGTTGCTCAACGCTGCCGAACTCGCGCAGCGCTTCCCCTGGCTGCATTGCGACGACTTGCACTTGGCCAGCCTGGGGCTGAGCGGAGAAGGCTGGTTCGACGGTCCCGCGCTGCTGCAGGCCTTCAGGCGCAAGGCACAGGCCTGCGGCGCACGCTTCGTGCAGGGCGACGTGCAGGGCTTCGACCACTTCGCTGGCCGCGTGCAGGCGGTTCGCTGCGCTGACGGCACGCGACACGCCGCCGATGCGGTGGTGCTGAGCGCCGGCGCCTGGACCGCGCCACTGGCCGCCGCGCTGGGCGTGGCGCTGCCAGTGTCGGCCCGCAAGCGCGACGTGTTCGTGTTCGAGACCCCGGCCGCCCTGCCCGGCTGTCCGCTGGTTGTCGACCCTTCGGGCCTGTGGTTCCGCCCCGAAGGCCGAATGTTCCTGTGCGGCGCGCCGCCGCGCGATGGCGACCCGCACGAACCGCCACTCCACGCCATCGACCACGCCCAGTTCGAAGAACAGTTGTGGCCGGCACTGGCCCACCGCGTGCCTGCATTGGCTGCACTGCGGTTGCGTTCGGCCTGGGCCGGCTACTACGAGATGAACGACTTCGACCACAACGGCCTGGCCGGCGCGTTGCCCGGCTGGGACAACGTCTGGACGGCTTGCGGCTTCTCCGGCCACGGCATGCAGCAGGCGCCTGCTGTCGGGGCCGCGCTGGCCGCTGCGATTTGCGGCGCTGCCAGCGATGCACCTTCGCTGGAGGCGCTGTCGCCGCAGCGACTGCTGGACGGGCGGCCGCTGCGGGAAGACAACGTGATCTAGTGTCTTGAGTTGAACCTGCCTCGCTCGCGCCCAGCCAGCTTCGTCAGGTAGCAGCAGGCGGTTCTGTCGCAATAGTGAACAAGGGGCGGAGAAAGGTGGCGACGGCGCTTCGAGATCAGAAAGCCAGGCTGTAGAACTGGTCAGCTGCAGACATGGCTTGTCCACCGGGGCAGTGCAACTGCCCCTTCTTGATCATGTGCATGGTCTCGATTCCGGCGATCAACCTTTTGGCACTCCAGAACGACTTGAACCCCAGCATGACTTCCACCGGATAGTGCAGCCGCTTCAGCACCTTGCGTAGCTCGCCAGCCATCGCCATCTGGGTCGTCTCTGTCATGTCGATATTGTCAGGCATGGCTTATTGCGACAGAACCGTCTGGATTGGTATGTGGCGTTTGCAGAGCGCCATTCAGCCAAGACTGCTGGGACGGCTTAACCTGGCTTACGGTTAACCAGCACAATGCCGACCGCGACAGCGCCCAGTGCCGCCAGCAAACCCGGTGTCATGCTCTCCTTCAACCACAGCGCGCCAAACAGTAGCGCAAACAGCGGCGTTAAAAACACGAACACTGAAATTTTTGTGACTGGGTAGCGCCCCAGCATCCACATCCAGGCCAGGTAGCTGGCAAAGGCGCCGACCACCGTCTGCAACAGCAGCGAGGTGATGGCAAACGGGCTGAAGCGCCAAACCCAGGCCTCACCCAGCGCCAGTGACAGCAGCGGGAAGGCTGCCGCGCTGACGGCCAGTTGGTAAAACAATAACTTCTCGGCAGAAACTTTTGCCAGGCCAGATGCGCGAATCACCAGCGTCGTCAAGCCCCACAACAAACCTGCAGCCAAACCCAGCACATCGCCGCGCAAGGTGGCCGCGCCGTTTCCAGCAAAACCCTCACGCAAGGCAAACACCACCCCTGCAAATGCGAAAAGCAAGCCAAGCCACTGCCAGCCGCGCAGCTTTTCAGACGTCACCCAGAGCGGCACCAGCAGCGCCACCCAAAACGGCGAAGTGTATAAAAATACCGTCAGGCGGGACGCCGTGGTGGTTTGCAGCCCGATGTAAATACAGGCAAACTCTGCCGCAAACAGGCCACCGGCAAGCAAGCCCGCGGCAAGCGAGCCGTCGCGCGTGAACAGCGGCACCCCTCGCACCAGGCACCACAGCCAGAGCAAAGCAGTAGCACCCCACAAGCGCAGCGATGCCTGAAACATCGGCGGTATTTCAGCCAGCGTGGCCTTGATCAGGACTTGCTGAAAGCCCCAAAAGAGGCAACAGCCCAGCAGCAGGGAAATGGCCAAGGCATCGAGGTGGGTTTTGCGCACAATCATGCAGCTGATGTTAGCCAATGTGCTGCTGATTGCTGGCGGACTAAACCCGGTAAGTGAAATTTCCAAAGCAAAACTGAAAAGTCTCCTCAATAAAGCGACTTCTTTCGGCGAGCCCGTGCGTACTGCCCACAAAGAGACAAAAATACAGTCCCCCGACAGTAAACGTGTTCTTTCGCCGCGTGGGGCAAAATCGTGATGCTCATCAACTGGGCTTTATCTTTGTCACCGACCAGATTCTTCATGACACAGCGCCAAACCTTCAAGTTACTGCCGAATCGTAGGGTCGGTATCGACGCTATAGCGGCCGACTCAGCCATTCGCTTTGGGCGTCACACCCATGACCAATTTGGCATCGGCTTGATGGAGCGCGGCGGACACAAGTCGTCCAGCGGGCGTGGCGCGGTGGAGGCCTGGCCGGGCGACATCATCACGGTCAATCCTGGAGAAGTTCACGATGGTGCCCCTATCGGTCAAGCAGGGCGAGCCTGGCGAATGCTCTACGTTGAGCCATCCATCGTCGCTGAAATTTCTTTAGACATTTCAGGCGACAGGTGCGGGCACACTGAATTTACCCGTCCCGTCGTTCGAGACAAGCCACTGGCATTTCGCTTTCGCCAATTGTTCGACAGCATGGCGGGCGCAGCTCCGGGTCGGTTGAAGTTAGACGAAGGTTTGGTGTTGTTGCTCGCGCCGCTGGTACGGCCAGGCCGAATCAATCGCGCTGAGTCGCCTGGAGTTCCGTCGGCAATGCAATCGGCGCGCGCCATGATTGACGACGACCCCGTCGCTGCTGTGTCGCTTGCTGACATGGCGCAAGAAGCAGGGCTCAGCCGTTATCAGTTCCTGCGCCGCTTTGCCCAGCTCACCGGACTGACGCCACATGCGTATTTAGTGCAGCGCCGCGTGCAGCTTGCACGACGCCTTATACGCAAGGGAACCAAGTCGGCTGAAGCCGCAGCAACAGCCGGCTTTGCCGACCAGAGTCACATGACCAGAGCGTTCGTGCGTACCTTTGGCCTTACACCAGGCGCATGCGCCAGCAGCTCAACATAGGGTCGCGAGCTGCAATTTTGTTCAAGACGGCGAGGCGCAGCCGGCCGAACATAGGAGCTTGTTTGGTCTGAATGAAAGCTACCCTATGATTTTTTCTCACGCGCCATCGCTGCGCAACGACTTCCCCGAATTAGCAACCGCCGCACTGCGCGTGCAGGGCATTAGCGCTACAGCAAACGCAGCCCAGTCGGTTGCCCTTCTTACTGCACTGGCTCAGCAGCGCCTTGCCCACGGCACTGAGGCAGACCTGCCGGAAATTGTGGCTTGGCGACGCGCCTTTAGCCGTATGGGTTTGAAGCCAACCCAGTACCGCTGCGCTTCTGAGGCGCTGTTGCGCCGCTTGAGAAAAGAAGGCTCGCTCCCATCAACGCATCCTTTCGTTGACCTTTGCAACGCCACGTCTTTGGCTTACGCGATCCCGATTGCGGCGTTTGACCTGAACCAAATTGCGGGCGACCTGACGGTTCGCGCCGCAACTGGCACGGAGGTGTATGAAACTTTTTCCGGGGAGGTGGAGCATCCCGAATTGGGTGAAGTGATCTTTGCGGACGCGCAATTGAGAGCTCACGCGAGGCGCTGGACGAATCGCCAAAGCGGCTATTCCGCTGTCAGCAGCTGCACCCGCGCGGTATTTGTTGTTGCAGAGGCCATGCACAACACTGGCACTGCGGACCTGGTGCGATTGGTTGACTCACTTGGCGAGTCCATTAAAACCCTCTGGCCGAACGCCGTCGTGCAGAAGGTCTCGGTGCCATGAGTCTGGCTTTTTTGATCACGTCGTTGTTGGTCGTCGCGTTCCCCGGTACGGGTGTGCTGTTGAGCTTGTCGGCAGGGCTGTCGCATGGCGTTCGCGGTGCTGTGGTGGCGGCCTTTGGTTGCACACTGGGTGTCTTGCCGCACATGGTGCTGGCCATTTCTGGCCTTGCTGCCGTCCTGCACGCCAGCAACTTTGCCTTTCAATGTCTCAAAATCGCCGGTGTGGGCTACTTGCTGTATCTGGCATGGGCAACATTTCGTGAACAAGCCGGTATGGCAATAGACGCAGCGGCTGATGCGCGCTCTGATGCCCAAGTTATCCGGCAGGCAATGCTGGCCAACGTGCTGAACCCCAAGCTGTCGATGTTTTTTGTTGCGTTCCTTCCGCAGTTTTTGCGTCCTGGGGAGCCGAATGCAACGGTGGTCATGTTGCAGCTGTCAGCCGTTTTCATGGCTATGTCATTTGCAGTCTTTGTGCTGTACGGCGTGTTTGCCGCCAGCGCCCGCGAACATATCTTGTCGCGGCCAGCGGTGCTGGCCTGGATGCGGCGCGGTTTTGCGGCTGCATTTGTTGGGCTTGCTGTGAAGCTGGCCGTCGCGTAGCATGTTTTAGCAAATTCAATGGCCAGGGCGGATGTGCCACACGGCTGATTGCCAAAGCCGGTACGGTCATCGCCATAGACGCAGGCCAAAGCGTACTGACACCTTACGACGATTGCGTGCTGGTCATGCCATCGGTGCGGCAGCTAAGGCCTGGCGTTACCACAGTTAGGTTAGCAAAACCCCTGTAGGCCAATAAACACAGGCACAAGCAGCTATCAAACCCGCAGCTACAGCGGATGCTCGGTATAAAACCTGCCGCCGTGGTACAGCAATGGCGCGGCCCCATCGCGGCGGCTACAGCGTTCAACTTCGCCGACAAAAATCACGTGGTCACCTTCCTGGTATCGGCTGCGGTTAAAGCATTCAAAGCTGGCCGCTGCGCCTGCCAGCAGAGGCGCACCAGCTACGCCGTCGATAAAACTGACACCCTCCCAGCGGTCAGCGCGCTTGCTTGAAAAGCGCTCGGCCAGGTCTTTCTGGTCGGCCGCCAGAATGTTAATGGCGTAATGTGAGCCCGCACTGAAAGCCGCCATCGAGCTGGCCGCTTGCGCCAGGCTCCACAGCACCAGCGGCGGTGACAGCGACACCGAGTTAAACGAATTCGCCGTCAGCCCGACCAGTTTGCCGGAAGCGCTTCGCGCGGTGACGATGGTGACGCCCGTGGCAAACATGGCCAGCGATGCGCGGAACTCAGAGGTAGAAAAACCGGGAGCTTGGGCTTTGGATGTTGTAGGTACGTTCGGCATAAGAATATTCGGGACTCTGCGTATTTTGCCTCAGCACCACAGCCCGGCTGCCCAACGTCAAACGCTCTTTGTAGCGAGTCTGCCAGCTTGCAGCCCAGCGCGGTGCGCCCGGTGATGGGCCGAACGCTGTGGACGCGCGACATCAAGCCAGAAAACGCCAGCTGTCGTCAGCGTCGGTGGCTCGGCGAATTTGACTGGGCGCTGGCCGATGCCAACGAACGGCGTGTCCGAAAGCTTTATGCAAAAGAGAACCTGGGGCTCGACGTAAATATGGCTCGCAACGTCTACGCCCTGAACAGCATCACCTTCGACTTGTGAATGAGCGCGTTCGACTGGGCACCGTTTCGCCCAGGCCCTGGCTGTCATCAAGAGTTGCTAGAAACGTAGCATTTTGTGGAACGAGCGCACAGCAAGGCACTGAACGTAACGAGGTGAAAGCGCAAGCGGCCAGACTGGGGCTGTCCTACGCAGGCTCGCGCATGACACCGACTCATTACAAAAATTAGTGCCATTAAATTCAACTCAGTCGATCAACCGGTCGGCATTTTTAATCAACCGCCCTTCACGGGGTTTATTCAGGAGCTTCCCATGAAATTCAATCAATCTCTGACTGCCGCCATCACTGCTGCCGCACTTGTTGCAGGCGCTGGTTTCGCTTATGCACAAACCCCCGCTACGGATACGACCAACATGCCCGGCGCTGCAACGTCACAAGGCACACTTGGCCAAACCCCAATGATCGACAGGAACACGACCATGCAAAACCAGACTTCACCCGGCATGACGACGATGGACACCACGCTTGAGCCACGTGCCGACCGCAACTAAAAACGGCGATACATGTTTTTAAAGCCGCGGGGAAGACAGGTGATTTTCATCCGTCTTCCCCGCCTCTTTTTGAATGACCGACGTTAAAAGCCATGGCCAGCGCCGCCACCTCGCCATTCGACGCCATCCTCAAGGGGCTGGGCATAGGTTGTGCCGTGCTCGCGCTGGTTCTGCCCGGTCAGGTTACTTCGCGGCCCGGGCAACTGTCAGCGCCCGCTGCATCGGCGCCACTCGAGCACTTGCCCCGGGTTGCCGATTTCAAAGGAGAACAGGCATCGCCTGAAGCTACCGAGGTGGCCCAGTGGGTCATGAATACGCGCGATCACCGTGGCATGCCGTTTGTTGTTGTCGACAAACAGCATGTGAGGGTGTTTGTATTCAAGCCTGACGGAACGCTCGCTGGTGCGACACCTGCACTGATGGGTTCGGCTGTCGGTGATGATTCGGTGCACGGCATCGGCGAGCGCGAAATGTCAGCCATTCTGCCGCATGAACGCACCACGCCCGCGGGGCGGTTCTTGAGCCAGCCCGGCATCAATTCCATGGGCGAGGACATCGTCTGGGTCGATTACGAAGCGGCGGTGTCCATGCACCGGGTGCGGGCCAGGGAGCCGCGTGAGCGCCGTCTTGAACGCCTTGCCTCCGTGACCCCTGATGACAACCGCATTTCGTTTGGCTGCATCAACTTGCCCGCATCGTTTTATGAAACGGTGGTCAAGCCCGCGCTGGGGGCCAGCCGCGGAGTCGTCTACATCCTGCCCGAAACCCGGCCGCTACACGCGGTGTTCAAGACATACCGGGCGACGGGCGCAAGCTAAAACTCCGGGGCTGGGCTGTCGGATAAAACCTACAGCCTGGCGCCACCCGTGAAATCCCTGATATTCGCATAAATATCAGGTCAAACCCCTGTCAAATTGAATCCGCCAGCTATTGAAAAGATAGTGGCTGGATTCTTTGAATCCCCCCGCGCTTGCCAATCCCCATGCCGTTTGGGTAGGATATGTCCTATAAGCCTGCTCTGTGCGAGCCGCTCTAACATGTGGGACCCTAAATGAGCATTCGAAGCAAGACCTTATGCGCTGCGGCGGCCCTGGGTGCGCTGGTTTTGTTGTCGGCGCCAGTTTCCGCGCTGCCGGCGCTGCTACCACCCCTGACGGCCGATTTTTCCGGTGAAGCCGCTTCTGCTGACGCCCGCTATGCTGCTGCCCGGGTGATGGCTTTGGCCGACAACAAAGGCCTGCCCTTTGTCATCGTCGACAAAAAAGACGCCCGGATGTTTGTGTTTGAGGCCAACGGCAGGTTGCGCGGCGCTTCAGCGGCCTTGCTGGGGCTGGCCAGCGGTGATCATTCGGTTGCCGGTATTGGCCAGCGGCCGGTGACCCATATCCTGCCGTCGGAGCGCACCACGCCAGCCGGCCGCTTTTTGTCCCAGCCAGGCCGTAACCTGCAGGGCGAAGAAGTGATCTGGGTCAACTACAGCGAAGGCCTGGCGATTCACCGCGTGCGTCCCGGTAACAGCCAGGAGCAGCGGCGCGAGCGCCTGGCCTCAAGCAGCCCGGGTGATAACCGTATCTCGCTAGGATGCGTCGTGGTGCCGGTGGCGTTTTACGAGTCGGTGGTCAGCCCGCTGCTAGGCAAAAACTACAGCGTGGTGTATGTGCTGCCCGAAACACGGCCGGTCCAGGCCCTTTTCGGCGACGAAGCCATCGGCCTGAGCCTGCTGACTCAACCCTGAGCGGCAGCTTGTCAGGGCCGCAGGGAAGGGCGGGTCTCCCCGTTTGCGGCAGCGTCCTACCCCGCCATCAGGCGATGCGCCGCCACCCGCCAATGTGCATGCGTCAACAATGAGAGGTTCTCCCTCAACCTTCATCCAGGTAAAACCGCATGGACATCATCAGCAGCGCCGCACGGTATGCGCAACTCGCTTGGCTCAACCGCTGAAAGGCGTTCATGAAAATCCGTCGCCCCTCCCTGCTGGCTACCGTCTCGCTGCTGGCCGTGCTGGTGGTGCTCACCACCTCGGGATGCGCCGTGTGGCGCATCAAGCAAGCCGCTGAGCTGGCGCGGCAAAGCGAGCCTTTCCAGGTTTCGCCGCCCGGCGCCAGCGCCAGTTTGCTGGTCGTCGGCGACAGCACGGCGATCGGCACCGGGGCCTCCGCGCCGGCGCACAGCGTGGCTGGTCTGATCGCGCGCGACCACCCCTACCTGAAGGTGGTCAACCGCGCCAGGGACGGCGCCAGGTTCGAGGACATGGCGCGCCAGCTAGGCGAGCCTGCCGGTGAGCGTTTCGACGCGATTCTGGTGCTGGGCGGCGGCAACGACGTGATCCGCCTGACGCCCAACGCGCCGCTGCAAGAAAACATTTCGCGTGTTGCCGCGCTTGCCCGCAAACAGGCCGGGTTGGTGGTGCTGATGCCCTCGGGCAATGTCGGTAGCGCGCCGTTCTTTTTCCCGCCCTGGTCGTGGTTGATGACGCAGCGCTCCAAAACGCTGCACCGCTTCGTTAAGGACATTGCCGCAGAGAACGGCGCTTTGTATGTCAACCTGTACAAGGACAAGTCCGAAGACCCGTTTGCCCAGCGCCCTGACGAGCTCAATGCGAAGGACGGTCTGCACCCGAGCGACGCGGGTTACCGGCTCTGGTATGCCGAGCTCAACACGCAGGCTGATCTGGCCCGGCGGCTGGCTGCGCTGAGGCGCTGAGGCGGCGCAACGGGAAACAAGCCATGGTTTTGCTGCTGAGACGGCCGACTTCAGCGTAGAGCTACAGCTGCGGTCTCCCGCATGCGACCTCTTCAGTGTGCTGCGTCCGCAGGATGAGCGTCGGCGGCCGCTATGCCGCGCGCCACGTTCACGCGGGCCAGCAACACCAGGCCGAGCACGAAGAACAGGCCGGTGCTGAGGATCGCAATTCGGTGGTTACCCGCCGTGAGCAGCGTCACCAGGCCATAGGTCAAAGGCCCGACGATGGCCGAAAGCCGGGTGGCGAACGTCCACAAGCCGTAAAACTCGGCGCGGCGCTGCTCCGGCGAGAACGCGCCAACCAGCGCGCGGCCAGCCGACTGGCTGCTGCCCATGCACAGGCCGGCGATCACGGCAGCCACCCAGAAGAGCGTCGCCTCGGTGGCCATGCCGGCGAGCAGCGTCATCACGATCCAGCCAACCAGCGTGATCGTCAGCGCCGGGCGATGTCCCAGGCGGTCCTGCACGTAGCCCCAGCCGAAGGCACCCAGCGCCGCGGCGATGTTGACCAGAAAGATCAGCAACATGGTCTCGATCTGCTTGAATCCCAGCACCTGTTCGGCATAGATGGCCGCCAGCGCGATAACCACTGCGATGCCGGCCTGGTAGGCTACCCCGCAAGCCAGAAACCGGCTGAAGTCCGCAAAATGTCGCGCTTCGCGCCAGGTCTGGCGCAGGCGCGTCAGCGACGCAGCAACGCCGATACCCTGGCGCTGCACCAGCTGTGCCTGAGGCACGGCTCGCTCGCGCAGCAGCGCGAAGGTGAACATTGACGCCAGCGCGTAGATGCCCGCGGTGATCAGCATGGTGACGGGGACGAACTGCGTGGCCGGCACGCCGCGCCCTTGCGCCCACAACACATACGCCAGGCTTAGGCCGAGGGTCAGCATGCCGCCAAAGTAGCCGAAGCTCCAGCCCCAGCCCGACACGCGGCCCAGGCTGTTGCGTCTGGCCAGCTCGGGCAGGAAGGCTGCAATCAGCGAATCACCATAGCTGTAAAACAGGTTCGACAGTACCACCGCCGCCACTGCCAGGGCGATGTCCCCCGGGCCGACCTCGGCCAGCGCCAGGGTGGCCAGCACGCAGCCGACGGTGGAGATCAGCAGCAGGCGCTTCTTGGCCGCGCGCAGATCAGCGTAGGCGCCCAGGGCGGGCATCGTCAGCATCACCAGGGCGCTGGACAGGGCGAGCGCGCCGGTCCACGCCAGCGTGGCCCAGGCGGCGTTGCCAGCGACACTACCCACAAAATAGGCGCTGAATACCGCTGTCAGCACCACCGTGGTGTAGCCCGAGTTGGCGAAGTCGTACATGGCCCAGCCGAATACTTCTCGCTTGCGCACGCCATCGTTCAGCGACTGCTGTGAAAATAGGGCCATGATTCACTCCTGGTTTGCCGCAGCAGGCGGCGTTGCTGCTGAAGCGATCCTTGCAACGGGCTCGGTTTATTATGCCCGCTCAAATACTGTTCTGGCTGAGCTGCTGGCATGTGCCCGGTGTCGGCGCTGCCGCGGTCTTATGATTCGACGGCAAACGCAGTGGCGAGAACACGCGGCGTATTTCGCGCTGCCCCGGCGCGGCATCCGGCTGACCGAACAGCGTGGCCGACGGCACCTTCACCTATCGAAACAGCGAGGCAAGGAAAATGGAACTTAACGCCATTCTCGGCGTGTACGACCGCTATGCGCATCAGTACGACCGCGTCTTCGGCCCCGTGCTGCAGCCTGGCCGAAAGACGGTCATTGAGCGGATGCAGCCGTCGCCCGGCGACCGGATTCTGGAAGTCGGCGTGGGCACCGGCCTGTCGTTGCCGCTGTATCCGGCGGGTGTGCGCGTCACCGGTATTGACATCGCGCCACAGATGCTGGCTCGCGCGCAGGCGCGCTGCGCGCGCCACAATCTCACGCACGTCGAAGCGCTGCACCGCATGGATGCCGAAGCGATGGATTTCCCCGACGACAGCTTCGACAAGGTGGTCGCCATGTACGTCGCCTCCGTGGTGCCAAACCCGGTGCAGCTGGTCAGCGAAATGCGCCGCGTCTGCAGGGACGGCGGCGAGTTGTACATCGTCAACCATTTCCGCCATCCGAGCCGGATCATTGGCGGCTTCGAGCGACTCGCGGCGCCGCTGACGAAACTGATGGGCTTTCATCCCGACATGTGCCTGGAGACCTTCTCCCGCGACAGCGGGCTGCAGCGCGCCAGGCGTATCCCGGTCAATTTTTTCGGCTACTGGACCTTGCTACAGCAGCGCAATGACAAGCCCGCCGCAGCCAACCGCCGGGCGCTGGAAGCATGAACATTGCCGGTCGTGCGCTGTCCGGCACGCGGCGTGCGACATGTGGTCGCTTTCGATGGCGCGGCCGAAGTCATCAAAATTGATGTGCCCGAGGCCGGGCTGCAAAGGCTGATAAGGCATTCAGCGGGACGTTTTAGGGTGGGTTCAGAAAAGAGCCTGCCGTCCGCCTGATTTAAAATGGCTAATCATGGCGCTAAACCATGTAGCTTGAAAGCGTTTGGTCTGACGCAGATTGCGACAAGATCCTGGATCAGACCGGAGCCGCTCCGAAGCCGGGATTTTCCTGTCTTTCCCTGTTGTTTTGTCGTTCGCTGCGTTTGTTGGTACGGCTGCTTTAAAGCTTCGCCTCTGCAGCCGGGTTGACAGCCGTAACCATCAGTTTGCGCGAGATGGGAAAGACGCCTTAAAAAACACCGAACAACATCAAAATAATGATGACACTGATCGGGACACCAAGAAGCCAGGCAATAACGGGCATGTGTTTTCTCCAAAGTTGATTAAAGAAACTTCAAGATAACTGCCAGGTCCGGGACGGGATGCAGGAAGTCGCCCAAAACAGTGGTAGGGTCACGCCTACACTTCTGCGGCAATCCGGGCACTTGAAACTGGCGCCGTGTCACGCACACTGGTTATATTTGGCTACTGCTCGACGCCTTGCCCCGCTTTGTCTTTTTCCTTCTCTTCGGCAACACCGGTTCCACAACATGTCCATGAAAAAACTCTATAAATACTTCTTTCGCGGGCTGATCACCGTGCTGCCGGTGGCGCTCACGCTTTACCTGCTCTACATCTTCCTGGCCTGGACAGAAAAACTGACCTTGTGGGTCCTGAGCCCGCTGATCGGGAGCTTTTACATACCTGGCTTGGGGCTGGTGTCCGGCGTGCTGATCATCCTGCTGATCGGCTATATGGTGTCCAAGCCCAAGGTGAGCAGGCTGTTTTCGATTGCCGAGTTGCCTTTCACCAACCTGCCGGTGGTCAAAAGTATTTACAGCTCGCTCAAGAGTTTTGCTGACTATTTTTCGCCGACCGGCAAGCAGGGCGAACAAAGTGTGGTCGTCTTGCGCATGCCCGGCCACGCGCTGGAAATTGTTGGCCTGGTAACGCGCCGCAATTTTGCCGACCTGCCCGAAGGTTTTTTGCCAGGCGATCGTGTGGCCGTGTATTTGCCGATGGGCTACATGATTGGCGGCTACACCGTGTTCGTGCCGGTAGAGTGGGTGCAGCCGATCAACATGTCGGTCGAGGAGGCCATGCGGTCATCATTGATCGCCTGGATGGCCCGGCCGCCCCCAGGCGCGACCGACGCGGGGGCTGCTCGCTGAAATTTCGGCCCGGCGTTGCCCGGCCACCGATTTGCCCGAAGGCGCTAGTGCCCTTGCTCAGGTCGTATGGCGACAGCTCCAGCAATAGCTGGTCACAGCTGGGTTCAGCACAAGAATATTCAGGACCTGGCCTGTTTTGCCTGAGCACCGCAAACCGACGTGTCATCTGCGTAGCCTAAACTGGGTCCATGTTGTGCCGCAGTTACTTATCAGTGTTTGGCTTGTTGTTTTGCCTGTCCGGCCACGTCAACGCTGCTGCGCCGTGTGACGAGTTCGCATCCCGGCTGCCCAACGTCAAGCGCGCCTTCTGTGAGTCGGCCAACCTGCAGCCCAGCGCGGCGCGCTCAGTGAAAGGCCGCACGCTCTGGACGCGCGACATCAAGGCTGAAAACGCCACCTTTCGCGTACTGGTGATTGGCGCCATTCATGGCGACGAGCTGTCGTCAGCGTCAGTGGCGCTGCATTGGCTCAAGCTGGCCGAGCTGGCGCCCGCCGACATGCCCCTGGCCATTCACTGGCGTTTTATTCCGGCGTTGAACCCCGACGGGCTGCTAAGCCAGCCGCCACGCCGCGTCAATGCCAACGGCGTTGATCTGAACCGCAACTTCCCCACGCCGAATTGGGAGCGTGACGCCAGAACCTACTGGGAAAAGCGAACCAGAAAAGACCCGCGCCGCTACCCTGGCGCCAAGCCTTTGTCAGAGCCCGAGTCCAGGTTTGTCTTTGAAGAAATGCAGCGCTTCAAGCCGCAATTGATTGTCAGCATTCATGCACCCTACGGCGTGCTGGACTTCGACGGCCCATCGGCGCCCCCCTCCAGGCTGGGCCGCCTGTATCTTGACCAAGTCGGTATCTTCCCCGGCTCACTGGGCAACTACGGCGGCGTACACAAAGGCGTGCCCGTAGTAACAGTAGAGCTGCCCAATGCCACCCGCACCCCGCTGGATGCCGAGATGCGCCAGATGTGGCTGGACCTGCTGCGGTGGATGAGCGAAAGGGCCAGCGAAAGGGCGGCGCCAACGGGGCCGCAGCAACGCAACCCGTGAAGAATCACGGGCACTGGTTAGTCGTCCCTGAGAAACTCACTTTTCACAAAGCCAGCGGCGGTATTAATGTGGGCTGAAACAGCCGAAGGTGCATCAAGGCCAGTAGACGCAATCTCCAGCAGGCGCAAAAAAGCCGCAGCTTCTTGAGGATCTTTCGCATGTTGTGCCCCGCACCACAAAGCAGCGCATTGATCGCGTCACCGTGGGCACCTTTGAGGAAGTTACGCGCCAATCGGCCAACAGCCGGCCACTCTACCGCAGCCAAATCCCGACGTGAACGTCAGAGACTGCGTCAGAAAAACAAGAAAGCGGCCGTTTTGACGGGCCGCTTTCTTGTACATTCTTCTCTAACCTGTTGATTAGATTGAACTTATTCTGGTGGCCTGGGGCGGAATCGAACCACCGACACAAGGATTTTCAATCCTCTGCTCTACCGACTGAGCTACCGGGCCAAGCCCATGATTGTATAGCAGGCCGACGGTGGTTTAAGTACCCCGTTTGCCGCGCGTGAGGTCTACACCCAATTGCTTGAGTTTCCGATACAAATGGGTGCGCTCCAAGCCTGTTTTTTCAGCCACACGGGTCATGGAGCCGCCTTCTTTGGCAAGGTGAAATTCAAAGTAAGCTTTTTCAAACTCATCTCTGGCATCGCGCAAGGGTTTTTCGAGTAGAAAGCTCTGTGTGGCTTGCGGGCCAATCTCGACCACGATCGGCAGGGTGCTGCCTGTCATGGCGGCTTCAACGGTGAGCTCAGAAGGACTGGCAACTGTGCCCACAATCACTGGCTTGCGGCCCGCCGATTTAGCCAAGCCCTGCTCTACCGCTTTGAGCAGCTTTTGCAGGGTGATGGGTTTTTCAAGGAAGGCCATCGCACCAATTTTGGTAGCCTCAACGGCTGTGTCAATGGTGGCGTGCCCGCTCATCATGATAACGGGCATGGTCAACAGGCCGCTGGACGACCACTCCTTGAGCAGGGTCACGCCGTCGGTATCAGGCATCCAGATGTCCAGCAGTACCAGGTCCGGCTTGCTGCAGTTGCGCGCAGCGCGTGCCTGAGCCGCGTTTTCGGCCAACTCAACCTGATGGCCCTCGTCGTTGAGAATTTCCGAAAGCAGGTCGCGTATGCCCAGCTCGTCGTCGACCACCAGAATGTTTGCCATATTGAATTGTTGCCTGCCAGTTTGCTTGGAGCGTTGTTATTCCGTTTCCAAATCATTTCCAGATCAGGCGCATAGCCGCAGACAGTGCTGTAGTGCGGCAAGGACGAAGCAACGACATATAGGAATGATTCAGGAACGGTATTAGGTCACAACTGCGAATGATAACGATACTTGGGCACCCGATATGACACCATCTGTAACACGGTTGGAAATATCAACGCGGGCACCATGCTCGTCGGCGATTTTTTTGACGACAGCCAGCCCCAAACCTGTGCCTTTGACTTTGGTGGTGACATACGGTTCGTAAGCGCGCTTGAGGATGTGTTCGGCAAAGCCGCTGCCGTTATCCCGGATCGAAAGACGCACCCGAGACGACGATTTCGAGTACTCGGTTTTAATTGTCACAACTGCATGAGCCACGCTCTCTTGAGCATCCTGCGCGTTTTGCACCAGGTTATGAATCACCTGGCGCAATTGCTGCGCATCACCCTTGATTAAAGGTGCATTCGGGTCTAACTCGGCATGCACGGGAACTACCGCGTTGTCTGCGCCATAAAGCTGAATCACATCGTTGATCAGCGCATTCAGGTCAACCGGTTTCAATTCAGCAGCGGGTAGCCGGGCATAGTCACGAAACTCATTGACCAGCCGTTTCATGGCATCGACCTGATCGACGATGGTTTTGACCGATTTGGTCAACAGCGCCTGCTCGGGTTCGCCCAGCTTGCCACCCAACTTCATTTCCAGCCGCTCGGCGGACAGCTGTATCGGTGTTAATGGATTTTTGATCTCGTGCGCCAGCCTTCGAGCCACCTCCCCCCATGCTTGCGCACGTTGGGCCGAGACCATTTCAGACACATCGTCAAAGACCAGTAAAAACTCTTCTGCGCCTGGCATTTTGGCGCCGCGTGCAATCAGCGTGATGGCATTGTCAGGCGAGCCCGGCATGGCGGTGTTCAGCTCAAACGACTGCTGCCACTGCTCAAGGCCGTGAGGCGCATTCACGTCAGTTAAAAAATCAGCAAACTGTGCATTCACGTCTTTGGCAAACAAGGCCAAACCGGGGACTTCACCCAACGGCTGGCCGTGGTAAGCCGCCATCGGCGCGCGCAAGATGCGCGTTGCACCCGGGTTACTCGATTGAATGCGCCCCTGAGCATCCAGTACGATCACGCC
>Ga0105048_10002678_pt1 | contig 28991 bp, 31 predicted proteins | sample MAT05_FD_78382 | JGI IMG/M metagenome (GOLD analysis project Ga0105048, IMG submission 78382) | Freshwater microbial communities from Lake Fryxell liftoff mats and glacier meltwater in Antarctica - MAT-05 | ecosystem: Environmental > Aquatic > Freshwater > Ice > Liftoff microbial mat | place... | reverse complement strand
CTATGACGTTGGCATACCAATCCCTTGAGGCAGAACGGGCCTGTCGTAACGATGGCGTTGTCGCGCTTGCCGGTGCAATCTCGTGGTGAAGTGCACGATCTGCGGCGCGGCGGCGATGTCGGGCGCGATGTTGTGCCGGCCGTGCCGGGCGGCACTGAAGCGTGCCCGCTACGTCAGCGTGCAGGTCATGCCGCCTTCGTCGGTCATGCAGGCGCGTTCCGCGCGCCCGCGCCGCGGACTGCTGTCGGCACCCCATGCCAGTCCATCCGGGTCGCCGGCAGAGGGCAAGGCGGTCAAGCGTCGCACTGAGGTGCCGCTTCCGAGGCAGCACGCGTGGGTGCGCGAATTGGTCATGGGTGGCGTCGCCGTATTGGCGCTGGGGACGACCGCCTGGTTCGGGCAACCCGCGGATCTACCCGCTGCCACTACCGTCGCAGCTGCATTGAAGGCACCGGCTGCCACGGTGGTGGAGGTAGCAGCGCCAGCCGCATTGCCGACGCCGGCAATTACGGACACGACAATCACCAGAACCACCGATGCACCTGCACGCGTGGCGGCGTCAGCAATTGGGGCGGCGAGTGGCGCAGAACCCAGCGTCCGCAAGGTCGAGGTGCGTGCGGCCACCGCGCGCCCCGCAGCTCTCCCCGCCTCCGATGGTGCGACCGCGATGCTGAGTACCGGCCCGGGTGTTGAAGGCTTCGGTCTCGACGCAGCGCCATTGCCGCCGGTGGCCGTGCCCGCGCCGCCCGTCATCACGCCGCCGCCCGCGCCGCGCGACCGGTGGCAGATGATGGGCGACCAATTGGCGCGTTGCGACCGCGAAGGAGGCATCACCGGGTTCATCTGCGACCAGCGTGTGCGCATCGAGTCGTGCGAGGGCTATTGGGGCCGCGTGCCGCAGTGTCCGCTGCCGCCGGAGAATCCGCGCTGACCAACGCACTGGCTGCCCCAACACGTGGCCAGCGCCCGAGTCATTGCGGCAAGCGCGCAACGTCTTTGCCCGATGTTGCCGGGACCGGCATGACCACCGCGGAGGGGCCCGGGAAGCAGGTAGACTTCGCACCTCCCGATGCACGAAACTCCTCCACCAGCTGCCGCTGTGGCCGCCGCCGACGCCGCTGCCACGCGCGCCGCCTTCCGGCTGGTGTTTCCCGGCGTCATGGTGGCGATGTTCCTTGCCGCTGCCGACCAGACCATCCTGGCCAGCGCCTTGCCGTCGATTGCGGCGGAGCAGGTCGCGCTGGCCGATCTTTCCTGGGTCGTGGTGGGTTACCTGCTGGCCGCCACGGTGGCCGCGCCGCTCTATGGCTATCTCGGCGATCGCTACGGCCGGCGGCAAATGCTGCTGATGGCGCTCGCCGTTTTCACGGCAGCCTCAATTGCATGTGTGTTCGCACCAAACTTCCTGTGGCTGGTGCTGTTTCGCGCACTGCAGGGGTTGGGTGGGGGCGGCCTGATGACATTGGCCCAGGCCCTGATCGGCGAGCACGTATCGCCGCGAGAGCGCGGCCGCTTCGCCGGGTATTTTGCCACGGTCTTCGCGCTGGCCAGCACGTCGGGACCAGTGTTGGGCGCCTACCTCACCGAACACTTCGGGTGGCGCTCGGTGTTTGTCGTCAACGTTCCGCTGGGACTGATCGCCGCCATGCTCGCGTTGCGGATTCCAACGCCGCGGGTCTCGCCCGGTCGGCGTATCCACGCTCTCGACGTGCCCGGCGCGCTGCTCTTCTCCATTGCGACCACCTGCCTGCTGTTTGCATTGACCTCCGGCGGGCACCGCTTTGCGTGGTGGTCGTGGCCATTGCTGGCACTGCTCGGGACCGCGGTGGCCGGCTTCGTCGTGCTGTTCGCATGGGAGCGGCGCCATCCCGACCCGGTGATCCCCGTGCGGCTGCTGGCGATGCCTGCCATTGCACGCTCCGATGCCGTGGTGATGTGCTTCGCCGCGGTGATGTTCCCCTTCATCCTGTACCTGCCGCTCTACCTGCAGTTGGGCCGCGACATGGGTATCGGTGCGTCGGGGGCCAGCCTGTTGCCGGTCACACTGGCGCAGGTGGTGGCATCGGCGGTCACCGGGCGCCTTGTCACGCACACCGGCCGCGTGACCATTTTTCCCAAGGTGGGACTCACCATTGCCGCCGGCGCGTTGCTGGCATTGGCGGCCGGTGCGGGCAGCCTGCCGTTGCCGGTATTCATGGCGTTGACGATGGCCGTTGGCATCGGTCTTGGCATGGTGATGCCGCCTACCCAGGTGACCGTGCAGATGGCCGCCGGGCGCGACGCGCTGGGCGCGGCCACAGGGCTCATCTCGCTATCACGCGCGTTGGGCGGTGCATGCGGGGTGGCGCTGGCCGGCGCGTTGTTGTTCGCGCTGATCGACGCACCGGCCGACCGCGCCGCCGCGGTACTGCATCGTGCATTGGAAGGCGGGGCCGGTACGCTGACGGCAATGCCCGAGTCACTGCGCACCGAGCTGGCCGAGCGTATCGGCGGCGCCTATCGCGCGGTGTTCATGCTGCTGGCTGTGTTTGCGGCGATCGGCGCCGGGCTGGCGTGGACGATTCCGACGAGCGACTGGAAGCGTTGACTGGACTGCCGCCTATCCCGCCGATGGGCGTGGCGGGATCACCTGAAGCCAGTGACCACACCGGGATTGACGGGCGCGGCCTGCGACGTAGAGATCGCCGGCTTCAACTGCATGACGATCTCGTCCACGGTAGCCGTGGTGCCGCCGGTGGCGGCGGAGATGTAGCCAACGGGATAACACTTCTCAAATTCGGCGATCAGCAACAGGAGTCCGCGTTGCCGCAGCGCCGTGCGTTCCGCAGATTGGGTGGGACCGAGGTCGAAGGGCGGCACCAGGTCGCGATAGATCACGACATCATTCTTGTCGATGACGAGGTAACAAGGCGCGGCGACCGCGGAGCCCGCCACGGCAAGGAACGCGGCAGTAACGAGCGATGCTACGACGGGGATACGCATGCAGCCTCCGGCAAGGGGTAGCGGCCCGGAACGCGTGCGCGCGGGCCGCCCGATGCCTCATGGTAGCCGCCGGGTGCAGTATTGGCTAGTGGCAGCGTCCGGGCGTCAGCCGGGCCCGAACGTCCGCGTCAGCCAAAAGCCCGCAGTGGCGGAGGTTGCCGTGATCGCGATACCCCACAGGATATCGACGGCGGCCATCGGCACGGTCCAGCCTTTCAGCGTGGCCAGGTTGGTGAGATCGTAGGTGGCATAGCAGAAGAAGCCAAAGAGGCCGCCCAGCAGCAGCGCCTTCTGCCACGACCCGGCGTCGAGTGCCGGCTGTACCGCAAACACGACGATGCCAACGACGTAGAGCGCGTAGAACATCACCGCCACCCCCCACTTCGGCGGGTCCAGCAGCAACGTGCCTATCTGTGCCTGATAAAAGCCGCGGGCGACGAAGCCCAGCCAGATGAAGTCGAGCACGCAGAAGGCAGCGAGCGTGGCGAGATAGGCTACAACGATACGACTCATGAGTGATGGTGCGCGAGGCGTCGACGAATGGATTGCCGTATCGTACACGATGGTGTTGCTGGCATTGTCGATCGCGTTGCCAATCCCGAGCGTGCTCGCCCAAGTTGCTGGAGGACCGGCGCCGCGACGCGCGCACGATGAGTGTCGAGACCACGGCGCGGCAGCGTCTGGAGGTGCTGGCCGACGGCGCCCGCAACCGGCTGACCGCAGTGGAGGATGTCGTCGATGCCGGCAAGGCGCTCTACGCGGTGCTGACACCGGAGCAACGCCTTGTCGCGGACCGGCGCCTGGCGTTGCCGCTGGCGGCACCGACCGCGCCGGAGGTCAGTCGCGGGTCGCGGTGATCGGTGTGGACTGGTCGACGAAATTCATCGCACCGCTGGCGCGCGCGCCATCGATGCGCAGGCGGGCATTGCGGACGCCACCATCACTGCCGACGAAGGTGAAGCCCATGGTCGGGCCCTGCATGAACGCGCCCAGCAGCGGTTGCACGGGACCATCGGCGGCAATGGTGCCGCCGATGCGCTGGAAGCGTTGCGTCACCGTCAGCGTTGCAGCGACGCGACCACTGCCATCGCGCACCGTCCAGCGACCGTTGATGAGTGCGGGAACCGTCCACAGGAATGCCTGGTCGCCCCCCAACGCGATGGTTTCGTCAGGCTCCCACTCGCCCATGTCCCACATGTAGCTGACCACACGCGTGCCGGGTTTGAGCGCCAGGATCTGTTGGCGCAACTGCTGGTTGAGATCGGGCAACAGGTACAGCGTGACGACGCTGGCCTGCGTGAAGTCTTCCTTGAATACATCGCCGGCAATGATGCGCACGCGATCCGCCACCCCGGCGCGCGCGACATTGCGGGTGGCCAGCGCTGCTAACTCCGGGTCGTACTCGATGCCGACCGCGCGCGCACCGAAGTCACGTGCCGCAGCGATCGGAATGCGGCCCTCGCCGGCACCGAGGTCGTACACGATGTCGCGCGGCGACGTGCGTGCGGCAGCAAGCATCCGCGCCACCATCGCATCCGGTGTAGGCAGCCACATCACGTCCTTGCCTGCCTGGCGCAATTTGGGCTGGTAGAGGGCGTCGCCATACGCAGGCGCGGCTTGCGCCGCGGCAACCAACGGCGTGGCGCCAGCGCACAGCGTGAGCAAAGCAATCACCGCAGCGCGCCGCGGGCGCGCGAATCGATCGACCAGGCGCACGTCAGGCCAGCGTCTTGCGGATGACATCCACGCTGCGTAGCGCCAGCGCGGCGATGGTCAGCGTCGGATTGGCCGCCCCGCCGGTTGGAAACACCGCGCTGCCTTCGATGAAAAGATTGGGATGGTCGAAGGTGCGCAGATCACCGTCGACCACCGCGGTCTTCGCGTCCTTGCCCATGCGCGTGGTCCCCATCACGTGGCCTGCGCCCTGGAACTGGTCGTCCGGATTATGCGTGATCGATGTGGCAACCATCCTCACGAAGGCCTCCTCGTGAATGCGGCGGGCCTCGGCCAGCCCCGCCTTGGTGTACTCATCGAGCCGGTACGTCAGGCGCGGACGCGGAATGCCCAGTTGGTCACGCTTGCCGTAGTCCGGAACGATGCGATTGGCAGGGTCGGGCAATTGCTCGGTCAGCGTGCCGAAGCGGATCTCGCGCGACGTGCGGTCGAGCAATGCCTTCTGCAGTGCGACGCCGCGCAGGCCAGTGGCGGCCAATGCCTGCGCGTCGGCCATGGGCGCGCCGGTGGGCCACGACCAGCCGTCGTTGCCCACCTCCACGCGAAACGATGGCCGCGTGGCACGCCAATCGCCCAACCGCGTGTTCTCGACGCCGGACGTAGACAGCGGTCCGCGATACGGCCACACGGGCTTCGCGGACAGCGCATAGGAGAGCTGTACCGGGTGATCCATCAGGTGCCGGCCGACTTGGTCACTGCTATTGGCCACGCCATTGGGCGCACGCGGTCCCTGCGACATCAGCAACAATTTGGGAATCTCGATCGCGTGCGCAGCCAGCACAAAGACCTTGGCGGTGACCTGCGCAGTGGAACCATCGGGACGCTTGTAGCGCACGCCCGTGATGCGGCCGTTGGCGCCGACGTCGATGCGGTCGACGACCGCTTGCGCGATCAGCTTGGCACCCGCGGCTTCGGCGCGCGCAATGTGCACGGTGGCGTCGTACTTCGCCTGAATGGGACAGATCGGGATACAGCTGTTGTTGCCGCAACACGGCGGGCGGCTGTCGCGCACTGTTGAATTGCGGCCTTGCGGCGTGCTGCGCACCTGGTAGGGCGTGCCCGCGAATGCCTTCGTGATCTCGAGGTCGAGGTATGACTGCGGAATCATCGACATCGGATAGGGCCTGGTGCGCGGTGAACCGAGGTCGTCGGACGAATCACCGGAGACCCCGATTTCGCTTTCGGCTTCGTTGTACCAGGGTTCGATGGTGTCGTAGCCGATCGGCCAATCGACGCCACGGCGAAAGCGCGTGGCCAGTTGGAAGTCGTCCGGGACAAGCCGCAGGCACGTGCCGAGCCAGTGCCATGTCGTGCCGCCGACCTGGCGCAGGTAGGTGCTGGCGAACTTCTGCGGACCGGCCTGCACGTAGTAACCATCCGGCTGGTCGGAGCGCGGATGGGGCGCGTACGCCGTGTTCGGGTACGCGCATTCGGGTACCTTCACCAGCGCGTTGTAAAACTGCGTGACCGCGGTGCCGCGATCGACGCGCGGACCGGCCTCGAGAATCAGCACCTTGACGCCGGCAGCAGCCAGTTTCGAGGCAACGAGGCCGCCAGCGATGCCGGCGCCAATGATCAGAACATCTGCGTCCAATGCGGCCACCGGGGCTCCCTGTTGCGGCGTGACTGGTATTAAAGTGAAGACGAACTACGCGGGTGGTGTGGACCAGTAGCCAAGCGCGCCACCGCACTGGCCCATCGGCTTGCTGAAGGTCATCGCCGTCCACACGTAGGCGTCGAGGTAGAGCACGACCTGCTGACCTTTGGGGCCGTTGACGATGCCGGAAAACCACGCCGCGGTCAGTTCATCGGCCAACGCGGTCAGACTGCTGGCTTGCAACGCGGCATCAAGCTCGGCTGGCGGCGTCGCAGCAACGACGCGCGCCAGTGCGGCAAGTTGCGCTCGTCGTGCCGGCGTGGCAAACGCGCGATACATCTTCGCGGCGACATCGGCGGACGGTGGCGGAAAGCCGGTGAGTCCGCTGGCAAGCGCGCTCCACTCGCGTTGCGCAGCAGTAACGGCGGGTGTTCCCGTGGCGGCGAGGCTCCCACCGCCAAGCCCCAGGGCACTGGCGCCGGCAAGGGCTCGCAGGAGTTGTCGCCGCAGGTCCGACGGTGGGGCATGAACGGTGGGCATGGACGTGGCGCCTTGAATGGAATGGGCCGGAGCGTCGGGAGCTGCAGGAGAACACCGGCGGCACTAGAGCGTAGGGTGCGCGTGGCCTTCGCGTCAAGCGCCGGCGTGTGGCTATGGACTGCCTGCACGCAAAGCCGCGAAAGCATCGTCGACGACATTGAGCGTATGGTCGATATCGGCATCGCTGTGCATGATCGAGATGTAGAATTTTTCGTTCGGATTCACCAGCAGTCCCCGCCGCAGCAGTTCCAGTGCCCAGCGATAGCCGAGATCCTTGTCCGCGGTAGTCAGATCCATCCACGTGCGCAACGGACGCCTTGAAGTGAAGCGGACGCCGAAAACCGCGTTGTCGCCGGGTGTTTGCACTTCGAAGCCGTGCCGCAATCCGGACGCGACGATACCTTCGCGCAGCCGGTGGCCAATGGCGGCTAGCCGCGGGTAGATGCCAGGCTGGCCCAGCACGTCGAGCGCCGCGCATCCCGCTGCCGCGCATACCGGGTTGCCATTGAGCGTATTGGTGGCCCACACCACGTCCGCACGCGGCCGCGAGCGCGCGTCAAGCACGGCCATCACGTCCTCTCGCCCGGCGATGGCAGCCAGCGGATAGCCGCCACTGATTGCCTTGCCGTAGCACGCAAGATCCGGAATGACGCCATATTTCTCCTGCGCGCCGCCCCACGCGATGCGAAAGCCGGTGACGATTTCATCGAAGATCAGCACGATGCCAAGACGCGTCGTCACCTCACGCAGTGCGGCGAGGAAGCCGGGGTCGGGTTGCAGCACGCGCTGCAATGGTTCGACGATCACTGCCGCCAGTTCGTGGGCGTGCGCCTCGATCATCGCCACCGCGCGCGCCGCGTCGTTGAACGGCGCGACCAGCACTGTTTCGCCGGCTTGCGGCGGCACGCCCACCGAGTCCGGCAGCGATCGTGGATAGTCCGAGGGGGTGGCCGGGACCGTGCCCCACAGTCCGTAGTCGTGCATGCCGTGCCACGCGCCTTCGAATTTCATCACCTTGTTGCGTCCCGTGCGTGCCCGAGCGATGCGCAGCGCGTAGAACGTGGCCTCGGTGCCGGAGCCGACGTAGTGGACGACGTCGGCACATGGAATGGCCTCCACCATCCGGCGCGCGAGCTCGATCTCCGGCTCGTTGAGGAAATAAAACGTGGTGCCCTTGACGATCTGCGCCGCGACAGCCGCGGTGACCGCGGGATGCGCATGGCCCAGCAGCGCCGGCCCCGAACCCAGGTGATAGTCGAGGTACTCGCGTCCGGCCACGTCCCACACGCGGCTGCCTTCGCCGCGCGCCACGACCAGGTTCAAGTCGGCGGGCAGCACGAACAAGCCGAGACCACCGCCGGCCAGGTATTGCGAGGCGGAGGTCAGCAACTGTTGCTGATGGCGGGCGGCGGCATCGGTCATGGCGTGGTGTCTTTGCGCGAGTGGATGAAGGATAGGGGCAGGACGGTCAAGGCGACAGCGGCGACCATGTCACGACATGCGGGCAGTGGTCGGAAGGCATGGCAAGATCGGGCGTGGCGCGCAGCGCCGCACCGTTGGCATCGACGAAATTCATCACGCGCATCGACAGTGCATCCGCGGCCAGCCGCCGCTTGAGCGAGGCGCTGATCAGAATGTGATCGATGCCTTCATGGGTAAGATTGCCACGCGCACCGGTGATTCGGCAACCGCCGGTGGCGGCAGCGTCCTCCCGCACGACGCGCGCGCGCCACAGAACTGACCCGCGCGGCTCGCCGTCGTTGAGCTCCGGAAACAGCGCAGCGATGCGGGCCGGGCATTGCGCCACCCAGCGCTGGCCCTCCTGCCGCATCGTGCACGGACCGACGGGTCCCGTGGCCGGCGACTCATCGAGGCGCGAGCGAAAGGCCGCCGTGTCCTGCACCGGTTCGCGCAGCAGCGTGCGGTTGAAGTCCCCGAGCACGGCGAAATCGGCGTTGGCATGGGTGTCGATCCACGCTTCGAGCGCAGGCACCTGGTAACGCAACATCGCGCAGTCGGTCGCAATCTGGTCCTGCCGGCCCGGGCCGAGGCGCGCATCGCGCGAGGTGAGGGGCGCATCGATGCTACGGCTGCGGCAGCCAGCCTTCAGGTGCACCACCAGCATCCGCACGGGCTTGCCCGCGACGTTGAGCGTGAATGCAAGGCCAGGACGAAGCGGCCGCTCCGCGATGCCGCCATCGGCCAGTTGCGGTACGGCGGATATCGCCATCAACGTCACCCCGGGCGCCCACGCCACGCCGACATGCTGCGCAATGCGCGGAGTGCCGGCAAATTCGTGCGTGGACGACACTTTCCAGCCCGGCGGCACCACGGCTGCTATCGCAGCGGCCGAGGACACTTCCTGCACCGCGACAACCTGCACACCCGCTTGCGCAAGTTGCCGGAAAATCGCGCGCTGTGCGGTCAACTTGCGTTCGTATGATGGCCACGCTGCCAGGTCGGCCGTGTCGCGGCACGGATGCGCGGCAGGGTAGCGCGCGGCCTGCGGCCAGCCATCGGCATGCGCAGCACAAGCATCCGGCGGAAATCGCATGCCATTGTGCACATTGCAGTAGGGCAGTTCGGCGAGTTCGGCGCGCGCGGCGGCAGAAAGCGCTGCGGTGTCACGCGGCCACCCGTGGCGCGTGCACACCTCGTTCCAGCGCGTATGCGTGGCGGCGTCCATCAGCCAGTTGAGGTTCCAGGTGGCGACGCCAATGGTCGCAGGGGCCGCGGATGCCGCGGCGCTTGCGCAAGCCACCACGATCAGCAGGACCATGGCGCAGCATCGGGTTGCACGGGTAGCCGGACTCATCGTCGCATCATACAAAACGGCGCCTCAAGGCGGAACGTTCAGTCGTGCGGCGGTGTGGCGGACTGGAAGACGAGGCTGAAGGGCCGCGGCAGCGATTGCAGGTCGGTGACGAGCCGCACGCGGACGAACGACGACAGTTCGCGCATCGCGAGGCGGATGGCTTCGGCACCCTCGGCCTTGCTCTGCATCCGGCCGAAGCGCGTGCGCCGCGAAGGGGTGCGCAACTGCACCATGATGCCGAGCTGCAGTTCCTCGAGCTTGTGGGCGCGGCTCATGAAATCGCCGTAGACGGCGAATGCAGCGACTTCCAGCGGATTGTGCAGGGCGTCTTCGTTGATACGATCGGCCAGCGTGCAGGCTTCGGCCAGCAGCAGCTTGGCCCGCGACCGGTGTAACGGCTCCACCACGCGTGCTGCGGCCAGCGAGAAGAATTCTTCCGTGAGCCGGTAACCAGCCTGCCCGGCGTCCGGAGGTTCGAGCAAGCCGCCGTTGATGAGGTCGTTGACTAGCGCCTTGCCGCGAATGGTGTCGACGGCGAAGTCCTGTCGCAGGTGGGTCGCGGAGAGCCGCGCACGCGCCGGCGGCAGCCCGACGACGCGGGCCAATGCGCGGCCGGTCGCCGCCCGGAGCCGCATGGGATCGAGGCCGAAATACAGGCGATCCGTGACCAGCGTGCGTACCTTCATCGAGTATCGTCCTCGCAGCTCACAAAATATGACGATAGCATAGTGATGCGGGGGTCGTGGGCTCGAGGCCGGTCGAAGGCGCCGCCCGCCTGTCGTTTCGTGGCGCGGCTGCAACAGCGGGGGATTCAGAGCGAGAACGCGACGACGCGTACGCCGAACAGGTAGCGGTGGGCGGCCATCAGCAGCAACGCCAGCAGGATGCCGCCGCCAATGCTCATCGCGTCATATCTGGCATGTGGCGTGAAGCGCCGCGTTGCGCCGCGCATCATCGCCGACACGAGATCGAGCGCGGACCAGACGAAGAATGCGCCGAACAGCAGGCTGGCGCGCAGGCTGCCGCTGGCCAGGAAATGCACGCCCGACCACAGCAGGACACCGATCAGCATCGGGTGGCGTAGCGTGGCGCGAATGTGGCTCGGCATGTTGGCCGCGGCGATGAGGATCAATGCCACCATCACGACCAATGGCGCGATCATGCGGGCAGCGATGACAGGCGCAAACAATTGCGGGCCGCGGTCGGCTAGCGCAAAGCCCGCAATGATCAGCAGCAGGCCCACGCCGGACGCCACCGAGAAGGCGCCCTTGTAGCGCTGCTCGCCGAGGCGCGTCACTGCCGCATCGCGCAATGCAGGAACGGTCGGCACGAAATGGACGCCGAGGAACAGGACCAGACCGGCAATCAGCAGCGACACGACGGCAGCGCTGTTTCTGGCAGGCCGGAGGGCACGCACGCGGTCAGCAGCGCTGGCAGAACGATACCGACAATCGTGCGGGGCGGCCGGATGCGAGGCACTTTCCAATTACGCGTAGTCACGATAACGTCTCCATGCATAATCTTATCGTACCCTGCAACTTTTTCGCGCCCCGGATGACTCCAACTTCGATGACGTTTGCCCGACTGCCAGCGCCCCGATTTCTGATCCGTGTGGCCGCCGCACTGGTGGCTGCCGTGCCGGTGGCCGCCGGCGCGTTCACCTTCGCCGACGGCACGTCGATGACCTGCGTCGCCCGCGGGGTAGCCGTGGCCGAATTCATGGCCGGCCCCGACGATCCTTTTGCCAAGCTCGGACGCGTGGGTCTCGCCGAGAGAACGGCGGACGGCTACCGCATCACCTGGAATGCGAAACGATTGAAATCCCTGCCGCCGGAGGTGCATGATTTCGTGTTCTTCCACGAATGCGCGCATGCCACGGTACCGACTGAGGTCGAACTCGAGGCCAACTGCGTGGGTTTGAAGGCGATGCGTGCCGCCGGCCGCGCCGGTCCCGCGGTCGAGAATCGCCTGAAGGCGATGTTTCCTGGCAACGCGTACTGGAACGAAACCTTCGCCTGTGCTGATCGGCCGGCACCCTAGGGTGTCGCCCACCTCCATGCGCACGTCGATCGAAGTCAGCGAGGAAGAGGGCGTGCGGTACCTGCATTTCGGGTCGCGCTGGATCCAGGGTGCCATGCGCATCGCACGGCCCTACGCGCTGGAGCTCGAATACACCCGCGACATGATGATGCCGCTGCTGTTACGCCGTGGCGATGCGTGGCCGCGCACGGTGCTGCAGGTCGGTCTCGGCGCGGCGTCGCTCACCCGTTTCCTGCATCGCAACCGGCCCCGCAGCGCGCAGACGGTGATCGAGATTGAGCCCAAAGTGATCGCGGCCGCCATGCAGTCGTTCAAGCTGCCGGCGGAGGATGCCCGACTGCGCATCGAGGTGGCCGACGGCACCGACTTCATGGCCGCCTCCGAACGGCAGTTCGACCTGATCCTGGTCGATGGCTACGATGCGGGCGGCCGCACCGGCGCGCTGGACACGCTGCCGTTCTATTGCAATTGCGCCGCGCGGCTGTCCGCGCGCGGCATGTTCGCGGCCAACCTGCTCACGCGCAATCACAGCGCGCGCGCCAGTGTCGAACGCATCGCCGCGGCGTTCGCTGGACGCAGCACCGCGTTACCTACGTGTGCCAGTGGCAATGTCGTGGCGCTGGGCGCGGCAGGCACGATGATCGACGAGCGTTTCGTGGACATCACGCGTGCAGCGGTGCGATTGAAGCGCGACACGGGTCTCAACCTTGGGCCGACCGTATCGCGCTGGCAGGAAGCACACGGGGGCCGCGACGCGGGAATCGCCATCTGAACGCAATGAATGCACGACAGCTCCGCAACGAGCCTACGACGCTGTGCGCGGACTCCTGCGCACAGTCACCGGATCGGCATCGGCGGCGCTAGTCACCATACTTCGCCGCAACCACGCATGCCGGGGGTCGGCCTGCTGCCGTTCGGGCCAGACCTGGCTCACGGTGAACCGCGCCTACACCTTGCCCGGTGCTCGAGATCAGCCGTGGATCGACTACTCTGGCCGCGGCAGCGAAGGCATTGGCGGCCTGAACGTTGTCCCCTTGACGGCCTCGGGCGGCGGGCGCTCAATGCAGGTTTGCGAAGCCCAAGCCCGGAGGCCGCCATGTCCATGCGCTCGCTGCGTTCTATTGTCGCCGGCCAGACGCCGATTTCCGCTGGCCGCTCCAGTACCGTGATCGAGGCGGCGCGCACGATGAAGGCCCACGATGTCGGCGCGCTGCTGGTGGTCGACGGCACGCGCCTGTGCGGCATCTTCACCGAGCGCGACGCGCTGTTCCGCGTGCTGGCCGCCGGCCGCGACCCGGCCAACACGCGCCTGGCCGATGTGATGACTCCGCAACCGCAGACGATCCACCCGGACGAGCCGTTCCTGCACGCGCTGCGCGTGATGCACAAGTGCCGCTTCCGCCATCTGCCGGTCGTGGAGTTCGATCGCCCGCTCGGCATGGTCTCCGTGCGCGACGCGCTCGACGAGGATCTCTACGCCTTGCGCACCGACCTCAACCAGCGGGAACACATGTTGTTCTGATTTGGCTGGTTCGGGCGTCGGCTTGGCGTCTTGTTCTTGTCGTCCTTTTCAGCTTCGCCCCGTCGCCCGGCGGGCCATGAGGCGCCTCACCCCGCGCCGTGCCACAGAGAACCGTACGAGCAAACCCCTCGGGCATACTGTCGGCTTCTCCGCCAGGTTCCTTAGCCGATGCGCACCCACGTCCTGCCAAGCACCGATCTCGATGTCTCCGAAGTGTGCCTCGGCACGATGACGTGGGGCGAACAAAACAACCGCGATGAGGCGCATGCACAGCTCGACTACGCGGTCGCGCAGGGCATCAACTTCATCGATACCGCCGAGATGTATCCCGTGCCGCCGAACGGCGCCACGCAAGGCCGTACCGAGTCCATCCTCGGCGAGTGGCTGGCCAAGCGGGGCACCAAGGGTCTGGTGATCGCATCGAAGGTCGCCGGCCCCGGTCGTCGAGACTGGATCCGCAACGGCCGCACCGATCTCACGCGCGACGTGATCCTCGAGGCCGCCGATACCAGCCTTGCGCGCCTCCAGATCGAATGCATCGATCTCTTCCAGATCCACTGGCCGCAACGCAACGTACCGATGTTCGGCGCGACCGAGTTCGATCCGACCGAGGAGAAGGCCGGCGGCCCCGACATCGCCGAGCAGGTCGATGCGATGGCAGCATTGGTGAAGGCCGGCAAGATCCGCTACTACGGACTCTCCAACGAAACGGCGTGGGGTACGCACGAGTTCAAGCGCGTGGCACAGGCGATGGGTGTGCCCGGGCCTGTCACCGTCCAGAACAGCTACAGCCTGGTGTCGCGCAGCGTCGACAGCGATCTTGCCGAGGTGCTGCATCGCGACCGGATGTCGCTGCTCGCCTACAGTCCGCTCGCCGGCGGCATGCTCACCGGGAAGTACCTCGGCGGCAGGAAGCCGCCCAATACGCGTTATGTGCTCTTCGATGGCCTGGGCGCACGCTTTCGCAAGCCCATCGTGGCCGAAGCCATCGAGGAGTACGCCAAGGTGGCAAAGGAATGTAACCTGACGCTGGCGCAACTGGCGCTCGGTTTCGTGAAGAGCCGATGGTTCCTTGGCGCGTCGATCATCGGCGCTACCTCGATGGAACAACTCACTGCCAACATCGCCGATGCGCAGTTCGTGTTGCCTGACGATGCGCTTGCCGCCATCGCCGTACTGCAGGTGCACTACCCCAATCCGTCAGGCAACTAGGACCGCGCCGCATCGCGGCACATTCATCCCTTGCCGCGCCGCATCCGTCGCGGTGCCAAAGTGTCAGGAGAACCCTTGGACGTTCGCGCCGCCGTTGCCCATCAAGCCCGTGCCCCGCTCGTGATCGAAACCGTGCAGCTTGCCGGCCCCCGCGCCGGTGAGGTGCTGGTCGAGATCAAGGCCACAGGCATCTGCCATACCGACGAGTTCACGCGGTCCGGCGCTGACCCCGAGGGTCTCTTCCCCGCCATCCTCGGGCACGAGGGGGCGGGCGTGGTCGTGGAGATCGGCGCTGGTGTGACCAGCGTAGCCGTCGGTGATCACGTAATCCCGCTCTACACGCCAGAGTGCCGGCAATGCAAGTCGTGCCTGTCGCGCAAGACCAACCTGTGCACGGCCATCCGCGCCACGCAGGGCAAAGGGATGATGCCTGACGGCACCAGTCGCTTTTCATTGAACGGCCAGCCACTGCATCACTACATGGGCTGTTCCACGTTCTCCAATTTCACCGTGCTGCCCGAGATTGCGCTGGCCAGGATCCGCAAGGATGCACCTTTCGACAAGGTCTGCTACATCGGCTGTGGCGTCACCACGGGGATCGGGGCCGTGATCAACACCGCGAAAGTGGAGCCAGGTGCCAACGTCGTGGTGTTCGGCCTTGGCGGCATCGGCCTCAACGTCGTCCAGGGCGCGCGGATGGTAGGCGCCAACATGATTGTCGGCGTAGATCTCAATCCGGCGCGCGAGGCACTGGCGCGGAAGTTCGGCCTGACTGATTTCGTGAACCCGAAGGATGTGGGCAGCGATCTCGTCGCCCACCTGGTTGAACTCACTGGCGGCGGTGCCGACTACAGCTTCGAGTGCGTGGGCAACGTCGACCTGATGCGCCAGGCGCTCGAGTGCTGCCATCGCGGCTGGGGAGTGTCCGTGGTAATCGGTGTGGCCGGCGCGGGACAGGAAATCCGCACGCGGCCATTCCAGTTGGTCACGGGACGCGAGTGGAAGGGCAGCGCCTTCGGTGGTGCGCGCGGACGCACCGATGTGCCCAGAATTGTCGACTGGTACATGGATGGCAAGATCAACATCGACGACCTGATCACGCACGTGTTGCCGCTCGACCGGATCAACGAAGGCTTCGACTTGATGCATGCCGGTACGTCGATCCGCGCGGTCGTCACTTACTGATGATGCGGAAAGTTCGGCGATGACGTTCGAGGTGGTCTCGGAAGTACGCGTCTTCGATGGCGTACAGGGTGTCTATCGCCATCAGTCGCGCGAAACGGATTGCACGATGCGCTTCGCGGTGTTCATGCCGCCAGCGGCTGAACGCGGGCGCGTGCCGGCGCTGTACTGGTTGTCGGGCCTCACGTGCACCGAGGAAAATTTTATCGTGAAGGCGGGCGCGCAGCGCGTAGCGTCCGAACTCGGCATCGCGCTGATCGTGCCTGACACAAGCCCGCGCGGTGTCTCGCTGCCGGGGGATCGCGATGCCTATGACCTGGGTGTGGGCGCCGGGTTTTACCTCGACGCCACGCAGGCGCCGTGGTCAGCGCACTACCGGATGCGCTCGTACGTCAGCACCGAATTGCCGGCGCTGGTGTCCGGGCAGTTCGCGATCGATCCCGCGCGCGTCGGCATCTTCGGCCACTCGATGGGCGGCCACGGTGCGCTGACGCTGGGCATGCGCTACCCGGAGCGCTTTCGCACGATCAGCGCCTTCGCGCCGATTGCCTCGACGATGCGTTGTCCGTGGGGCACGAAGGCGCTGACAGCCTACCTTGGGGCCGATCCGGCATTGTGGCGCGGGGACGACACGACGGCAATGATCAAGGACCAGGGTTGGCGCGGCCCCGCAATCCTCGTGGACCAGGGTACGGCGGATCCGTTTCTCGCGTCGCAGCTTCGCCCCGATCTGCTTGAGGCTGCTAGCCGCGAGGCCGGCGTGCCGCTCGAACTGCGGCTACACGAGGGTTATGACCATAGCTACTACTTCATCGCTTCGTTCATCGAGGATCACCTGCGGTATCACGCGTCAATTTTGTAGATCGCCGATGCGTCGGTAGGCGAGGCATCAGCCTCGCAGAAACAATGCGCGCGCTGAACCAGCGAGGCTGAAGCCTCGCCTACAATCGCAATTGCGGCGAACGAACACGCCGTGGCCGATTGTGGCGAACGATCAGGCAGAGGTGAGCCCGAGCAGCGCCGATCCGTAGCGCTCGAGCTTGCGCGCACCGATGCCGCTGATGCCGCCCAGCGCATCGACATCGCGGGGCCGCTGGCGCGCGATCTCCGCCAACGTGCGGTCGTGCAGGATCACATACGCCGGCACGCCTTGGGCACGCGCTTCGGCGAGGCGCCAGGCCTTCAGCTGGTCGAGCAGCGACGCATCCACGCCCTCAACACGCGCGCTGGCCGCAGGACGCCGCGAGCGCCCGGGCCGTGCCACCGCGCGACGCATCGCCACCGTGGCTTCGCCGCGCAGCACCGGCCGGGCTTCGGGCGCGAGCTTCAATCCGCCGTGCGCGTCATGGTCGACATAGGCCAGGCCCAACGCCACCAACTGACGGAACACGATGCGCCACGTGGCCTCGTCGACGTCGGCACCGATCGCGAACACCGACAGCTGGTCGTGGTCCCAGCGCTTGACGCGCTCGCTCGCCACGCCGCGCAAAACGTCGGTGAGATGCTGCGCGCCGAAGCGCTGGCCGGTGCGATAGATCGTCGACAGCGCCTTCTGCGCAACTGCCGTGGCATCGAAGGTATCGGGAGGCGCGAGACAGTTGTCGCAGTTGCCGCACGGCATGCTCGTCTCGTCGAAGTAGTCGAGCAGCCGCACGCGGCGGCAGCCCGCGGTCTCGCAGAGACCCAGCAGTGCGTCGAGTTTGGCCGAAGCCACGCGCTTGAACGCGTCGCCGGCTTCCGATTGATCGATCAGGCGCTTCTGTTGCACCACATCGGCGAGACCATAGGTCATCCAGGCATCGGCGGGCGCGCCGTCGCGGCCGGCCCGGCCTGTCTCCTGGTAGTAGCCTTCGACGCTCTTCGGCAGGTCAAGGTGCGCAACAAAGCGCACATCGGGCTTGTCGATGCCCATCCCGAAGGCAATGGTGGCGACGACGACGACGCCGTCCTCGCGCGCAAATCGCGCCTGGTGATCGCTGCGCGTGGCAGTGTCCATGCCGGCGTGATACGGCAGTGCGCGCACATCGTGGGCGGCCAGCCACGCGGCGGTTTCATCCACCTTCTTGCGCGACAGGCAATAGACGATGCCGGCCTCGCCCGGATGTTCGTCACGGATGAAGCGCAGCAGCTGCTCGCGCGGATTGATCTTGTCGGTGATCGTGTAGCGGATGTTGGGCCGGTCGAAGCTGGCGACGAATACGCGCGCTGACCCCAGCGACAGGCGCTCGATGATCTCCGCGCGCGTCTGCGGATCGGCGGTGGCCGTGAGCGCAATGCGCGGAATGGCAGGAAAACGCTGGTGCAGGACGGAGAGGCCGAGGTAGTCGGGGCGGAAGTCATGTCCCCATTGCGATACGCAATGGGCTTCGTCGATCGCAAAGAGCGCCACCTGCGAGCGCTCGAGCAACTCGAGGCAGCGTGGCGTGTTGATGCGCTCGGGCGCGACATACAGGAGATCGAGCTCGCCGCGGACGAGGGCAGCTTCCACCGCGCGCGCGCCCGCCGCATCGAGCGTGGAATTGAGGAACGCGGCGCGCACGCCGACCTGCTTCAGTGCCACCACCTGGTCCTGCATCAGCGCGATCAGCGGCGACACGACCACGCCGGTACCGGGACGCACCAGCGCTGGGATCTGGTAGCACAGGGATTTGCCGCCCCCCGTGGGCATCAGCGTAAGCGCATCGCCACCGGCGATCAGGTGCTCGATGATCTCTGCTTGCGGCCCCCGGAATTGCGGGTAGCCGAAGGTGGTCCGAAGGACCGCCAGCGCGGCATCGTGAGCCGGCACCAAACTAATTGGCCTTGAACCGGACGCGCATTACCTTCTTGTCGTACTCGGCTTCGGTGGCCATCGTGATCTCGGTGCCGTTGGCGGTGTACACGCGACCGCCGCTGCTGCGGCACATGTTGCGCTCGTACTGGCACGGGCCCATTTCGGGATGGCGGCGGCACAGGTCGGCCACCTTGGGCACGAACTGGATGGTGGTCTGCTCGCGCGTGCCGGCGCGATCGACCACGCATACGTACTGGATGCCGGCTGGTACCACGATGGGTGCCGTGGCCACGGCGGGAGCATTCGGCACCGTGACCGCAGCCTCCGGCGCGGGAGCGGGCGTGGCGGTGTCGGGCAACGCCTGGCGCACTACCGGTGCGGTCGACACCTCGGCCTTCGGCGTGAGCGGCATCGAATCGGGGGGCGCCGCGCAGCCTGCGACCAGCAGGCCGAGGACGAGAAGGGGGACGAGTGCGCGCATGATGGTTGGGCGAAGGTGGAGCGCAGGGGTCGTTATCATCCCACGACGTCAGGTTTCCCTCGATCGTCCGTTCGGACAAGCGGTGGCGGCGTCCGGATGACGGCAACCGAGGGAACCTTGCGCGTCGGGGTTGTACAAATGCTCAGGCCGGACAATAATGACATTGTCATAGTATTCGTTTGGTCACGCCACCCGACAACAACAAGCCATTGCGCCCCGGCCGCTCCCGCGGTCCCGATCCATCCATCCACCAAAGGATCCGCCATGCTCAACTTCAATCGCCGCGACGCTGCCCTCGACCCGAAGGATCCCAACAAGGGCACACTGCGCCCCGCGATCTACGAACCACCTGGCACGGAGGCTCGGCTGCGCGCGGATGCAGCGGCCAAACCAGTGCCGGCGGACCCGGTCCCGGTGCTGACCGAACGCGCAGCCGCACCGTTGACCGCCACGCCGGTCCGCGAGCCAACAGCAGTGGCGGGCAGCAAACTCTTCGTCGGCCCGGGCATCAGGCTCGAGGGCGTTGCCGTCAACGACTGCGACCTGCTGGTGATCGAAGGGCACGTCGAAGCCACGATCCACAGCAAGGCGATGGAGATCGCCGCGCCCGGCACCTTGTCGGGGACGGCGTGGATTGATGTGGCCGACATTCATGGCGAGTTCACCGGCGAGATCACGGCCCGCACCCGTCTCACCATCCACGGCACCGGCCGCGTGTCAGGCGTAGTGCGTTATGGATCGCTGATCGTGGCCGAAGGTGCGGTGTTGGCCGGCGACATCCAGCGCATTGATGCGTCTATACCCGTTGCCAGCGCGGCTTCGGAACGGGCCGCTTCGGCAGCGCGGCCGACGCTCGGGCCGTCTGGCGAGCGCTCGGCGCATTGACGTTGCGGGCACGGCGGATCCTCGCCGTATCCGCCGCCGGCCGGAGTTCCGGGGAGTCGCGTGGCATAATTCGCGGCTCCCATCGAACACTTTCGTCCCTGCCCATGCGCCGCAATTGGTTACTGTCAGTTCCGTTCGTGCTTGCCCTCGTGCTGGCCGGCTGCAAGATCGACAGCATCAACTACTTCCCGCCGCGTCCGGCGCAGGTGCGGGTGATCAACTTGCTGCCCGGCATTCCCAGCCTGGACGTGACGGTGGGTTCAACCAAGCTGTGGAGCAACCTCACGTTCCAATCGTGGACGGGCTACCAGACGCTCGACAACGTCGTGCAGCAGGTCACGGTAACTATCAGCGGCAGCACCACCCCGTTGCTGCAGTCGTCGTTCGGCCTGGCCGGCGAACAGCCCTACACGCTCACCATCTCCGGCACGCCAACCCAACCGGTCATGAACCTGCTGCAGGAAGTGGCAACCCCGCCTAGCAACGGCAGCATTCTGGTCAGCGCGTTCAATGCCGCGTCCAATGCGGCCTCCATCGACATCTACGCCGTCCCGCCCGGTGCGAACATCGCGAATATCGCGCCCAACTTTTTCGGGCTGGGCTACAACGGTGCAACGTTCAATGTCTCGTTGTCACCCGGCACGTACCAGTTCATCGCCACTCTCAGCGCCACCAAGACCGTCATCTACGATTCGAGCCCCATCACCTTGCAGTCCAACTCGGGGGTCTACTTCGTGCCGTATTCCGCCGGCAGCAGCCTGCTGGTCAATGCCGCGCTGCTGCAGAGCAAGGGCGCGGCCAATCTGCAGAACAGCCGCCTGGCCCAGGTGAAGATGCTGCATGCCGCCCCACAAACCGGGGCCGTTGACCTGCTGCAGAATGGCGTCTCCGTCATCGCCAACGAAACCTACAGCGGCTTCGGCGGATATGTGGCTGTTCCGGCCGGTGCCGCGCAGGTGATGAGTTTCGTGGATACCGGGACCACGACGCCCGCGCTCGCTGCGGTCACCGCGACACTGGCCCCGGCGACCGACCAGACTTTCGTCATGACCGGATTCCCTGCGGCATTGCAGGCCGTGTACCTGTCCGATCTCAATGTCGTGGCCGCGGGTGGCACCGCGCGCGTGCGCTTCATCAATGCGGCGCCCAACGCCGGGCCGATGGACATCGCGGTGACGTCGACCTCCGTCGTCACCGGCCTCGCCTCGCCCACGGCATCGCCCTACATCAGCGTGAACCAGAACACCGTCACGTTCACATTCACGGATTCCACCACGGGCGCCACGCTGCTGACACTGCCCAATATCGTGCTCACGTCGCCGCAGACCTATTCAATCTACGTGATCGGGACGGCGGGCGCGTTGACCGGGGTCGTCACCCGAGACTTCTGATTCCGCGGGCGCTGTCGGTGTCTTAACTGATTGCGCATGCCGGATCGCCCGCATTTTCACCGAGCGAGGCCCCATGACTCCTGCATCGTCCGCCCGCTGGACCGGCATGTATCCGATCGCGCCCACGCCGTTCACGGCCTCGGGTGACCTCGATCTTCCCGGCATGCGCCGGGTCCTTGATTGCATGGTCGACCAGGGGGTCGATGGCATATGCATCCTCGCCAACTATTCCGAACAGTTCCTGCTGACGGATGCCGAGCGCACCACGCTGCTTGAACTTTCCTTGACGCACGTTGCCGGGCGAGTGCCGGTGATCGTGACCTGCAGCCATTTCAGCACGCGCATCGCTGGCGAACGTGCGGGCGCCGCGGCGCAGGCGGGAGCGAAGATGCTGATGCTGATGCCGCCCTATCACGGCACCGGTCTCAAGGCGGACGAGGCGGGCATGCTCGCGCATTTTGCGCATGTGGCTGAAGCGTCAGGCCTGCCGATCATGGTGCAGGATGCGCCGCTGTCGGGTGTAGCGCTCTCCGTGCCGTTCCTCGTGCGGCTCGCGCGCGAAATTCCGCTGGTACGTTACTTCAAGATCGAGATGCCGGGCACGGCAGCCAAGTTGCGCGGGCTCATCGACGCGGGCGGCGATCTGATCGACGGGCCGTTCGACGGGGAGGAATCGATCACGCTGATGGCCGATCTCGATGCCGGCGCCACCGGCACGATGGCCAGTGCGTTGTTACCGGATCTGATCCGGCCGGTGGTCATGCATTACCTCGCTGGGCGTCGCGCGGAAGCTGCAGCCCAGTACGCACGCATCCTGCCGCTGATCAATTTCGAGAATCGCCAGTGCGGATTGCGCGCGACGAAGGTGGTGATGATGGAAGGTGGTGTGATCAAGAGCGACGCGGTGCGCCATCCGCTGGAGGCGCTGCATCCGGCCACGCGCGCGGGATTGCTGGAGCTGGCGCGCGAGGTGAATCCGCTCGCGCTGCACTGGGGACAGTGAGCCGGTACGCGATGCCGCTACGATAACGCGTTACGCGAGGTTTGCACGCGAGGCTCGCACGCGAGGCATGTAGGCGAGGCATGTTGGCGAGGCATGTAGGCGAGGCTTCAGCCTCGCTGGTACGCGGCATCGAACCTGCGAAGCTCACGCCTCCCCTGTACGCATCGGCTGGATGCGCCACCCCGATACGCGGCTTCAGTGCAGAGACTGGATCGTGGCCGTCTGGGGCACCGTCACCGTGACGGCAAGGACCTGTGCGCCCAGCAGCGCGATCGAGCCTGCCTTGCGCTGGTCGCCGGTCTCGCTGTATTCGAAGCGATAGACCCGGCGCAATGCTGCATGGCCATGTTCGTCGCGCGCGGGACGCAGGCTTGACAGTCCCACGGTGTCGTCGAGAAACATGAGCCCGTGTTGCTGGCACGTTTCGCGGATCGCGGCGTTGGCTGCTTCGCGGGCCTTGAGGCTGTCCCACAGGAACCATGCGCCGGCGGCAAGCAACAGCAGGCTGAATGTCTCAAGCACGATCGGAGGTGCCCCGGCCCGGCACGCGCACCATCGTGGCCAGCAAACGTTCGAGCAGCGCCACCGGATGCTCGCAGCGCCCGGTGTGCGCGGGGGAGAACTGGATGACGGTGCTGCGCGGCGAGGTGAGCCAGCGGAAGCGCTCGCGCGGCGACAGTTTGCCGATGGGTCCGGCGGCATCGCCTCCGGCGCAGATCAGCGGAATCGCCGCGAGATGCGTGCGGATGGCATCGAGGTCTAGTGTGGGGTCGAGCGCAACGACGCGCCCCGCATCGAACTCGATGCGCGCCTCGAAAAAATGCTGCTCCGGGCACGATACGACCACGCCCACGTTGATGAATTCCTCCCGCTCGACCCGCGGCACGACGCGGATCACCGCGTAGTCATAGGTGCTCGGTTCGCGCACGTTGCGCCTCCACGACAAAGGGCCGGGGCGCGGCCAGGCGAAGCTGCATATACTGAGCATAGGCCGCGCGACGCGCATCCGGCGAAGCATAGGTGGCGTCTTCGGCGAGCCAACTATCCGGTACCGCCGCCAGAATGCCCGCCAGCACGCCGGGCGTGAGGCGTGCGGCAAGAGGCGCATCAACGGCATCGAGCGCATTGGCACGGCTGAGCAATACATGGTCGCGGATTCGGTCGAAGGGGTCGCGTGCGCGGGCTGCATAGGGGCCACCGGCATGGTGGAAGAAGAGGGCGGCACCGTGGTCGATCAACCACAACCGCCGGTGCCACATCAGCATGTTGGTGTTGCGCGCTGTACGGTCGACGTTGGAACACAGCGCGTCGAACCAGACGATCGACGACGCCGTAGCCGCATCCGGTTGATCGGCCACCGGATCGAAGGTCGTGGCACCCGGCAGGAAATCAAGCGCCAGGTTCAAGCCTTCGCTGGCGCGGATCAGCGCCTGGATCTCCGGGTCGGGTTCGCTGCGCGCCAGGTCCGGATGCAGGTCCATCAGCACGATGTCCGGCACATTGAGGCTCAAGGCCCGCGCGATTTCGCCGGCCACGAGCTCGGCGACCAACGCATTGGCACCCTGGCCCGCACCGCGGAACTTGAGCACGTAGAGGCCCTCGTCATCGGCTTCGACGATGGCCGGCAGCGAGCCGCCCTCGCGCAGCGGCGTGACATAGCGGGTGGAGGTGCGGGTTATGATGGGCATGCGGCGCGATCAACAGCGCAATCTTACAACCCGAGGAGGCAGCGGATGAGCGGTTCGATCTTGACGCCAGCGCAATTGGCGGCCTACGAGCGCGATGGCTTCGTGCTGGTGCCTGGCCTCTTCGACACGGAGGAGATCGCGTTGCTGCGCGCGGCGATCGAAACGGATCCGGCACTGCAGCAGAGCCTGTACGACCGCAAGGACACGTCTGGCATGGCCACGCGGATGGCCACGTGGAATCACCCCGGCGACAGCGTGTATGGCCTCGCGGCGCGCAGCGAACGGGTGGTCAACACGATGGAAGCGATGCTGGGCGGCGAGGTTTATCACTATCACTCGAAGCTCACGGCCAAGGAGCCGCAGGTGGGCGGCGCGTGGGAATGGCACCAGGACTATGGCTACTGGTATCACAACGGCTGCGTGTTTCCGCTGATGGCCAGCGTAATGGTGGCGCTCGACCATTCGACGCGCGAGAACGGCTGCCTGCAGGTGGTTCCCGGCTCGCACTTGTGCGGCCGCATCGACCATGGCGTGATGAAGGGGGAACAGGTGGGGGCCGACCCGCGCCGCGTGGAGGAATTGTTAAAACGCCTGCCCGTGGTCTACGCCGAACTGGCGCCCGGTGACGGCCTCTTCTTCCACAGCAACGTGCTGCATCGCTCCGACCAGAACCGTTCGATGAGCCGGCGCTGGACTGTCCTGATGTGCTACAACGCCGCGCGCAACGATCCCTACCTCGAGCACCACCACCCCCAGTACACGCCGCTGGCCAAGGTGGACAACGGCGCGATCAAGCGGGCAGGGATGAAGCTTGCCGAATCAAGCGACGAGTTCCGCAAGACGTTTTCGACACCGCCGGAATTGCAGAAGCGGCTGGCGTAGAAGCCTGACGGACGCGCTGTAGGCGAGGCTTTAGCCTCGCATGTTCGATCCGGCGCCGAACCCGCGAGGCTGAGCCTCGCCTACAGGCGATGGCGATGGCGCAGGCGACGGGATAGTGCAGGCGCAGGCGCAGGCGCAGGCGATCAATCCGTCGTGCGCACTCGCGCGCGGTTCAGGTTCAGCAAGGCAGCGCCGCCGCCGGCCGGACGTGCGCCTTGCGGACGCGGTGCGCTACGCGTTTGCGCGGCGCCATTGCCATGACTGCGTGCCTGTGCCGGTGCCGAACCGGCCGGCTTGCGCGCGCCCTGGCTCGATCCGCGGGCGTTGCCGCTGCCGTTGCCGTTGCGGCCGTCGCGCGGGGCCGACGGGCCATGACGCGGCTTACCGCCGCCGGGACGACCCTGTCCCTGCCTTTGACCGCGCTGCGTGAACACGGTTTGGGCCACCGCATTCGGGTCCGGCTCGAAGCCGGGCAGCGTTTCCTTCGGGATCGAACGCTTGATCAGGCGCTCGATGTCGCGCAGAAAGATGTGCTCGTCGACGCAAACCAGCGAAATGGCTTCACCTTCGTTACCGGCGCGTCCGGTCCGGCCGATCCGGTGCACATAATCTTCCGGCACGTTGGGCATGTCGTAGTTGACGACGTGTGGCAACTGATCGATGTCGATGCCGCGCGCGGCGATGTCGGTGGCGACCATCACTTCGACGGCGCCGCGCTTGAAATCCGCCAGCGCACGCGTGCGCGCATTCTGGCTCTTGTTGCCGTGCAGCGCGACGGCGCCGATGCCGTCGGCATGCAGCGACTTCACGAGCTTGTCGGCGCCATGCTTGGTGCGGGTGAACACCAGCACCTGCTTCCAGCTCTGCGTGCCAATCAGCCAGGCCAGCACCTGCGCCTTTTGTTCGCGGTTGACCGGATGCACGCGCTGCGCGATCGCATCGACGGTGGAGTTGCGCGGTGTGACTTCAATGACACGCGGATTGTCGAGCAGCTTGGCCGCCAGCGCCTTGATCTCGTCGGAGAACGTGGCCGAGAAGAGCAGGTTTTGCCGTTTCTTCGGCAGCAACGCCAGCACGCGCTTCACGTCCGGGATAAAGCCCATGTCGAGCATGCGGTCGGCTTCATCGAGAACGAAGCATTCGATATGCGAGAAGTTGACGTTGCCCTGGCCCTGATGGTCGAGCAGGCGGCCGGGGGTGGCCACCAGGATGTCGACGCCCCGCTTCAATTGCGTGGTCTGCGGGCCGAAGCCCACACCGCCGAAGAGCACCATCGAGGTGAGCTTCAGGTGCTTGCCGTACAGGCGAATGGATTCCTCCACCTGCGCGGCAAGTTCGCGCGTGGGCGTCAGGATCAGTGCGCGCAGTGGTTTGCGCACCTGCTGGGCGTACGGCGAGGGCCGCGTGGACAGCCGCTGCAACATCGGCAGCACGAAGCCAGCGGTCTTGCCGGTGCCGGTTTGCGCGCCGGCAAGGAGATCGACCCCTTCCAGCACCGCCGGGATCGCCTGCGCCTGGATCGGCGTGGGAACGGTATAGCCTTGATCGGCGACCGCGCGCAGCAGCGCTTCGGAGAGCCCGAGTTCGGAAAAATTCATGACGACTTTCGAATGGTTGCTCGGCCATCCGCCCGAACAGGGGTCGGCCAGTCACAGCCAAACGGGAGGTACTGCTGAGGTCGGAATCGACTGCGGCACGGGGACTGGAACAAACGCCGCGAGGCGCATTGTACCGCAAATGGACCGCGTCCTGGCGGGTCGCCTATACTTGCGGTTTGCACGTTCGCTCGATCGAAGGTCCCGCGTGAAGATCCCTGAAATAAAGATGGCTGAAAACTCGCTGTTCGCGGTCCTGCTGCGCTCGGATTGGTGGATCAGCGTGGCCATTGCCGGCGTCGTCGTGGCGGGTGCCATGATGCTGCTGCCAGAGGCCTACAAGGTCTATGGCATTGCCATGGGCCTGCCGTTCATGGGGATCGCCGGCATGTCGCTGTGGAAGCAATTGCAGCGGCCTTCTGCCTCTCGCGTGGACAAGACGCTCGATGCCGTCCGCACGCTGAACTGGCCTGACTTCTCGACACTGGTCGAGGACGGCTATCGCAGCAACGGTTACGAAGTACGGCGCATCCAGAATGCCGCCGCGGATTTCGAAGTGAAGAAGGACATGCGCACGTCGCTCGTCAGCGGCAAGCGCTGGAAGGTCGCGCGCACGGGCATCGAGCCCATGCGCGAACTGCTGGCGGCCAAGGAGGCCAGCGATGCGCACGCCTGCATCTACATCGCCATCGGCGAGGTCTCTGACAACGCACGCATGTTCGCCGCGAAGGAGCGGATCCAGCTGGTCGGCGGTCCTGAGCTCGCCTTGCTGTTACCCAAGATTCATCGCGCCGCTCGCGCCACCGCGTAAGCCGCGTACCGGCGACGCACCTGGCCATGAAGGTGGTCCGCATGGGACTATGGATCGTGGGCGGACTGGTGCTGTTGCTGGCCGGTCCGCTGTGGAAGCTGGCGCAGGCGCGCACCGGTCCCGCGACTGACTGGCGCACCGCGACGCATCGGACCGCCGGACTCGCGCCCGATCCGGCCGCGCACCCCGAGGCCGTGGTGCAGGTCTATGCGGGACGCACCTTCGGCTGGCGCGGCGCGTTCGCCGATCACACGTGGATGGCAGTGAAGCCAACCGGCGCTGACCGCTACACGCGGTATGAAGTCATCGGCTGGTATGGCGGCGGCGGACGCTCGGTGGTGGCGGAGTCGAGCCAGCGCGCGCCGGACAGCGAATGGTTCGGTTCCCCGCCGCGACTGATCCGTGACCTGCGCGGCTTGGACGCCGCCGCCGTGGTCGCGGCGCTGCCGCAGGCGGTGGCGTCGTATCCGTACCCGACGACGTACCGCGCCTGGCCCGGTCCCAACAGCAACACGTTCGTCGCGCACCTCGGGCGCGAGATCCCGGCGCTGCGGCTCGCGCTGCCGCCGACGGCGGTCGGCAAGGACTACGTCACGCTCGCGCAGAGCGTGGGCCGCACGCCCAGCCATACCGGCGTGCAGGTGTCGATCTTCGGGCTGCTGGGCGTGCAGGCGGGCTGGGAGGAAGGCATCGAGGTCAACATCCTCGGCCTCGTCACCGGCATTGACATCCGCCATCCAGCCTTGAAACTGCCGGGATTCGGGCGCGTTCCTGGCTGAATCCGCGGGCACGCGCCATCGCGATACCAGCGACAACGTCGTCGATGTTACGCAGTAGCCTCGTTCCCCGGGAACATCGCACGCCACGCCTCTGCATCCATCTCGGTCTTGAACTTGTGGCCATCCTTCAGCGCCTGTACGCGGGCCGCGGCGGGACGGGCACTGATCTCGTCGACCAGACGCTTGACGTTGCGGTACTTCGCCCACGCTTCCTCGCCCAAAACGAAGCCGGCGATGCGCGCCCAGCCCCAGACATCCATGTCGACGATAGTGTAGGTGTCGCCCAGCATGTAGCGATGCTTCGCCAACTGCGCGTCGAGGATGCCGTAGTGCCGGTTCGCCTCGAACGCATACCGGTTGATCGCATACGGCAGCTTTTCCGGCGCGTACTGGTTGAAGTGCACGGCCTGGCCCGAATACGGTCCCACGCCGGTGCCCACGAACATGATCCATGACCAAAGCCGACCGCGATCCGCCGGGGTGTTGGGCGGCAGGAAATTGCCAGTCTTCTCGGCGAGGTAGAGCAGGATCGCGTTGCTGTCGAACACGGTGGCGTCGCCATCGACGATGGCGGGTACCTTGGCATTCGGATTGATCGCCAGGAAGGCGGGCGCGTGCTGCTCCCCCTTGCGGGTATCGACCGGCATGGGTTGGTAGGGAAGGCCCATTTCCTCAAGACACAGGGCGACCTTGGTGGGGTTGGGCGCGGCGTTGTAGTAGAACTTGATCATCGAAGGCCTCGAAAAGGGAGTCCGGGCGGGATTGCGCCACGTCAGGGGTGAGGTGGCAGGTGACGGAACGCGCCGGAGGGGTTCCATATTACGGCCAAGCGCGGGCAGTCCATGGCACCGCAACGGGTGTGGGCGATTGTATTGGTCAATGCGGCGCCCCGCTGGTACGAAGCTTGCATGGTGCAGTTCGTAGCCAACACTTCTGCCGCCCCCATGGAACTCAGCCTGGTCGACCTCAAGCCCGCCGCGGACGCCGAAAAGAAACCCGGTGCGGATGCCCTGACTCTCGAATTTCCGCCGCTGGCGCTGGCGCTGGAGCCGATGACGTTGACGCCGTCGCCGACGCCG